>Ga0194131_10010020_pt1 | contig 11752 bp, 10 predicted proteins | sample TA2KigO120mmetaG_FD_148631 | JGI IMG/M metagenome (GOLD analysis project Ga0194131, IMG submission 148631) | Freshwater microbial communities from Lake Tanganyika, Tanzania - TA2015053 Kigoma Offshore 120m | ecosystem: Environmental > Aquatic > Freshwater > Lake | place: Tanzania: Lake... | reverse complement strand
TCACCCGGTGTATCCGTATCTGCTGCGGAATAGGATCATTGACCGACCGAATCAGGTGTGGACGATGGACATCACGTACTTGCCGATGCGCCGAGGGTTCTTGTATCTCGTTGCGGTGATGGACTGGTACAGTCGCAAGATTCTCGCCTGGAAGCTCTCGAACACGATGCATGCGGAGTTCTGCGTCAGTGCCCTGCAGGAAGCCATCGCCAAATACGGCCTCCCCGAGATCATGAATACCGACCAGGGAAGTCAATTCACGAGCCTCGAGTTCATCAGCGTCCTCAAGGCACACGGCATCGCCATCAGCATGGACGGCAAGGGATGTTGGCGCGATAACGTGTTCATTGAACGATTTTGGCGAACCGTGAAATACGAAGAGGTGTACCTGAAAGCCTATGAATGCACATCGGAAGCGAGAGAAAATCTGACCCGATACCTCGCCTTCTACAACCGTACCCGGCCGCACTCGGCACTGGACGGTCAGACCCCAGATCAGGTTTACTTCGCATCAACCCATCCGGCAGCCTTGGCTGCCTAAACCGCAGGACAGTCTTCATTAAATCCAATGAAAAACTGCCCGACGAAGCGGGACCACTTCTAAGTGCGCGGGAGCGATGGCGCTAATAATAGCAAAAATGAAAATAAATTCAGCCTGAAAACAGGTTAACGTGGTTGGTTAATCTGACCAAATTGGTAAAAAAATGCAGTTTCAGGTCAACGTACGTTTGACCAAGTCACAGAGAGACGTTGCGCTTCCGCAATTTCCGCGGGTGACAGTTGATTTTGCAATTTCGTTCGATAGTCGCGCGCCTGAACGTACCCCATGCCGGCGGCGATATTCAGCCATGCATAGGCTTTGACGACGGGTCGATTCGACAGCGTTGGATTGACTCGGTCAACGTCCCGAGTCGACCTTAGAAACATCATTGCCAGATTGACAGCCGCCGCGGGCTCCCCTGATCGCGCCGCGATTTCGAATAGCTGCATCGCTTTGGTTGGGTCTGCCTCGGTTCCAAGACCTTGGTCGAGCATTACCGCAAGATTATTCATGCCCTCAGGATCTTTTTTTTCGGCGGCAGCCTTAAACCATCGGATCGCTGTTGCGGCGTCTTGCGGTACACCCTCGCCAAGTTTGAACATAAGACCGAGATTACTCATCGCTCGGGGATGCCCCAACTCCGCGGCCTTGGTCAGCAGTTCAACTGCCTTGATGTCGTTTTCTGGAACGCCGTCACCCTTGTCGTACAGCACCCCGAGATTGTTGAGCGCCGACGGGTCGTTTTTTCTGGCCGCCAAGCTGAACCATTTCGATGCCTCCCGATGATCGCGCGGAACACCAATCCCATCATTGAGCATGATGCCGAGGTTGGTTTGGGCGACCGTGAGTCCTTGAGAGGCCGCCTTTCTGTACCAGAGCACGGCCAGCCCTGCGTCCGGGTCCGTGCCAAGCCCATTTTGGTAGAGCCAACCGAGTTCATTTTGGGCTTTCGCATCGCCAAACTTGGCGAGCAACTGCCATTTGGCGAAGGCGGTCGGGTAGTCGCGATTATCAAAGGCGGCGCGGCCGTCCTCATATCGAACGCATCCGGCCAGCGTCAAAAGCGACGCGAGGGTGATTACGACAAATCGGCTAGTCACAGCCTTAAGTCTAACCCATGAAGTTTGCTGCTGCGTATACTCCGCGGCCATGCAAAGCCTGTATCTGTCGGTCGGCGCGGCATTGTTTGGTACGGTCGTGCTGGCACTTTTGTTGCGACCCATGGCGCGCAGTCTGGACTTTGTGGATAAACCGGGAGGCCGCAAACAGCATGCGGGCGAGGTACCCGTCATCGGCGGTATCGCGATGTTTGTCGGACTTTCGCTGGGGCTCTCGCTACTCCCGGAAACAGCGCGGCCGCCCGCCAGCTTTACCGCGACGGCATTTGGGTTTGTCTGTCTTGGGCTTCTGGATGACCGATTGAATTTACCCTCGATATTGCGCTTGCTCGTGCAACTCGGGGCCGTTTTGGTGATGGTTTTTGTTGGTGGTTTGAGCGTCCACTATGTGGGCGAACCGTTTGGCGCAGGCACCGTTATTTTTGAGCCTTGGGCGGCCGTAATTGTCACCATGACGTTAGTGGTCGGTGCAGTAAATGCGCTCAACATGATCGACGGAATCGACGGGCTCGCGGGTTCGATGGGATTAGTTGCCCTTATTGCCGTCGCTGGTGTCGGGCTATTCGGGGTCAACACCCCGATTTTTTCGGTAGCAGCTGTTCTCGCCGGGGCGGTCATCGGTTTTCTTTTGTTCAATCTGCCGCTCGGATTCAACGAGCAAATGAGAATTTTCATGGGTGATGCGGGCAGCATGCTGCTCGGATTTTCATTGGCATGGACTATGGTGGCGCTGTCCCAGGAGCCTGAGACCCCGGTCGAGCCTGTCACATTATTGTGGTTTGCGGCCATACCGATTTTCGACATGGTGTCGACGGCAGTGGGGCGGATCTTGCGTGGGCAGTCACCGATGAGTGCAGACAATACTCACCTGCATCACAGGCTGCTTAAAAAAGGGCTTACAGTAAGACTGTCGTTGCTCATTCTGATCGGCTTTGCACTGATTTGGGCGTCGGTGGGCTTGTTGCTCGACATCGTGACCGACGCCCCAGAATGGCTATCTTTGGCGGCCTTCGTCGCAGCCGGCCTGGTTACTGTCATGTTGATCCAAAAGCTGCCACAGACGAAGTCCGCTTAGCCCGGCAACCAATCTGAAAATTATTTAACCAGCACGACCGGCACCGGCGCGAGATGCACCACTTTTTGTGCGACGGAGCCGATGAGGGCACTGGCGAGTACGCCTCGGCCATGAGTGCCCATGACGATTTCCGTCGCAGCTTTATCAGTGGCGAAATCGCAAATGATTTTACCGGCATCACCGACGCTGATATGCGGTGCGGCCTGAAGCTCGTGTCGCTTGATTCGAGCGAGTGCCGTGGCCAGGGCTTTTTCGCCCTCTTCGCGATAATAGGCTTCGAGGCTTTCTTTGCTGACAAAGAGTTTGACGTTGACCGTGACGATGGGCATTTGCACATTGAGCAGATGCAGGCGTACGGGCTCGTTGCTGGTCTTGACGCGACCGATAGCGTAATCGACCGCGCGGTCGGCGTACTCGGAACCATCGACCGGAATCAGCAGCACTTGCATGGTCAGTCTCCTGAGCGATCGGTCTGACGGTCGCTGCTCGAGAGGTCGACCGGTTTATCGGCGGTTACAGGCTGCGGTCCGCGCCGCGAGAGCGTTTTGCCGATCGCGACCACGAGAGCGGCACCCACGAGCGCGGCGAGATAATGACCGGTCTGGCCATAGTCCGCGGTCCAGGGCTTGAGCACCACGTCATCGATCAGCATGCCGCCACCGATCCAGCCGAGCAGTGCGGCGCCGAACAAAATGATGACCGGAAAGCGATCCATCAGGGTCAACACGAATTTGCTGCCCCAGATGATGATGGGAATACTGAACAGCAGCCCGAAAATCACCAAACCAAGGTGATCTTTGGCCGCGCCGGCGATGCCGATGACATTATCGAGACTCATGACGGCATCAGCGAGCACAATGGTTTTGATGGCCCCGAGCAGGTGGGTGCTGGCGTCGATTTCGTGACCGCCCTCATCGTGCTCGGGAAGCAGCAGCTTGATGCCGATCCAGAGCAGCAGGATGCCGCCGATAATTTTCAGAAATGGGACTTTGAGTAGTTGCAGCGCAAAAAAGATGAGGACGACGCGCAGCGCTACCGCACCGGACATGCCCCAGAAAATAGCCTTTTTGCGCTGCGCATCGGGCAGGCGCCGCGAGGCGAGTGCGATGACAACCGCGTTGTCGCCGCCGAGCAGAATGTCGATCATGATGATCTGCCCGAGGGCGATCCAAAATTCTGGTGAGCCAAATTCCATAACGATAGTTTACCCTGAGCGCCAATTGCGGGTCGCGGGTGTTTCGCGTGTATCTGAATAAAATCCTGCCGCTGATTTTTTCACCGATCGTGGTGGTGCTGGGGCTGATCTTGGCCGCACTGATTTTCCGCAAGCGGTTCCTTGCGGCTGCGGCGGCGTTGGCTCTCTGGTTGGCGTCGCTACCCGCGGTGGCGGATCGTGTGTTGTTGCTCGTGCAGGGCGATCTCGTTCGTCTCGAAGCGAGCGAGGTGCCGCGGCGCGAGGCGGTGATTGTTCTGGCGGGTAGTCTCGGGTATACGCTAGGGCGCAGTGGACCCATGCCTGAATGGGGCAGTTCAGTCGATCGGGTGTTCGCCGGTATTCAGCTGATGCAGGCGGACCGGGCTGATCGGGTGGTTTTCTCGAGCGGCGATTATTTTCCCAATGCCCTGAGGACCGAGGGTGAACTCGCTCGTGAGCTCGCGGTCGGCTTGGGGGTTGATGAGTCGCGGATCATTTTATCCGGCAGGGCTGCAAATACTGCTGATGAGGCGCGGCTGATCCGACCGTTATTCGGCAAGGCTCGCCCCTCGATTATCTTGGTGACCTCGGCGAACCACATGCCGCGCGCTACGGCGATCTTTGCGGCGGCCGGTTTTGCGGTGACCCCGTTCCCGGTCGATATCGACGTTCCGCTCTCGCGGCGTTGGCATGATGCGTGGCTGCCCGATGCGCGAGCCTTGCTCAAGACCGACACCGCCATACGCGAGGGACTGGGGCAGGCGTACTATAAGGTCGTATACTCGCTGCGTTGATTTTGCTGCATCGACTGGTGCGCGAGCCCATCAAGAGCTCCGCGAAAGGTTTTGGATGAGTCGCCCGTTTCTCGACCGCCGTGTCGCCGTCGCGCCGATGATGGACTGGACAGATCGGCACTGCCGGTATTTTCTGCGCGGTTTTTCGCCTGATCTGTTGCTCTATACCGAGATGGTGACCGCCTCGGCGATTTTGCGTGGCGATCGCGAAAAACTGCTCGAGTATTCCTCCGAGGAACACCCGGTCGCGCTGCAGTTGGGTGGCTGCGAACCCGATTATCTCGCCGCCTCGGCTCGCTATAGCGAGGAGTGGGGTTACGACGAAATCAACCTCAACTGCGGTTGCCCCTCCGATAAAGTTCAAAAAGGCTCTTTTGGTGCCTGTTTGATGAACGAGCCCGATCTCGTCGCCGATTGTGTGGCCGCCATGAGTGAGGCGGTCGATTTGCCAGTTACCGTGAAAATGCGCATCGGTACCTTGCGATCGAACCGTAGCGATCTTGATGAAGCCGTGCAGCGCTTCGATGAGGCGGACTACGATAAATTATGTGACTTCATGGTTGCAGTTCGTGGGGCAGGAGCGGATTGCGTCATCGTGCATGCACGCAAGGCCGTACTCGGTAATTGGCCGCCCGCCGATAATCGCGAGATTCCGCCGCTGCGCTATGACGTGGTGCGGCGTCTCAAAGAGGATTTTCCGGACATGCCGGTGGTGTTGAACGGCGGTCTCAAAAAAGCGGATCAATCGCTGGATGCGCTCGAGTGGGCTGACGGCGTGATGCTTGGCCGCGAGGCGTATCACCGGCCGATGGTTTTGGGCGAAATCTTTGCAGCGCTCGATGGCGACCGCGGCTACAAGCCGCTGTCCGTGGCGGAGCACCTCGAGCGCCTGGCCGACTATGCTGAGCGCGAAATGACCAAGGGTGAGCGGTTGCCGGCGATCACTCGTCACTTGCTCGGACTTTTGAGCCATGCCCCTGGCTCACGCGAATATCGTCGTTTGCTTTCCGAGGGCGCCCGCGAACGCGGGGCCGGACCGGAGCTGATTCGGCAAGCGGCGAGCGTATCCCAGCACACCTAAGTCTCTGTTTTTGATCGCCTTCGCGTCGTTCGTTGGCTACGGTTGACCGAATTCAACGGTCAGTCGAGGGCGACTCATGCGATTTTTTCGTTTTGTCAGCATGCTGACAATCTGGTTTTGGCTCGGCGGCTGCGCGCTGGCTTTGCGTCCCGGTGCATTCGAGGGCGCGGCGCCGCCGAGGCTCATCACCCTCGATGGCAAGGCAGGTTGGGATAACCCCGCGGCATTCGGGCCGGTGCCCGCAGAACTTCAGGCGACGGGCGATGCGGTTTGTTCATCGATGAAAACCCGCTGGCGGCGCTTTCACGCGACCGGCTACCACTCGCGCGCGCAGGACATCAACGGCGAGGCCTTTGCGAAAGGCGCGTATTATTGCGAGTGACTCGCGTATTACAGCGAGCGATTATTTTGACTGCCGAGCAATCGGCCAGCGACCTCTTCGCCGATGGCGAGTGAGCTCGTGAGCCCCGGGCTTTCGATACCGAACAGCGTGACCAGATTAGCGAGCCCGTGCAGCTCGGGCCCATCGACGCGGAAGTCTGGCTGTTTTTCGCCGGGACTGTGGATTTTGGGTCGGATGCCGGCGTAGTCGGGAACGAGCGTGCCGGTTGCAAGCGTCGGCCAGTACCGTCGAACATTGTCGTAAAAACTTTGTTCGCGTGCGACGTCAATGCTGTAGTCGATCGCCTCGACGTAGGCGAGGTCGGGCCCCAGTACGGCCTGGCCACCGAGGTTTTTGCGGTAGTGCGTACCGAGGGCACCGGGAATCGGTGGTGGATAGACGAGCCGATTGAATGGCGCCTTGCCGCTTACTTTGAAGTAGACGCCCTTGCCAAGATGCCGACGCGGAATCTTTGCAGGCGGAAAGCCTTCGATCATCGCGGCGATTGCTTGCGCCTCAAGGCCCGAAGCCGCCACCAGATAGCGGCAGTTCAGGGTCGCTGCGGCCTCGCCGCCCGTACGCACTTGCCAGCCGCCTGCGGGATCGGCGCTCGCGCCAATGAAAGGCGACTCGCAAACCACGAAGCCACCGCGATTTTCGATTTCGCCACGCAGTGCAAGCATGTAGCCGTGCGAGTCGAACACCCCGCTCTCGGGCGAAAGCATCGCGGTGACGCAGTGCAGTTCGGGTTCGAGGGCGCGGGCCTCATCGGCCGTCAGCATCTGCAAGTGCTCGACGTCGTTGGCCAGGCCTTGCTGATACATTTTTTCGATGGCGGGGATCTCGGCGTCCTCGGTGGCGACCACCAACTTGCCGCAGCGCCAATAAGGCACGCCGTGCGACTCAAGGAATTCATAGAGTCGGCGGCGGCCCTCGACGCAAACACGGGCCTTCAGCGAGCCCGGTGCGTAATAGAAGCCCGCGTGGATGACTTCGGAATTTCGGGATGAGACGCCTTCGCCGATGCGCGGGCCGGCCTCGAGCGTGATGACCGAGAGACCGCGCTGTGCGAGTGCGTAGCCACTCGCGAGCCCGACGGCCCCGGCACCGATGATGATGGCGTCGGCGTCGTACTCGCGCATGAATTATTGAGCCTGTTCTTCGGGCAGTCGCGGAATCGGTCCGTCCACCATCGCTGCGGCATAAGCGGCTACGGCAAACACCGCCGTCGACTGTTGCAGATGTGATGGGTCGACTTGATCGAGCGTATCGTTGATGGTGTGGTGCACATCAAAATAAGTCGTCGCGTCGAGTTGCGGGGCGAGCACTGGCACGCCGCGGCGACGTAGCGGACCGAGGTCTGCGCCGCCCGCTGAGACGTTGTCGCCGAGTTCGACACCAAGGGATTTCACCACGCGATGCACTTGCTCGATCGTGGCCCAATAGGTGGGCGGTACTCGCGCCGAGAGTTTCCACACCGGCCCATCGCCAAGATCGGCTTCCATGGCGAAGGCGTGACGGGCGACATTGTCATCACCCTCCTCGAGCGGATAACGCGCCGCACCCGACAGCCCGAATTCTTCGTTGGCGAAAAGCACGATCCGAATGGTGCGCCGAGCCCGTGGATTCACCGCCACTGCGGCGCGTGCCGCGGCGATCGCGATCGCAACGCCCGCGCCGTCGTCTTGCACGCCTTGACCGAGGTCCCAGGAGTCGAGATGTGCACTGATCAGCACGATTTCATTGGCTAGATCGGTGCCCGGCAAGTCCCCGATGACATTGGCCGAGCGCACTTGCGGCAGATCGCGCGCGGTGACTCGAATGCGCACCATCACCTGATTGCCGGCGATCTTGCCACCCGGCCGCGTTTGCGCGACTTGGCGCTCGAGCAGATCGGCGTCCGGGTTGGAGATGGACACTGCGGGAATTCGTGGCGCCGATACTTTGTAGGACAGCGTGCCCGTGTGCGCGACGCGATTTTTGCTCGTGCCCACCGAGCGGATCACGATGCCCGTGGCGCCGAGCGCGGCGGCGATGCTCGGTCCTTCCGCGCGGACGCGAACGGCTTTACCGTAGCCGCTGCCGTCGCGGGTGCGCTCCATGCGGCCATTGAAAAACACGATCTTGCCGCGCACCGTGCCTTCGGGCAGAGCCTGCAGTGCAGGAAGGTCCTGCACCATCAGGATCGGGCCTTCGAGGCCTTCGTCTGCGGTGCCGATGCTGCCGCCGACTGCGGCGGTCACCATCGGCATGGGGAAAGGCGAGAGCACATCGAAGCTCGCCTCACCGCGGATCCACCGCGGCACGATCACTTCTTGCGTGCGCACGTTCTCGAAGCCGAGGGCGCGTAATTTTTTGACCGCCCACTCGACGCCCGCTTTGTCACCGGCCGTGCCGGTAAAACGTTGACCGACTTCGGTGGTGAGTTCCTCGAGCAGCTGCGTGCTCTCGTCCGAACGCTGTGCGGCCTCGCGCACACCGATCGCTCCGGCCAAAGCCTCTCGCGAGATTTCGATGGCGGGCGGCGGCGGTGGTACTTCGCCCGCGGTTTGGGTGTCCGCAGCGGGGGCGCCCGCCGCGGCTGTGCCCGCGCCCGGGGTCCCCGCGGGCGTTCTCTGCGCTGAAGTCGCCGTGGAGGCCTGCTTGGCGGTACGGTTTTGTGCGAACGTCGTGGCGACAGACGTCAACAGCCCGAGGCTGCAGACGATCGCGACGCTAAGTGAGCGACGAACCACTTAACCGAGCCGCTGCTGCAGAGCCGCCACTTGGGCACGCAGCTGCGCAGGCGTGCGCTCGCCAAATTCATTCAAATATTTAGCCATGTCCGCGGCCTCTGCGCGCCACTCGTCGGCTTTGATCGACAGCAGTTCATCGAGCGCCGCTTCGGCAATGTCGAGCCCGTCGAGATTCAGATCACCGGGTCGCGGCAGATTGCCGATGGCGGTCTCGTTGGCCGCCGCTTGACCGCTGCAACGCTTGAGTACCCAATCGAGCACGCGCAGGTTGTCGCCAAAGCCCGGCCAAAGAAATCGGCCATCGTCGTCGCGACGGAACCAATTGACGTGATAAATCTTTGGCGGGTGCTTGAGCTTCTGACCCATCGCGAACCAGTGCGACCAGTAATCGCCGTAGTTATAGCCCGCGAAAGGTTTCATCGCCATCGGGTCGCGACGCAGCACGCCCGCCTGACCGATGGCTGCCGCAGTGGTCTCGGAGGCGACCGAAGCGCCAACGAGGACGCCGTGGTTCCAGTCGCGCGCTTCATAGACGAGCGGTGCAACACCGCGACGACGTCCACCAAAGATAATGGCCGAGATCGGCACGCCACGCGGGCTGTCGGCCTCGGGCGCGTAGCGCGGATTACGCTTGGCAGCTACCGTGAAACGCGAATTCGGTTGCGCCGCAGGGCCATTGCTTGGTTCATACGGGCGGCCTTGCCAGTCGGTGACCGGTGAACCGGCATCGAGACCTTCCCACCACGGCTGGTTGTCGGCCGTGAGCGCGACGTTGGTGAATAGCGTGTCGCGCTGAATCATCTCGAACGCGTTGCGATTGGTCTTGCGATTGGTGCCCGGCACGACGCCGAAATAACCGGCCTCCGGGTTGATCGCGTAGAGCCGACCATCAGGACCGGGATGCAGCCAAGCGATGTCATCGCCGACCGTAGTGACCGTCCAACCGGGCATGGACTCGGGCGGAATCAACATCGCGAGATTGGTTTTGCCGCAGGCTGACGGGAACGCGGCCGCCACATAATGCGTTTCGCCCTGCGGGCTGGTGAGCCCGACGATCAGCATGTGCTCGGCGAGCCAACCCTCGTTGCGCGCCTGATAGCTCGCGATACGCAGCGCGTGACACTTTTTGCCGAGCAGCGCGTTGCCACCGTAACCACTGCCGAAGCTCTCGATCGCCAGATCCTCAGGAAAATGCATGATGAAACGACGATTGGGGTCGAGCTCGCCGGTCGAGTGCAGACCTTTGACGAAGCTGCCCTCGCGGCTGATGCGCTCGAGTGCGGCGCGTCCGGCGCGCGTCATCAGCATCATGTTGATGACAACGTATGCACTGTCGGTGATTTCGACGCCGCAGCGCGAGTAGGGCGAGTCGATCGGGCCCATGCAGTAGGGCACCACGTACAAGGTGCGCCCCTTCATGCAGCGGCTGAAGAGACCGCGCATTTTTGCCCGGGCTTCGGCGGGCGCCATCCAATTGTTGTTGGGGCCGGCGTCTTCCTGCTTTGTCGTACAGACGAAGGTCAGGTGCTCGACGCGGGCGACGTCGGATGGATGCGAGCGTGCGAGAAAGCAATTCGGATAATGCGCATCATTGAGCTTTTGCAGTTCGCCGCTGCGCTGCAACTGGTCAATGAAATTGGCGTATTCGGCATCGGAACCTTCGACCCAGTAAACCTCATCCGCCTGCGTCAGTTCGCGCACGGACGCCACCCACTCGGTGACCAGTTTGGAGAGCGTTGGCAGGGGCGGCATGGTCGCTGCAGCTGTGGCCATTCGGGGTGTCCCTTTATCGTCGATATTCTGGAAAGGCGGCGAGTATAACGACCTGATTTTACAGCGTCCCCGAGCGCTGTCGGGGTCGGTCCGCGAGGTGGGTCTTGTATAGGACTTGGGGGGCGGGTAGCGTGCCCGCCCCATGCAGGCTATCGAGGACATTTTCGGCCCCGCCGGCCCGCTCGCGCGGCACTTGCCGGGCTTTACGCCTCGCAAGGCGCAGATGCGCATGGCGGGCGCGGTGGCGGCGGCGCTCGAGGCGCGGCGGCCACTGCTGGTCGAGGCGGGTACGGGCACGGGCAAGACTTTTGCTTATCTGGTGCCGGCGCTGTTCGCTGGGCTGCGCGTGCTGGTGTCGACCGGTACCCGAACGCTGCAAGACCAACTCTATTCAAAAGACGTACCGCTCGTTGCAGGCGCGATTGGGACCCCTGCGAAGGTGGCGTTGCTCAAGGGGCGCTCGAATTATCTTTGTACCTATCGCCTGAAGCGCGAAGTGGCGCAGGGCGCGCTCGAGGGCGTTGCGGTGCGTGATCCGCTCATGGCGCGGATCGAGTCCTGGGCGCTCATCACGCGCACCGGCGATCTCGCTGAAGTCGCGGGCTTCAATGAAAATCACGCACTCTGGCCGAAGGTCACCTCGACGCGCGACAACTGTCTCGGCACACGTTGTTCGGAGTTTGCCGATTGTCATGTCGTGGCGGCGCGGCGCGAGGCGCAGGCGGCGGATCTCGTGATCGTCAATCATCACTTGCTGCTCGCTGATCTTGCACTCAAGGAAGATGGTTTCGGCGATCTGCTCGGGACGGCTGATGCAGTCATCCTGGATGAGGCGCATCAGCTGCCGGATCTCGCGACTCAATTCTTTGGTGTCCAAGTCTCGAGTCGGCAAATGGAGAATGTGTTTGCGGAGGGCCGGGCGGCGCTGCTGCGCGCGGGCGGCTCGCTCGCCGAGATCGGCACGGCGGCTCGCGCCGTCGAGGCTGCGATCAGCGCTGTGCTCGCCGCGATCGCCGCGCGCGCGGATTTGGAATCGGCCTCGCTCGCGGTGGTCTCGG
>Ga0194131_10010015_pt1 | contig 11757 bp, 8 predicted proteins | sample TA2KigO120mmetaG_FD_148631 | JGI IMG/M metagenome (GOLD analysis project Ga0194131, IMG submission 148631) | Freshwater microbial communities from Lake Tanganyika, Tanzania - TA2015053 Kigoma Offshore 120m | ecosystem: Environmental > Aquatic > Freshwater > Lake | place: Tanzania: Lake... | reverse complement strand
GATCGGCGGCATGGGTGCCATCCCGACGCCGGTGGAGATCACCGAGCTGCTGACCGCCCTGCGCACCGGCGTGGTCGACGGGCAGGAGAACCCGCTCAACAACATCATCGCCCAGCGCTTCTACGAGGTGCAGTCGCACGTCATGATGACCAGCCACATGGAATCCGTGCTGGCACTGTTCATCAACGAGGCGGTGTGGCGGCGCCTGCCCGACCGCGACCGCGCTCTGTTCCAGGAGGCCACCGCGGAGATGGGCCAACGTTCGCTTCAGTGGTCGGACGAATCGCTCAAGAAGGAGCAGGACTTCCTGCGCGAGAAAGGCGTCACCATCATCGAGGCCAAGGACGGCCTGAACCTCGCCGCCTTCCGCGCCGCGGTCAACGCGCAGATGCAGAAGGACTATCCCAACTGGACGGCCCACATCCAGAAGATCCAGGCCATCCAGTAACGCCGTTGCTGCGCCGCCCCGGTTTCGGCTGGGGTGGCGCTTTCTGCAAGTCCGGCTGTTCCCATGCTCCTGCACTACATCCGCACCGTCTGCGTGGTAATCGGCTGCTTCGCGCTGGCCGCCGTCGTCGTCCTGCCGGCCAGCCAGATCGTGCTGCGCGAGCTCGGCGCGCCCTTCATCGGCATGGAGGAGCTGGCCCGCTACTTCATGATCGTCGTCACCTTCGTCGGCATCCCGCTGGTCAACCACGAGGGCGGCCATATTCGCATGGACGAGATCCACCGCTTCATCCCGATCCCGGCATCGGCCGTGCTGCGCGTGATCATCGCCATCGTTTCGGGCACCGCCTTCGGAATCGTGGTCGTGGCGATCTACTCGTCGGTGTGGATCACCATGGGCAGTTCCACGCCGACCCTCGGCATCCCGTTCTGGCTGTTCAACGCCCCGGCGCTTCTCGGCCTCTCCCTGGGTGCCGTCGAGTTCTTCCTCCAGGCGTGGCGCATCGCTCGCGGCAGGAACGATTCGGCCGCTCCGCGTCTCGTCTGAGACCCGCGCCATGGACGCCAGTTTTCTCGTCCTCGGCGGTTTCGCGCTTCTCTTCCTGCTAGGCTTTCCGGTCGTCGTTGCCGTCCTCATCCCGTCGGTGCTCTATGTACTGTGGGAGGGCATTCCGCTCGCCATGGTCGGGCAGCGCACGGTCTACGCGCTCGACTCCTTTCCGCTGATGGCGGTGCCGATCTTCATCTTCGTCGGCAATCTGATGAACTCGGCCGGCATCACCACGCGCATCTACCGCTTCGCCGATACGGCCTTCGGGCGGCTGCCCGGCGGCCTCGCCCAGGTCAACATCGCCGGCAGCCTGATCTTCTCCGGCATGTCGGGGGCGGCGCTGGCCGATGTCGGCGGTCTCGGCCGGGTCGAGCTCAAGGCGATGAAAGAGCACGGCTTCAACCCCGCCTTCGCCTCGGCCCTCACCTGTGCCTCGGCCATCGTCGGCCCGATCTTCCCGCCCAGCATCCCGCTGATCATCTACGCCTCGGTCGCCGGCGTCTCCAGCATCCAGCTACTGCTGGCCGGGATCGGCCCAGCGTTGGTCTGCGTTGCAATGCTGTCGATCACGGTGGCCATCCTGGGCATCGTCAATAACTACCCGCGCGCCGCGCGCTGGCCGACCGCCGGCGAAGCCTGGCGCAGCTTCCTGCCGGCGGCACCGGCACTATTCACACCTATCCTGCTGATCGGGGGGATGCTGCTTGGTTTCTTCACGCCAACCGAGGCCGCAGCCGTGACGGCCGTCTACATCCTGTTCATCAGCGCCGTCATCTATCGCGAGTTCGACGCCAGGCATGTCTTCCAGGCCGCGGTCGAGACGATCAAGGGTACGGCCGCGATCATGGCCATCGTCGCCGTCGCCGCGATGTTCGGCTGGATCCTCGCGGTCGAGCAGATCCCGCAGTGGTTCAATCAGTGGGTCACCGGGATCAGCAAGGACCCGGTTGTCCTGCTGCTGATCCTCAATCTCATCCTCTTCGTCGCCGGCATGTTCGTCGACAGCACGACGGCGACGCTGCTGCTGGTGCCGATCGTCTGCCCGCCTCTCGTTGCGGCCGGGGTCGACCCTATCCAGCTTGGGCTGGTGGTGATCTTCAACCTGATGATCGGGCTGGTGACGCCGCCGATGGGGCTATCCCTGTTCCTGATGAGTGACATCGCCGGAGTTCCGATTCCGGCCATCCTGCGGGCCATGATCCCGTTCTACCCGCCGCTGCTGATCACTCTGGCGATTATCACCTTCGTTCCACAGGTGTCCCTGTGGATTCCAAGTCTCTTGAAGTAGCGTAGGCCATGGCGCGCCGCTCCGAGTCCCTGCCCCTCGCCGCGCCAACGCCCGGCGCCGCAGCCGAGGTCGTGCCGATCCGCCGCGCCAGCCTGCACGACGAGGTGGTTGGAAGGGTGCGCGACATGATCGTCGAAGGGCACCTGCAAGAGGGCACGCGCATCCATGAGGGACGGCTGTGCGAGCAGCTCGGCATCTCGCGCACGCCGCTGCGCGAGGCGCTCAAGGTGCTGGCCACCGAGGGTCTCGTCGACCTCTCGCCCAATCGCGGCGCCATCGTGCGCGCGGTGACGCCCAGGGACATGCGCGACATGCTGCGCGTACTCGGCCAGCTCGAAGCCCTGGCAGGCGAGCTCGCCTGCGTCAACGCCAGCGAGGCCGACATCGCCGCCATCCATGACATGCACAAGCGCATGATGGAGCACTACGCGGCACGCAACCGCATGGAGTATTTCAAGCTTAACCAGGCGATCCACAGCGCTTTCGTGAGCCTCGCCGACAACCCGACGCTGCAAGCCTTGCACGAGACCCTGCAGGCCCGCATCAAGCGTATCCGATACATCGGCAACGACCGCGACACGCAGTGGCACGATGCCGTCGACGATCATGAGAAGATGGTCGAGGCGCTGTTGCGGCGCGACGGCCCCGCGCTGGGCCAAGTGTTGCGCTTCCATCTGGAGCGTACCTGGGAGCGGGTGCGCAACGTGCTCGCCCTGCCGGAGAGCTGAAAGCGACGAGCGACGGAGGTTCACCATGACGGCGACGCCGGCCATTGGCTTCATCGGGCTCGGCCTGATGGGTCAGGGCTTCACCAAACGTCTGGTCGAGAGCGGCTTCAAGGTCACCGGCTACGACCTTGTCGCCGACAAGGTGAAGGCCGCTGCCGCCCAGGGGGTTGTCGGCGCGGCCTCGCCAGCCGCCGTGGCCGCTGCCAGCGACATCGTGCTTGTCTGCGTCACCTCAACCGACGCGGTGCAGGAGGCGGTGTTCGGCGAGGACGGGATCGCCGAGGCACCCGGCCGGGGCAAGGTGCTGGTCGACCACTCGACGACCGAGATCGAAGCCACGAAGCAGTTCGCCGCAGATCTTGCGGAAGATTCCGGAATGAAGTGGGTCGACGCGCCCGTCTCCGGCGGCCCGGGTGCGGCAGCGGCCGGCACCTTGGCCATCATGGCCGGCGGCGAGGTCGATGCCATCCGGCGTATCCAGCCCGTGATGGCCCGGCTCGCCTCCAAGTTCACGCACATGGGCGAGGTCGGCGCCGGCCAGGTCACGAAGATGATCAACCAGGTTCTTGTGCTGACCAACTACTGCGTCATCGCCGAGGCCATAGGGTTAGGCGAGAAATGCGGCATCGACGTCGCCAAGATCCCGGAGGCGTTGGCCACCGGCCATGCCGGCAGCAATCTTCTCAAGGACGTGACGCCACGCCTGGTGGCGCGCGACTTTGCGCCACGCGGCTATGTCCGTCAGGTGCTCAAAGATCTCGACATGGTCCACGACCTTGCCAAGGAGATGAAGGCACCGACGCCGATGGTCTCGCAGGCTGCCACGCTCTATCGACTGATGGTGGCGCGCGGCCATAGCGAGCTCGACGCCTGTGCCGTCATGCGGCTCTATCTCGACGAGCCTGTCTGACCGTGATGGAGATCGTCGACGCCCATCACCATCTGTGGGAGCTCGGCAGCGTGTTGCACCGCCCCTGGCTCGAAGGCCCGCCGATCCCCTTCCGCTACGGCGACTATTCCTCTCTCCGCCGGTCCTATCTGCCTGCCGATTACCACCGCGACACGGCAAATCAGAACGTCGTCGCCACGGTTCACATCGAAACCGAAGTTCAGCATGACCAGGAAGTGGTGTAGACGCGCTGGGTGCAGGAGATTGCCGACAAGCACGGCTTCCCGCACGCCTGCGTCGGCCATGCCCGTTTCGAAGCCGAGGACATCGCCGCCACCCTCAAAGCTCACGCGCAGTATCCGCTGCTGCGCGGCATCCGCAAGAAGCCGACAGCGGCGAAGTCTGCCGCCGAGATCGTCAAAGGCGCTGCCGGCTCAATGAGCGACCCTCGCTGGCGGCGCGGCTACGCCAGGCTGGCCGATCACGGCCTGCACTACGAGTTGCAGGTGCCGTACTGGCATCTCTACGAGGCAGCAGAGCTGGCGCGCGACTTCCCGAACATCCGCATCGTGCTCAACCACACCGGCCTGCCGGCCGATCGCAGCGGGGAAGGCCTCGCGGCCTGGCGTGCGGCGATGGCCGCGTTCGCGGCCGAACCCAACACGCGGGTGAAGATCTCGGGTATCGGCCAGCCGGGGAAGCCGTGGACGGCCGAGACCAACCGGTTGGTGGTGCTGGACACCATCGCGATCTTCGGGGTCGAGCGCTGCCTGTTCGCCAGCAACTTCCCTGTCGACAGTGTTTGCGCCACCTACGACACGATCTTCGACGGTTTCAAGGCCATCGTCGCCCATCTGTCGAACGCGGATCAGCGCAAGCTCTTCCGCGACAACGCCCTGCGCGAGTACCGGATCCGGCTCTAAGGCGGCCCCGGCAGTAGCGTTTTTTGCCGACCTCGGGCATCCTCCAACCAAGCTCGAAAAGCCGGGCGTAGTGCGCCGGACCACCACAGGAGAGAGAAGCAATGACTAACCAGCTTTCGCGTCGCAACTTTACCGCGCTGACGCTCGGGCTCGGCTTGAGCGGCCTTGCCGGCCGCAACGCCCTCGCCCAGCAGCAGTTCTTCCGCATCGGCACCGGCGGCACCGCCGGCACCTACTATCCGATCGGCGGCATCATCGCCAACGCAGTGTCGACGGATAGGATCGTCTCCACCGCCCAGGCGACCAACGGCTCGGTGGCCAACGTCAACGCCGTCGCCAGCGGCGCCAGCGAATCCGGCTTCAGCCAGTCGGACGTCGCCACCTGGGCCTACACCGGCACCGGTCTCTACGAGGGCCGCGGCAAGGTCGAGCAGCTGCGCGCCATTGCCAATCTCTATCCCGAGACCGTGCATGTCGTGGTCCGCCGCTCGTCGGGAGCCAAGTCGGTTGCCGACCTCAAGGGCAAGCGCATCTCGATCGACGAGCCGGGCTCAGGCAGCATCATCAATGCCAAGGCGATTCTCGCCGCCTACGGTATCCGCGACGCCGATTACCGGGCAGAGAACCTCAAGCCTGGCCCCTCGGCAGAGAAGCTCAAGGATGGCGGCCTCGATGCGTTCTTCATCACCGGCGGCTATCCGCTGGCTGCAATCACCGAGCTGGCCACGACCACGCAGGTCGATCTGCTGCCGATCGAGGGGGCGGTTGCCGACCGGCTGCGCCAGAGCTTCAAGTTCTTCGCCGCCGACCAGATCCCGGACGGTACATACAAAGACGTCAAGGGCGTAAAGACCGTTTCGGTCGGCGCCCAGTGGGTGACCTCGGCCAGCGTGCCGGCCGATCTCGTATACGCGGTCACGAAGGCGCTGTGGAGCGACAAGGCCCGTGCTGCGCTCGATGCCGGCCACGCCAAGGGCAAGGCCATCCAGAAGGCGATGGCCCTCGACGGACTCGGCATCCCGCTGCATTCGGGCGCCGAGCGCTTCTACAAGGAAGCCGGGCTGCTCAAGTAGTCGCGGGCCCAAAGGGGGCGCTGACGCGGGGGCCAGCGCGCAAAGGCTGGCCCCTTCGTCATCGGGGGATCGTCTTTCATGACCAGGCCGACCACGGCGCCGGAAGCGTCCGAGCTGCGCAAGCTCGAAGAACAGCTCGACCCCGAAGTGCGCTTCCGGCCGCTGCAGCCCGCCGCGGCGATGTTCGTTGCCCTCCTACTCTTTCTGCTCTCCTGCTTCCACTACTACACGGCCGGATTCGGCTTGCTGCGCGAGACGACGCATCGCGGCATCCACATGGCCTTCGTTCTGAGCCTGATCTTCCTCGTCTTTTCGGCCAGGCGCACGGACCCGACGCAGCCGCCCCCGGTGCGATGGTGGCGTCCGCTCGGTATCGGGCTCCACGACTGGGCCTGCGCCCTGGCGGCCGTGGTCGGCGCACTCTACGTGCCGTGGATCTACGACGATCTCGCTTTCATCGTCGGCAACCCGCGCCCCATCGACGCCCTCATCGGCACCGGCCTGATCGTCGTCATGCTGGAAGCCACCCGCCGCTCGGTCGGCTGGCCGCTGCCGGCGATCGCCGTCGCGCTGATGCTCTACGCCCTCTACGGCCGCCAGATGCCGGGCATCCTCGTGCACGCCGGCACGACCTGGAAAGGTCTCGTCGATCATCTCTATCTCACCAGCCAAGGCATCTTCGGCATCGCGCTCGGCGTTGTCGCGACCTACGTGTTCCACTACGTCCTCTTCGGCGTCCTGGCGACACGCATCGGCCTGGGCCGTCTCTTTCTCGATCTCGCCAACGCGCTGATGGGTCGCTACGCCGGCGGTCCGGCCAAGGTCTCGATCGTCGGCTCGGCGATGTTCGGCATGATCTCCGGCTCGTCGATCGCCAACACCGTGACGGTAGGCTCACTCACCATCCCGGCGATGATCCGCCTCGGCTATCCCAAGCATTTCGCAGCGGCGGTCGAATCGACCGCCTCAACCGGAGGGCAGATCACGCCGCCGATCATGGGCGCCGCCGCCTTCCTGATGGTCGAATTCCTCAACGTGCCCTACCAGCAGATCATCCTGGCGGCAGTCGTGCCCGCCTTCCTGCATTTCTTCGGCGTCTTCTGGCAGGTGCATTTCGAGGCGCGCAAGAACGGCATGAAGGGGCTGCCGGCGGCCGACCTGCCGCGGGTGCGGGCCGTCCTGGCCGAAGGCTGGCCGACTTCGATCCCGCTCTTCGTCCTGCTGTTAGTGCTGTTCTCCGGCTACACGCCTTACCTCGCTGCGTTCTGGGGCATCACCGCATGCCTCATCGTTGGACTGACGCGGCGCAACGGCGCCGTGGCGCTCGGCATGCTGGCGGTGCTGGTCGCCGCCACCTTCGCCGGCGCCCTCGAGGAAGGCTGGGCGACCGTCGCCCTGCTGGCGCTGGGCGCCGCCGTTGCAGCCGCTTTCCTGCTGCGCGATCCGCATGCCTCCGCCCGGCTGCTCGATATGGGCGATGCTTTCGTGGTCGGCGCCAAGTACGCCATTGCCGTCGGCGCGGCGGCAGCAACCGTCGGCGTCATCGTCGGTGTGGTGACACTCACCGGTGTGGGTTTCAAGATCTCCAACATCGTCACGACCTTTGCCGGCACGCTCGCCGGCTGGTCGCTCGACATCCTTCCGGAGTGGCTGTTCACCACCCGGGCACTGACGCTGTTCTACACGCTGGTGATGACGGCCATCGTCTGCATCCTGCTCGGCTGTGGCGTGCCGACCACCGCCAACTACATCATCATGGTGACGGTGGCCGCGCCGGCGCTCGTCCAGCTCGGGGTCGAGCCGATCGTCGCGCATTTCTTCGTCTTCTATTACGGCGTGCTGGCCGACATCACGCCGCCGGTGGCGCTGGCGGCCTACGCCGCGGCCAGCATGGCCGGCGCCGACCCGTTCCGGACCGGCAACACGGCCTTCCGCCTCGGCATGGCGAAGGCGCTCGTGCCTTTCGTTTTCGTCTACGCGCCGGCGATGCTGATCGTCACCAAGGGGTTCACCTGGTACGGCTTCCTCGAGACCGCGCTGACCACCGCAGGGGGCGTACTCTTCCTCGCCATCGCCCTGACCGGCCATATGATCAGCCGGCTGCCGCTCGGACCGCGTCTGGCATTGGGTTTAGGGGGAGTCCTGCTGATGGCTCCGGGCCTGACCACCGCGCTGATCGGCGTGCTGGCGGCAGTCCCTGCCTTCGCACAACAGGCCTGGTCGCACCGGGCGAAGGCCCCTGTGTCGGGATGATCGCGATGGAACCCGCCCCGCTTGCCAAAGACCGGGGCGGCCCGTTTAATCGATCAACAACTCGCTTGGGAGATCTCGGCACATGGTCAAGTTCGGTATCGGGCAGCCGGTTCAGCGCGTCGAAGATCAGCGTTTGCTCACCGGGGCCGGCCGGTACACCGACGACGTGATTCTGCCGCGGCAGACCTACGCCTATTTCCTGCGCTCGACCCATGCCAACGCAAAGCTGAAGAAGGTCGACACGAAGGCTGCCAAGAACGCAGCCGGCGTGCTCGGCGTGTTCACTGGCGCCGACCTGCAGGCCGCGGGCGTGGGCGATCTGCCTTGCATGGCACCCGTGCAGAACCGCGACGGCTCGGCCATGCCGCTGCCGCCGCGCTCGGCTATTGCGCGAACCCATGTCCGCTTCGTCGGCGACACGGTCGCCCTGGTGGTGGCCGAGACGCTCGCCCAGGCGCGCGACGCCGCAGAGAGGATCGAGGTCGACTACGAACCGCTACCGGCTGTCACCGAAGGCGCCGATGCGCTGAGGCGCGGCGCACCGCAGATCTGGGACAACGCCAAGGGCAACCTCGCCTTCGACTGGTCGATGGGCGACGAGGCCAAGACGAAGAACGGCTTCGCCAAGGCGCACAAGGTCGTTACGGTCGACTTGGTCAACAACCGCGTCGTGCCGACCTCGATCGAGCCACGTAACGCCATCGGCGAATTCTCGCCCGGTGACGGCAAATACACGCTCCATGTCTCCTGCCAGAGCCCGCTCGGCTTGCGCAAGGTGCTGAGCGAGTACGTGTTCAAGGTGCCGGAGAGCAAGATCCGCGTGATCGGCCCCGATGTCGGGGGCGGCTTCGGCATGAAGATTTTTCTCTACCCCGAATACGTCAGCGTGATGTTCGCGGCCAGGCAGCTCGGCCGCCCGGTGAAGTGGTCGGGCGAGCGCGGCGACGCCTTCCTCACCGATACGCACGGCCGCGATCACCAGACGAAGGCCGAGCTGGCGCTCGACAAGGATGGCAAGTTCCTGGCGTTCCGCGTCTCGACCGTAGCCAATCTCGGGGCCTACGCCTCGCATTACGGCCCGTTCATTCCAACCGGCGCGGGCACGGCGATGTTGGCCAGCGTCTACACCTTCCCGGCCGTCTTCGCGCATGTGAAAGGCGCCTACACCAACACAGCACCGCTCGACGCCTATCGCGGCGCAGGCCGGCCGGAGGCGAACTACGTCGTCGAGCGCGTGGTCGACGCGGCAGCACGGGCCACCGGCCTGTCGCCCGACACCATCCGCAAGCGCAACTTCATCCCCGCCTCGGCCATGCCCTACAAGACCGCGCTCGACACGACCTACGACAGCGGCAATTTCGAGCGGAACATGGTCGACGCGATGAAGACCGCCGATTGGGCGGGCGTCGCCACACGCAAGGCTGAGGCCAGGCAGCGCGGCAAGCTGCGTGGCATCGGCCTTGCCACTTATATCGAGGCCTGTGGCGGCGGACCGGACGAAACCGCGCAGATCCGCGTGGCCTCCGACGGCGGCGTCACCGTGCTGATCGGCAACCAGTCGAACGGCCAGGGTCACGAGACTCTTTACGCCCAGCTGGTTTCCGACAAGCTTGGCGTGCCGTTCGAGTCGGTGCGCGTGCTGCAGGGCGACACCGACCATATACTCTATTTCGGGATGACCGGCGGCAGCCGCGCTGCCTCGGTCGGTGGCACCGCGGTCGTGGCCGCTTCGGATCGCATCATCGCCAAGGGCAAGGCCATCGCCGCGCATCTGCTGGAAGCCGCCGAGGCCGATGTCGAGTTCAAGAACGGCGAATTCCGCATCGGCGGCACCGACAAGACCATGCCCTTCGCCAAGGTGGTGAAGGCCGCGCACACGGCCGGCAAGCTGCCGGCCACTCTGTCGCCGGGCCTCGACGAGAGCGCCACGTTCCTCTCGGCGGCCAACACCTATCCCAACGGCTGTCACATCTGCGAGCTGGAGGTCGATATGGCCACCGGCGATGTCGAGATCGTGCGCTACACCATCGTCGACGATTTCGGCCGGGTGATTAACCCGCTGACGCTGGCCGGCCAGGTGCATGGCGGCACGGTGCAGGGCATCGGACAGGCGCTCTACGAGAACTGCGTCTACGACAAGACGACCGGTCAGCTGCTGACCGGCTCCTTCATGGACTACGCCATGCCGCACGCATCGCAGGTGCCGGGCTTCTCCTTCGCCTACAACGAGGTGCCATGCACGGCCAACCCGCTGGGCGTGAAGGGCTCGGGCGAGGCCGGGGCGATCGGCGCCCCGCCGGCGACGATCAATGCCGTGATCGACGCGCTGGCCGAGTTCGGCGTCAGCCATATCGACATGCCGGCGACACCGGAGAAGATCTGGCGCGCCATACGTGGCGGCAAGGCCGCCGTGGCGTGACTCCCAATCAGCTGTCCGCCCGCGCGGCGGCGCTGGCCATCGCCGGCAAGAGGCTCTCGTCGGTCGAGCTGATCGAGGCGTGTCTCGCGCGCATCGCCAAGCGCGAGCCGACCCTGCAGGCCTGGGCCTTCCTCCACCGCGACCTGGCGCTCAAGCAGGCACGCGCCCGCGACGCCGAAGCGCCAAGCGGACCGCTGCACGGCGTGCCGGTCGGGGTGAAGGACATCATCGACACCGCCGACATGCCGACCGAGCACGGCTCGCCCATGTACAAGGGACACCGGCCGGTGATTGACGCGGCCTGCGTCGCGCTGGTCCGGCGTGCGGGCGGCATCATCCTGGGCAAGACGGTGACGACGGAGTTCGCCTCCTCCCCACCGGCGAAGACACGCAACCCCATCAACCCGAACCACACGCCCGGCGGCTCGTCGAGCGGTTCCGCCGCCGCCGTGGCCGATTTCCAGATCCCGATCGGCTTCGGTACCCAGACGGCCGGTTCGGTCGTGCGGCCGGCGGCATATTGTGGGCTCGTCGGGTTCAAGCCGAGCTACGGCACCTATGCCGTCTCGGGCATGAAGCTGCTGGCGCATGGCGTTGACACCCTCGGCACCCTGACGCGCAACGTCGATGACACGCTGCTGATGTGGGAAGTACTGCATGCGGGCCCGGCCGGAGCCGCACGCCTGCGCGAGCGGCCGCGTATCGGCCTGTGCCATACGCCTTTCTGGAGCGAGGCGCAGAAGCCGGCCGTCGAGGCTTTCGAAGCCGCCAGCCGCCGGCTGGCCGGGACCGGGTTCGAGATCGAGGTGCTCGAGATGCCCTCCTGGTTCGAGACCCTGCGCGAAGATCACCGGGTGATTGCGGAATACGAAAGCGCCCGCAACACGGCCTTCGAGTGCGCGCCCGAGCGATTCCATCTGCATAGCCCCACTATGCAGGCGGCACGCGAGCGTGGCTGGAAGCTGTCTCCGGAGCGTTACGCGGCTGCCCGGGCCGCGCAGCTGCGCGCCCAGCAAGAATACGCCGCCCTGACGGCGAACTTTGACGCTCTTATGATGCCATCAGCACCAGGAGAAGCACCCGAAGGTTTGGCGACGACGGGCGATCCGGTGTTCAACCGGCTGACCAGCCTGCTGCATGTGCCGGCGATCTGCCTGACCGTGATGAAAGGCCCGCATGGCTTACCG
>Ga0194131_10010009_pt1 | contig 11767 bp, 9 predicted proteins | sample TA2KigO120mmetaG_FD_148631 | JGI IMG/M metagenome (GOLD analysis project Ga0194131, IMG submission 148631) | Freshwater microbial communities from Lake Tanganyika, Tanzania - TA2015053 Kigoma Offshore 120m | ecosystem: Environmental > Aquatic > Freshwater > Lake | place: Tanzania: Lake... | reverse complement strand
TCCACCGGACAAGGTAGGCGGCAAGGATTCGTGTAAAAAACAGCCAGATCGCCTTCGCCAGCCTGCCATGAGGTCAGTCTGTTAGACTGTGACCGACTCCCTCCCCCCAGCAAAGAGGAGGCGTTTTGGCATCCGCTCCAGAAACCGCGTATCCGCGGCTCCGCTCCAATCTCACCCCGGTCGAACTCAAGGCTCAGTTCGACCCCACAGCCGAAGAGAAGGCTTTCGTCCTGAAGAATGCCCGCCAACCCACGGGCCAGATGGCGCTCCTTCTGCTGCTCAAGACTTTCCAGCGACTCGGCTACTTCCCGGGCATGAACGAGATTCCTCCCAATCTGGCCGTCCATTTGATGGAGACGTTAGGCCTGGAGTCGCTCCCGGCGGGGTTGTTCCATTACGACGAAAGCGGCGCGCGACTCCGGCACACCACTCTCGTGCGCGAATACCTGGGCGTCACTGCCTACGGTGACGCGGCCAGGGCCTGCATCGAGAACGCCGCCGCTGCCGCCGCCACCGTGCGCGATGACCTGCCGGACCTGATCAATATCTGCATCGAGGAACTCACCAAGAACCGCTTCGAACTCCCGGCGTTCAGCACACTACACCGGATCGCTCAGCATGCGCGGGCCGAAGCCAACCGCCGCTACTTCGATCAGATTGCCGGGCGGCTCACGGCGGAAGACAAGGATCATCTCGCGCGGCTGCTCACCCGGCCGGCCGGAGAGTCCGACAGCCTCTGGGCCAAGTTGAAAAGCGAAGCAGGGCGGCCCACGGTTCGCCAAGTGCAGCATTCGCTCAATCACCTGGCGTGGCTCCGGTCCTTCTCCGTGCGGCATGACGTCTTTGCCGGTGTCCCTGCCGCCAAGCGAGACCGCTTCGCGACCGAAGCGCGTTCGCTCGATCTCACCTCTATGAACGACCTGGCGGTACAGAAGCGGCTCGCTTTGACAGTCGCGCTGTTGCACCAGCAGACAGCACGCAGCCTGGACGAACTCGCCAGCATGTTCATCAAGCAGGTGCGCAAGATCCACAAGAAGGCGAAAGACGAACTCCTGGTTCACCGCGCCCAACATGCCGAACGCGCAGACAGCCTCGTGGAGCAGTTCCATCACACGGCGACTTTATATAAGGAGAACCCGGACGCCGTCGCAGGCTACATCCGGCCGCGCCTGGATCGCATCCTGCAGGACTGCGAAGCGCACCGGGCCGTGGCCGGTGACAATCACCTGCCGTTTCTCGCTCGATTCCTGCGGACTCAACGGAGCGGCCTCCTCCTGTTTTTGGAGAAGGTGCCGCTGGAACCGGCCTCTCAGGATCGGGCGCTTCTCGACGCCGTGGCGTTCGCCGTTCGGCACAAGGAAAGTGGCGAATGGGTCACGCTGGCCGAGCACGAGAACTTCATGCTGGGCTTCGTTTCTGAACGCTGGTGGCCGTTGGTGACTGGGCAACACACCCGCCAAACCGTACGCCAGATTCACCATCGCCACTTCGAGATCTGCGTCCTGACCCAAACCATGAACGAGCTCCGCTCCGGCGATCTATTCATCCCGGACAGCGATGAATTCAGCGACTACCGGACCGAGCAGATTCCATGGGAAGAGTTCGACCGGGAAGTGGCACAGTATTGCCGCGAGGTGGGCTTGCCTGAGACTGCCGATGGCTTGGTTGCGCACCTGAAGGACATGCTTTCCTCCGCCGCCAAGCAGGCCGATGAAGCCTTCCCCGGCAATGAATCGTTGCGAATCGAGGACGGCCAGCCCGTGCTCAAACAAGTCCGCCGCCAGCGCGATCCGCAAGAAGTGAAGAAGGTGGCGCGGCGCATCCAGCAGTTCATTCCCCGGATCAACATCATTGATGCCCTGGTGGACACCGAGCATTGGCTGAACTGGAGCCGTCACTTCGGGCCGGTTTCCAAGCTCGAGTCGAAGCTGGAACAACCGCGCGAGCGCTACATTGCCACCGTCTTCTGCTACGGCTGCAATCTCGGGCCCACGCAAACGGCCCGGTGTCTGAAGGGTCTCGACCGAAAGCAGATCTCCTTCGTCAATCAGCGCCATATCACCGAGCAGAATCTGGACGACGCCATCACCGGCGTGGTTAACGCCTACGCCGGTTTGGAGTTGCAGCAGTGTTGGGGGCTCGGCGAGTCGGCCTCGGCCGACGGCACCAAATGGGATCTCTACGAGCGCAACCTGCTTTCCGAGTACCATGTCCGCTATGGCGGATACGGCGGCATCGGCTACTACCATGTCGCCGATTCCTACATCGCCTTGTTCAGCCGCTTTATTCCGTGCGGCGTGTGGGAGGCCGTCCACATCCTGGATGGCCTGGTCTTGAACAAATCGCAGGTGCAGCCGGACGCAGTGCACGCTGACACCCAGGGGCAGAGCACGCCGGTCTTCGGGCTCGCGCACCTGCTTGGCATCAAACTCATGCCGCGCATTCGCAACTGGAAAGATCTGCGGCTCTATCGGCCCGGCCAGGCGGCGCACTATCAGCACATCGACAGCCTCTTCCAAAGCGGCGGCGTGGACTGGGAGTTGATTCGCGCACACTACCGGGACCTGCTGCGCGTGGCCGTCTCGATCAAGCTCGGGCGGATCGCCTCGTCGACGATCCTGCGCCGGTTTGGATCAGAGAACCGCAAGAACAAGGTGTACTTCGCAATGCGCGAGCTGGGCCGCGTGGTGCGAACCGCCTTCCTGCTGGACTACATCACGCGGATCGATCTGCGCCGGAAGATTCTGACGGCGACCAACAAGTCGGAGGCCTTCAACCGTTTCGTGCAATGGGCCTTCTTCGGCGGCGATAGCGTGATCGCCGAGAATCTGCGCGGCGAGCAGCGCAAGATCATCAAGTACAACCATCTGGTAGCGAATCTGGTGATCCTTCACACGGCGGTGTTGATGACGCAGGCACTGGACAAATTGGCAACCGGGGGCGCGGCGGTGGCGGCTGACGATCTGCGGGCGCTGAGCCCATACCAGGTGGAGCATATCAACCGGTTCGGCAGCTACAAGCTGCGCTTTGATCGGCAGCCCGCGCCGATGATGACCACGCTGAAGGTGGCGTGAACCGCGCGCGACTCACATCGCTTCGGGTACACCCCGGTGTAGTTGGTGTGACGCGGCGGAGCCGGACTTCGGACCGATGCGCGGTGGCGGTTGAGTCAACGTGGCCAGCGTCTCAAAGTCGTTGTCGCAGGCTTGCAGAAGGAGCATCAACTGCCGAAGCAGATCCTCCATGCCGGCGAAGTTGATCAGCAACTGGCCGGGTGCGAGACGGATGGACTCGGGGAGCCCGGCCACGTTCTGCACGGCAAGCCGGCGGCGGTCATTCTCGTCGATGGCGATGACGGTGTGGCGGCGATGGCCGGCGCGGCTCTCGTGGATCAACCGTTCGACTCGCTCATGCCGCTCCACCTCCCACCGGTAGCCGGGGTGCTCGTATGCTTCACGGAGCCGGGCCATGAGCAGGCCGCGGCTGATAACCAGAGAATGGCCGCACAGCCCGGCGCCCATGCGGCGAAGGAGTTCTTTGGCGGCCGACCGCCGCAGATCGAAGAGCGTCTCGACAAGGCGGCGGTCGATCCGCTCGGCGCCGGCCAGGGCCAGCGCTTCGATCATCTCCGGAATCCGGTGAATCCAGGACGGATAGGCGTTCATAAAGACCTCACCGTCTTCCACTATGCCACCGGCCGATTGGACGGAGTTGACGTATGCGCCGTTATCGGAGGTGCGCAAATGCTGAAACCACGGGGGTTCCGGGCGCCGTGCTGAGCGTATATTTTTGGCCGTTTCGTCGCTGGCCAGCCAGGCTGCTGGCCGATCTGGCTGTTTTTTACACGAATCCTTGCCGCCTACCTTTCTATCGCGACCAACTGGGGCTGGTTCTCGCGGCGCTGTTCCCGGAGCGGCAGGCCGCCTTCTTCTGGCTCGGCCCTCCAGGGCACACGATGCTGGGGCTCTGGGGCACCGGACCGGGTCCGCAGACGATGTCCCTGCACACAGCGTTCCGGGTCAGTCTGAAAGACATCCTCGGCGCGCCTGCAGCGCTGGAAGCCGCAGGGATACAAGCGCTTGATTTCGACGGGGCGCCGACGCGCGAGCCCGTGGTTCTGGCATGGATGCCGGCGGCGGCGGTTTACTTCCGGGATCCCGACGGGCACATGATCGAGTACATTGCGATGCTTCCGGAGGAGCCGCGGCCCGGACGGGGAGTTGTCCGCTGGAGCGAATGGTGATCGTTATTGCCGGACGCGCGAGATCCGTGCCACGGTGCCGCCGGTCAAGCCCGCCAAACGCGCCGGATCGATCGCAAACACCGCGAACGGCGTGCCAGCAGCGGCCCACACTTCGGTGAACACCAACAGGTCTTCGTCGATCCAAGTCTCGAGGCGCTCTTCGAATCCCACCGGCGGGACCCCGCCGATCACGAAGCCTGTTGCCGCTCTCACAAAGTCCGGCTTGGCCTGCGCCGCTGGTTCACCGCACAAGCCTTCGAGCATTGCGGGATCCACGCGATTCACACCACTGGCAACCACGAGCACCGGTCTTCCCGAGTTCACGCGTTTGAACACCACCGTCTTGGCGATCTCCGCCACACTGCAGCCGATCGCGGCCGCGGCTTCCTGCGCGGACCGGGTCGTCACCGGCATCTCGCGCACTTTCACCTCCAAGCCCGCCGCTGCCAGGGCAGCCTGGACACGCGCCGCGCTTCGGGTTAATTCTTGATCCACTACCACTCGAACCGGATCTGCGCCTGGAGTTCGCGCGGCACGGCGGAATCGAACTTGGCGTTGCGGTCCATGGTCGCCGTGAGGACTCCCACGACGCCCGCCTGGCTGATGTTCAGGTTCGGGTTCATGTAGTTGGGGTGGTTGAAGGTGTTGTTGGCGAGCAGCTCGATCCGCAGATGAGCCCGCTCACGGATGGGGATCAGCTTGGCGATGCTATTGTGCAGTACGTTCACCGGAGTCCCCCAGAGGATGCCGGTGCCGGCGCTGCCGAAGCGTCCGACCGGTGGGGCGGCGAACGCGGCGACGTCGAACCAGCGGGTGTTCGTGGGATTGGACAGGCGGCCATCGGCGATGCGGTCCGGACGGAGTGTCACCTGCGGACGCGTGCGGTTGGCGGTAAAGCGGGTGCCGGTGGGATCCGGGCCGGTCCACTGGGGAGTGATAGCGTTTCCAGTTTCGTAGATATAGATGCCGGAAAGCTGCCAGTTGCCGATGATGAAGTTGGCGGCGCGGCCGAGGCTGTTGGCGAATGGCTTGCCCTTGCCGAAGGGGAGATCGTAGATCATGTTCGCGCTGAAGCGGTGGCGCGGGAGGGCGCCCCAGGTGCCGCGCTCGCGGTTCCGGTTGTAGGCGTCTTCGGGCTGCTCGTTGATTTCGAGGTCCTGGATGTCCTTGGCGAAGGTGTAATAGAACTGGTAGTGCAGTCCGTTGAGCATGCGGCGCTCGGCTTCGAAGGATACACCGTGGTACTGGTGTCCGGCGCCGTTGTCCGTGTAGGCGATGCCGGGATAGCGAGGGAAGCGGCGCGGCTTGTCCACATAGAGCTGGGCGTCGGCGAGCGGCTGGTTGGCATCCCAGCGGTAGACACCCTGGCGCGTGTTGGTTCCGGTGTAGGTCATGCGCACGCCCATGTTCGCGATCTGGCGCTCGAGGGTGAGCGAGTATTGCATGCTGAAAGGGATCCGCAGATCGGGCCGGATGGCGGTGGGCAGGCCGACCGTGGAGGGTCCGCCTGATCCTGCCGCGGGGAAGACCGTGGGCAGGGTGATCGGGTTGTCGGTGGGATTGGTGAAGTCGGGCTCGCTGATGACGAAGGGGACGGTGGAGCCGGCGCTCGGGCCTTGGGGCGCAGCGTCAAAGTAGATTCCATAGCCGCCGCGGATGACGGTGCGGGAATCGAGCGGCCGCCACGCGAATCCGAACCGGGGGGAGAAGTTTTCTTGTCCCCGCGGATCAGCGTGGCGGTATCATATCCGGCGCGCGAGGCTTCGACGACGGGGACGTATCCCGTCGGCAGAAGCGGGCTCACCTTGTCAAGCGCACCGTCCGGCACGACGATCGAGCCGCTGCCGAGATCGAATAAAGCCTGGCGTCCGTTGGCTTCTCTCCATCCAGGGAAATATTGATATCTCATTCCCAAATTGACCGTGAGCTTAGGGGACAACTTCCAGTCGTCCTGGACGAATCCGGCGTAGGTGTAGTTGAAGCGCTTTGGCTCGATGGCGCCGAAATCGCGCCGTGTCGTGGTCGGGATCCCGAGCAGGAAGTCCGCCGTAGGTGTGGCCGGTGAAGGTAGTGCCAAAGGTGGTGCTTCCGTAGAGTCCGGCCCGCTGGCGGATTTCGTTGGTCTGGCCCCAGAACATTTGGAATCCGGCCTTGATGTTGTGGTTGCCACGGAACAGGCTCACGTGGTCGACGAACTGGTGGATCAGGTCGCGGCCGCAGGGGACGCAGGTGCCGATGACGGCGATGGGCGAGAGTCCGGTGCCGACGAAGTTGACGTTGAAGATGCCGCCGGTGTCGGGAAGGTCGGGCGCGAGTCCGCGGAGTCCGAGCTCGCGGGAGAGGGCAAGACCCGACATCTTGGTCTGGTTGGGAAGGTCGTCGAACGAAGTTCCCCAGCGGAATTCGTTCAACAGATTCGACTTGATCGTGTGCGTGTAGGCGATGGTGGCCGCGCGGAGGGTCCGCCACCGGCGGAAGCGCTCCTTGATGGTCGGCAGGCTCTCGAAGTTGTCCAGGTTCCAGTCGACCTTGGTGAGGCGGCCGTAGACGAACACGCGGTCGTTGAAGCGGTGGTCGCCGCGGAGAGTGAGCGTGGGTTGATGCGTCACCTGGTTGACGCGCAGCTCGCGGTAGTTGAGAGCCTGGAAGGCTTCGCCCGATCCGAAGTTGGGCAGAGCGAGGAACCGGTCCTGCAGGATCCTCGACACCGGATTGATGCGGCTTGCGGGGATCCGGTTGCTGGCGAACGGTTGATTGCCGCCGGAGGGGTCGCGCACAACCGTGGATCCGAAGTCGCCGTTGCGCCACGCGGGAATCGGAACGGACTGGTTGAGCTGGGTCCGGCCAGGGCTTCCAAATCCAATTTCGAGCGTCGTGAAGAAGAACGTCTTGTTCTTGCCGTTGTAGATCCTGGGGATGAGCACGGGACCTCCGGCGGCGAAGGTCATCCTGTGACTGACGCCGCTGGCGCGCTCGGTGGCAAAGGGATTGCGGACGCGGAACGCCGTCGTCGAATAGTAGTCGGAATAGGTTCCGTGGAAGTCGTTGGTGCCGGCGCGCGAGATGAGAGTCACCTGGCCGACGGTGCCGAACTCAGCGGCCGTGCCGGAGATATCCATGCGCAGTTCCTGGAACGATTCCGAGCGGTCGAGAAGCGGACCACTGGCAAAGCCTCCGCCCGAGCGGGCGATGGTGGTCCCGTCGATGTTGGCGGCGCCCTGATTCTGGCGGCTGCCGGCGAACGATACCTGGAATCCGCGGGCAGTCTTGTTGATCTGCGGCGACAGCGTGAAGTAGTCCCAGGCGCGGCGGAGCGTGAGGGGAAGGGCGCGGAGCACCACGCGGTCCTTGGTATCCGCGATGCGCGCGGTCTCGGTTTCGATGAGCGTCGCTCCGCCGGTGACTTCGACGATGGTGTCGACTGAGCCGAGCGCGAGGCGGACGTCAATGCGGCGGATGTCGAGTCCAGTCAGCACGATGTTGTCGACGGCGAATTCCTGAAAGCCGGCCGCACGGGCGCGCAGCACGTAGGTCCCGTCGCGGAGGTTGGCGATCGTGTACTGTCCCTGCTCGTTGGTGAGGGCGTTGTAGACGTAATTGGTGGCGGTGGCGCGCGCTTCGATGTTCACGGCGGCGACCGGTGCGCCGGACGGATCAGTGGCGGTTCCAGTGATCGTGGCGAACGTGGACTGGGCGAGGAGGCGGCCACCCAGCAAGGTAATTGCGAGGAGATTTCTCATCTTGGATGAACCCCTATTTCACAATCACTCTAACAGATTGGGCTCCTCGCGCCAGAGGACCCGGCGCAGGGCGCGGAAGTGCTGGTCACCCTCCTGGATTGCCTTGGCGCGGACAGAGTCCATCATGGAGGTGATGACGGATGGCGCGACGGTACGCAGCGGACGGCCGGAGGCGTGAGCGAGAAGCTGCACCTGGCAGGCGCGGTCGAGCATATAGAGGTCGTCGAAAGCCTGGGAGACGTTCGGTCCGCAGACCGTCACGCCGTGGTTGGCCATCATCAGAATGTCGCGGCTTCCGATCGCGTCGAGGATGGCGCCGCCGATGGAGGATTCGGTCGCCAGTCCGTATTCGTTCAGATAAGCGATCCGGCCGGGGAAGTGGAGCGAGGGCTGATTGCAGATGTCGAAGCTCTGATCCACGAGACAGGTGAACGCAGTGATGTGAGGCTGGTGGGTGTGCAGGATCACCTGGGCACGCGGGAGTGCGCGGTGCATCGCGCCGTGGATCATGAGCGAAGTGAGCTCGATTTCGCCGTCGCCTTCGACAATGCTGCCGTCGAGGGAGACGGTGAGGAAGTCGCGTGGCCGGACTTCGGTCCAGTGAACGCCGTAGGGGATGGCGTAGAAGCGGTCCGGATGGCCGGGGACCACGGCGGTGAAATGGTTCACCACGCCTTCATTCCAGTTCCAGCGCGCGGCCCAGCGGTGTGCAACCGTGAGGTCGAGGCGGATTTGGGTGCATGGGTCGAGTTTGGCGAAGGCCTCGTCGTAGGCACGCATGGTTTGCACTGCGGTCATATGGTTAGTCAAGCTCCTTGATCCGGACGCTGCGGAACCGCACGCGATTGCCGCCTTTCCATAGCGTCAGCTTGCCGGCATCGGGATGGACCTGGAGCGCGATTCCACCCGAGGCCGGCACCCCCTTGGTGGTTGCCTCCGTGTGCAGGAAGTCGGTCAGCAGATATCCGTTGAGCCACAGCCGGATGCGCGCGGGCTCACCTTCAACGCGGATGGCGATATCATTCCACTCATCCTTGCGGAGGGCGCGGACTCCTTCGGGATTGCGGGCGACGTAGCCCTGGGTCCAAGGCAGGTAGATGGCGCCGATGTCGGAACCGGGGCGGTAGTCGAGGGTGATCTGGTGGCTCTTGCCGTCGGGACCAACACGGACGAAGACGCCGCTGTCGACGGGGTAGTCGAGCTTGGCTTCCATCTTGAGGATGAAGTTGCCGTACTTGCGGTCGAGCCAGAGGAAGCCGCCCTTGCCGGGCGGGTCCTGCGTGCCGTTCAACACACCGTCCTCGACCCACCACTTGCCGCCTTGGTGCTCCTTGGGAAGTCCGTCGTGGACCTTCCAGCCCGACAATGTCTGGCCGTCAAACAGCGGCGTGAAGCCGTCGTCCTTCGCGTTCAGGATCTCACGTAGCACAGGCGCCATGCCTTGGGCCATGCGCAGGAATCCGAGATCGGTGGGATGGACGCCGTCGACCGTGTCCTCGCCGTCGCCGCCGAAGAGCTGCCAGGCGCCAACGTAGTAGATATTGCTGTCGCCCGCCTTCTTGCGGCTGTTGAAGATCGAGCGCAGGGCTGCGTTTGCGCCCGCGGGTTTCACGCGCCGCTCGCTGACCGGGCCCGAGTCCGTGTACTGGACATGTTCGACGAGTATGATTGGCGTGGCCGGATGGCGCTCGCGCAGGACTTGAATAAAAGGCGGGACGCGCTCGGCTGTTTCGGCGACGGTGAGGTTCGGCAGGCTGTCAAGAACGTACGCCGCTGGATCGAGTTCGGCGAGCAGGCGCGCAATTTCGGGTTCGGACTTGCCGTTGCCTGAGAAGCCGAGGTTGATCGTGGGCCAATCGAGCATCCGTCCGAGGATCGATGGGTAGGCCATGCCGGGCCGCGATGCGCAGCCGCCCTGGAGGATGGACGTTCCGTAGAAGACGATGGGACGGCGATTGGCCGGCCGGGCGGGCGGAGTGTCCAATGTGTCGCCGGGAGGGAGTCCGATTTCGAGAGTGTCGAGGCTGTTGTAGAGGGGCAGGTAGAGCAGGAATTCGCGTTTGCGCCTGTCGAGTCCGTGGACGAGGATCTTCTCTTGAACGCCCTGTTGATCGGGGCGGCCATAGCCGGTCCAGCGCCACTCGCCGGCGTCGCGGACATAGAGGTCGAGACCGCTGACTCCGGTTGCTGGCATGTGGGGAAGCGCCATCGCGCCGCCAGGGCGGAGTTTCCAACGGGCGTGGATCCGGGTGGCGGAGGTGGTGAAGCGATAGGCGAGTCCGGCCGAGTTGCGGCCGAGGGACCAGACGGGAGAGCGGACGGTTCCTTCGGCGTTGGTGGGAAGGCGGTCGTAGAGGTGCTTGGTCTGGGTCCAGCCTTTGCCTTCGAGGGGCAGGTTGGTGACCGGGTGCCAGCGGGTTTCGAGAGGCGGAGTCTGGGCCATCGCCAGGGTGGCGAGGAGGAGCAGTCGCATGATTCGATCAGTCTACACCGGGCAGACTTGGTGCGCGGAACCGCTATTGGAAGACTTCTTCGACCGTGCCTGCTGAGAGGATGGCCGCGGCCCACCGGGTGAGGTCGGCCTCAGAGGCGGACTCGAGGCGCTGTTCAGCGCCTGGCGATAGCTTGCCGAACCGCTGCTCGATCAGCGTCCTTAGGATTCTCCGCTCCCCGGCTTCCCGGCCCTGCTGGCGCGCCTTCTTTTCCCGGACCCGGACTGCCGGACCGAGCACCTTGTTTCGCAAGATGTCCTGCATCGTGAACATATGCTTGATCCTCTCCATTATCTCCTTCCAGATCCCGAGTGCGCCCAGCAGGAGCAGCAACGTGGCTGTATCCGCTTCCTGGTCTGGTTCCAGCCTTGCCTTCGAGGGGCGGAGTCTGGGCCATCGCCAGGGTGGCGAGGCGGAGCAAGCGCATGACTCGATCAGTCTGCAACGGGCAGACTGGGTGCGCGGGAACGGCTATTGGAAGACTTCTTCGACCGTGCCCGCTGACAGGATGGCGGCGGCCCACCGGGTGAGGTCAGCCTCAGAGGCGGACTCGAGGCGTTGTTCAGCGCCTGGCGATAGCTTGCCGAACCGCTGCTCGATCTGCGTCCTTAGGATTCTCCGCTCCCCCTGCTGGCGCGCCTTCTTTTCCCGGACCCGGACTGCCGGACCGAGCACCTTGTTTCGCAAGATGTCCTGCATCGTGAACATATGCTTGATCCTCTCCATTATCTCTCCTTCCAGATCCCGAAGTGCGCCCAGCAGGAGCAGCAACGTGGCCGCGTCCTCCCGATCTTGCGATTCCATCCGTTCCATCTGCTCCTGGACACGGTCCAACGCCCGGTCTTTGAACTCGGCTGGCCCCAACAGCGCCAGCAAGTTGTCGCGGAAGTCCGTGGAATCGATGAGTGGGCCTACATCGACCTTGCTCATGTCGACTCGTTTGTAGCGGAATGTGCCGAACTCGGTTTCATAGGTCTCCGGAAGGGTCATCGGCTCCCTCCCGATGTAGTACACCACTGGGCAGATCAGGCTCTTCTGCCGGCGCTCCTTCAGGGTGTAGCAGTTGCGGGCCATGCGCGACAGCAGCTTGACCCGGTTCTGAGCATCAATCTCGATATAGACCAGGCGGCGTTCCGCGCATTGAGCCAGCAGGTCCAGCCGGCGGTTCTCCACCTTCGGCAGCTCGATGTTGAGCCACCGGATCACCGGGCCATCGAAGATTTCAGGGAATATCGCGCCGTCCAGCCGCTCGAATAGAAGCTTCACACTGACGTCGAACTGTTGTGCCATCA
>Ga0194131_10010002_pt1 | contig 11774 bp, 9 predicted proteins | sample TA2KigO120mmetaG_FD_148631 | JGI IMG/M metagenome (GOLD analysis project Ga0194131, IMG submission 148631) | Freshwater microbial communities from Lake Tanganyika, Tanzania - TA2015053 Kigoma Offshore 120m | ecosystem: Environmental > Aquatic > Freshwater > Lake | place: Tanzania: Lake... | reverse complement strand
GAGCCCGCGCGACTTGCACAGATCGAGCAGGGCGGTTGCGGCCTTGCGGGTGGCGTCGTCGAGCATCACCAGGACCAGGGCAGGCGGACGGTCGCGGTCGCCATGGCGGCCATGCCTTCCTTGCGGCCGGTAAAGCCGAGTTGCTCGCTGGTGGTCGCCTTGACCGCCACGCGCTCGACCGAGATGTCGGCAATCTCGGCGATGCGCTGGCGGATGGCGTCGCGGTGCGGTCCGATGCGCGGGGCCTCGCAGACGATGGTCAGATCGAGATGCGCGATGCGGCCGCCACGCTTGGCGACGCGCTCGCAGGCGAACTTCAGGAACTGGTCGGACGGCGCGCCGCGCCAGCGCGCGTCGCTCGGCGGGAAATGCTTGCCGATGTCGCCATCGGCCAGCGCCCCGAGAATGGCGTCGACCAGCGCATGCAGCGCCACGTCGGCGTCGGAGTGGCCGGACAACCCGCGATCGTGCGCGATGCGCACCCCGCCCAGCATGACGTGATCGCCGTCGCCGAAAGCGTGCACGTCGTAGCCGGTCCCGGTGCGCAGGTCGGTCAGGCTCGCGATCCGGCGCGCCTCGGCGCGCGCGAAATCCTCGTCGGTGGTCAGCTTCACGTTGCCGCTTTCTCCCGCAAACACCGCAACCTCGAGGCCGGCCCATTCGGCGAGCGCCGCGTCGTCGGTGAAATCCTCGCGGCCGTCCCTGGCGGCGCGGCGATGCGCGTCGAGCAGGGCCGGGAAGGCGAAGGCCTGCGGCGTCTGCACCGCCCGCAATTCGGCGCGATCGACGGTTCCGGCAACCCGGCCGCGGGCGTCGACGCGCTTGATCGTGTCGGTGACTTCCATCGCCGGGATCGCGGCGCCGGTCGTGGCGCAAGCGGCGATGGCCCGCGATACCAGGGCGGAGGAACAGAAGGGCCGGGCTGCGTCATGAATCAGCACGATGTCTGGCTTGCTGCCGCTCAGCGCCTCCAGGCCGGACCGGACAGAAGCCTGCCGGGTTGCACCGCCCATGACCGGGCCCATCAGTTGCAGCCCCGTAGCCGCCGCCTCATATGGGGCTTTGTCGTCGGGGTGGATCACCGGCTGGACCGCTCCAACCTCGCCGTGCCAGGCGAACAGCGAAAGGCTAGACCGGATCACAGGTTCTCCGGCCAACATGCGGTACTGCTTGGGTAAATTTCCTCCGGCGCGCAGTCCGCGCCCGGCTGCGACGATCACTGCCGCGACAGATGGAGCCATTGGAAGACCGGCACTTAGGAAAACCAGAGCAAGGCTTTAGCGCGTTCGCGCCGGGCACAAAAGGATTTCCACCGGGGTTCAGTATGCTGCATTGCAACACTTGCGCTGACGCCAAAAATGGCTAAACTATAAGCAGAAATCGCTTCGCATATTTTGTAGGCAATGATGACCTCCATGGCCTCCGGTTGCCCGGAACCGAAGTTCTGCATCGGCAATGTTGCGGTGCAGAATGGGGTGGTGCTCGCCCCGATGTCGGGCGTGACCGACGCACCGTTCCGAAGGCTGGTGTCGCGGCTGGGCGCTGGGCTGGTTGTGTCCGAGATGACTGCGAGCGACGCGCTTGTCGAAGGACAGCGCAATGCGCTCTTGCGCGCCGAGGTGCATGGCGTCGGCACTCACGTCGTTCAGCTTGCCGGCTGCGAGCCGCACTGGATGGCGGAGGGCGCGCGCATCGCCCAAGACAGCGGCGCGCAAGTCATCGACATCAACATGGGTTGCCCGGCCAAGCACGTCGCCAACAAACAGTCGGGCTCGGCGCTGATGCGCGACCTCGATCACGCGCTGACGCTGATCGAGGCGACCGTCGCCGCGGTCGCCGTGCCGGTGACGCTGAAGATGCGGCTCGGCTGGGACCATCAGTCGATCAATGCGCCGGAACTTGCCCGCTGCGCGGAAGCCGCAGGCGTCCGGCTCATCACCGTGCACGGACGCACCCGCAATCAGTTCTACAAAGGCTCGGCCGATTGGTCTGCCGTGCGCGCGGTCAAAGGCGCGGTTTCGATCCCCATCGTGGTCAACGGCGACATCTGCGATTTCGCCGACGCGGATGCGGCGCTGGCCGCGTCGGGCGCCGACGCGATCATGGTCGGACGCGGCGCGCAGGGGCGGCCGTGGCTGCCTGGACAAATCGCACGCTACCTGGACACCGGCGCCCGCGAGACGCCTCCGCCGCTTGCCGCCCAGCTCGCGCTGGTCACGTCGCTGTACGAGGAGATGCTCGCGCATCACGGCCTGCGGATCGGCCTGCGTCACGCCCGCAAGCATCTCGGCTGGGCGCTTGACGCGGCGGCCGCCAGCGCCGGCGTCGCGATCGAGACACTCAAGCGCTGGCGCGGCGCGGTCCTGACCACGGAAAGCCCGTCCGACGCGCGGGCGCGGCTCGCCGAGGCCTACGATGCGTTTGCCGGCGGGGCACCCGCATGAGCGAGGCCGAGCTGCGCCACGCGGATCTGCCCGCCAAGGCCGCGGCCGACGCGGTGCTCAATGCCCTTCCGCTGCCGGTGCTGACCGTCTCGCCGGACGGCAAGATCGCGGATGCCAACGTGGCGGCCGAAACATTCTTCGAAGTGTCGGTGCCGCTGCTTCGCCGTCACATGCTGCGCGACCTGGTGCCGTTCGGCAGTCCGTTGCTGTCGCTGGTCGAACAGGTGCGCGGCCGCGGCGCCGCAGTCAACGAATACAAGGTCGATCTCTCGACGCCGCGCAATCCCGGCGACCGGCTGGTCGATCTGCATGTCGCACCGCTGCCGGAGCGGCCGGACCACGTCGTGGTGATGCTCCAGGAGCGCACCATCGCCGACAAGATGGATCGCCAGCTCACCCACCGCGGCGCGGCGCGCTCGGTCAGTGCGCTGGCCGCGATGCTGGCGCACGAGATCAAGAACCCGCTGTCGGGCATTCGCGGCGCGGCGCAGCTTCTGGAGCAGGCCGCAGGCGACGACGACCGCACACTGACGCGGCTGATCTGCGACGAAGCCGACCGCATTGTGAAGCTGGTCGACCGAATGGAGGTGTTCTCCGACGAGCGTCCGGTCGAGCGCGAGCCGGTCAACATCCACGTCGTGCTCGATCACGTCAAACGCCTCGCGCAGTCCGGTTTTGCGCGCCACATCAAGTTCGTCGAGACCTACGATCCCTCGCTGCCGCCGGTGCTGGCCAACCGCGACCAGCTCGTCCAGGTGTTTCTCAACCTGGTGAAGAACGCCTCCGAAGCGATCGGCGACTCGGGAGCCGAGGGCGAGATTCAGATTTCCACCGCATTCCGGCCGGGCGTGCGTCTGCAGCTGCCAGGCTCCAAGGCGCGCGTGTCGCTGCCGCTGGAGTTCTGCGTCAAGGACAACGGACCGGGGGTGCCCGAAGATCTGGTGCCGCACCTGTTCGATCCGTTCGTGACCACCAAGCCGACCGGTTCGGGGCTCGGCCTCGCGCTGGTCGCAAAGATCGTCGGCGATCATGGCGGCATCGTCGAATGCGAGTCACAGCCTCGGCACACGGTGTTCCGTGTGCTGATGCCCATGTTCACCGGTGACGGCGCCGGGCCGGCACCCGCTCAGAGGGCTTGAGGACCCGAGAGGACCCCAAGAGGACATCATGGCAGCGGGAAGCATTCTGGTCGCCGACGACGACGCGGCCATAAGGACCGTACTCAATCAGGCGCTGTCGCGCGCCGGCTACGAGGTGCGCTCGACCGGCAACGCCGCAACGCTGTGGCGCTGGGTCAGCCAAGGCGAGGGCGATCTCGTCATCACCGACGTGGTCATGCCGGACGAAAACGCCTTCGACCTGCTGCCGCGGATCAAGAAGCTCAGGCCGAACCTGCCCGTGCTGATCATGAGCGCGCAGAACACGTTCATGACCGCGATCCGGGCGTCGGAGCGGGGCGCCTACGAATACCTGCCCAAACCGTTCGATCTGAAGGAGCTGATCGCCATCGTCGGCCGGGCGCTGGCCGAGCCGAAGGATCGTCCGCGCGCCACCGGCGGCGGCGAAGAACTGGATTCGATTCCGCTGGTCGGCCGTTCGGCCGCAATGCAGGAAATCTACCGGCTGGTCGCCCGTCTCATGCAGACCGATCTGACGGTGATGATCTCCGGCGAGTCCGGCACCGGCAAGGAGCTGGTCGCACGCGCGCTGCACGACTACGGGAAGCGGCGCGCCGGTACCTTCGTCGCGATCAACATGGCCGCGATCCCGCGCGACCTGATCGAGTCCGAATTGTTCGGCCACGAGAAGGGTGCGTTCACGGGCGCCAACACCCGCAGCTCCGGCCGCTTCGAACAGGCCGAAGGCGGCACGCTGTTTCTCGACGAGATCGGCGATATGCCGATGGAGGCGCAGACGCGGCTTTTGCGCGTGCTGCAGCAGGGCGAGTACACGACGGTCGGCGGCCGCACCCCGATCAAAAGCGATGTGCGTATCATCGCGGCGACCAACAAGGACCTGCGCATCCTGATCCAGCAGGGCCTGTTCCGCGAGGACCTGTTCTTCCGCCTCAATGTCGTGCCGCTGCGCCTGCCGCCGCTGCGCGAACGTGTGGAGGACATCCCCGACCTGATCCGGCATTTCTTCACGCTGGCCGAGCGGGAAGGGCTGCCGAAAAAGCAGATCGATCAGGCGGCGCTCGACCGCCTCAAGCGCTACCGTTGGCCCGGAAACGTCCGGGAACTGGAGAACCTCGCAAGGCGGCTGGCTGCGCTTTATCCGCAGGAAACCATCACCACCGCGGTGATCGACGCGGAACTGGCCCAACCCACGGTCACCGCCACCGAGAAGCCTGCTGTCGAGGACACCCTGTCGGCCGCGGTGGAGCGCAACCTGACGCGGTATTTTTCGGGCTTCGATAACAGCCTGCCGCCACCGGGGCTCTATCACCGCATTCTGCGGGAGGTGGAGTACCCGCTGCTGTCGGCGGCGCTCGCCGCGACCCGGGGCAACCAGATCCGCGCCGCGGACCTCCTGGGGCTGAACCGCAACACGCTCCGCAAGAAAATCCGGGATTTGGACATTCAGGTTATCCGAACCAGCGGTTGAGAGGCCTGAATTCCGGGAAAATTGGCCACGGGGCTGGATTCTCGCGCCAAGGAATTGTCTCAATTCGGCAACATTGTTGTAGAAGTGCATCAGTGGGCCGATTCAGGACCGGCTGAATGCGCCTTTCTGGCGTGTCCTCGAGCGACCGCCCCACCGGACGCTCAAGGGCCGAGATGACGAGCATCGCGAGCGTGGACCAGACGACACCTGCCGAAATTGCCGGGTCGCCGGACGGTAGCCGTGCCGTGCGCGTGCTCGGGCCAGTCGCCGCCGGCCTCGCCATGCTGTCGGCCATCGTCACATTCGTGGTGCTGGCCGACCTGACACCCGTCACGCCCACCCATCAGGTGGTCGTCACGCTTCTCCTGACCAACGCCTTCACGGTGTTCCTGCTGCTGGGCGTGATTGCGCACGAGGTTTGGCTCGTGGTGCAGGCGCGCCGCCGGGGCCGGGCCGCAGCGCGGCTGCACGTGCGGATCGTCGCGCTGTTTGCGGTGATCGCCGCGGTCCCCGCGATCATGGTCGCCGTGGTGGCCAGCATCACGCTGGACCGCGGGCTCGACCGGCTGTTCTCGAACCGCACCAAGGCGATCATCGAAAACTCCTTGATGGTGGCCGACGCCTATCTTCAGGAACACGCCCAGATGATCCGCGGCGACATCCTGGCAATGGCCTTCGATGTCTCGCGCGCCAAGCCGCTGTTCGATCAGGAGCGCGAGCGGTTCAAGCAGTTCTTCACGGCGCAGGCGACGGTGCGCGCGCTCTCGGCGGCCATGATCATCGGGCCGGAGGCCAATGTCATCGAGCGCGCCGACATCCAGAACGACTACGCGATCTCGCTGCCGGGCGCCGCCGGATTGAAGACGGTGAATGAATCCGAGCCGCAGATCGGCATGTTGCTCGCGACCAATTCGGTCGCGGCCGTGATCAAGCTTCGCGGCTACGACGACGCTTATCTCAATGTCATACGCCCGCTCGACCCGCGCGTGATCGCGCAATTGCGCGAGACCCAGGCAACGGTCAGCGACTTCGCGAACCTCGAAGCGCGGCGCTTCGGCGTGCAACTCGCCTTCGCGCTGATGTACACCGTGATTGCGCTCGCGGTGCTGTTGTCCGCGGCGTGGCTCGGCCTGAGCTTTGCGAACCGGCTGGTGGCGCCGATCCGCCGGCTGATCGGCGCGGCCAACATCGTGTCGACCGGCAATCTCTACATCCAGGTTCCGGTCCAGCGGTCCGAAGGCGATCTGGCCCAGCTCGGCGAGACGTTCAACCGCATGACCTACGAGCTTCGCACCCAGCGCGACGACATTGTGCGCGCGCGCGACCTGATCGACCAGCGCCGCCGTTTCACCGAAGCGGTTCTGGCCGGCGCGAGCGCGGGCGTGATCGGCGTCGACGCGGAGGGCCGCATCAGCATTCTCAACCGCTCGGCCGAGCGCCTGATCGACCGGGCCGAGGCCGACGTCATCGGCCGTCCGCTGATCGAGGTCGTGCCGGAACTTGCGGAAATGCTCGCCAATGCGGATTCCGGCGCGCAGCGCCTTGCGCAGGGTCAGGTGACGCTCAACCGCCAGGGCCGCGAGCGCAATCTGTCCGTCCGCGTGACGACGGAGCAGTCGCCGGGCGCCGAGCGCGGCCACGTCTTCACGCTCGACGACATCACCGAACTGGTGCTCGCGCAGCGCACCTCGGCCTGGGCCGACATTGCGCGCCGCATCGCGCACGAGATCAAGAACCCGCTGACGCCGATCCAGTTGTCGGCGGAGCGCCTGCGCCGCAAGTACGGCAGCGTCATCACCGAAGACCGCGCGGTGTTCGAGCAGTGCACCGACACGATCGTGCGCCAGGTCGACGACATCAAGCGGATGGTCGACGAATTCTCCAAGTTCGCGCGCATGCCGAAACCCGTGATAGCGGCCGAGGATGTGGCCGACACGGTGCGGCAGGTGGTGTTCCTGATGCGGGTCGGCAACGCCGACATCGACATCGACCTGGACATTGCCGAGGACCCGATGCCGGCACGCTTCGACCGCCGGCTGATCTCGCAAGGGCTCACCAACATCATCAAGAACGCCAGCGAAGCGATCGCCGCGGTCCCGCACGACGAGCGCGGGCGGGGTCATATCCGCGTCGTCGCGGCGCGCACCGAGGATGGCGTGACCATCGACGTGATCGACAACGGCATCGGCCTGCCGAAGGAAAATCGCAACCGGCTGCTCGAACCCTACGTCACCACGCGCGAGAAGGGCACGGGGCTCGGCCTCGCCATCGTCGGCCGCATTCTGGAAGAGCATGGCGGCGGGATCGAGCTGAACGATGCCGATGTGAAATTCCCCGGCCAGCGCGGCGCCTGGATCCGGCTGCGGTTCGTCGCCGAGCGGACCGCTGCGGACCCCGGAAAACCAGCACGAAGTGAAGCAGTCAGCGAGCATTGACACATGGCGTCCGATATTCTGATCGTCGATGACGAGTCCGACATTTGCGAACTGGTCGCAGGCCTGCTGCAGGACGAGGGCTATACGACGCGCACCGCGCGCGACAGCGATTCCGCGCTCAACGAGATCAAGAACCGCCGTCCCAATCTGGTGTTCCTGGACATCTGGCTGCAGGGCAGCCGGCTCGACGGCCTGCAACTGCTGGATTCCGTGAAGGAGCAGCATCCGGAGCTTCCCGTCGTCATGATTTCCGGACACGGCAACATCGAAACCGCCGTGGCGGCGATCAAGCGCGGCGCCTACGACTTCATCGAAAAGCCGTTCAAGGCCGACCGGCTGGTGCTGGTCGCCGACCGCGCGCTGGAGACGTCGCGGCTGAAGCGCGAGGTGCGCGACCTCAAGGCGCTCGCCCCGCTGCCGACGCGGATCGTCGGGCGCTCGCCCGCAATCAACCAGCTTCGGCAGACCATCGAGAAGGTCGCCCCGACCAACAGCCGCATCCTGATCGTCGGACCGTCGGGCGCAGGCAAGGAGCTTGCCGCGCGCACGCTGCACGGCGCATCGGGCCGTGCGCACGGGCCGTTCGTCGTCATCAACGCCGCCGCGATCACGCCGGAACGCATGGAGATCGAGCTGTTCGGCGTCGAGCAGTCCAACGGCACGCAGCAGCGCAAGGTCGGCGCGCTGGAGGAAGCCCACAGCGGCACGCTGTTCATCGACGAAATCGCCGACATGCCGCGCGACACCCAGAACAAGATTCTTCGCGTGCTGGTCGACCAGACCTTCCAGCGCGTCGGCGGCTCGACCAAGGTCGCCGTCGACGTGCGGATCGTGTCCTCGACCAGCCGCAACGTCGAGGCCGAAATCTCCGCCGGGCGCTTCCGCGAGGACCTGTACCATCGGCTTTCGGTCGTGCCGGTGCGGGTGCCGCCGCTGGCCGAACGGCGCGAGGACATCCCCGACCTGGTGCACTACTTCATGGAGCAGATATCGCAGGCCACCGGCCTGCCGCAGCGCAAGATCGGCGAGGATGCCATGGCCGTGCTGCAGTCGCACGATTGGCCGGGCAACGTGCGCCAGCTGCGCAACAACGTCGAGCGGCTGATGATCCTCGCCGGCGGCGATCCAGGCGCCACCATCAGCGCCAGCATGCTGCCGCAGGACGTGGGCTCGATGGTGCCGTCGATGCCGAACGGCAACGGCGGCGAACAGCTCATGGGCCTGCCGCTGCGCGAGGCGCGCGAATTGTTCGAGCGCGAATACCTGCTGGCGCAGATCAACCGCTTCGGCGGCAACATTTCGCGCACCGCCGAATTCGTCGGCATGGAGCGCTCGGCCCTGCACCGCAAGCTCAAGGCGCTGGGAATCGGATAGGAGCGCCGGCGATGGCCGCGCGGCGTTGAGCAGTCGCGCGCCCGCAGCATCCGGCGCGGCAAATCAAAGAGGTCTTCCTTGTCCCGCATCGCCTATGTCAACGGCCGCTACCTTCCGCTCGCCCAGGCGAGCGTGAACGTCGAGGACCGCGGCTACCAGTTTTCCGACGGCGTGTACGAAGTCTGCGAGGTGAGGGGCGGGCGGCTGGTCGACGAGCGCCGCCATATCGAGCGCCTCAGGCGCTCGCTGTCGGAGCTGCGCATCGCCATGCCGATGTCGGACGCCGCGCTCGGCGTCGTGCTGCGCGAGACCGTCCGCCGCAACAAGGTGCGCTGGGGCATCGTCTATCTGCAGGTCAATCGCGGGGTGGCGCACCGCGATCACGCTTTTCCGCCGGCGGGCACTTCGCCGAGCGTAGTGGTCACGGCGCGCAACCTCGACGCCGCGGGCGCCGACCGCATGGCCGCGGACGGCGTCGCCGTCATCACCGTCCCGGACAACCGCTGGGAGCGGGTCGACATCAAGTCGGTGTCGCTCTTGCCGAACGTGCTGGCCAAACAGGCGGCACGCGAGCAGGGCGCCCGCGAGGCGTGGTTCGTCGACAAGCAGGGACGCGTCACCGAGGGCTCGTCGTCCAACGCCTGGATCGTTACACGCGACGGCAAGGTGGTCACGCGGCACGCCGACCACGCGATCCTGAAGGGCATTACCCGCGCCGTTGTAATTGACGCGCTGAAGGAGCAGGGCCTGGAACTGGAAGAGCGCGCCTTCACCGTCGACGAGGCGCTGGCCGCCCGCGAGGCCTTCATCACCTCGGCGAGCCAGGTCGTGCTTCCCGTGGTGCGGATCGACGGCAAGCCGGTCGGCAACGGCGCGCCCGGCCTGATCGCAAGCGCGCTGCGGCGCGACTTCCACCGCTTCGCGGAAGCGACCTGAGGACGCGCGGCGCGGGTGCGGACTTGGGCCGATTTCGGCTCGATTTTATGCGTTTCCGGCCCGAACTTGGGCTTGCGCCGACCCAAGACGTGCCATCTAATACCGTTGCCCCAAGTCCTATGGCCCATAACGATTCCCGGCCGGGGACTTGCGAACAATGTCTCGCGGCAGGGGTCCGCGGGCGATAAAGAACGGAACAACGGCAATGGCAGCCGACCGATCGCAAAATCTGCAAGATACCTTCCTCAATCACGTCCGAAAGAGCAAAACGCCGCTCACCATCTTCCTGGTCAACGGCGTCAAGCTGCAGGGCGTCGTGACGTGGTTCGACAATTTTTGTGTGCTGCTGCGGCGGGATGGCCACTCGCAATTGGTTTACAAGCACGCCATCTCGACGATCATGCCGGGTCATCCGATCCAGCTGTTCGAGGGCGCCGAAGAACCGCCCGCCGGAGACAAGCCCTGATTGGAGCCGCGCGGCCGTGACACGCGACAGGACGGACTGAGCCCGCCGGGCTCGGCGACCGGACGCGCGCTCGTGATCGGGCCGTACCGCCGCCGTGCGCCGGCGCGCACGGCCGCGGCCGTGCGCAGCCAGCAGCCGGAGCGGACCCACGCCGCGCGTCTCGACGAGGCCACAGGCCTGGCGCGTGCCATCGACCTCGACGTCGTAGCCTCCGGCATCGTGCCGATCGGCGACATCCGGCCCGCGACCTACATCGGATCGGGCAAGGTCGACGAGATCGCGGGCCTCGTCAAAAGCAACGAAGCCGGCATCGTGATCGTGGACTGCGCGCTCTCTCCGGTGCAGCAGCGCAATCTGGAGAAGGCCTGGAACGCCAAGGTGCTCGACCGCACCGGGCTGATCCTGGAAATCTTCGGGCGCCGCGCGCGCACCAAGGAAGGCTCGCTGCAGGTCGAGCTCGCACATCTCACCTATCAGAAGAGCCGGCTGGTGCGCTCATGGACGCACCTCGAGCGTCAGCGCGGCGGCTTCGGATTCCTCGGCGGGCCGGGCGAGACGCAGATCGAGACCGACCGGCGGCTGATCGAGGAGCGGATCGCGCGCATCGAAGCCGAACTCGAAAAGGTCAAGAAGCGCCGCAAGCTGCACCGCGACAGCCGCGCCCGCGTGCCGTATCCGATCGCGGCGCTGGTCGGCTACACCAACGCCGGAAAGTCCACGCTGTTCAACCGCATCACGCAGGCGAGCGTGCTGCAGGCCGACATGCTGTTCGCGACGCTCGATCCGACCCTGCGGGCCGTCTCGCTGCCGAACGGCTTGAAGATCATCCTGTCCGATACCGTGGGCTTCATCTCCGACCTGCCGACCATGCTGGTGGCCGCGTTCCGTGCCACGCTCGAAGAGGTCATCGAAGCCGACGTCATCCTGCACGTGCGCGACGTGTCGCACGAGGACACCGAGGCCCAGTCGAAGGACGTCGAACAAGTGCTGGAGTCGCTCGGCATCGAGCCGCACGACGAGCATCGCCTGATCGAGGTCTGGAACAAGATCGACCGGCTCGGCCCCGAGGCGCGGGCGCGCATCGAAAACCTCGCGCAGCGGCGTCCCGCCGGCAGCCGGCCGGTTCTGGTGTCGGCGCTCAGCGGCGAGGGCACGGCCGCGCTGCTTGCCGCGATCGAGGAACGGCTCGGCGCCCGCCGCATCACGCTCGACCTTTCGCTCGATCCGGCCGACGGCTCGGGCGTGAGCTGGCTGCACCGCCACACCGAAGTGATGGCCAAGGCGCTGGACGAGGGCGGCCGGCTGGCCATGACGGTGCGCGTCGATCCGTCCAAGGCCGACGCGGTGCGCAGCCGGTTCAAATAGCGCGCGGCGCCACGGTCCGCGCGACTAGAGCGTTTCACGTTTTGACGGAAGCGTATCCTGCGTTGGCGAAGTATGCGCTGCATTCGCGGGAGCCGATGGTCGTGACGAGGCTGCCGATGTGACGCCAGACGTCGTCGACGGTGCGTT
>Ga0194131_10010000_pt1 | contig 11778 bp, 10 predicted proteins | sample TA2KigO120mmetaG_FD_148631 | JGI IMG/M metagenome (GOLD analysis project Ga0194131, IMG submission 148631) | Freshwater microbial communities from Lake Tanganyika, Tanzania - TA2015053 Kigoma Offshore 120m | ecosystem: Environmental > Aquatic > Freshwater > Lake | place: Tanzania: Lake... | reverse complement strand
TCGCCATTGCCAGCTCGATCTCGCGCTCGCGACTGAGCAAAGGCACCGCGCCGATGTCCTGCAAGTATTGTTGGATCAGGCTCAGCTCGCCGCTGACAGAGGTCTTTTCGCTGGACTCTTCATCGCCCTCTTCAGCCGCCGCTTCGCCCTCGGCCACCGCTTCGGCGACGTTCTCGTCGAACTCATCGTTGGCCGGAAATTCTTCCCTGGATCTGATAGTTTCCATAGCTTTTCACCCGACCTGATTGCCATTCAGCAAAATACGCGCCGTTGCGGCTACAACGACTTCCCCAATCTTACTCTACGATATTTGCGGCCAGTTGGATTCCTTCATTCTTTAGACGTGGCAACCAACCTGCCAGTTTCCCAGAAACCTTAACTAGTCTTAGACGCTGACCCTGGCCGTTTGTTCGCGGCCGGTAGATTTTTTATGCAACTTCGGAAGGTTCGAGCCGTTGGAGAATAAAATAGTCATTAAAAATAAGCATCTCGCTGCGGCGCGTCAAGGGGGTTAGCAGAAATGAGGATTTCGTAGATTCGACGACAACGCACGACGCGTTTCGCGGCCCTGCGAACACGCAAACAGCGGAGTTTGAGCCAAATCGCTGAAATTGCCCGGTTGCGTAGGTTTCAGGCAGACGGCATAGGCTTTGCCGCATAAACAGGCAGCACAAACAACCTTTCGGCAGACCAGGTCACCAACGGCCGCTGATCTCATTTCGCCTCGCGTCGCCCTGTAGTTCGCTCGCCAAGTGGTGTAGAACTAGCAGGCTGCGGGAAACGCTTCGGGACCTTTCGACTGAGCTCAGGCCAGGCTTGTCCAAGCATTCTTACGAGTCTTTTAACAACCGCGGATGACCACTAAACATCGGAGTGTTGCAATGAATCTTTGGGCTCTCCACCGGTATACTTTATGTGCCGCCATCGGCTTTTGCCCGCTCCTCGACACCGTGGCTGCCGCCGACAAGATCAACGCCAGTTACGGCGCCATCTCCGGCTCAATGGCGCCCATCTGGGTGGCCAAAGAAGGGCGGCTGTTCGATAAATCAACGAGTTGGAAGCCGGCGGCTTTTTCGATGAGATGAACAAAATCCACGGCAAATAACACGTTAAGAAATACGGAGGAGTCTGTGAAATCTGTAAAACGCTACTTGCTCAGCGCAGTTTTTCTCTTTTGGTCTCTGAACGGGCTCGCAGGAGCCGCCGACACCGACCCCCGCGCGGAGGATCGCAAGCAACTGCTACACCTGATGCACGAAGTCGAAGCCGCGATCAACGAGCAAAACATCGACCGCATGCTGACCCAGTTTGCCGACAACGCAACCGTCACCTGGCTCAACGCCGAAGTGTCGCGCGGCAAAGGCGAGATCAAAGCCTATTACCAACGCATGGTCGGCGCCGAAGGTACCATTCTCAAAAAGTATCTGACCAAAGCCTCCCTCGGCGCGCCGGCGAGATTTTACGGCGACATCGCGGTCGCCGACGGCAGCACCGCCGACGAATTCTTTCCCTGGAAGCGCGACGTGTTTAAATTTGACTCGCGCTGGTCCGGCACCATGGCGAAGATAGATGGCCAATGGAAGCTGGTCGCGCTGCACCTATCGACCAACGTATTCACCAATCCGCTAATTGCGGAGTACGAGCAGATGCTGCGCTACGTCGGCATCGGCGCCTTCCTCGCCGGCCTGCTGTTGACCTATTTGCTCATGCGCTTTCTGCGCCGTGGAGCCCGATAAAGACTCTCACCACGAAGACGCGAAGTTCACGAAGGTAAGCCGCAAAGGGCGCGATGAATCGCGCCCCTACATCCGGATTCTTTTTTGCGTCCTTTGCGTTCTTTGCGGTTAAATTCTCCCAGTTCCGAATCCGGGCGCGCAGCGCCTTTTGTGTTTCTTTGTGCTCTTTGTACTCTTTTTGGTTCAACTCTCTTATCCGCGGTCGGTTGCGGCTTCCCGCGCTGGGTCTTCGTGGCGAATCATTTCTTACCCATCACGCAAGCTTCACCGCCTCGGCAATCGCGCTCACGTGGGCCGGCGACCAGGTGACGCCGCGGCGCAATTCGGCCAGCTGACTCAAGGCTGCGTCCGCGCTGGCAGCGCGTCTGGAACAGACCAGCCACGCCGCGACCACGGTCGCGCTGCGCGACAGGCCGAGCGCGCAATGCACGTACACCGGTCCGGTATGCGCATGTTTTTCGATGAACTCCACCGCGGCGCGCAGCGCCGACGGCTCCGGCGTGGTCAAATCGAGGATCGGCACGTTTTGATAACTTTGCGCCCGGCCTTTCCTTGTCGCAGAGAATTCGGCCGTCAGGTCCAAGACCGCCCCTGGCGAGCAGCCGCTGAGATCATCGGCGCGCGGCCAGCGACCGAAGAAAACTCCGGGGACGACGGCATGCATCGCCGGCAGCGATCGCGTGTACATGCGGTAGGAGATCCACGCACCGACTAAATAGGGCGCAAGCAGGATGCGCGCCGGCCAACTTTGCTGCCCGGCGTTTTTCTGAAAAACTGCCACGCCAAGGCCGAAATAGGCCAGGGCAACGAGCAACAGCGCGATGGCCGGCCACAGCAGCCACCAGCCCCAGCCGCCCACGAGAACCGCGCCAAACGCGCAGGCCAACGAACCGCCGAGATAACGGCAGCCCAGCCGCCGCCGCTGCGGATCGTAACTAAGTTGACATTTATCCCAGCGCCGCGGCGCCTGCGGCAGCACATAGAGGCAAACCGCCCCCACCAGCAGGCCGGTCCAGATATCGATAAAATGATGCTGCTGGACGAGCAACACCGACGCACCGATCACCACGCACCAACCGTGCAGCAACCAGCGCCAGCCGCCGACCGTATGGCGCGCGAAGCAGGCCCAAAGCACGATTAGCAGACTCATATGCAGCGACGGCGCTTGGTTGTACCACTCGCCGATGCTGAACAAGGCGCTGAAAAAAAAGCCGTAGAAGCTGTCGACCACCGGACGCTCGAAGGCATATCGCAAGGGAAAAAGAATGAAACCCGCGGCCGAGATCAAGATCGCCGCGATGATCCGCCAGGCGTGAATGTTGAGCTCGCGCCGATCGCGGCACAAAAACACCGAAACAGCGTAGAGAATATCGATGGTGAAATAGGGCACGATGGCCGCCGGCACGAACGGAATCCATTTCTCCCACTCGTAGAAATAGGCCGGCACCGAAGGCAGACTCGCCGCGTACCAGTCGCAGAAACCGTAGACGACGAAAAAGAATGGCCCCAAGAAAAGCAACCAAAGCGCCGCCGCCTTGGTTGGCCGGGGCTCAACGCTGGGCGCGGCCATCACGGGCTGCCCTTGCGCGCCACGGACACTGAAAACATGCCCCACTGATCGATGAATTGCTCGGCCTTGACGAAACCGACGGCTTCGACCAGTTGGTCCATCTCCAGTTGCGTGCGCCGGCGCATGATCCACCGCGCGCCGCCGCGATGGCTGGTGAGCGTGCGCGCGATTAATTCAAGCTGTGGATGCCACGGTTGATTGGTGTAGATAAGAAAACCGCCCGGTTCCATCGCCTCGGCGATGCCCGCCAAAGAATTCTGCACCGGCGGGTTATCAGGGAACAACTCGTACAACCCGGAAACGATGACAAGGGTCGGCCGCGGCGTGACCCGCGCTAGAGACGCGCGATCGAAGGCGTCCGCCACTTCAAAGCGCACGCGGTTGGCAAAGCCGTTGTGCGCGGCGAGCTTGCGCCCCTGCTCGACATTGGCCGGGTCAAAATCGCGCAGCAGCGCTTCGTAACTCGCGCCATTGAACGACTGCAACACGTTCAACAGATAGCGCCCTTGCCCGGCGGCGACATCCAAAAATCTGAGCGGCGCGCCGGCCTGCTCGACCTTCTGAGCGGTCTCGCGAATCGCTCGCTCCAGATGCGCTTTGCGCTGGCGAATGCCGCGCCAGCCGGCGCTGTTCAAGTAAGAGCCATCGATCAGTCTGCCGATCGGCGTGTGACCGGAAACCTGATTTTTGTAGACGTAATCGAGGGCGGCACCGGAGTCGAAGCCGCTTTTCAGACTGCCGCGAATACCGTCGGAAAGCCTGCCCAGGGTACGCATCGACAGCCGTGTCGTCGCGAAGCCCAGCGCTTTCGCCGAGAGCGGCGCCAGCGGGCGCGTCAACAGATCGTATTCTTTTTTGGTATGACCCGATCGATCGGCAGCGCAGAGATCGGGCAGCATCAACGGCTTTGCGAATTGCCGTAGGATAAATTCCCGCGCTTTGCCGATGGCGAGATGACTGTCTTTTTCATTCAGCGTGTCGTGATAGAAGCCGGCAAACTCGTGTTTTTCTTTAACCGCGCTGCCGAGCCGTTGAAAAAACTCGCGCTGCGGCTCTTGGTGCACCACCCAATCGGCGCCGGAGATCAGCATTTGCGTCGGCGTGTAGATGGCCGCGGCGTCGGCGATTAGGCGTTGAGACGTATCGAAGAGATCGAGCAAGATATTGACGGCAATCGAGCGCGAGATCAGCGGGTCATTTTCATAGGATGCGATCTGCGCCGCGTCGTGTGTCAGAAACTTCGCCTTGACGTAGGATTTCACGAACGCGGGCTTCTTGATTCTTTGCAGCAAACGCAGCCCAGGGATCGCCAGCGGCACGTAAAGTTTCACTTTTAGCGCCGGCGCCGCCAGCACCATGCAGCGTATCTTCGGCGCAAAGTCGTGCACCCAGGCAGCGATCAGCACGCTGCCGACGCTTTGGGCAATGATGGCGATATCGTCTATCGAGATGCCGTGCGTGCAGGCGACATGCCGCACGAAACAGTCGGCGTCTTTTTCCAATACGCCGAAGTTCTCCGCGTAGCCGCGCAAGCCCGGCGAGCGGCCGTGACCGCGCGCATCCCAGGCAAACATGTGAAAGTCGGGTAGATCGAGCTTGTCGACCACATGCTGTAATCGCCCCGAGTGTTCGTGGCCGCGGTGGAACAGGAGAATCCCATTGCCACCGCCGCCGCCGCGCGCGGGCCAATGACGATAGAAGATCTTCTCGCCGTCGGAAGCCTCGAAAGAATTTTCTGTTGCGATGCGCGTCATAAGAGTCATGCGTTGGTTGTAGGATAGCGAGAACTCCCCCCACGCCGCAACGCCTGCGTACATGTTTGAAAACAGCTACACACTCATTGTACGGCTGCGCCTACAATTGCGCCGGCCTCGCTCTGCGGCGCCACGGCATTCCCCGAGAAGCGCCCATCCAATTCAAAGAATATCTGGCGAGAGATGACGTTCCTTGTACATCGTTCGCGGTCGTGAATCTTACATCACTCGGTCATACACCGTTGCGCATTTCGCTAGATCTTTTTTTCTGGTCTCACAATTGCGACCGGCGCACGCAGAGAATCGCAACGCAAACTTCCTTCGCCAGAATGTTCGCACCTCGTCGACCCGGATCCGTATTGCGCCGATCTCGAATGGCTAAGGCAAGCCGACTTTCTGCGCGCGCGGCTTCCTGAAGCAGTGGCGGACAGCCGCTGCTCGGGAGAAAGCTCGCCGGAAAATTCCGCTGAAACGAAAGGAACCCGTTCCATGAAATACCGTCGTCAATTGCGTTCGCCATCGCGAAGAAGATTTCTTAGCGCCCTCGGCACGGGCGCTGCGGGGCTTTGCTTGCCGAGCGTCTTGCGCGCCGACGAGCGCGCGGCCGCGAGCGCCGACGCTGGCCGGCGTTTCGTCCTGCGCGAAGACCGCTTTGGCCGCATGTTTCCGGAGCTGCCGCCGTTCGCTGCACCGAGCGACCGCCTGGCGGCGGCCTTGTTGGAGATCGGCAAGCCGGGCGGCATTCTCGACGCCAAGGACAACTTAGCGGCGGGCCCGGCGGCGCTGATCGTCGATCCGGCCTTGAATACCAACAACCCCAACAACGACCAACACACCGCCGGCGCCACGTTTGTTGGCCAATTCATCGATCATGACCTAACCTTCGACCTCACCTCACGCCTCGGCGTACCGACCGCGCCGGAGTCGACGCCCAACGTGCGCGACCCCGCCCTCGATTTAGATTCGGTTTACGGCGACGGACCGCGCGCCAATCCAGAACTCTACGAAGCGCCCGGACGAGGCCGCCATCCGACCAAGTTTAGAATCGAAAGCGGCGGCCTATTTGAAGACCTGCCGCGCTCGGGCAACACCGCGATCATCGCCGACCCGCGCAATGACGAGAATTTGATCGTCGCCGGGTTACAGGCGGCTTTTCTACTCTTTCACAACAAGGTCGTTGATCTGCTCGCCGGCCATAGCGTCGACCCCGCGGACAATCGCGGCGATCGCAACGATCCGGCGCTGCTCTTTCGGCGCGCGCGGCAGCTGACGACTTGGCATTATCAATGGATCGTGCTGCATGAAATCTTGCCGCAGTTCATCGGTCAGAGCAGGGTGGATGACATCCTGCGCAACCGCCGGAAATTTTTTCGGCCGCGCAGAACACAGATTCCCGTCGAGTTTCAAGGCGCGGCCTACCGTTTTGGCCACTCGATGGTCCGGCCTTCCTATCGCGCCAACTTCACTAGCCTGCCCGGCAATCAGCCCTTCTTTGGCATCATTTTCGACTCAGCGCAGATCAACAGACCCGATCCCGACGACCTGCGCGGCGGGTTTCGCGCGCCGCGTCGCTTCATCGGCTGGCCGACCTTCTTCGATTTTGGCGACGGCAACGTGCGGCCCAACAAACTGATCGATATTAAGCTCTCGACGCCGCTCTTCGACTTGCCACTGGCGGCCATTGCATCGGGCGATCCGCCGACGTCCCTACCACAACGCAACTTGCTGCGCCATGTGACATGGCTCATACCTTCCGGTCAGGCCATCGCCAAAGCGATGAACGTGCCGGCGCTCAGCGGCGACGACTTGGCCGAACTGAAAGATTTTGGCAACGATCTGCATCTGTCGACGCCGCTCTGGTACTACGTTCTTAAAGAAGCGCAGCTAGTCGAGCAAGGTCTGCGCCTAGGTCCGGTCGGCGGCCGCATCGTCGGCGAGGTCTTTATCGGTCTCTTGCAGCTTGATCGCGATTCTTTCTTGGCCGACGAGCCGCGTTGGCGGCCGACGCTGCCCACCCGCAGCGGCAAAGTTACCGGCGACTTCAAGATGGTCGACTTCCTCACCTTGGCCGGCGTCGCCGCGCTGCGTTCGTTTACGATTCTCTCTCCTTCTGGGAGGGGTTCGAGCTTCGCACCCCTCCCCTTCTACGATTTCTCCAATACTTTGAATCGGGTTTACACTTTCCCGGAACAGGGGAAGCGGGCATAATGGCCGCGCTTTCGAACTCTCGCTGTAAGGTGCAATTAATGGCATTGAAACTATCCATGACCTGCGGCCCCTACGACCGCGCCCGCGCGCTGATCGACGGCAAGGAATTCGACGCCGACCCGCGAGGTCCGCGATTTGCAGAGGCTTTTTAACGAATACTAGCGACCGATGATTGTTATCTCGTTGGTTTCATACTACATGTAGAGGACTTCATCAGAGCGAGCAGCATGCATCCACCTTAGGTTGAATCTGCCTTTTTTCTTCCACGCTTCTGCGCAAGGCTGACGCATGGTTTGACAACAGGAGTCGCTGCGACGTGTACCACATCCTACAGAACTTTTGGCTCGCCTACCTTTTCGACGCCGTGATCGGCGCCATGGCTGGATGGCTATTTTACAAATTGTTTTCGGAGTACGGCAAAGCCAGCAACAGCCCCAAACGTGCTCAGTGTTCCAACGAAGAAATACCGCAAGCTCAGACCACAACAGTGGCATTGCCGCTAACTTTGGCGGCGGAGCTCGAAAAATATCGCTCCGCCTATCAACAACTGTCGGACGAGCGCATCGCCCTCGACGAAGAGTGGCAGAAGCGCTACCGTCTTTACAAAGAGTTCTGCGACGATCGCATCGCCACACTGGAGGCCGAAGTAGAGCTGCTGCGCAGCAAGCCCACCGATGAAGAGCGGGCGCAGCTCTACGAGCAGCTCAATCGAGCGTCGGCCGACAAAGAGCATTGGCACGCCTTGTATCAAGAAAGCGAGAATCAACTCGCGGCTGTCGATCAAGAAGCCGCCGCGCTGCGCTCAAGAGTCACAGTCATCGATGCCCTGGAAAAAGACCGAGCTCAGCTAAAGTTGCAAATAACCGAGTGGGCGTCGTGCTACGCCGAGCAAGGCCGCGAGTTGGCCGAGTGTCATCGGCAGATCGAGAAACTTAGCGGTAACGCGCTGCCGCCGGAGCCGCAGATCGCCGCCGACTGGTCTTACCAATCGGACGAGACGATAAGGATGAAGCTCGCGGCGGCACAGGCTGAAATCGCGCAACTGAGGTCCCATCTATCGACGGCAAGCTTCCTACAGGACCAATGGCGCCGCCGGTGGCATGAGTCAGAGCGCCAACTAAAGCAAGTACAACAACAAGTCGCTCAATGCCCGGACCAAGCGCTGCCCGACAAAGCGCTACAAACCGAGCTGCTCAACCGCAACGGTGCCTGCAATCGGACGGCGCCGCGCCAGACAGACGAGCGCCGCGCCATCGCGTAAACCAGCTTCCCCTTCTTACAGAGCACGGCGACCGCAGAGAACGTTCCTTTGCCAGCCGAGCGCGCCGCACGCCGCCTCTTCAACGGCTCGATCATTTCACGCGCGAATTGTCTTGACAGCCTCGCTCCCGTTTAGGTAGAGCAACGGTCGAGGATAAAATCGAATTATGATCACTCGCTTCGTCGTGCAAAAGCGCGAACTGTTCGCCAACGGCCACGAGTTTCCCGTCACCGGCGCCTACGAGAAACTGGTCGGCAAACTCTATGGTGAAGTCGATCCGAGAAATCGTCTGAACAAAATCATCGTCCTGCTCGACAAAGCGCCACGCAACGAACGCAGCCGGGTCGAATACTCCGCTGATTTCTGCATTCTCAAACCGCTCGACATGGCGCGCGGCAACCGCAAGATCATCTACGATGCGCCCAACCGCGGCGGCAAACGCGTCGTCGCGTTTTTGAACGACGCGCCGCAGCGCGAAGACCCAAGCACTTTGGACGACGCGGGCAACGGCTTTCTCATGCGTCAAGGCTACACCGTCGTCTGGTCCGGCTGGCAGGGCGACATCATGCCCGGGAAAAATTCGATGGCGCTCACCGTGCCGGTGGCGACGAATAAGGGCCAACCGATTGTGCGCCAGGTGCGCACCGAGATCGTCGTGGACGAGAAAGGCGTTAAGTCGCGCCCGCTGAGCGACGACGACCGAGTGCAGAGCTACGAAGCGGCTTGGTTCGACAAAAGCACCGCATCGTTGACGGTGCGCGAGAAGTCCTACGGCCAAAGAATCCCTGTGCCGGCGAGCGAGTGGGAGTTCGCCGCCTGCGCTAAAGAACCGCGCGGCGGCCAAGAAACCGTCGCACCGAGCACAAAGCACTTGTTTCTGCGCCGGGGCTTCAAGCCAGGACATATTTATGAGTTCATCTACGAGGCCAAGAATCCACTCCTCCTCGGCCTAGGCTTCGCCGTCGTGCGCGATTTGGTTTCATTTCTACGTTACGAGCAAAAGGATCGCGCCGGCAAACTAAACCCGCTAGGCGCCAACGTCCCCAAGTCTCGTATCCCGTCACCACATGTCCCCCGCCCCGAGGGCGTGACGTATTCTTTCTTCCCCCGCCTCGGGGGGAGACAAAGAGGGGGGCCACTCCGCCCCATCACCCACGCCTATGCTTGGGGCCGCTCGCAAAGCGGCCGCTTCCTGCGCGACCTGGTCTACCACGGCTTCAACGAAGACGAATCCCATCGCAAAGTCTTTGACGCCGTCGCGCCCCACGTCGCCGGCGGCGGCAGGCTATTTTTGAACTATGAATTTGCTAGGCCAGTGACATCGTCGCAGCAGCACACCAACCAACTCGACCCCGAGCTTTTCCCCCACGCTTACAACACTATCAAGGACGCCCAGAGCGGCCGGCGCGACGGCATTCTCAAGCGGCCGAAAACCGACCCGCTGGTGTTTCATACGCAGACATCGACTGAATATTGGCAAAAACGCGGCTGCCTAGCGCACACCGACGGCAAGGGCAACGATTTGAAATTGCCCGACAACGTCCGCCTCTACGTCATCGCCAGCGCCCAACACAACAGCCCCTTCGGCTCGGAGCCGGAAAAAGACGACAGCCAATTTTTCATCAACCCGCTGCCGGCGGGCGACCTGCTACGCGCGCTGATCGTCGCTCTCGATCAATGGGCGAGCCAAGGCATCGAGCCGCCGCCGAGCTGCTACCCAACGGTCAAAGACGGCACACTGGTGGCGCCGCGCCAGGACAACGGTTTCCCGAAGATTCCCGGAGTCAGTTACCAGGCGCTGCACAATCGCCAGCTTTTTCTCAACTACGGGCCAAACATCTGGCGCGGACGCATAGAGATCCATCCTCCGAAAGCGGTGCGCGGCGCTGCTTACAAAATTCTTGTTCCCAAAGTGGATCGCGATGGCAACGACAGCGCCGGCATTCGCCAGCCGGCGCTGCAGGCGCCGCTCGGCACGCATACCGGCTGGAACCTGCGGCCGCGCGGCTTAGCCGAGGGCGAGCTGTCGGGATTGTTGGGGTCATATATTCCGTTTCCCAAGACCAAGGCTGAGCGGCGCATGAGCGGTGACCCGCGCTTGTCAATCCAGGAGCGCTACCAAAGCCGTGACGACTACGTGCGCCTGGTCGGCCAGGCTGCGCGCGCCTTGGTTGCGCAACGCTACTTGCTGGCGGAAGATGCCGAGAGGATCATCGCCGAAGCGAAGAAGGCAAAATTCTAAGGATAAACCATGGCCGATTCGCCACCACCCTCTTCGTATCCATTCAGCGCGCTGCCTGACCGCAAGCCGCTGCGCTTTCCAGACGGCGCGCGTCTGGCGGTTATCCTGACCATCAATTTAGAATACTGGGAGAAGTCTCGCCCCGGCCAGAAAGAACCGCTGTTCACCGGCGGGCCAATGACGATACCACACGCGCTACCGGGCGATGTCTGGGACACCGCCAACTGGACCTGGCGCGAGTACGGTCAGCGCGTCGGTGTCTGGCGCTTGATCGATGTGTTCGACCAAGCCGGCGTCAAGCCATCGTGCACGGTCAATGGCATGATCATGACCGAGCGCCGCCCCATCGTCGATGCCGTGAACCAACGCGGCTGGGAGCTGGTGCCGCACAACTGGGCGCAAAACGATTTGCTGACCTACCATGCCGACAATCCGCAAGCTGAGCGATCCGTCATTGAACGCACGCTCGCAGAATATCAACGCGCGGTCGGACACCCGGCTAAAGCTTGGCTGTCCTCGGCGATTCGCGGCACGGTGCATACGCCGGCGTTCTTGAAGGAATTTGGCCTGATTGCCTACTGCGACTATCTCAACGATGACCAACCCTACTTGATCGATACGATCCACGGCCCGATCGTCTGTGTGCCCTACTCCAACGACATCAACGACTTTAACCTGTTCGCCCGCGGCGGCCTCTCACCTGCCGCAGGTTTGGAAACGCTCCAGGCCTGCTTCGATCAACTCTACGAAGAAAGCGCCGCCAGCGGCCGGATCATGAACTTTGGCATGCACCCGCACGTCATGGGCCAAGCGCACCGCGTTGGCGCGTTGCGCCGCTTTATCGAATACGCCCAAGGCCACACCGGCGTGTGGTTCGCCAGCCGCGAAGAAATCGCCGAGTGGCACCTAAGCCAGCAGCGCCGGTGAGTCATTTCCCGAACTCAGCCCAATGGAGAACGTCGCGAACATAAAACGCATTTGCGTTGCCTGCAATGAAGATGGGTTTG
>Ga0194131_10009999_pt1 | contig 11778 bp, 6 predicted proteins | sample TA2KigO120mmetaG_FD_148631 | JGI IMG/M metagenome (GOLD analysis project Ga0194131, IMG submission 148631) | Freshwater microbial communities from Lake Tanganyika, Tanzania - TA2015053 Kigoma Offshore 120m | ecosystem: Environmental > Aquatic > Freshwater > Lake | place: Tanzania: Lake... | reverse complement strand
GCCAACAGGAGAATCCGGCAGCGTAGCGCCACACGCTGGGGGGAGCTTCCGTTCCGGAGCAAGGCTTCGAGTTGCTCCCGTTGGCTCGCTTCTACCGCCAAGGGAGCTGCTGGGGTGAACATGACCCAGTATGAGGCAACTCTGCCTATATGTACATAGTTATATGAGACAGGACACTAGCAGCGACTCGGCGCTGTTCAGGATCGTCGCGATCATTTCATGTTCTTCGGATTGCAGCGGACTCTCCAGCAGCAACCGCGCCATGCCGAGAATTCCGTTCAGCGGCGTGCGAATCTCGTGGCTTACGACGGCGAGGAAATCGCCCTTTGCGCGGTTGGCGTGTTCGACTCTCTCCTTCGCCGCGGCCAGCGCGGTCCGCGCCATCTCAAGCGCTTGCAGTTGCGCTTTCGCCGCGGCTTCGGACCGGCGTTCGGCCGTATCGTCGCGACAGACACCAAATACCGCAAGCGGCGCGCCGGAATCGTCGCGTTGGATCAGCGCGCGTCCAACGAAGTGCCGAGTCTCGCCGCCAACAATCGCCTCGTACCCGAGTGTGATGTCTCCTCGTTTTTTCTTACCACTGAACAACCCCGCGCCAAACCGGCGGCAATCGGTTGGCCGGACGATGGACTTAAATCGTTCCGCGGAAATCGGCTTGGCGGCGTCCATGCCATGCAGCCGGTACATGTCCGCATCCCACCAAACGGTGTCGGCGGGAAGATCCCATTTCCACGTCGCCATTCCCGCCGCCTGCAGCGCCAATTGCAGACGCTCGGAAACTTCGAGCGCTTCCCGTTGCGACTGCCACCTCTCGGTGACATCCTGCATCGATCCGTAGATCCGCACGCAGACTCCGTTGTCGAGTTCCGCTTCGCCCGTGAGCCGGACTCGCAACTCCCGGCCGCGCGCCGTGACGAATGGGACTTCGATATCGAATGGTTCGCCGAGCGTTTTGGTCGCTTCGAGGGTCGATGCCAGCAGCGCGCGCGCCTCGGCCGGATAGAAGTTGAGAGACGACTCTCGCGTAATCTCAAAATCCGCGGCCACTTCGTGGATGCGATACATCTCGGTTGACCATCTTGCCTGGAACGGTACGTAGGCGACCTCCCATCCGCCGATACGCGCCGTTCTTCCGGTTCGCTCCAGCATGGCCCGCTGGTCCACGCTCCGAAGCTCTGCGCTCTTGCGATTCGCGACATCCTGAATCGAGCCGAAAATGCGGACGATCCTTCCGTGGTGTCGTTCCGCCTCGCAAGTTACGCGAACCCATATCTCATTCGACTTGGCCGTGACCATCCGGAGTTCCAAGTCAAACGGCGTGCCATCGGCTTTTGCTCTGTCCAAGGCATCCCCGATTGTTTTCCGTTGATCGTCCTTGTAGAAAGCCAGGGCCAGAACCCGTGTAGGCACAAAGCCGTCGGCGACTTCGTGGATTCGATACACTTCCGACGACCATCGAACCACACCGGTTTCCAAATCCGATTCCCATCCGCCGACCCGTGCCACGCGCCCGGTCCGCTCCAACAGTTCCTGCTGCTCTCGAATGCGCAACTCCGCCGTTTTCCGATCCGTAATGTCGGTGGCGAGAATGACATAATTCAACAACTCGCCGGCATCGTTTCGAATCGCCCGGATTTCGTGATAGGACCACGCCGTCCGTCCGCATTTCGTCCGGTACATCGCTTCGCCGGTAAATGTCTCGCCGCTCAGCGCGGTTTCGCGCGCGGCACGGAAATGTTCCAAGTCCGCCGGTGCATTCGCAAGCAGTTCGGACGGATTGCGCCCGATGGCGTCGTCGATGGTGTAGCCGGTCGCCTTTGTAAAAGCAGGATTGACCCAGAACATCTTCCGATCCGGTCCGCAGATAATGATCGACGTCTCGGTCCGCTCGGCCACAAGCGCGAGCAAGCGAAGCTGTTCGCTGTCCTGGCGATGCCGCGTGATGTCGCTGCCGACCATGTCGATTCGCTTCCTGACTCCGGGCGCCGACTTGGCATTCCACCGCGTCCAGAAGCGTTTCCCCGACTTGGCCACACACTGCACGTCAAAGTCGTGAACATTTTCGCCCTCCAGCGTCGAGGCGAACGCAATTGCCGTCCGGTCGCGCTCTTCGGGCGCGACAAACTCGAGGAAGTTCCGGCCAATTACCTCTTCCGGCGTCAGTTCGAACGCCTGCATCACGATCTGGTTTGCGCTGAGTACCGTTCCCGCGGGATCGAAGGTTACGAAAAAGTCCCGTGTGCTCGAAATCACTTCGTTGAGGCGATGCGCGATCTGCCGTCTCTCGCGAATGCCGCGGCTCTCGCCGAGCAGGATCGCGCACGTCTCGACATACGGAGCAAGCCAGTCCGCCAACGGCCGGTCGTAACCGCCGGGCCGGTTGGCAATGCAGACCATCCCCGCTATGACCTCGCCCGATCGCAGCGGTACGCCGAGCAGACTCCGTGTTGCCGGAAGACCGCCCGGATTGGCCGCCAACACAATCTCGCCTGCCAGAATCTCTTGCCGATACTCATTGGAAAGCCGCCGGCAGTCCTCCTCGCCGAAACCGGCCGTGGCGGAATGGGCGTGTAGTGTGACACCGCATTCTCCGTCCTCGCCGGCGACCCATTCTGCGATGAAGCCGTGTTCGCTTTCCGTCAAGTCGAGGAGCGTCTCCAGCATGCCTTGGATCGGCCCCTCCGGATCTCTGGCGGTGAAGTACTGTCGCTGTGCGGTTCGAATTCCCCGGTGAAGTTGTTCCAGCCGGTGCTGCTCGGTATTGTTCCGAAGCGCGACATGCAGCGTGTCCGTTCCCCGGATGGCTTCCACTTCGAGCCATCGCGCCAGTTGCCCCGGACGCCGTATGCACAAACGATCCCGCGCCGCTCCGCTTGCCAGAAATGCACCAAGCGCCGGACTGCCCGCCATCGTGTCTCCGTGCCGCAACGGTTCATCGAGAAGCGTCCGGGCCACGTCATTGGCAAACCGCAAACGAAGTTCCCCAGGCAGTTTGTCGAAGACAAGTTGGCCGACTTGGAACTGCGCTGAGAATTGAACCGGCGTCATTTTGCGTCTGCGATACGGCCTCGTCGTGCAGGCACCGATTCGAGGTCCGCTCGACCGAGTGTATCCGAAACCTGTTGGGCCAAAAGTACTACCGGCTTCGCTTCCTGCCGGTGTTTCTGCGCTCGATTGCAAGCCCGGCAATTGTTTCCAGAATCGCGGCGGCTAACCTGACGCGTGAATTTGCACTGGATAAACATGCGCGCCAGGGTGTACGTCGAGACCTACACGCTTTTTGCCACCAACCCGTTTGCGGCCAGGGGGCGTCCGCACCTGCCGCCGCGGTAGACGGACACTGGACTGCCCAGCGCCATACCGCCGGGGCCGATCTCGAGGGGCATGCAGAACTCGTTTCGGGGCGCGTTCCAATCCTTCATCGGTGACGGAATCGCGAACGCCAAAGGTGGAGCGTCGGACCCGACCAGAACCACGGTCGTGAAGGTGAGGAAGGTCCGCAAAATTTGACGAAGAGTCCAGACGGCGTCGTTCGCGTGAACTTTAAGGATAGTATCGATAACATGAATCGCCGCGCCTTTCTGCAATCCTCGTTCGGCTACGCGCTGGCTTTCGCGCAGCCAAAGCGTCCGAACATTATCCTCATCATGACCGACGATCACGGCTCCGGCGACCTCGGATGCTACGGCTCGACCGATATCAAGACGCCGAATATCGACGCACTTGCCAAAGACGGATTGCTGTTTAAGAATTGGTACTCCAATGCCGCGATGTGCGCGCCGGCACGAGCCGGGCTGATGACCGGGCGTCATCCGATCCGCGCCGGGGTACCGACCAATGGCCCGGAACTGCCCTCGAGCCAGAAGACGATCGCGACGTTGCTGAAGGCGAATGGGTACACGACCGGGCTTGTGGGCAAGTGGCATCTCGGCACGGCGCACTCGCATAGTCCGCTTGATCACGGTTTCGATACTTTTTATGGCTTCCATGCGGGATGCGTCGACTTCTACTCGCACCGCTATTATTGGGGCGAACCAGGCCGCGTCAACTTCCACGATCTCTATCGCGGCCGCACCGAAATTTTCGAGGATGGCCAGTACCTCACCGAACGGCTTACCGCGGAGGCCAAGCAATTTATCCGCGGCGCCGGGGCGAAGCCGTTCTTTCTCTATCTCGCCTACAACGCGCCTCACTATCCCATGCACGCGCCACCCAAGTACGTTGATCGCTTCAAACACCTTCCAGAGGAGCGCCGTATGTACGCCGCCATGATTAGCGCGGTCGACGATGGCGTGGGCGAAGTGCGTGGGCTGCTCCAGGAACTGCGCCTCGATCGAGACACCCTCGTGCTCTTCACCGCCGACAACGGCGCGACCACCGAACCGCGGGCGGGACTGGCCGGCAAACCCGCGACGGCCGGTTACAATCGCGGATTCAAAGGGTTCAAGTTCAGTCTCTTCGACGGCGGAACCCACGTGCCCGCGGTGATGTCGTGGCCGGGCCGGATTCCAACCGGCCGCACGACTTCGCAAATCGCCGCACACTACGACTTCGCGCCGACCATGCTCGCCGCGGCCGGCCTTCCCGCCATGCCAGGCGAACACTTCGATGGCGTAAATCTCTGGTCCGCCATCAGAATGGCCGAAGTCATCGAGCGCAGGCCGCTGCACTGGCAGAACGCCAAACAGTTGGCCATCCGCAAGGGTCAGTGGAAGCTCACGTTGAACGGTTATACGGCCGACGGCACGCCGAACGGCCGTAAATCGATCGAAGGAGAAGACGCCGTTTTCCTCGCAAATCTCGAACAAGACCCCGGCGAATCGCACAATTTGCGCCGCGCGCATCCGGACGTAACGGCCGCTCTTGAAGCCGAACTAAAGACCTGGTTGGAGGCCATACAGAAACTTGCGCCAAAATCCGATTAAACTAAAAGATCCGCGCCCATGCCGTCCCGAAAGACGAAATCGAAGGCAGTACAAATTGGAATTCACACCGTGACGCTGCTTCCGGGTGAATCGGAAAAACGAATCGCTCAAATCGCAGCCGAGGTCCGCCGCGAGTGGGAGCCGTGTGGAGTCGTCGAAGAATGCGACTGCGACACGATCGTCCACGCGCGCTTCAAACTCGAGCGCTACGAGCGCTACTTCGACCACTTTGTCCGCAGCGGGATTCGCGCCGACGACATCCGCGGCGCGCAACGTACCTATCAGGCGGCGCTCAAGCTGGCCGAGGATTCGCTCAAGATCGCCGCCGAGAATCCGCGGCGCAAACCACCGAGCCGGGCGACCGATATCGATCTCGCCGCCATGCCCGTGCGTGCGATGGTGCAGTAGCCGTCACGCCAAGATCCCTTTCACCACTTCACCCGATACGTTGGTCAGCCGCGCGTCGAGGCCCGAGTACTTCACAGTCATCCGCAGGTGATTGATGCCGAGCAGGTGCAGCATCGTGGCGTGGAAGTCGTGCACGCTTACGGGCTTTTCGACCGCCGCGTAGCCCAGTTCATCGGTCGCACCATGGCTGATGCCCGGTTTGATTCCGCCTCCCGCCAATATGTAGCTGAAGCCTTTGATGTGATGATCGCGCCCGTCGCCGCCTTGGGACATCGGCGTGCGGCCAAACTCGCCGCCCCAGACGACAAGCGTGTCGTCAAGCATCCCGCGCTGTTTCAAGTCGTTGATCAGCGCGGCCGTCGGTTTGTCGACCTCTTGCGCCTTCAATTCAACGTTTTTTTTCACGCCGCCATGGTGATCCCAGTCGCGATGATAGAGCTGAATGAATCGGACGCCGCGCTCGGCCAGTCGCCGCGCGAGCAGGCAGTTCGACGCGAACGACCCATCGCCTGGAACCGCGCCGTAGGCATCGAGCACGCTCGCCGGTTCCTTCGACATATCGACCAACCCCGGCACGCTTGTCTGCATGCGAAACGCCATCTCGTATTGCGCGATGCGCGTCTCGATCTCCGGATCGCCGAGCGTTTTTCCCGCCTCGCGATTCAACTTCGCGATCGCCTCGATCGACTCTTTCTGCCCGCCGGCGCCCAACCCGTCCGGCGTCTGAATATAGAGCACCGGGTCGCCGACCGAGTTCAGCTTTACTCCTTGATACTTCGACGGCAGGAATCCCGCCGACCACTGGCGTTGCGCAATCGGCTGCATCTGTCCGCCGCGCCCTGCCGACATCAGCACGACGTAACCGGGCAGGTCCTCGGTATCGGAGCCAAGCCCGTAAAGCACCCACGATCCCATGCTCGGCCGGCCGGTCAGAATCGAGCCCGTGTTCATGAGCGTGTGCGCCGGATCATGGTTGATCTGCTCGCCCCACATCGATCTCACGATGCAAATCTCATCTGCGATCGATCCCATTTGCGGAAACAACTCGCACATCTCCTGGCCCGATTTGCCGAACCGCTTGAAGCCCAGTTGCGGGCCGTAACAAATCAACGGTTTGCCTTGCAGTTGCGCGATCTGCTGGCCTTTCGTGAACGACTCGGGCATCGGCTTGCCGTGCATCTCGGCCAGCTTCGGTTTGGAGTCGAATGTTTCCAGGTGCGACGGCCCGCCCGCCTGATAGAGAAAGATCACGCGCTTGGCCTTCGCAGCATGGTGCGGCGGTTGGATCGCGCCTTTCGCGATCAGTTGTTGCAGCGCCGTGAGGCCCAGCGCGCCCGCCGCGCTTCGATTGAGGAATGCTCTTCGTGTCTGCATGACTCAGTTCCTTGTGATCGTTTCGTGGAGATTTAGTATCGCGCGCGTTACGGTCATTGTTGCCGCCAATTCCGCCGGAGGCGCCATTAACCGCTGCGCCTCGCCGGCTTCGAGGAATCTCCGCGCCGCGGACGGATCGCTATCGAATCGCCGCAGGCCGCTCTTATACAAATCGAGTAACACCGCTCGTTCGCGCGCGCTTGGAGCGCGTCCCACCGCGCGCTGGAACGCCCACTCGATCCGGGCTTCCGGCGAGCCGCCGCCCGCGTAAGCATTCTGCGCAAACACGCGCGCCGCTTCGACATAAGTCGGATCGTTCAACAACACCAGCGCTTGCAACGGTGTGTTCGACGCACTCCGATTCACCGTGCACTCTTCGCGCGTCGCCGCATCGAAGGTCATCAGGCTAGGATGCAAGAACGTCCGCTGCCAAAACGTGTAGAGTCCGCGGCGGTATTGATCGTCGCCGCGGCTGGCCGAATAATCGCGCTTGGGGAAATTCAGCGCGGCCAAAAATCCCTCTGGTTGATAGGGCCGCACGCTTGGTCCGCCAAATCGCTCGACTAGCAGCCCCGACACCGACAACGCGATGTCGCGAACGACTTCGGCATCCACGCGCCAACGGTTCTGTTTTGCCAGCAACCGGTTCTCGGGATCCTTTTCCGACGCCGCTCCTGTCGAACTTTGGCGATATGTCTTGCTCATCACAATCAACTTCGTGATGTGCTTGCGATCCCACCCGCTTTCGACAAACTCACTCGCCAGCCAGTCGAGCAGTTCCGGATGCGTAGGCCATTCGCCTTGCGAACCGAGATCTTCCAGCACACGCGAGAGTCCCGCGCCGAAGAACAACCGCCATTGGCGATTGACGTAGGCACGCGCGGTGAGTGGATTGTCGCGTGAAGCCAGCCAGTTGGCCAAGTCAAGGCGCGTGCCCGACACTTTGCCGAGAAACGCCGGCACTGCGGGTTCCACGATTGCGCCGCTATCGTCCATGAAATTGCCGCGATTCAAGATGCGCGTTACTTCCGGCTTCACCGATTCCGATATCATCACGCGCGGTGCAGTTGCATCGACGGCTCCCAGGGCGGCTTCGGCGCGTTTCAACGCCGTCAGCGACTCCTCCATTGCCGGCGATGTCCAATCGAGCGCCGCTACGATTGTTTGCTGATCCTCATCGTTCCTCTTGCCCTTCGACTTCTTCAACGCCGCCACCACCGCCGCGGACAATCCGGTCTGGATCTTCGCGCCGCGCTGTTCGGAGACCGGCATCGCCAGTCCCTTGGACAATGCCAATCGCAATCGCCCAATGGTCGCTTTGCGAAATTCGGAATCGTGAAGGATGCGGACGACAATTCGCGACTGCGCCGTGGTCGCCAGAGGAGTCTCAAACCGCAGCGCCAGCGAAGTAACCGGCGCGTCGCCGTAAGTCGACGCGCCCCATCCCGTTTGCGGGTTTCCATCGATGGCGTTCATCGGGTGTTGCTCCGGCGCTTGGAACCGAATGCTAGATGCCGCCGTCGAGAACCGCAGCTTGCGCCTTTCCGGCAGCAATTCCGCTTCGATTTCCGAGACCATCAGCCGATCGCTTCCGCGCGCGATACGCAGCCCGAGCAGCGACTCGTCCTGCATCGCCTGCACTCCCAGTTGCAACCAGCGGCCCGCGCCCGGTTCTAGCGTAATGGTGTAGGTCTCGTTGTCCGGATTGGCGCCCGACGCGACAATGAGTCCGTCGCCCGGTTTGGGTTCCGTCACGGCCTCGCCGATGTTGCCCGGCGCGGGTTCGTCGTTATAGACCTTCAGCGTCGCCTTCGTTGCCGAAGCCGCCACCGGCACCTGATACGTCCACGCCAGTGAGCCTTTTTCATAGGCGCCGAGCAAAGCCTTCTCATCGCGCTTCGAAGCGGCTCGCTTCGCTTCGACCGCCTTTTTCGACGACTCGACAGCCGCCGCCAAAGGTGCCCGCCGCGCCCGATCCCGTTCGCTCGATAAATCGAGCAGCGCGCCCCAGGCTTTAGGTCCGCGGTCGGGCACAAGGCCGGTTTCCTTAATATCGGCGAAGAAGGCTTTGAAGGAATAAAAATCCTTTGCCGTGAACGGATCGAATTTGTGATCGTGGCATTCGGCGCAACCGAGCGTCGATCCTAACCATACTGTCGCTGTTGTTCGTACCCGGTCAGCCGCGTATTTGGCAAGGTACTCCTTGGGCTGTAATCCGCCTTCGGCCGATACACGGTTGATCCGGTTATACGCCGACGCGGTCTTCTGCGCCGTCGTCGCGCCCGGTAGCAGATCGCCGGCCAACTGTTCCCGCGTGAACTGATCGAAGGGCTGGTTTTCGTGAATCGATCGCAGCACGTAATCGCGGTACGGCCAGGCGGGGAATGGATTATCACCATGGAAACCCGCCGTGTCCGCGTAACGAACTCCATCGAGCCAGTGCATCGCTTGCTTTTCGGCGTACCGCTGTGAAGCGATCATCCGGTCGACGACTTTTATATACGGCTCGCCGGCGACGAACGCAGCCACTTCCGTTGGCGCCGGCGGTACTCCAGTCAAGTCGAGCGCCAGTCGCCGGATGAGTGTCGCTCGATCGGCCTCGGCCGACATGGTCAATCCCGCCGCGTGTTGTTTCGCTGCGATAAATCCATCGATCGACGCAGTCGCTGCCCCGCGGCGCAGCGGTTCGTAAGCCCAGTGCCCTTCGTACACAGCGCCTTCGGCGACCCATCGGCGTATGGTGTCCTTCTGCGCCGCGGTTAGCGTCTTGTGCGCCGAAGCTGGCGGCATCAATTGCATCGAGTTTGTTGTGAAGATCCGGCGCACGATTTCCGATTGTTCCGGATTGCCAGGCACAATCGGCGCGCGCCCGCGCGCATTCGGCTTCACCGCCTCCTCACGCAAATCGAGCCGCATGTTGGCCATTCGGCTCGATTTATCTGGTCCATGACACCGGAAGCAGGTATCGGCCATGATCGGCCGGATCTCCCGGTTGAAACTGACAGGTTGCTGTGATTGTAAAGCCAGCGCTGTTAGCGCGAGTAGAAAAATCCTCACGCTAATAGCATAACGGCAAATGCGTTAATTCGGACGGACGAATGGATAGTCGATTGGGGTCTGCCAGACGCCGGCGATTCGCGTCCACAATCGGACCCAAATCGTCGAGCCCGCGCCGTTGGGAATGCCGGTGACTTGTTTTGACGTTCCGGCTACGACACCGTTGGTGATGTCGCCGGTGCCTTGCGCGGTGCCGACGTCGAGCCAGTAGTCCTGAGCGCCAGCGCCGCCGGTCCAAGTGAACGTCGTCGTCGTGCCTGGCAACTGCGTTCCACCGGCCGATGGGGCGGTTAACTGGGCGCGAGGATCACCGCCATTGCAGGTGTAGGTGTAGTCGATGGGCGACTGATAGCCCGCGGCGGTTTTGGTCCACAACCGCACGAAGATCGGCGTGTTTAGGCACGGAATGTTGGTCACTTGTTTCGAGGTTCCGGCCACCACGCCCGCGGAGACATTGCCCAATCCCGCCGCGGTTCCCACGTCGAGCCAGTATTCCGTTGCGTTCTGTCCGGCGCTCCAATTGAAGGTCTGCGTTGAGGATGTCAACGTCGACCCGGGCGTCGGCGTCGTAATCTGGCCGCGAGGATCCGACCCATTGCAAGTGTAGGAATAGTCGAATGGCACCTGCCAAACACCGCCTACGCGCGTCCACAGGCGTGCGAAGATCGGCACGTTGCCGCAAGGGATGTTCATGACTTGCTTTGACGTGCCGGCAACCACGCCAGCGGAGATATTGCCTTGGCCAAGCGCGGTGCCGATGTCGAGCCAGTAGTCCTGCGCGCTTGTCCCAGCGGACCAGTTAAACGTCTGAATCGTGGAGGTCAGCACCGAACCGGGAACCGGAGTCGTCATCTGCGCGCGGCCGTCCGAACAGGCGCCGCTGCCGTTGTTGGCCGTATAGGTATAGTCGCGCGGAGTCTGATAGCCAAGCGAGGTGCGGGTCCACAGACGGGCGTGGATGGTTTGACCGTTGCAAGGGATGTTGCTGACTTGTTTTGATGTGCCCGCTACAACTCCAGCGAAAATATTGCCTTGGCCTTGGGCGGTTCCGATATCGAGCCAGTAGTCGAGCGCCGCCGCTCCCGCCGACCATGCGAATGTGATGGTCGAACCCGCTAGCGTTGTTCCCGGAGCCGGTGTTGTGAGCTGACCGAGGTCGCTCCCCGTACACGATGCGGGCGGCAGGAATTGGTAGTCCAGGGGCGCTTGCCAGACACCGCCAACCCGTGTCCATAACCGGACGAATACTGTCGGCGTGCCGTTGCACCCGATCGGCGAGACTTTTGAGTTGCCAGCCACGACTCCCGCCGAGAAGTTGCCTTGTCCCAGCGCCGAACCCACGTCCAACCAGTAGTCTTGTGCGTTTAGAGCGTTCGACCACGTGAAGTTGACTGATTGGGATGGGAGTACCGAACCCGGTGCGGGCGATACGATCACAGCCTGCGTTGGTAGATTGCAGCTGTTTGACGCTTTATAGTAATGGTCGATCGGGCTCAGATTCCCACCCGAAGTCTGCGTCCAAAGGCGCGCATAGACGGTACTGCCGTTGCACGGCAGCCCCGTGACTGTCTTCGATGTTCCATTCACCAGGCCCGCCGCGAAATTGTTTCCACCCAGAGTACTGCCGACTTCGAGCGTGTAGTTTACGGCTCCCGCCACGGCGTCCCAGGAGAACGTGGCCGAATTGCCGACAAAGGACAGTCCGGGCGCCGGCGAAGCGATCGCAGCGCGCGGATCGGCGCCGCAATTGGTGGGGCCGTCGTACCGAACAACGGGAGGCGAAGTGGTGAATCCCTGTCCCGGCCGCGAGGTCCACAATGTGACATAGATCGGCGAACCATCGCATGGAATGCCAGTCACGATCCTCGATGTTCCCGTCGTGAATCCGTTTGAAAAGCCTAGCCAAACACATTTGAAATGTTGAAACCATCGGTCGTCTGTCGGATGATCTTGTTGTCAAGACGAGAACAGGAGACTGGCGACCGATGGAAACGTTCACAAAGCTGTTTGGCAG
>Ga0194131_10009997_pt1 | contig 11779 bp, 10 predicted proteins | sample TA2KigO120mmetaG_FD_148631 | JGI IMG/M metagenome (GOLD analysis project Ga0194131, IMG submission 148631) | Freshwater microbial communities from Lake Tanganyika, Tanzania - TA2015053 Kigoma Offshore 120m | ecosystem: Environmental > Aquatic > Freshwater > Lake | place: Tanzania: Lake... | reverse complement strand
AGGTGCGTGGGTGCCCAGAAACATCTGTCACTCCCGCCTCGTAGACCCCATAAATCCCCCTGGCACCTCCAGGTAGCGCCACTTTACTCCACTTTGCCCCACCGTCAACCACTTTGGCCTCCCTTTCCTCCCCGGCTGTCCCCCGTTTGCCGGATGGTCACCTACCGTGGGGCGGTGTTCGGCCGGGTAGTAGTGGTGCTCCCGCTCGCTGCTTTCCTCGTGGGGGCGTGCAGCAGCCAGGCGACCGTGAACCCGGCGCCGACCCCTCCCCCCAGTCAGGCGCCCGCCCCCCTCCCGAGCCCGAGCCCGAGCCCGACGCCGACGCCGACGCCGACGCCCACCTCGCCCCTCACCGGGCTTCCGGAGGTGAGCCCGCGTCCCGTCCTTGCCGTGAAGCTCGACAACACCGGGAACGCGCAGCCGCATGCAGGTCTCCACCGAGCCGACATCGTCTACATCGAAGAGGTCGAGTACGGGATGACCCGGATCGCCGCCGTCTTCTCAGGAGAGATCCCCACTCGAATCGGTCCCGTGCGTTCGGCTCGGATCACCGACATCGATCTGCTGGCGCAGTTCGGGTCACCGGCCTTCTCCTTCTCAGGTGTCCAGCGGAAGATGTGGCCCCTCATCGACGAGTCATCCGTCGTCGACATCTCTCCCAACAAGGTCGCGAAGGTCTACTCGCGGGATGCCGATCGCCGAGCTCCCTACAACTACTTCCTTGATGGCGTGGCGGGCCTGGCCTGGGCCACGGACGCCTCCCTCACCCGCGACATCGGCTTCCGATTTGATGGGCAGACTCCCGCCGGGGGCTATCCGCTATCTCGAGCCTCGGTGGAGTGGCCATCGTCCTCAGCGGACTTCGAGTATGACTCCGGTGCCGGTGATTTCCTCGTGTATTTGAACGGGATTGCGGCCATGGAGGAAGAGATCGGCCAGCAGCAGCGCGCCGACACTGTGATCATCCAGTACGTGCAACAGGCGGAATCGCAGTTCTTCGATAAGGGTGGCGGCAACACCCCGCACGTGGAGACCATTGGCAGCGGAGCGGGTCTCGTCGTGCGCGATGGACGAGCGTTTGACGTGACATGGAGTCGGCCCGACGCCGCCTCCGGGACCACCTTCTTGATGCGTGATGGTTCACCGATGACATTCACTCCCGGGCAGACCTGGGTGATCCTGCTCAACGAGGGGCGCCGCGCGGTCATCAACGCCAGCCCTTCGCCCTCCGCGACCCCCTAGTCGCAGTCGATCGTCTTCCGTGACCCATCCGGGTCATAGACGTAGATCGCCAATTGGCCGAAGCGCCGGGCGATTTCACAACCGCGCTCGGCCGTCATGCCCCAGACGATGAATCCCGGCTCCGAATGGTCGTCCCGCTGGGATGCGCCCACCGCGGGCCAGACATCGGCTCCGATCAGATCCAGTTCGGCCTCCAGGCGGCGGTTGTTCGCCTCATTGGCGGCACGGCCCGGTCGCTCCCAGCCGGGATTCCATGCCGTCAGGACCACGCCCGACTCCCCCCGGGCCACACACACGGGGGCGGGATCCACCCACGACGACCCGTCCCACACCGTGACCAGGGTGTCGTCGTAGATGCCGAAGAGTTCCTCCCGACCGATGCCGGTGTCACCACGTCCCATCTCGCCCTCCCGGTGGACCGCGCCCGATATCCCGTGACAGACTTGTGGACCCTTTCACACCGGCCCCGGGACCATCGTGACGAGCAGCATCGAGTTCGAGCAGGAGCGACTCGACGCGTTTCATGCCGATCTCTCCCGCCATATCGATCACCTCCACCAGCGGATCGGGCAGGTGTCCTCGGCTCCGGCCACGGGTACTGGTCAGGACGATCTGGAACGGGAAGCGCACCTGGTGAACCTTCGTCAGCAACTGCGCTCCGCAGAGGCGTCCCGGATGCGCCTCTGCTTTGGGCGAATCGACCCCGACTCGGGTCCCGAGCTCCACATTGGGCGCATCGGGCTGCGCTCGGTGAACGGAGACGTGGTCCTCGTGGATTGGCGCGCGCCCCAGGCTGCCCCCTTCTACCAAGCCACGAGTGCCCAACCCATGCACCTGTCCATGCGTCGCAGGATCGCAACCCGCCAGGAAGACCTTCGCGAGGTGGTGACCCACATCGACGACGAGTTCTTCGATGGGCAGACCCACCTTCTTCCGGGAGCGGAGGCGATGAACGATCCGCGCACAGGTCGGATGGGGGACATCCTCGCCACGATCGCCGCGGATCAGGACGCGATCATCCGCAGTCCCGTGGAGCATGTCACCGTCGTTAAGGGCGGACCCGGAACCGGGAAGACGGTTGTGGCATTGCACCGAGCCGCGTGGCTGCTCTATACCTACAGCGAGAAGTTGAGTCTCGACGGGGTTCTGGTCATTGGCCCCAGCACCCTCTTCCTCCGCTATATCGATCAAGTCCTTCCCAGCCTGGGCGAAACGGATGTGGTCTTGATGACCACCGCAACCATGGTGCCGGGTATCCGCGCATCCGCCCAGGATCCGGCGACGGTGGCGGCGATCAAAGGGGATGCACGCATGGCCGATGTCATTGCGCGGGCAATCTCAGCGCGGATACGTGTACCTGACACGGACGTACGCATTACAACAGAATCCCATGGCCAGATCCGCATCCGCGCCGGGCAGTTCACCGAAGCCGCTCGTGGTCTCTCTCGCCATCAGCGCTATCACGAGGGGCGAGAGACCTTCCTCCGTCGCGTCCTCGAAGCTGCCGCCCGCAATCGACTGCGCGATGCCGGGCACTCCACACCCACTGCAAATGAAGTGCTTGACGAGGTCTCCGACTTCATTGACGATCGCCATGTACGTCGAAAACTCAACTTGATGTGGATGCCGATCGATCCGGCGGACTTGATCAACCGTCTCCTCTCGGACGCGGACTTCCTGCGCGAGTGCGCCAACGGGATTCTGGAGTCCCATGAGCAGGCTGCACTCCTGCGTCCCCGGTTATCTCCGTGGACCGTGGACGATGTGCCACTGATCGATGAAGTCGCGGCGAGGGTGGGAGTCTGGGAGCGTCCCCGCCGGTGCGCACCCACCTCTTCTCCGGATGATCCGCGTGAACTCGATGCGCGCGACCTGCATGTCGCGAACGCTCACCATGTCGAGCGGTCCACGAGAAGCGTGGCTGAACGTGCCTTCGACGACCGCGACTGGATCTACGGCCACGTCATCGTCGACGAGGCACAGGAACTGAGCGCAATGGCCTGGCGTGCCGTGCAACGTCGGGCGAGTCGCAAGTCCATGACGGTAGTCGGGGACCTGCAGCAGGCGTCGCATCCCGCGGCAGCGCGGACCTGGGAAGAAGCCCTCGGGTGGGCCGGGGAGTCCCTCAGGCTCCACGAACTCACCATCACATACCGCATCACTGAGGAGATCGCGGACACCGCCTCGTCCTGGCTCACCGCCGCAGGGGGCCACGCCCCGACCCTGCAGCCGATCCGAACCGGACCACCAACGGTCGCCATCGCACGACCGACGGCCGACGTTCGCACATACATCGAGAAGGTTCTGATCGATTTCACCGGACGTGCCGCGGTCATCGTTCCCGCAGCAGAAGTCCCGATGTGGTCGGAACTCCTCGACGGCGATCCGTTCGGCTTTGGTCCGGATGCGATCGATGCGGTGGCCGCCGTGATCACAGCGCAGGATTCGAAGGGTTTGGAATTCGATCAGGTCTTCATCGTCAACCCAGAAGCCATCGCCTACGAAGTTCCTGCGGGGGCCAACATCTATGTTGCGTGTACGCGCGCGACGAACCAGTTGCATCTGATCACGCCGGAATAGCCCCAGGGCTCACTGCCCGAGGCGCGCCCAGTCCCTGATCACCGTTGTGCGTAGCACGATGTCCTGGATGGATTGGTCACGATGGCTGATGATCGCCCAGAGCAGACCCGGTGGGACCGCGACGCAGAAAACCGCACGACCGAGGGACCGGAGCCAGCCCACACGTGATCCATCCCGGCTGCGCACGCGCACACCCATCGCGAATCCACCCAGGGAGCGACCTGTGGTGGCCCAACACGCCATCCAATACAGCACCATGAACGCGTAGCCGAACACGAGGAGCGCGAAGGCATCGGGTGTAGGCAACGGCTCCGTGGGGCGCAGCACGAAGATCAGGAATCGAGTGCCCGCCCATCCGACGACGACGAGCACGCTAACGAGGGCGATATCGATGAGCACGCTCACGGCACGGGTGACGAAACCCGCGGTTGTTCCCTGCAGATCGCGCGCAGCCTTTGGAAGCGGGTCCACCATCGGTGCCTCGCCGGCCTGGACGAGTTGCTGATACGTGGAGAAATCCATCAGGTACCTCCCTCGTCCCTGCGCGATCGCGACCGCAGCAGGATCCGATCCACGATGTGGGCGATACCGGCGTCCGCCTCTGCGGCTTGCATCCGTGCCGCATTCAGGGCGCTATCCGCGACACCTCCGGTTGACTCTCGAATGAGTTCGGGGAGGTCGATCTCATTGACCACGTAGTCGGCAATTTCCACGATCGGAATCTGGTTGATGACGACATCGAGGTCGACTCGGTCGACGACGATGGCGGTGAGGTCGATTTCATCGAGGGCCTGCAGGACAATGGCCCGCAGATCAACGCGCGCGAGGACCACCTCGGTCAAATCGATCCGCGAGATCACCGCGTCGATGATCGGAGGCAACACGCGGTCCAGGGTTCCGTTGACCGCGGAGGAGGCCACAGCGCGAGTCAAGTTCACGGCGGTTGAAACCGTGAACCCCACAAGACCGACCACGCCCGCGATGGAATCTGCGACTGCAGAGCGGACGTCCCCCTCGCCCAGCGGGACGTCGATGCGCGAGACCACCACGACATCGCGGACGGAGCTGGGTTCGGCTTCCACACCGCCATGATTCCCGATGGTCATCTCCGGCACTACAGTGCCAGGGTGCGTGCCTGGTGGTGGCTGGTCATTGCCCCCGTTGGACTCATCGCGGGCCTCGTCTTCCTGCTGGTCGGAGCCAACATCACCACGGAGATTCGCAGCGGGAACGAACAGTCCGCACTCGCGCCGTTCTACGAACCCCCCAGCCCGCTTCCCCCGACACCGGGCACGGTGATCCGCACTGAACCACTCGGAGTGGATGTTCCAGGTGCTACCGCACTGCGGATTCTCTACGTGTCCGCGCGACCGGACGGCACACCGGCAGCCTCCGGAGGGATGATCTTCATCCCCACAGCACCCGCGCCGCCCGAGGGGAGGCCGGTTGTGGCGTGGGCCCACGGGACACTCGGCATGGGGGACGCGTGCGCCCCGTCGCGCTCCGACAATCCCCTGGGCGACACCGCGAACTGGCTCGACTCGATGCTCGCGCTCGGCTACGTCGTCGTCGCCACGGATTACGTCGGCCTGGGCACTCCCGGTCCCGAGTTGTACCTGGTGGGAGAGGCGGAGGCCCACGATGTGGTGAACTCCGTGCGCGCGGCTCGCGCACTCCCCGAGGCCGACGCGGGTGACCGTTACGTCGTGTGGGGACACTCGCAGGGTGGCCACTCCGCGTTGTGGACGGGTCATCTCAGCGAGACGATCGCGCCGGAATTGTCTTTGCTTGGCGTGGCAGCCGCCGCGCCTGCTGCGGAGCTCACGCGGATCATGGACGCCCAGTGGGACACCACGATCGGGTGGGGGATCGGCCCGGAGGTCGCTATCTCCTGGCCGGTGGCCGACCCGGCACTGTCTCCCGATCAAGTGCTGACCTTCACCGGGGAAAGGACGTATCAGCGCATCGCGGATCAATGCACGAGCAATAACACGCTGCTCCTCGAGTTGGCGCTCCGCAAGTCGGCGGGTCAGAAGTTCTTCTCGGAGAACCCTCTCGACAACACCGCTTGGGCGGCGTTCGCGGAGCGACAGACTCCCCCGCCATTCCCCTCGTCAATGCCGCTGTTCATCGCTCAGGGCACGACGGACGAGGTTGTGCTGCCGTGGCCGAACGCCTACCTGCAAGAGAAGTGGTGTGCCGCAGGTTCCGACCTGACCATGATGTGGATGGGAGACATAGGGCACATAAAGGCGGCGGTTACCGCGGGGCCGGTGGTCACGCAGTGGGTCGCAGACCGATTCGCTGGACGTCCGACGACGCGGAATTGCGAATTCCCGCCCGCGGTTCCGCCCCAGAAGCCCGCGAACGCCGGGTAACTCTCAGGTACTACTGGGGGTCGCCTTCGGCGCGACGGCGCCAGCGGTCTTCCATTTTGCCCATGAAGCCGGGCCCGGTCTGCTTCGGCGCCTGCGGTGCCGCGGTCTGCTCGCCTTCCGCTGCGGGCGCTGCTCCCGCGCCGCCCGAGAAGGCGGAGTAAACGAGGACCGCCCCAGCAAACATGATGACGAATCCCACGACCCCGAGTGCGATGACTGCGGTGGCGACCCCGGCGAGGATCAGACCCATTCCCCCGAGGAAGCCGAGGACACCGAGTACTGCGCGGCCGCGATGGGCACCGCCTGCACCGGTGGAACGCAGGGACGTGGCGAACTTCGGGTCTTCTGCGTAGAGCGCCTTTTCCATCTGCTCCAGCAGGCGCTGCTCGTGCTCGGATAGTGGCACCGCAGGCCCCCTCTCCTCTGGGCAGATATGTCGCTTCGCCAAGGATAAGCACTAATCGCCCGGAGCGACACCCGCGGATCGGTCTCCGTGTGGCGGCTGCCCGGACTCTGTCCGATTGACCGCTCCCGGCACGAGGCGTCCCGGCACCACCGCCTCGTCGCCGAATCGGTCCCGCAAGCCATCGATGGCGACCTCTGCGTCGCGGCGGCCGTGCTCGGGGGCGTCCAGGAGGAGCTGCTCGGGTGCATCCTCGGCGGGGATGAGGTTCTCGGCCCGGACCCCCACCAATCGGATCTGGGCCCGTTCGAGTCCCAGGGCCGCAAACAGCGTCCACGCGGTGTCGTAGACGTCTTTGCCGACATCGGTGGGGTCGTGCAGGGTGCGGGAGCGGGTGATGGTGCTGAAGTCGGAGAAGCGCACCTTCAAGGAAATCGTCCGTGCGCGAAATTCGGCTCGGCGCAGCCGTGCGGCGACGTGGTCGGCGAGTGCTGCGATCCGGGTTCGCACGAACTCCTCGTCGTCGGTGTCCTCGGCGAACGTTTCCTCATTGCCGATGCTCTTCTCCGGCTCGTGCGGATTCACGCTGCGTGAATCCCGCCCCCAGGACAGCTCGTAGAGGTGGGAACCGGTGGCCTCCCCGAGGGCGCGCTGCAATGTGACGAGTGGCGTATGCGCGATGTCGCCGACGGTGCGCAAACCCAACCGGGTCAGGTGCTCCTCGGTCTTCTCCCCCACGCCCCACAGTGCCCCGACGGGGAGGGGATGCAAGAACGCAAGCACCTGGTCGACCGGGATGACCAGCAGGCCATCGGGCTTGCAGCGCGTGGAGGCGAGTTTGGCGACGAACTTGGTCGGGGCCACGCCGACCGAGCAGGTGATGCCCTGCTCGTCGACCACGCGTGCGCGGATCAACTCCGCGATGTGACGCGGCGGACCGAGTCGACGCAGCGCACCAGACACATCCAGGAACGCCTCGTCGAGGCTGAGGGGCTCCACCTGCGGGGTGACCGATCGGAAGATCGCCATCACTCCCTGGCTGGCCTCGGAATAGAGGGAGTGCCGCGGCGGCAGGATCGTGGCCTGCGGTGCGATGCGCCGGGCGCGCGACATCGGCATCGCCGAGTGGACACCGAGGGCACGTGCCTCGTACGTGGCCGACAGCACCACGCCGCGGTTGCCCCCCGCGCCGACGATGACCGGGGTGCCGACCAACTCCGGGTGGTCGAGCAGTTCGACGGATGCGTAGAACGCGTCCATATCTATATGGAGGATCGGGCAGCCGGTGTCATCGTCGCCGAATCCGATGCGGCCCTGCGGGCGGCGCACCTGGCTGCGGCTCATGGGCCCACCATGTCATTCATCGCGCGTTCCCCGGTCACCATCCGGGTGTCCCCGGGCTGCGGTGCCACAACTTGCTCGGTGCCTGGTCGGCGGGTTTGACGTCGGCGTAGGGGGACTGCCGGAACCCGCTCGCGTGCAGCAGGATCGGGCGGCTGCGCGGCTCACCGCCACCGGGAACCGGTGAGGAGTCGACGAGGTCGATGACCGCCTCGCGGCCACCGTCCTTCCAGATCCGACGCACCTCGCCCAGTTCCCAGCATCCGGTGGCGCGCAGGGACACCCCCCGCGGCCCGGTGCGTCGCACCACACCGCGCACCATGAGCAGCCAGGAGTCGAAGACGGTTCCGGCATACGGGTCCTGGACGTCTTCGAAGAACGTGGCATCCATCGGTCCGGTGGCATCGTCGAGGGTGACGAAGATGACCCGCTTGCCACTGCGGATGGGTGGTGTCTGCGTGGCCACCTTCACCCCCGCGACGAAGATCTCCTGCTGGGATCTGCAGCCCAACAGGTCACGGGCCCGCACCAACGACAGGTCCGCGAGCATGTCCTCGTAGAACTCCATCATGTGGTGGCTGACGTCGAGGCCGAGGATCTCCAACTCGGCGCGCACCGACTCCCCCGCGTTCATTTCCCCCAGTCCCGACGGAACGACGTCGGTGATCGTCGAGGACATGTCCAGGGACAACTGCGCCGGGGAGATCTGCGACCTACGACTGCGATCGTGCTCGGCGATGTGGATGAGCAGGTCCCGGCGGGTGAGGTGGTGACGCCGGTGGGTGCCCTGCTGGAACCCGTAGAGCGCATCGAAGGCACCGGCGAGGACCAGGTTCTCCGCGGTGGGCCGGGAGATCCCCGCGCGGTGCATCACATCCTCGAGGGAGGAGAAGGGTTGGCCCGCGACGAGTGCCTCGACCTCGGTGTCGCTGATCCCCTTCACTTCCTGGAACGCCATGCGCAGTCCCCACTCCCCGTCCGGCATGCGCTCCGCGTGGTACCCGGCGCGCGAGGCGTTGATGTCCAGACCGAGGATCACTACGCCGAAGTGGCGTGCGTCGTCGAGGATGAGTCGCTTGGGATACATCCCCGGGTCGTGGGTGAGTACCCCGCTGAAGAACGCCGCGGGATGGTGGGCCTTGAGCCACGCGGATTGATAGGTGGGTAGCGCGAAAGCCGCGGCATGCGCTTTGCAGAATCCGAAGGAGGCGAAGGCGCGCAGGATCTCCCACACCCGTTCGATCACCGCGAGTTCGTATCCCTGCGCATGCGCGGCGCGGTAGAACCACACCCGCACCTCGTCCTGTCCCTCCGGTGAACCCATGGCCCGCCTCGACTCGTCGGCCTCGGCCAGCGAGCAGCCGGTCATGGTGGCCACGATCTGCATCACCTGCTCGTGGAACACCACGACCCCGTAGGTCTCCTCGACGATTGAGCGCAGGTCTGGGTGCGGATACTCCGGGCTGCTCCAGCCCTGTCGTGCCCGCAGGAACGGGGTCACCATGTCCGACTTCACCGGGCCGGGTCGGAACAGCGAGATGTCGATGATGAGGTCGGAGAAGTACTCGGGGGCGAACTTGCCGATCAACTCCCGCTGCCCGGGGGATTCGATCTGGAAGCAGCCGAGGGTGTGGGTGGTGCGGATGAGCGCGAAGGTGTCCGGATCGTCGAGGGATGTGGTGTCGAGTTCGACGCGCACCCCCTCCGTGCGCTCGATCTCGTCGAGGGCGTAGGCCATCGCCGACTGCATGCGCACCCCGAGGACGTCGAGTTTGAGGAAGCCCATGTGTTCGACGTCGTGCTTGTCGAATTGACTCATCGCGTACCCGGCCGCGCTGGTCTCGGTGGGTGTGCGGTCCAGGAGGGTGAGGTCGGACAGGATCACACCGCACGGGTGCAGGGCCACATGCCGTGGCAGGCCGTCGAGGGATTCCACCAGGGTGAGGAACCGATCGAGCGTTCCCTCCGCGGCGAGTCGACCGAAGGTCGAGGACCGCAGTTCCGGCAGGTCCGCGAGTGCGGAGCGGGCGTAGCGGGCCCGCACATGCGGGAAGGACTTGGCCAACGCATCGACTTCCGCAGCAGGCATTCCGAGGGCTTTACCGACATCGCGCACCGCGTGCCGCACACGGTAGGTCTCCATCATCGCCACGCAGGCCACGCGCTCGTGACCGAAGCGTTCAAAGATTCGGTCATACATCTCGGTGCGCCGCGCGGACTCGACGTCGATGTCGATGTCCGGGAGCATCCGCCGCAGCGGGGACAGGAACCGCTCCATCAACAATCCGTGCCGCATGGGATCGACACCGGAGATCCCGAGGAGATGGTTGACCAGGCTGCCGGCACCCGATCCGCGTGCGGCCACGCGCACACCCTCCGCGCGAATCATGTCCACCACCTCGGCGACGGTGAGGAAGTAACCGGCGAACCCGAGGTGCTCGATGGTGCGCATCTCCGCGGCCAGGCGTTCCTCGGCGGCACGCAGCTCACCACTGTCATAACGCTGCGGGAGGGCGGAGCGGCACCGCTGCCAGAGCAGTGCGGTGGCCTCGCGCACCGGATCGGTGACCGGGTGGTCGACGAGGACGTCGAGTTCGGGGACGAACACCTCCCCGAGTCCCAGATCGCGTTCGGGTTGCAGTGCGCAGAATTCGGCAAGGTGGATCGTGTCGGTGACGAGCCGGTGGCGATCACGTTCCCCCGCGGCGCGGGCGATTTCCTCGGCCACCTGCGCCATCTCCGCGGACGACTTCAAGAACGCTTCGCCGTTGGCGTGTTCTAGGCGGCTGGAGCGCAGCGGCACCAGCAGGCGCGAGGCATCGAGGATGTCGGCGACCGGTGCGTCGGTGCGATCGAGGTAGCGCACGCCATTGGTCAGCACGACGGGAAGGTGGTTCTCCCGCGCCCACCGCACCGTGCGCGCGGCCGCTGCCAGGGAGTGCCGATGACCGGCGGGCCGATGGTGGCAGCTGACCGCCATCGCCAGCCACCGACCGAACAGGGCGCGCCACGGACGCACCGCCGCATCCGCACGCCATGGACGATCCGCGGCGAGCAGGCGTCCGGGTTCGGAGTCCGGTGTCAGCAGCGCGACGACACCTTCGTGGTGCTGCTGCACCGACTGCCAGGTGAGGTACGGATCCCCACGGGTGTGCGAGTGCGCGGCGGTGACGAGCCGACACAGGGATGCCCACCCGCGCGCACCCGAGGCGAGGAACACCACCCGCGGGCGTGATTCCTCGATCCACGCACCACCGCGTGCGGGGGTGCGACGGGACACCGCGTGCGTGGGACTACTCGGCTCCACCGCGAGATCCACTCCGATGACCGGGGCGACTCCGGCATCGCGACACGCGTGCGCCCACTGCACCGCGCCATAGAGACCATCGCGGTCGGTGACGCCGATGATCGGTTGACCGAACTCGGCGGCACGGGTGACCAGCGCTTGCGCGGTGGCGGTCCCGTACTGCAGGGAATGACTCGAGGCCACTTGCAGGTGGGTGAACGGAGTGGATGTCGACGGCATAGGGATCCAATGTGGGATGGAGGGGCCTCGGCGCAGGGGGAATGCGCCGAGGCCCCGGCCGATGGACAGGAGGCCACCGGCAACAGCCCACTAACTGACGAAACGCAGTCCGGGGACGAGGGGTGCTTGATAGGCGATACCCAGGTGCACGCAGACGCGCGCGAGGAACTCCTCGGCGTCGCGGACCAGGTCATCGGCCTCGCGATGACTCACGCAGGGAACACCGGCCATGGCGGCTGAACGCTTACGCGCACCGGCGGCGAAGAAGTCCGCCCACTCGCCGAACTCCGCCGCGACCTGCGGGAGGAC
>Ga0194131_10009996_pt1 | contig 11779 bp, 11 predicted proteins | sample TA2KigO120mmetaG_FD_148631 | JGI IMG/M metagenome (GOLD analysis project Ga0194131, IMG submission 148631) | Freshwater microbial communities from Lake Tanganyika, Tanzania - TA2015053 Kigoma Offshore 120m | ecosystem: Environmental > Aquatic > Freshwater > Lake | place: Tanzania: Lake... | reverse complement strand
TGGGGTTTTAGTAAGAGAGGATAGAGAAGGGGAAGATAATTCCAAGAAGAGGGAAAAGGAACAGGGTCTGTGCACCAAATATCAAATCCATATGTAGCAAAAGCGACTCTGCGAGGGATTCTCGCCCTACGAACAATGGGGAGAGCGTTAGGGAAAAAGGGATGAAGGTCAAAGGATATATCATAGGAACATGACTTGATTTCTTTGCTAACCTTTGTGTAGAGAAAGCAGCTATAGGACAACCAAAGAGCTAGACTCCGTATTTTTGATTGATGCATCCAACAAGGAACTTTATGGATGCGCACAAGACTTGTCTGTTCTTGCAAGGCATGAATAGAAGCTGATTCACAAAGAAAAGAAATCTGTCCTGTTGGCCATGCTTTTTGTAATAGGTCAAGAAAGGAACAAGCTAAGAAGACATCTCCAAGAGAACCAAAACAACAAATAAGAATACGGGGGGAATCTGGGATAGGGACTTTCGGTGGGTCTTTGCGTAAGAAGAGAAGCAAGCGAGCTAGGGGTCTATAGAACCAAAGAAACAAAGAAGCCCTAGGACCACAAAAGAGAGATCTCATAGCATAACTCCTTGAGAGAGATGTCTTCTTGCAAGAAGAGGAAGGACCCAAAAAACAGTTACAAGGTAAGAAAGACTTTGTGCAAGAAGTAGTCCTCGTAAGAGACAAGAGGTTCCAAGAAGGTAGAGAAGAACAAAGTTGATCAAAGCCTGCACGGGAACTAGATAGAAAAAGGGGCGTAGGATATGCGCGCTTTGCAAGAGCGTAGCATGAAAGTCGCAAGCTACGCGAATCAAGAGGTAAAGACCAAAGAGATAGACACTCACAGCGTCAATCTCAATGGAAAAAAATGATGAAATCGGTTTTTGGAAAAGCTTCACCCCTATCGTAAATAAGAAGACAGCAGTGCCCGCATAGAAACAAAACTGCCACCTATGCTCTCTTATCACAGTTGTTGTAAAAGAAGAGAGCGCTTGCAGACAAGCAGAATAGGCAAAGGCAACCAGGCCAAAGAGCTTGCATAAGAGGTTATAAGAGAGGATCTCCTTGGTGCCCAGAACTAGAGGGACAATGAAGCTATCAGCGAGAGTAACAAAGGCAGCCATCACAGAGAAAAGAAAAAAACGCAGAGCTTTTCCTAATAGGTCTCCTCTGACTTTACCTCTTAGAGAAACTTTATGAAAGACATAATAAGAAAGCCCGAAGGCTCCTAGCGTCTGTAGTCCTATTATGTAGGTAACAGCAAGAAAAAGTGTTGTTTTACAAGATAGGACAAGAATAAGAGAAGCTAGGGAAGCAACTGCTTGCGTGACATGCACAACATATCCTTTTTGTTTTGCAAAAAGGACTCTATTTGCTATCGACCCCAAAGCCTGTACAAGGTATAAAACTCCTCCATAGAAAAAAAGAGGAGCAGCAGTCGCTAGAGAAAGGTGTTTATGCAAGAAGATGCTAGATAGGGTTTTTACTGTGAGACTAAGAGTAAGGAGACTGATGAGCCAGCCGATACTTCCAAGAAGGAGCCCTGTACGAAGAAGAGAGGCATCATCTTCTTTTTTTGCGTAGCAGTCTGTTAAAGAGAACTGTAGAGCATTCCCAACGCCGAAGTCCAGTAAAAGAAACCATCCCTCGAATGCACAAAGAATGAGTAGGGCTGCGTAATTCTCTTGTCCAAGGGTTACTAGAAGTAATGGGATTGTAAGAAGTCTTGTAAGGGCAAAGACAGCTTTAGCAGCTAGAGCACTACTGGTGGTCTTAAGAAATGAAGACCGTATAGAGGTGTTAGACATGTTTACTTTGTGCTGTCGTACGCAGGTAGAGGCTCAAAGTCTGCAGGCGTTCAAACGCACTTCCTTGAGATTTCCTCACAAGAGAGAGTTCTTCAAGAAGATCCGCAGCAAGCATGCATTTTTTTATCTCTAGTTGGCCAAAAGAGTCCATGAAGTGATAGAGAATTTGTTCATCCGTATAGAGGAGTAAGATATCTAAAGGAGTTCCTGATAAACGTCCCATTGCTTGAGAGATCACTTCTTCTGATTGCTGATAAGCCCCTGATTTCCTGAGCCTCGCAGCGCTAAGGAGAGCTTGTATAAACTGTTCCAGCATTTGCATGAGATAATCTGCCATCGTATTCCCACAACAATTTTCAAGAGGGGACTCTATCAATTTTTACCATTCTTCGTCCAGAATCTTTACAAGCGTAAGATCTTCCAATTGAGATCATAGTTTGCGCTTCGTCCTTTACCTGGATTTAGTACAATCACTTCTTTCTCTAAAAGATCTGAGATTTCTCGAAAAGCTGTTGCGCGACTTATAATGCCAACATCCCCCCTTTTGACAGCGCTCTAGAATCTCATAGTATCGATTTCTTTCCTTCATGATTTGGGAGGACAGGCTGTAGAACCTAGTGGGAGCTTTTTCATCTTGAGCAAGTGCCATATCGGTTAAAGCACGCGCAATACGCCCATTGCCATCTTCAAATGGATGGATTGTTACAAAGTAGAAATGAGCAAGGCCTGCTCGTAAAAGACCGTCTACTTGATGCAGACTGCTATTCCATCAAAGGAGAAATTGTTTCATTGGATCTACTAGGATGAGGGAGCCCAAAATGTGGGATACCTAGATGTTTTGCTACGGAAGAGCGCACTGCACTCGATTGAACTGAGCTCCTTCAATTTCTGATGTTTTCATAATCTCTGCAACTAATATATGCGTAGCCGCTTCTTGGTATAGTTCAAATCCAAGTCCCTTCGCCTGTGCAAGGAGTTTTCCTTGTTGTAGCCTTGCTTTGCTAAGAAAAGGAAGTAGGATTTCTGCCTTCTATATTGGCCAGTCGGCCTTTTGGCAGATCCATTGCATATAATCGCCTTAATTCTTGAAGCGATTGTAGCCGCTAATCGATTCTTCTCTAGTAAAAAGTCGTAAATGATTGATCAAGAAAAGGTAACCTAGCAAGACAGAGCATCAAAAAAGACTTTGTCTTATCCGATAAAGGAAAGGTAGTTTTCCCTGGTGATGCAGCTAAAAGAGGCTTGGGGATATGTTTCTAACCAAAGCTTGGGAGCATGACTTGCAGTGCCCCATTTAAACTCATAGCCAAACAACTGTCCTTCTCTTTCTTCTACCCAATCTAACTCTTTTTTATCGTATGTACGCCAAAAGAAGTTGCGACTCCATAAATCCTTGTAAGATTGTTTTTTTATTCGTTCCATGACAAGGTAGTTTTCCCAAAGAGCGCCAATGTCATCGCGTAGAGCTAGGGGATTAAAATTATTGATCAGAGCATTGCGTATACCGTTGTCATAAAAATAGTAGCGCGAGGTTTTTGTTATCTCTTTTCGTAGGTTTCTACTAAAGCCACGAATGGGTAAGAGGACGAAGACTTGCTCTAGTAAATCCAAATATTTCTCCACCGTCCCCTTACTCAAAGAAAGTTGCGTTGCAAGCTCACTATGGGAGACTTCTTTTCCAATCTGAAAGGCTAAAAGAACAAGCAAATCAAGCAATTTCTTCGACTTCTTGACTCCCTCCAATGCAAGCACATCTTTTAGGAGAGCAGAAGAGATGAGATCATGCAAGTAAGTCCTCTTATCCACAATATTTTCTAATGTGATGACCTCAGGGTATGCCCCGTATAAGAGCCTACTCTCTAAGAGAGCTTTCGTCTCTACCAGACTTTCAAGAAAAGAAAGTTCCATTTGTGAAATAGGAAACATAGGAATTACAACCTTTCGTCCTACCAAAGGCTCTCCTACCTGACCTGTTAGTTCAAAAGTGGACGAGCCCGTCACAATGATCCGAATATGAGGGATATGATCTACGATAAGCTTTAAGTTTACTCCAATATTGGGGATAAACTGCGCTTCATCGATCACAAGGAGAGTTTTATCGCCAAGGAAGTCCTTGAGTTTCTCTATAGATTGACTTGCAAATTCCTGCTGAAAAAAAAAGTCCTCTCCTGTTCCAAATAGGACATTTTGTTCTTGTTCCATATATTTTTTAAGCAAAGTAGTCTTTCCTACGCGACGAGGGCCGTAAATGATCATAACTTTTCCAGGAGTTATCGCTTTACGTAAACGCTCTAGAGGCAATTGAGGGATATACATGAGAAAACCTCATTTTTCTTCTAAAATAGCTGTTTTTCATAAAATTCAGCAATGTAAATGTCCGAATTTATTGAAAATTCATCGTTTACAGGATGGTTTTTCTAGAAAAATGAGCCTGTATGGAAACGTCATTTTTATTCTACAACCGCTCGTCTCGTAGGAAAGCAAGGAGAAGCAGATGGGGGACCGGACTCTTTGTAAGCAAACTTCTCAAGCCACACTTGTGAATTTTCTCTATAGAAAGTAGTAAATCCTTGCAGTAGCTTTAGAATATCCAAAGAGCTATCTTTTTTCTGATACCAAGCGAGCTTTTAGAATGACTTCTTGGTAGATAGGATTTGCAATAGTCAGTCCTTGAGGAGCAATAAGACCAAGGTCTTGAACATATTGTAAGTCATCTTCTGGGAGTTCTTGATCCTCGCCTCCACTACTGAGGATAGCGTCGATGTGTGTGTCACAGCGTTTGATAAGAGACTCTTGGCTTGCTCTAGGATCCCTTGAGTGATAGCGGTTATGCATTCTCTATAATAGAGAAAAAAAGATGATCAAGCTGCTGCTGCTTTTGCTGGGTCATTCTAGCTGTTATAGCATTTTTAAAGAGACCTTTAGGGAGATTATTTTTTTGAAACGCCTCGCGTAGTTGCTTGATAGAGAAAATAAGGGTACAGTGCCCTTGGAGACTATCTGCACTTTTAGAGAGGCATGTAGCGCGTATCCCATGGAAAAATTGGTGGATGTTTTCTTTAGGAGCACAGAGGATGACTTTCCAAAGACAGTCTTTTTTCTCAGGAGCATAGTAAGGCGTAGAGCGGATTGTGAGGTGGATGTTTTCCTCTCTTGCAAGTATAGTAAGTGTTTCTCGGAGAAGAGTATCAGAGAGAAGGTGTCGTTGTAAGACCCCTGCATGAGCTTGATGTCCCATCCATGCAATTGTTTCTTGTTTATATTCCTGAGAGATGGGTTCCCACTCCTTAAGGCAGTGACATAGGAGAGCTGGGAGAGCTTTATCGCTAAGTTTACGAAGAAAGAATGAAGAAACTCTATCAGCTACTGCTGTGATGTGTTGAATGCTATGGATCTGTAAAAGGCCCTCTTCCGATGCAAAAGAAAATATCTGTTGTATACGTGTTCTGTAGATTGTAGGGAGAAAAGAACTTGCTTGTAGAAGGATGTTATAGAGGTTTTTTGAGCATGGGACAGAGACGATGCCTTCGTTAAAGGGACTATTTTCTATAGAGGAAAGAAGTTGTTTGATGGTACAAATGCTGTTCATGGGAGAAGAGGATACCAGGATGAGGTGTTATCTGACTATTGCTTTTTGTCTTAAGAGAAGGCTATGATGAGGGTTCCATAGAAGGAGATGATGTTGGCTAACTTCCATGCCTTTCCAAGGATCCCCCCTGATCCTATTTTTGGTTTGCAAAAACGCTTTATACAAGACCCAAGAGGACACAAAGTCAATTTGAGTGTGGGAGTGTATAAGGACAGTGCGTTACAAACACCCATACTTACCTGCGTTAAAGAAGCGGAAAAGCAGCTTTTGCAACAGGAGGAAACAAAAAATTATTTACCGATTGAAGGTGATCCATTGTTTTTGCAAGAGGTAAGGAAAGTTCTTGGAACAGAAGAATTATGTGCATTCCAGGTTCTTGGAGGTAGCGGGGGACTGCGCCTAGGCGCAGAGATGTTATATAGTCTTGGGGAGCGCAAGATCTATGTCCCAAAGCCCACATGGTTAAACCATCTTGGGATCTTTTCTCAGTGCGGCCACCAGGTCTTCGAGTATCCTTATTATGATTGTATGAAGAAAAAGGTCGATTTTCTTGCTATGAAAGAGTTCTTGCATGACCTTCCTCCAGGTAGTGTATTTGTTGTTCACGTGTGTTGCCATAATCCAACAGGCGCTGACCTTTCCAAAAGAGAATGGGAAGAGCTCTCTTTTCTGTGTGCAAAGAACAAACTAGTTCCTTTTTTTGATGCAGCCTATTTAGGGTGGGATCTTGGCTTTGAAGAGGATGTGTTCCCTTTACAGTTATTCATCCAAGAAAGGAGAGATTTTTTATTAACGATCTCATTTTCTAAGAACTGTGCTTTATATGCGGAGAGGGTAGGGTTTTTTTGTTTGCATGGGGAATCTCTTGTCATAGATCATGCTCTTTCTTTAGGTAAGCAACTTATCCGTAGAAATTACTCTAACCCTCCCTTACACGGAGCAAGGATCGTAGCAACAATCTTGCGAACTCCTTTTTTACGCAACCTTTGGAAAGAAGAACTTTGCTGCATGAGAGAGCGTATTAGGTATATGAGAGAACTCTTTGTACAAGAACTCATCCGTCACGGGAAAGGGGATGCAGGACTTTTAGAGAAGACCGGGCTTTTTGCTTTGCTCTCCCTACAAAAAGAACAAGTGGAGAACTTAATCAAGCAGCATGCGATTTACTTAACAGAGGATGGTCGCATATGTTTTGCTGGTCTCACAGAAGAAGTGATTCCGACCGTTGTGCAAGCTATGTGTGTACTATGAGGACGCCTTGCGAAGAATAAGACTCTATCCGTTTATTGCCCTTATCCTATGCGTACTTATCATGATCACGACACGTCTTGGAGAGTCTGGAAGATCTCTTTGGATGCATACTATGCATACTTTTGGTCTGCAACGCATATCTACAACTATAGATTCTTCAGATCACTTAAGTTTGACATTGCAAAGAGAGAATCGAGAGTTGAAAGATCAGTTGCAGCAGATCAGGCAGTGGTTGTTGCAAGAAGATCGTATAGAGGAGCAGATGATTCGTTATAGGGCTCTTGGAGAAGAAAGAGATCTGCGGCCAAGCGCTCTGCAAAGGCAAGAGCAAATAGCGCAGATTCTCAAGATGCAAATGCAATCCCTACCCGCTAGAGTCATCTATCGAGAACCTTGTTTTTGGAGCAGCTTTGTGTGGATCAATGTAGGGGATGAACAAAACAAAGCACTGAAGAGCAATATCATTGCAAAGCATAGCCCCGTGGTCATCGGTAATACTCTTGTAGGAGTCATCGAAGAAGTGCAAAAAAAACGATCCAAGGTCCGACTTGTGAGTGACTTTCACTTACGCCCAGCTGTTCGTGTATTTAGGGAGAATGAGGATCTTTTTCTTGCAAAAGGAGAGCTGCATGGCAGTAGTCTCCCCCTATGGAGAGCGCGAGGACAGCTACTTGTCGGCATGGGGTTTAACTACGACTTTGCTGATCGTGAAGGGAGCTCTCGCAATCTACGACAGCAAGATCCCCCCTTGATCCAAGAAGGGGATCTTCTCGTGACAAGTGGTCTTGATGGAATTTTTCCTCCAGGACTTGAGGTTGCTCGTGTAATCAGTGTTGGGTTACTACGAGAAGGAGAAACCTCTTATACGCTACAAGCTATGTCTCTTGTGCCGAACCTGGATGCCCTGGATAGTCTAGTTGTTCTGCCTCCTCTTGCAGAAGAATAGAAAGTCTTTCCTTTTTCTTTTCTGGATAGGGGGGGGGAAGAGGGAGTGTTTGTTTTGATGAGTCTTTTTTGCGTAGGGTAAGAGGAAAGTGCCAGTCTATAGAGAGAGCCTGGCGCTCTTCTTTGGGAATAAAGGTCAGTGTCCCCTGCAGAAGAGGCCTTCCTGAGGAGAGCAAGATCGTATGAAAAGAATGAGTGGGTATTCCTTCCCAGAGAAGCTGTTTAGTCCCTATCAGAGGGTGATGGCGTTCCTTGGGTGCATTATGAAGCGGAAACTCGGGGCTCCAAGTCACAAAATATTCAGAGCCTTGTTGGGATATTGTACAGGAAATATCGCAGTCATGAATGAGGGAAAGGATCTTCCATTTTTGCAGCTCTGCAAGGAAGCTATGAGCACTCCCCCGGAATTGGTGACTTGCCACAAGCTCATATCCCCTGATCACCAAGACAGAAGCCACTGATGCGAGTATGCTTATACACACGAGCAGCTCAAGTAAGGAGAAAGCCGCGTGGCGAAGTCTTCTATTGGTTTGGAGTTGCATGTCTTCTTTGATAAGCAGAGAGGTTTGTTGAAGAGACCTTCACTTCTTGTTGCAAGTCAACGTGAATGTGGAATTCTCCTCCCCAACCGTCACGCAAGAGCGCGTCGGGATTTTTGCATAAGTCGGATCGTTGTATATAAGTTTTGGGATTCTCGTTAATAGCTTCCCTTGTTGTGCCGTTTGCAAGCTCAAATAGAAGGATCTCTTGAATTTGCTGGATAGCGTACTCTGTTTTAAATGCTTTGCCCTTATCGAGACTTGCCTTCACATTGTATCCGACGACTCCTCCGATGATGCCAATAAGAAAGATCACAATCATGATCTCTAAGAGAGTGATGGCTTGCTTTTGTTTTCTTTGTATTTGCATATGTAACAACTCCTTTAACAATAAGTTATCAAGTGGTAAAAGAACTCACATCAGTGAGAGGAAGGAGGATCGACAAGACGACAAGTCCTACAACCAACCCAATAAAGAGTAAAAGAGCGGGTTGCAAGTAGGTCGTGAGCTTGGATAGATCCTGCTCTAAGTCTTCCTCATAGATATCAGCAAGATTTTGTAGTAGGCTGTTCATACTACCAGATTCTTCCCCTATATGGAACATACGGATGACTAAGGGAGGGAGGAGAGAGGACGCAGCAAATACAGAAGCGATCTTTTTCCCCTCAACGAGTTCTTGTTCTGCTTGAATAAAGAGTTCGCGTAAAGCAGGGTTATGCACCATATATTTAGCAAAACCAAGAGCTTCCACAAAGGGAACACCTCCTTGTACGAGCATATGCATTGTACGAAAAAAACGTGTTAGGGAAGAGGCCAGGAGAAGATCTTTGATCAGGGGGGTTTGTAGGAGTTTCTTCCCAAGGCCTGCACGAAATGCTTTATGCTGCCCAAGTAAACAAGCTCCTAGGAGGAGTGATACAAAGGTAATAGCAAGTGCAAGGATATGGGTGTTAAGAAAGCGACTTGTACATAAAACGAGTTCCGTGAGAGGGTGTAACTCTCTACCGACAAACAACTCTTCCATCGAGGGGACAACGAAGAAAAAAAGACAGGAGGTAACAAGTAGACAAAATACCCCAAGAAGAGCCGGATAAGTCAATGTACTGACGAGTTGTTTTTTCCATTTTTGTTGCTTAGAAAGGAGAAGATAGAGCTGTTGAAAAGCTGAAGCCAGCGATCCCGTTTGTTCTGAAGCATGGACTAAGGAGAGATAGACCTCCGAAAACGTTTTCGGATAACGGCGTAAAGCTTTAGAGAGACTATGGCCACTACTCAGTTGGTCACAAAGATCAGCAAATAGAGTGTGGTATTTGGATCCCCGCTGTTTTTCTTCGATGGTTTGAAGGCTATCATGGAGAGGGAGGCCCGCGCGTAAGAGTTGTGACAGTTCTCTTGTGAAGGCGATAAGCTCGAGCGGAGGTAAGCGCAGATCACTTGCTTTTCTACGGAGGGGGAGGATTTCTGTGATGAGGATCTGCTGCTTGCGTAAGCGTTCCTTAGCTAAAAGCAATGAGTCTGCATCGATGATTCCCTTACTTTCTTTTCCATTGTAAGTTAAAGATTTATACTGAAAAAGAGGCATCAGTAGCTACAGCTCCTCACAGTTTCTTGTTACGCGTAGGATTTCTTCGCTGGAGGTGATCCCTTTGGCAACAAGCTCGGCTCCCTCTTCGAGGAGAGTTCGCATGCCAAGGTTTTTCGCGGTTTTTTGTAACTGGTGCGCATCCGCTGACTGTAGTAACTGCTGTTTGATTGTTTGTGTAAGAGGGAGGAGTTCGTAGATCCCCCTCCTCCCTTTATATCCCGAGTGAAAGCAAGTGTCACAACCCCTTGCTTTATAAAAAAGAAGAGGCTGTTCTTGAGACAGACGCAAGGAAAGCGCTTCTTGCTCTGAAGGGGTATAGGGCTCTTTACAGTGTTTGCATAGCGTGCGTACTAGTCTTTGAGCTACAATCCCGATGACAGAAGAAGTAAGTAAATAAGGGGCCACTCCCATATCGACAAGACGAGTCAACGCAGAAGGTGCGTCATTTGTATGGAGAGTACTGAGGACAAGATGACCTGTTAGAGCTGCTTGAATGGCAATCTCAGCCGTCTCTCTATCTCGTATTTCCCCCACCATGATAATATCTGGATCTTGTCGAAGAATATGCCTGAGCCCTGTTGCAAAATGTAGATGGATCTTTGGGTTGACGCCAATCTGCGCGAGTCCTTGTAATTTATATTCTACTGGATCCTCGATTGTCATGATGTTGACTTGGGGGGAGTTGATTTCAGCAAGCGCACTATAAAGCGTTGTCGTTTTACCACTGCCGGTAGGACCTGTCACTAAAACGATACCCTCTGGGTAATGAATAAGTGAAGAGAAGATCTGGAGGAGATCTTCCCTCATGCCTATTTTGCTAAGGCCAAGAAGAACATTAGATTTATCTAAAATACGCAAGACAATGCGTTCTCCAAAAACACAGGGGACGGTGCTGACACGAAAATCAATATGCCTACCTCCCATACGAAGCTTCATGCGACCATCTTGCGGAAGACGGTGCTCTGCGATATCGAGCTTGGCTAAAACTTTGATACGCGTGATCAGTTGAGATTGGTACTCCTTGGGAGGAGCATGACGTTCTTGAAGAACCCCATCGATGCGGTAGCGCACACCAAGACCCTGCTCTAAGGGCTCGAAGTGGATATCTGAGGACCCTTGTTGTATAGCTTCAAGAAGGATGGCATTGAGGAGTTTGATCGCTGGTGATTCTGCTGAGCTATCTAAGAGGTCATAGCCCTCAAGATCATCTTCTCGACGAGAAGAGGCGGCGTTTTGTAAAGAGGCCATCAAATCAGAGGCTCCTTCTTCCTTGTGATAGCAGTATTCGATAGCGCTTTCAATTTCTTGTAAAGAAGCAAGTCCCTCTATGATCTCTTTACCAAGAGCCTGTCTTAAATCTTGCAGAGCTTCTAAGTCTAGGGGGTCTGAAAGAGCGACAAGGACTTTGCCTTGTTCTTCTTGTAAAGGGAGTAGCCCTCTTTTTTTTACAAAAGCATAAGGAAGAAGAGGCGTTCTTCTAGCCACATGCTCCATTTCTAATAAGTTGGTAAGAATGGGAAGGCCAAACTGCTCACTCCATTCTTGTAAAGAAGATGAAGACATAATCCCTCCTATGAAGAACTTTGGAAAAAGAGTTTGAGACTCTGTTCAAAGAATTTTTTATCTTCTTTGTCTTGTGCTTCAATAACGCGCTGTAAGAATTCAGGGATATCGCCAGGGCGTTTTTTAAGCTCATCCGCACGTAGTTTTTCCAGAGCTTCTTGAGGGTCGGGGACGATTCGAGGTGTGATAAAGAAAAACATTTCTGTATTGCTATCTGTGAGTTGTGTGGATCCAAACAGCTTTCCAAAACCTGGGATTTCCCCTAGAAAAGGAATTTTTTCTTCATTATCTTGAGTCGTTTTCTTTCTTAACCCCCCAATGATGACCGTTTCTCCGTCAACAACACGGACTTCATTTTCAATATGTCTCCTCTCAATGAGGGGTCTACCATCATCAAAATTTGATCTGGGCGTATCGAAAGAGATGTTTGTTTGTAGAGTGACTGCTCCTCTAGAGGGAGTTGTAAGATCATCTCCAAAATCGGGAGCATGAACTGTTGGGG
>Ga0194131_10009991_pt1 | contig 11780 bp, 10 predicted proteins | sample TA2KigO120mmetaG_FD_148631 | JGI IMG/M metagenome (GOLD analysis project Ga0194131, IMG submission 148631) | Freshwater microbial communities from Lake Tanganyika, Tanzania - TA2015053 Kigoma Offshore 120m | ecosystem: Environmental > Aquatic > Freshwater > Lake | place: Tanzania: Lake... | reverse complement strand
GTGGCTGTCGGATGCATACTGGCTACCACGGTCGCTGTGCCACAACAGGCCTGTGCCAGGTTTACGCTTCCAGAGCGCCATTAACAACGCGTCATTCACGAGTTCAGCCCGCACTTGTGCCCTGTGGGTATATGCTCAGCCATAGACCAGCCGACCACCTGGCGTGAATACAGGTCAATGACAACTGCCAAGTACAGCCAACCTTCTCGGGTATGGATGAAGGCGTTAAATTGGATATGCTCATTGTTTGCGATTTTCAATAATATGCTGAAATCAAAAATATATTATTTACTCCGGTAAAATGCGGTTTTGACTTTTTTCTTGAAACCGCGAAATCGAGAAGCAGAACGCCTAGACCGGGTTATATAACCCGATAGCTTCCAGGTGATTGATAAAATGAAAGGCTTGACGTTGGCGGGAAGATTGAGGATACTTTGATTGCGAGTCGTGAGTATCTTCGATGCTTACACACCAACGGGGCAAGCCGCAAGGTTTGTCCCGTTTCTACATGGTGACCCCCTCTTTGCTCCGCCGTTTGATACGGCCTACCGTTTGTAAAGGCACATTTTCCTTATCTTCATTTAAGACGAGTATCTGCCGGATTAGCTTGATTTGGGTTTTGGCAAGCCCATGCAGGTGTTTCTTTAGGTCGCGCAATAGCCAGTAAACATCTTGCGGCATGTCGTTGTCGATGACCAGTTTCCGGCAGGATGCTTCGTATGCTTCAAAAATGCGATCCCGTTCTTCACCTGAGAGATTTAAGGCAGTGATTAATTTATCGACGAATTCTTGGGTTGGCGGCCCTTTCTTGCCGACTTCCAATGCAGAGATGTAGGTTTGCTCGTAACCCAGCATGTCTGCCAACACTGTTTGGCAGATGCCGTGTGCATTCTGATCGAATGCAAAGCCGTTGCGAATGGACTCATTTATTAAAAACAATCGCAGTGATAATTACGACTGAGCTTAATCAAAATATTTGCAAATGTAAACAAAAATATTCATGTAGGTCATTGAATGAAATAAGATTACTTTTTATCTTTTTATCTTTTTATCTTTTTATCTTTTTATCTTTTTATCTTTTTATCTTTTTATCTTTTTATCTTTTTATCTTTTTATCTTTTTATCTTTTTATCTTTTTATCTAGTAATCTTAACTGCCATAAAACTCATTCACATTATTGAAAATTTTATAAATGTGAACTTTTGATAAAAATGCTTTTTTCAATGCAAATCCATTACATAAAAATCATGTAAGATTTAGAAAAAGAGTATAGAAGTTATCCTCAATGAATTTAATTCATAGTTAAGATAACTTCTGAATGAAAACTTTTTGTACGAAAAATTGGTAAGTATTAATACTTACCAAAAAATGACATTATCTTTGCATCTATTTTGACACTAACTTGACAAAATGGACATTAATGGTGACATTCGACACAACAACTATACGTCAAGATTTACTACATCCAATGCGTTTTTAACGATGAAATCCCGGCGTGGTTCTACCACATCTCCCATTAATGTGGTAAAGATTTCGTCGGCGGCAATGGCGTCTTCAATGCGGACTTGCAACAAACGGCGGTTGTTGGCATCCAACGTGGTTTCCCACAGTTGTTCCGGGTTCATCTCGCCAAGACCTTTATATCGCTGAATATGCTGGCCTTTTTTGGTTTCTTTCATCATCCATTCGAAGGCTTCTTTGAAGGATTTAACGGAATGCTGCCGCTCTCCCATTTTTATATAGGATTTTCCGACAAATAAATCGGTTGTATCTTTGGCGTATTGAGCCAGTTTTTGGTAATCCTTGCTTTGGAAAAATGAGGCATTGACGACGAATACTTTGGTTATGCCGTGCTGTTTTTTGCTGCTGGTAACCGTAAAGTCATCTTGTGATTTGTAGTCGAGTTTGATGTCGAATTCGATTTTATTGTCGCGCGCTTTTAAGCCTTGTTCCAGTTTATCAAACCATGCTCTTAAGTCTTGCTCTTCTTGTTTTTGTTGTTCCGTTAACGGTTCCATGTAGGTTAATTGTTCGATAAACATGTCGTCGTAGCGTCTTGCTAACCGGTCTACTATGCTCGCAACCTGGGTATAGGCTTTTGCCAGATTCTCCAAGCCTTGCCCTTGAATCGGCGGTGCGCCTTCATCCGTAAATAATTGGGTTTTATCCAACGCTAATTGTATAAGATATTGATTTAATTGATCATCATCTTTTACATAATGCTCTTGTTTGCCTTTTTTCACTTTGTATAAGGGCGGTTGGGCTATGTAGATGTAGCCTTTTTCGACGATTTCCGGCAGTTGCCGGTAGAAAAATGTCAGCAATAAGGTGCGGATATGCGAACCGTCCACATCGGCATCGGTCATGATGATAATGCGGTGGTATCTTAGTTTATCGATGGTGTATTCGTCTTTGCCAATTCCGCAGCCTAACGCTGTGATTAATGTGCCGACTTCTTCCGATGAGATCATCTTGTCGAAGCGAGCTTTTTCTACATTTAAGATTTTGCCTTTCAACGGTAGTATCGCCTGGGTGCGGCGATCCCGCCCTTGCTTGGCGGATCCCCCCGCAGAATCTCCTTCCACCAGGAACAATTCGGATAAAGCCGGGTCTTTTTCCTGGCAATCCGCCAGTTTCCCCGGCAAGCCGGCAATATCTAACGATGTTTTCCGGCGCGTCATCTCCCGCGCTTTCCGGGCTGCTTCACGGGCACGGGCTGCATCGATAATTTTTCCGACGATGAGTTTGGCTATTTGCGGTTTCTCCAATAAAAAATCCTGGAGTTTTTCGTTCATGGTTGATTCAACCAGCGGTTTGACTTCCGACGACACCAGTTTGTCTTTGGTTTGCGACGAAAATTTAGGGTCGGGTACTTTTACGGATAATACGGCAGTTAAACCTTCCCGAGCATCGTCTCCGGTGGTGGTTACTTTTTCTTTTTTTGCCAAGCCGCTGGCTTCGATGTATTGATTAATGGTTCTGGTTAATGCCGCGCGGAATCCGGCCAAGTGGGTGCCGCCATCTCGTTGCGGTATATTGTTGGTGTAACAAAATACGTTTTCTTGATAGGAATCATTCCATTGCATAGCAACTTCAACGGTAACCCCTTCTTTTTCCGCGATAAAATAAAATACCTCCGGAAATAATGGCGTTTTGTTTTTGTTTAAATGGCTAATAAACGCGCTGATACCGCCTTCAAATTCGAAAATATCACGATCGCCGGTATTTTCATCTTCCAGAATAATGCGAACGCCGGAGTTGAGAAAGGATAATTCGCGCAAACGTTTAGCCAAGATATCGTAATGAAACTCGATATTAGAGAATGTTTCAGTGCTTGGTTTAAAATTTATTAATGTACCGCTGCTTTGTGCAGGGCCAACGGCTTTAAGGGGTGCTTGCGGCTCCCCCATGCGGTAACTTTGTTTGTACAACTGACCGTTTTTACGGATTTCTAGATGTAATTCTTCCGATAAGGCATTAACGACGGAAACGCCTACGCCATGCAATCCGCCGGATACTTTGTATGCATTGTCGTCAAACTTACCGCCCGCATGGAGTACGGTCATAATAACTTCGGCCGCAGATCGGCCTTCTTCTTCATGAATATCGACAGGTATGCCGCGCCCGTCATCAGTTACTGTAACCGAGCCGTTACTGTGAATTATCACTTTAACTTCTTTACAATAACCTGCTAAGGCTTCGTCTATGGAGTTATCGACAACTTCGAAGACCATATGATGCAAACCGGAACCGTCATCGGTATCGCCAATATACATTCCTGGACGTTTCCTAACTGCATCCAATCCCTTCAATACTTGAATACTGGAGCTGTCGTATTCTTTTGGATTTTTTTCTGAATCCACGGGTTTATTTATAACAGTATTTGGTTGTATTTTAGGATCAGCAGGCTGATTTAGGTCTTTCTTTTCGTTGTTACTCATTTTTTCCTCAATTGTTATGTTCCACGTGGAACATCGTCAGGCTTAATTTCACCATGTTCCACGTGAAACATTTTAAAGTTTTCAATATTTACCAGATCACCGAATTTTTGCTTTTCGGTTGCAGTAATAAAAACTTGGCAATTTAAATTATTAAGAAACATTAATACATTCGACCGTTTCTCGTTATCAAGTTCGGCAGCCAAATCATCTAATAAAATACAACTGCTAATGCCGTTTTCATTAAATAATAATTCAACCTGCGCCAATTTCAGGCAAATCATTAATAACTTCAATTGCCCTCTTGATACGATGTCTCTGGCAATTTTGGCATTAATTGTTAACAAGAAATCATCCCTGTGGGGTCCGCTATGAGTAAAACCGTCGCGTAGATCCTTTTCAAAATCTGCTTTCATACTGTGTTCCAGACCGATACTGGAATCCCAGCCTGAAATTAAACGGATATCAATATTCTGTAAATTAATAAATCGTGTCAGAGTAGCAGAAAGTATAGGCTTTAATTTCTGTATGTATTGTTCTCGATACGTATTGACTATTGTACCGTATTTAACCAATTCATTATTCCAAACATCAAGTTGCTCAACTGCCTTAAGTTTTAATAAGGTATTACGTTGATTTAATGCTTTTTTGTATTTTCGCCATTCAGCTAAAAAGCGAGGGTCATCATTGAAGATTCCCCAATCCATAAATTCTCTACGAATTTGTGCGCTTGCATCTAACAGTTCAAAACTTTTGGGATGAATGATTTGTAACGGCAAACCGTAAGCAAGGTCAGATCGTTTAACACTTCGTTGCTGATTAATACGGATTTCAACATCTTTACCATCCAACTGAATGCCTAGCTGTAAATTGGCGCCGTCTTGATGTTGAATCTGGCCGGAAACAATAAGATGTTCCTGGTCAAAGCGGATGACTGATCGGATAGTTGATGTACGAAAAGATTTAGCGCGACCTAGAATATGGATGGCTTCAATCAATGCGCTTTTACCGCTCGCATTCTGACCGTAGATAAAATTAAAGCGTTGTGACGGATAAATAGTTTGGCTGCGAATATTCCTCACATTAATAATATCCAACCTGACGATAGACATACTAATTAAAGTCGCATCGGCATTACGATGAATTTATATTCGTTTTGTTCAGGGTCATTAATAAAACAACTACTTGCGTTAGCGGCTATCGTTAACATCGCTGTGTCTGAATCCAGATTGGTTACCGCATCCAGAAGGTATTGCGCATTAAACGAAATCGTCAACTCGTCTCCAGGATATGAAATCGCAATATTTTCTTCACCTTCATCGTTTTCTGGATTATGTGTGGTGATATGGAGATTATCTTTGGTAATGTCTAAGGTAACGCCTTTAAATTTTTCATTCGCCAGCACGGAAATCCGGTTTAGCGCATCCTTAAACTCTTGTTTAGCCAAAACAATCGATTCATAAAATTTTTGCTGGAAGACTTTACTGAAATCAGGATATTTAGCATCGACCAACTTGGCAGAAAATACCAGATTACCGGTTGTGATTCGGATATTATTGTTAGAAAACAGTATGGTAAGATCCGAATCTAAATCGGTTAATAGCCGGTACAGCTCTAAAACACCTTTTCTTGGCAAAATAATCGAAGCCTCATAACCGCTTGGCGTTGTCAACGTATCTTCGAAAACAGCCAGACGATGTCCGTCAGACGAAACTAACTTAATGTTTTTATTTGATATATTGATTAATAAACCATTCAGATAATAACGCACGTCCTGATTAGCCATGCAAAATATCGTTTTTTCCAGCGTTTTTTTAAATTGCCCGGTATTAATCGTAAACTGTTTATCCATACCAGTTTCGGTAAACTCAGGATACTGCTCGGCAGGCAAGCAATTAAGGATAAACCGGCTTTTATTAGAGGTAACTTTAACTTTTCCATCCTCTTGTTCGAGAGAAATGTCTGCCTGATTAGGCAAAAGGCGGCATAAATCAAGCAATTTTCTTGCCGGTATAGTTAACGAACCATTAATTCCATTGCTCACCTGAGTTCGAGCGACAATCTGAATTTCCAGATCGGTACCGGTCAGCGTTAATTCCCCGTCCTGCACAAACAAAAGAACATTAGCCAAAATAGGCATCGTTTGCCGCTTTTCAATCACCCCGACAATATGTTGCAAAGGTGTTAATAAGCTTTCTCTATTAATGATAAATTTTATATTATTTTTCATTTATTATTTATTAGCACGGCTAATGCTGTTGATAACTCTGTATTTTATATTAACATCAATATGTTAAATATTTATAAATCTGTTGAAAGTATAAGATTAACCCTGTGGAAAGTGTTGATAAACTCATGGAAACGTCGTTGGGCTGAAGTTATACACAACTTAATCAAGGTTAGTGTGACAGAGTTCTCAACAGGTTAAAATAATCTTCCGCCATCCGGTTGTTGGTGTCTTTCAGCTCTTTAATACGGTTGCAGGCGCTGATCACCGTGGTGTGATCTCTACCGCCGAATGCGTCACCGATATCGGGGAAACTTAATGACGTCAATTCCCGAGCTAAAGCCATGGCTATTTGTCTGGGACGAGTTATATTTTGCCGGCGGCTTTTTGACGATAAATCGGCAACCCTGATTTTGTAGTACTCGGCAACGGTTTTCTGAATGTTATTAATGTCGACCAATTTATCGCGCATGGAAATCAAATCGTGCAGCGCTTCTTTAGTAAATTCGATATCGATGTTTTTACCGGTAAACTGCGCATTGGCAATCACTCGCCTTAACGCACCCTCTAAGTCTCTGACGTTGGAAGGAATCCGTTTAGCGATAAAGACGGCGACGTCCTGTTTTAGTTCAACATTCGCCATGGCGGCTTTTTTCATTAAAATGGCAGCGCGGGTTTCCATGTCGGGAGGCTCAATCGTTACCGGCAAACCGCTGCTGAAACGGGATTTCAAACGTTCCGCCAAGTTGGCGATTTCCTTCGGATATTTATCGGAAGTTAAAACAACCTGATGTTTTTTTTCCAACAAGGTATTGAAAGTATGGAAAAATTCTTCCTGAGAACGCTCTTTGCTCGCAAAAAACTGAATGTCGTCTATTAATAACACATCCAGATTTCGGTAATAATCTTTAAAGATATTAATCGTATTTTGCTGCAACGCCTTAACCATGTCTTGAACAAATTTTTCGGAATGCACATACACGATATTTAATGTCGGTTTTTTTGCTAGTATTGCGTTACCTATCGCGTGCATTAGATGGGTTTTACCAAGCCCTGAACTGCCGTAGATTAATAACGGATTGTAGGCTCTGCCGACATTCTCGGAGATTTGAAAAGAGGCTGCTTTTGCCAGTTCGTTGGATTTCCCTTCGACAAAATTATCAAACGTATACGATTTATTAAGAAAATTGGGACCGCTTTTAGGCGCTTCCGGTTTTTTTTGGTGTTTAGCAATGGAAGGCGCTGCGGAAACCTTACTACCGATTTCAAGAACAACATCCAGGGAACCGTTGGAAAACTCATGCGTTAACTCTTCAAGTTTGGCAAAAAAGCGTTCTTTCACCCAATCCATCACAAACCGGTTGGGCGCCAATAGCCGCAGCTGCGTTTCATTCTCTATCGCTTGGAGCGGTCTGATCCAGGTGTTGAATTCCGAACTGGGAATTTCATGTTCCAGCTTGCTAAGACAGTTATTCCAGATGGAACTCATTATTAATGCTGAATGTGTGGTTAATGCTTATAAAGTGCAGAATAACATCACCCTGTACTATACAGGATATCCTTAAAGTCTCACAGAATTGACAGAGGCACATTAATAATTTATCATCCTAAGGCTTTTTTACCCGTTTTTATAAACGCTTATTTGATCAGGTTTTTTGACCATGAAAAGAACATACCAGCCCAGTAAAATTAAACGCGTCAGAACTCACGGATTTCGTGCGCGCATGGCGACCGTTGGCGGTCGTAAAGTATTGAATGCCCGCAGGGCGAAAGGAAGAGTCAGGCTGACTGTGGAGTGACAGGCGCTAACCACGCTTTCCCGCCAAACTTAAGATTAAAGAAAGCCGCAGAATTCAAAGCGGTTTTTGCCAATCCGGTCAAATCGTCAGACCGTTATTTTACACTACTTGCCGTTCGAAACGCACACGGCCATCCTAGATTAGGTTTGGCAATTGCCAAAAAAGTGATGAAAAGGGCGGTGGATAGAAATGCCATAAAGCGGACAGTACGGGAAAGCTTCAGGTTGCATCCAGAAATGATTGCCGATTTGGATATTGTCGTGCTGGCGAAGAAAGACGTATTGAGCGCTGAACCTGCTCAATTAAAGGAATCGTTGTGTAAACATTGGCAAAGGCTATCATCCAGATGCGTTTAATACTGGTCGCCGTCCTCAGATTTTACAAGTATTTTATTAGCCCAGTACTGGGCAATAATTGCCGCTTTTACCCCAGTTGCTCAACGTACGCCATGGAATCGTTAAACCGGCATGGCGTAATAAAAGGTGTATACCTTACAGTTAAAAGATTATTAAAGTGCCATCCTTATCATGAAGGCGGCATCGATCTTGTCCCGGAAAAATTTGGTAATAACAAGAATGGATAACATACGTTTTGTACTGATCATCGCCTTTGCAATGATAGTTTTAATGCTTTGGAGTGCGTGGCAGGCGGATTACGGCCCGAAACCGGCCGCCGCGCAAGCGGAAAGCACCGAGAGCGTTGCTAATGTTAAAGAAGATCTGCCGGCCACCGCCAATACCGGGGAGCAACCGCAACCATCTGGTTCAGGAGAACAATCATCAGCCGCAGTAATTCAATCAAGCTCCTCTGTTGCAGCGCCAATCGTAACTGTTAAAACAGACGTACTGGCGGTGGAAATCAGCCTGGAAGGCGGATCGATTCAGAATTTGGATTTGCTGGCTTATCCGGTCGAAAAAGAAAACACGGTTGTTAATGCGGCCAGAAAGATGGTTGGTTTGGCGGCTGCGGAAAAAAACCATCAACCGGTCAGAATTTTTAACAGCAAACCGGATCGCATGTTCATTGCGCAAAACGGCTTGATACCGGACAGCGGTTCGTCTGCGGTTTCCGATCATCACAGCCGCTTTACCGCAGCCAATAATCAATATGTAATGGCAGACGGTCAAGATATCCTTTCCGTACCGATAACGTGGACGGACAACAACGGCCTAAAGGTTACCAAAATCTTTCTGCTCAAACGCGGCAGTTACGAAGTCACTGTAACCCAAAGCGTCAACAATAACAGCGGCAAAGATTGGTCGGGCAGACAGTACAGCCAATTATTAAAGACGCCCTTTAATGAAAATAGCGGCAACATGTTGACTGCCGGTATGCGGGCTTATGACGGCGGGGTAATTTATACCGAAAAAGAAAAATACCAGAAAATCGGCTTTGACGACATGTCGGAAGAAAACCTGGATGTCGCCAGCAAAGGCGGTTGGGCCGCCATGATCCAGCACTATTTTGCATCGGCCTGGATTCCGCCGGCGGAACAGGAAAACCGGTTCTATACCAAGAAGCTGCAAGATGAACGTTACGTTATCGGCACCTACTCGCCACCGGTAAAGGTCGCCAATAATAGCGAAGTCAAGTTTGAATCGCGCTTGTTTTCCGGGCCAAAGATTCAGCCGATGATGGAAAAGATTGCCCCAGGCTTGGAATTGACAGTCGATTACAGCGTATTAACGTTCATTGGAAAGCCCATTTACTGGTTGCTGAATAAAATTCACAGTTTTACCAACAATTGGGGTTTTGCCATTATCGGCGTTACTTTCTGTATTAAATTGCTGATGTTCCCGTTAACGCAGGCCAGCTTTATTTCAATGGCGAAAATGCGCAAAGTTCAGCCGCGTTTGAAAGAACTGCAGGAACGTTTCGGCGACGACCGCCAGCGTTTTAATACCGAGATGATGGCGTTGTATAAAAAAGAAAAAGTTAATCCGCTTGGCGGATGCTTGCCTATATTAATCCAGATACCGGTCTTTATGTCACTGTACTGGGTATTGAGCGAAACCGTGGAATTCAGGCATGCGCCTTTCATGCTGTGGATACAGGATTTATCGGTTATGGATCCGTTTTTGGTATTGCCGGTCATTATGGGCATAACCATGAAAATACAGCAGGGCCTAAACCCGCCGCCAATTGATCCGATTCAGGCTAAAATTTTAAAAATGTTCCCGCTGGTATTCACCGTATTCTTTCTGTTTTTCCCGGCGGGTCTGGTGTTGTACTGGGTGGTTAATAATACTTTGTCTATTATTCAGCAAACCTACATTACCAAAAAAATCAACGCCCAAGCTTAGGACTGTTGAAATTACCTCTTAACGACACTATCGCAGCAATCGCCACACCGCCAGGAACCGGCGGTGTGGGCGTCATCAGGATTTCCGGCGCCTTGTGCGCACCTATCGCTACCCGATTAATCAAGAAACCACTGACGCCAAGAACGGCCCACTACGCCGCCTTTCTTGACGAGCACGAGAACGCCATCGATACCGGCATCGCCTTATACTTTCCTACACCGGCTTCCTACACCGGCGAGGATATTCTGGAACTACAGGCGCACGGCGGTACGGTTGTCATGAACATGCTATTGAAACGCGTGATAGCGCTGGGTGCAAGGCTGGCGCGTCCCGGCGAATTTACCGAACGCGCATATCTAAATAACAAGCTTGATCTGGCGCAGGCCGAAGCCGTTGCCGATCTTATCGAAAGCAGTACGGAACAATCGGTGCGCTCGGCGCAGCGTTCGATGCAAGGCGTGTTTTCGGAATTAATTAATGAGCTGGTCACCGAATTGACCGAGCTTAGAGTTTATATCGAAGCCGCTATCGATTTTGTTGATGAAGAAATCGATTTTCTCAGCGACGGCATCATTGAAAAGGGCATCGTACAATTAATTAACCGGCTGAAGACCATCGAACAAACCGCCCAACAAGGCCGGTTGCTACGGGAAGGCATGACGGTAGTATTGGCCGGAAAGCCTAACGCCGGAAAATCCAGCTTGTTAAATGCCTTGGCAGGGCATGAGGCGGCCATTGTTACCGATATTGCCGGCACCACCCGCGATGTGCTACGCGAGCGCATTCAACTGGATGGATTGCCGATGCACATCATCGACACCGCTGGTTTGCGGGAAAGCGCCAATCTTGTCGAACAGGAAGGTATCCGTCGTGCTCACGATGAAATTCGTAAGGCGGACAAAGTGTTGCTATTAATCGATATTCAAGATGACGATAACCACGGATTAATGTCGTCATTGCCAGCGAATGTGGATATCACCAAAGTCTACAACAAGATAGACCTGCAAAGCCGTCCAGCGGAAATCAAGCAAAACCAAGAGGGAACGGAGATATACCTTTCCATCAAAACCGGTGCGGGGCTTAACTTATTAACGGAACATTTAAAACAAAGCGTCGGCTACAATGACAACACTGAGACGGTTTTCACCGCCAGAGCCAGGCATGTACGGACTTTACAGCTAGGCCGGGAACATGTGGAAGCCGCCCTGCTGCAACTGCAACACAACCTAGCCAGCGAGCTGGTAGCCGAAGAACTGCGGTTAGCGCAACAAACGCTATCGGAAATTACCGGGGAATTCACGTCAGACGATTTGCTGGGTAAGATTTTTTCAAGTTTTTGTATCGGAAAGTAAACTTAACCATAGCCAGATTAATAGTTTTGGTAGTGGCTAACTATTAAGTGATAAGCTCGAATTATAGGTGACAACAAACCAATGGATCACGCCGTCATGCCAACTTTCATCTTTGGAGAACGAAAGCGTTTTCCGCACCATCCGCCCGACCCGCTGCCGCA
>Ga0194131_10009985_pt1 | contig 11784 bp, 9 predicted proteins | sample TA2KigO120mmetaG_FD_148631 | JGI IMG/M metagenome (GOLD analysis project Ga0194131, IMG submission 148631) | Freshwater microbial communities from Lake Tanganyika, Tanzania - TA2015053 Kigoma Offshore 120m | ecosystem: Environmental > Aquatic > Freshwater > Lake | place: Tanzania: Lake... | reverse complement strand
GCGACCGCCGCCGCTGACCCCGCGTCCGTGGCCGCCGTGGCCGCGGCTTGCTCGCCGCCGGTGGCCGCCGCCACCGCGTCAGGGGGCAACGGGGAGAGCTCCGCTTCCTTCGCGCTGTAGCTCGCCGCGTCGGTCGCGCGATAGCGGATCTTCGCCAGGCCGCGCTCCAGCACGGGCCGTCCCGCCTCATCGGCGTCGACCCAGACCTTGCAGCGGCGATAGAGCATCCGGACCTGGCCCATCCGTCCTCCGGAGCGCCATTGTGCCCTCGCCCTGCGCCGTCCGGCAGGGCGCAGGGGCGCCTCACTCCTGCCGGGACGTCGCCGCGGGCGGCTCGGCGGCGAACTGCTCGAGCTCGGCGATCCGCTCCGCCGCGCGGCGAACGTGGCGGCTCGACAGCGCGTCGAGCAACCGCTCGGCGCGACCGCTCCGCCCGGCCCGCTCGACGTGCCGACGCGACCACCGGTGCAGTCCGCCGAGGAGTGCCGCGCCAAGAAAGACGTTGGCCGCCAGCCAGCCGAGGTCGAGACGCTCCAGCAGTCGGCCGCCGGTGAGCGCGTCGAGCAGTACCACCGGCAGCGGCAGCCAGAGCACGACGCCGCCGAGCAGTGCCCACTTGAAGGCCCGATACTCGGCGAGGCGCAGGCGCTCGATGGCGCGCTGCAGCTCGACCACCGGCGCGCTCCAGTCGACGCGGAGCGCACGATGAAACAGGACCGCGCACTGCGCCGTGATCCAGGCCACCAGCACGGCGACGATGGCGACGACCAGCAGCTGACGCGGCGCGTCGAGGTGGGCGGGGAGCGCCATCAGGACGACGCAGAGGACGGCGGCGCCCAGCGCGACCTCGAGGAGGCGTACCGCGAGGAAGACCCGCTGGCCGGCACGCCCGATCGGGCGCACGCCACTCGCCGCCGGCAGGGTCGCCGCCGGCGCGCCGAGTGCCGCCGCCTGCCGCGCCCACATCTGCTCGAACACGTCCTCGCGCTTCATCTCGTCGTGCATCGTCGTTCCTCCATGCTCTTCGCGACGAGCTGTTCGCGCAGCCGCGTCTTGATCCGCCACCACTTGGTCGCCACGTTCGCCGCCGAGATCCCGAGCACCTCGCCGATCGCGGCATGGTCGTGCCCCTCGAGATGGAGCAGCGCCAGCGCCCGGTCGAGGTCGCGGAGCGAATCGATCGCGGCGCGCAGCCGCGCCCGTTCGTCGTCGCGCTCGCCGGCGCACGGGCTCGCGTCGGCAACGTGGTCGACGTCGGCGGCGGCACGCCCCACCCGATGGCGCCGCTCACGACGCTGGAACGAGATGGCGACGTTCAGCGCCACGCGGGCAACGAAGCTCGCCTCGCGCAGGCGGGGGTCGATCCGCTCGCGCACGCGCCAGAGCTGCACTGCGATCTCCTGCAGCACGTCGTCGCGGTCGGCGTCGTCGCGGCTCCAGACCCAGGCGATGCGACGGAGCAGGCCGCCATGACGCTGCATCAGCGCAAGCGGGTCGGGCGACGGCGGGGTCGAAGCAGGGTCGTTCACAGTGCTGCATCATTCGCAGCGACGCGCCGATTCCTCACACCGGCAGCGGCACCGGGGAGCGCCAGGCGCGGGTGCCGCCGGCGGCTGGAACTCCGGGGGAGCGGGCGCGCCGTTTTTTCCGCTCCACCCGCTTCCCGCCGTCCGCCGATCCACCCCCGCATGGCCGAACTGCGAGCCGCCCGCGTCGTCTACCAGGTTCACGCCCCCGCCACCGGCGGCATCGGCGCGACCGAACTGGCGCAGGTCATCGCCCGCCACCCGGTCGCGACCGGCCACATCGACGTGCAGTCGCATGCAGGCGCCGACGCCCCCCGCTTCGCCCGCGCCTCGCTGCCGGCCGCCAGCGACTTCATGCCCGCCCTCGACTTCGACGCCTACGCGCGACTGCGCCAGGCGCAGGTGATCTGGCGCGTCGAGGTCAGCGAAGTCGCCCCCGAGGACCTCGGCTACCTGCGCTCCGCGCTGCTGATCGCGGGCGAGCTCGCCGCGATGAGCGGCGGGATCGTCGTCGACATGCTGGCCTTCGTCAAGCTCGGCGCGCAGGACATCGTCCGCGAGCTCGATCGCGCGTTCGACCCGCAGCGCCAGGTCGCGATCCACGTCGAGCGCGGCCAGCGGCCGTTCTTCATCCACACCCACGGCATGGAGAAGTTCGGCCACCCCGATTTCGAGCTGCACGGCGTCCCGCGCGCCTCGGTCGAAGTGGCCCGCCGCCTGCTGCGCCACCTCATCGCCGCGGTGGTCTCGGGCGGCCGCTTCTGCGAGGGCGAATCGACCCAGCTCTGCGGCTTCAGCTTCCTGTTCGGCCGCAGCGAATGCGGCGAGATCGGCCACTTCACCGCCGGATCGCTGTCATTGCGCAACTTCCGGCTGGTGGCCGGACTGGCGACGCCGGAGATGGAAGGGATGCTGATCGCCTGAGCGTGGTCGCGGGCGCGCGCCCGGCCCGCCGGCCCGCGTTCCGGCCGGCGCGCTCTCAGCAGACGCGCGCCGGCAGGATCACCATGGTGAGCCCGCCGAAGTGCAGCCGCTTCTGCAGCGCCACCGCGGTCTCGTTGTGGAGGAAGCGCTGCAGGAAACCCTCCTCGCGGAAGATGACCTTGCCGGCGAAGAAGGTCGACCGCGGGAACTCCTTCGCGACGCGCTGACAGAGCTCCTCGGCCGACTCCACGGCGTCGGTGCCGATCGCCAGTCGCGACGTCGACGGCAGCCCGAGCCGGCGCGCGAGGTCGACGTAGCGCTGCAGCATCGACTCGGTCCGGGTCTCGAGCCCCTCCACCGCATGGTCGCCCTTGAAGGCGCCCGAATCGATGACGCCGACCGAGACGAACAGCAGGTTCTTGAAGTGGTCGGGGAACGAGCGGAAGACGTTCAGCACCGTGTGGATGCCGAGGCCGCCCCAGTTCGACACCAGCACGACCGCGGTCGGCTGCTGCGGATCGGGTTCGCGCTCGTTGCCCTTCTCGGGCAGCGGCAGGTTGGCGAGGTCGGAGTAGAGCGCGGACAACCGCCTGACGACGTCGACGTAGTGGCGTCGGATCAGCAGGCACGCGATCACGCAGAGCCCGGTGATGACGATGGTCATCCAGCCGCCGTCGGTGAACTTCTCGCAGACCGTGACCAGCAGGATCGACGAGCAGACCACGCTGCCGGTGGCGAAGAGCGCGAGGCGCTTCGCGCGTTGCTCGGGCTCCCGGCTGGTGCGCCACCAGTAGAGCGTCATCGCCAGCATCGACAGGCTGAACGTCAGGAAGACGTTGATGCTGTACATGGTGACCAGGCGACCGATCACGTCGCCACCGTGGGCCCCGGCATGGGCGGTGGTGGCGGCGGCGCCCGCGCCCGTCGCGGCCGGCGACGCGCCGGCGGCATAGAGCAGCGCGCCGAGCGAAGCGAGCGCCATCAGCGTGACGCCGTTCTGCGTGGTGAGCCGCTCCGACAGCGCCGAGAAACGCCGCGGCGCCCACGAGTCGACCGCGAGGTTGGCCAGAGTGCGCGGCCCGGCGATGAACCCGGCTTGCGCCGCCACCAGCAGCAGCACCGCCTCGGAGAGCAGGGTCACGAACACCAGCCACTTGCCGCCGGGAAGGCCATCCGTCACGGCGCGCGCCAGCAGCGAGTTCATCGTCTCCTTCTGGCCACCCGGCAGCGGCCGGATGTCCCAGAGGAGGTAGCAGAGGATCAGCCCGGACGCGACGAACGCGAGCGAGACCGCCATGTAGCGCATGGTGACCTTCGCCGTCCGCACGCGCGGCTCGCGCAGGATGCCCATGCTGCTCGAGACCGCCTCGATGCCGGTGTAGGTGCCGCCGCCGAGCGAGAACGCCTTGAAGAAGATCAGCAGCATCGCCCACGGACCGAGCGAAACGGAGTGCCAGTCGTGCGAGAAGTCGGCGGCGAGCTGCTCGACCTTGCCCGCGGCATCGCCGAAATGGGCGACGATCCCGCCGACGATCAGCGCGGCGTGGGTGACGAGGAACAGGATGAAGACCGGCATCAGCGCGACGACCGACTCCTTCACTCCGCGCAGGTTCAACACCAGCAGCAGCGCGAGCAGCAGCACGTCGACCGGGATCACCCACGATTCCGGGAAGTGCATCACCTGGCGCAGCACGTCGCGCAGCGCGTTGCCGGCGGCGGCGACCGAGACGGTCACGGTGAGCACGTAGTCGACCAGCAGCGCGCAACCCGAGACGAGGCCGACCCGCGGACCGAGCAGCTTGGTGGCGACGACGTAGCCGCCGCCGCCGTGCGGGAACTTCTCGATGATGCGCGAGTAGCAGGCCGAGATCAGGAACACGGTCGCCGCGGTCGCGACGGCGAGCCCGATCGCCAGGTAGGTGTGCTGGCCGAGCGCCTTGAACGACTCCTCGGGTCCGTACGCCGACGACGACAGCCCGTCGGCGCCGAGACCGACCCACGCGAGGAACGGGATCAGCGACAGCCGATGGACGATCGTCTCGTCCTGCAGCGCGAGCGGCGCGCCGAAGAGCAGGCGCCGCAGGCGTTCGCGCCACGTGAGCGGCTCCTCCGGCTCCGCGGCGCCGGGCGCCGGAGCTTTCGTCGCATCGCTCGATCCTGGCTCGGTCATGTGCGCTGCGGCACGGTCACGGGGACGCGCGTCCCCGACTCCGCCTCCTCCGTCACCTGCCCGTGAATGCCGGCGCCTGCTTGGCCAGGAACGCTTCGAGACCGATGCGGCAGTCGGCCGACGCGAACAGTCGCGCCTGCAGCTCGCGCTCGAGCGCCAGGCCCGACTCGAGCGGGAGCTCGCCGCCGCCGAGCACCGCGCGCTTGATCATGCCGACCGCCAGCGACGCCTTGCGCGGGGCGCAGAACTGCTCGGCGTACTGCTGCACGGCGTCGACGAACCCGGCCGCCGGCAGGATGCGATGCACCAGCCCGGCGCGCTCGGCCTCGGCGACGTCGACGTTGCGGCCATGCACCATCCAATCGAGCGCGCGCGACGCGCCGAGCACGCGCGTCAGCCGCTGCGTGCCGCCGGTGCCCGGCAGCACGCCAAGCGCCACCTCCGGCAGGCCGATCTTGCCGGCCCCCTCGCGCGCGACGCGCAGGTCGCACGCCAGCGCCACCTCGAGCCCGCCGCCGACGCAATGGCCGTTCAGCGCGGCGATCGTCAGCTTGGGCGTGTGCTCGAGCCGGAGCAGCGTCTCGTTGGCGTGCAGGCAGAACGAGTACTTGAAGCTCGGCGTCATCGCCTTGAGCTGCTCGATGTTGGCGCCGGCGCAGAAGAACTTCTCCCCGGCGCCGGTCACGACCAGCACGTGGACGGCGTCGTCGAAGCGCGCGGCGAGGATCGCGCGGTCGAGCGCCAGCATCATCTCGTGGCTGTAGCCGTTCACCGGCGGGTCGCACAACGTGAGCCAGGCGACGCCGCCGCGGACCTCGTACCGGACCAGCTCCGCACTCACGCGTTGGGCTCCTGCGCCGAAAGCGCGGCGATCTTAGCCCGGTCGAATCGCCGACCCGGCAGCGCAGCGGCGGCACGGCTGCCCGGGAACGAAGACGCGAGCAGGCGGCCTTCGCCACCTGCTCGCGCTGCATCGCATCGCTTCGAGAGGAACAGCCGACGACCGCCGCGGACGCCCGCGGCGATCGCCGCCGCGTCCGTCAGGCTTCGCCGAGGCTCACTCCTCGATGTACGGCCAGGGCTGGCTCTGCCACGGATAGCCATCCGTGAACGAATAGAGGTCGATCGGCTCGAGGTCGCCGCCGCCGATCGACGCCAGCAGGTACAGCGGCGAGAGGCACGCGTCCGCGGCGTAGACCACGGTGTACGCGACGTGCTTGATCGCGTGGAGCGGGATGTTCAGCGGCGCGAGGAGGACCGGAGTCGCCCCGCTGGTCTCGTCGCCCCAATCGATCGAGTCGTGCACGGCCGCCAGCGGCACCGTGACCGGTGAGGTCACGACGACGACGACGTCCGTACCCAAACGCTGGAGCGAGCCGCATCCGGGCAGGCTCAGGCAGGCGGCCGCGGCCAGCGCCGCGAAGGCCTTCAGGCTGTTCTTCACGCGCATCCTCCTCGATGCAGGTCGCCGACGAGCGCCCTTGCGCCGCCTCCGACCGCCTCATCCACTTGCGTCAACCTCTCGACTCGAACGTCCGGACTGCCCGCGCACGTCGCTTTGCAGGCCACTTCCCGAGATCAGAACCTCGATCGAACCGGTGGAGCCAGAGATGGGGATTGAACCCATGACCCCCGCTTTACGAAAGCGGTGCTCTACCGCTGAGCTACTCTGGCCGAGACTCCCTGCTGGTCATCCGTCGCCGTGGCGAGCGTGGTTCAGTTCGCTCCGCCGCTGAGCAGCGCGGCGCGCTCCGCCGCCGTCAGGAACCCGGCGCAGCCGAGCGCGCGACCCGCCGCCAGCCGGACCGCGAGGTTGGCCTCGCCGGTCGCGGCCGCCATCACCGGCTGCAGCACGTCCTCGCTCGGGCGCTCGGCCAGCTTGCCGAAGATCCCGCCGAGCGCGTCGGCGGCGGCGACCCGGATCGCCTCCGACTTGCCGCCGTCGGCGAACAGGGCGGCCACGGCCGGCGCCGCGTCACCGCTGCCGATGCGTCCGACCGCCTTCAGCACGCCGCCGAGCACCGTCTCCTCTTCGCGTCCGAGCGCGGCGATCAGGTTGCCGGTCACGCCGCCGAGCGCCGCCGCCGACAGGTGGCCGAGGATCATCGACGCGCGCTCCGCCGCCGCCAGTGCGGCGGCACGTTCGTGGTTCAGGTCGGGGAGCGACGCCTTGACCGTCTCGACCAGCACGTCGGTGGCGATCGGGTCGGTGGCGAAGCCCTTGACCTTTCCCTTGCCTTCGTACTGCGCCTTGACCGCCTCGGCGGTGTCGACGCTGCTGACGATGATGATCGAGGACGCCGACGCGCGGAAGTCGCTGTCGTAGACGAACTGGTCGATGGTCACGTCGGCCATGCCGGCGCGGACGATGACCACATCCTTCGGCGGGACCGTGCGGGCGCGGCTGAAGCCGAGCGCACCGCTGTCCGCCGTCACGACGGTGTAGCCGGCCGCCCGCAGCACGGCCGCTGCGGCGTTGCGCGACTCGCTCTGGTCGTCAGCGACCAGCACCGTGCGCAGCGCGTCCTCGCCGAGCGCCTCGCCGAGCGCGCCGACCACCGTCGCGCCCTGGTCGCCCGCCATCGAGAGGGCGAACGCCGCGGCATAACGGACCGCCTTGTAACCCGAGCCGAGCGCCGCGGTCATCGCCGGGGTGTTGGCGCCCATCGACTCGAGCGTCCGCAGCAGCTCGACCGCTGCCATCGGCGCATCGTTCTCGAGCGCGTAGGTCAGCGCGGCCGAGCAGCCACCCGGGCCACCGGTCGCGAGACGCACGTCGAGACCGCCATCCGCCTCGGGCGCTTCGCCTTCGGCTCCCATGTCCTTGGTCGCCGCCAGCGACGCCTTCTCGGCGGCGTAGGCCGCGAGCAGGCCGGCCTGCGCCGCCTCGCTCTGGATGGCGGCCTTGCCGCACTGCTGCGCCAGGCGCAGATGGCGAATGACCGCCGGCACCTTGATCGCCGCGACCTTCTCGCCGTCCCACGCCCAGACCGCATCCTTGGTGTCGTACGGCTGCATCACCGCGCGATCGTTGCGGAAGTAGCGGGTGGCGGCGGCGAAGTAGAGGGCGGCCGAATCGCCGGCGCCGGCGCCGAGCTTGGCCAGCGCCTCGTTGGCCGCATTGCGGTTGACCTCGTTCGCGGTGGTCTCGGCCACGCGCTTCACCGCCGGGATCGCGCGCGCGTCGCCGATGGTGCCGAGGCACGCGGTGGCGTTGCGCACGATGCGATCGTTGCCCGAATCGAGCGCTGCGATCAGCGGCAGCACCGCGTCGCCGGCCATGTGGTTCAGGCAGGTGATCGCCTTGACCCGGCGCTCCTGGTTCTCCTCGTCGCCGAGCACCGCGACGAACGGCGCCGCGCCGTACTCGCCGTGGTTGGCCGACAGCGCATAGAGCGCGTCGCGCGCCTCGATGTAGTTGCCGCCCATCGCCTTCTCGACCAGCGCGTTGATCGCGTCGGCGTCGTCGGCCTTCTCGGCCCGGGCGATGGTGGCCAGTTCGAGGTACCGCTTGGCGGTGGTCTCGAACTCGCCGCCGCTCACCAGCATGAGGGTGAAGACCTCCTTGCCGGCGGCGTGGTAGTAGGCGAGCGCGTCCTCGTTCGACGGGTTGTCGGCAAGGATCTCCTGGAAGACCTTCAGCGCCTCGTCGTGCTTGCCGCGGAAGTAGAGCGCGGCGCCCTCGGCGAAGCGGTCGCCGGCATCCTGCGGCGCCGGCAGCGCCGCGGCAGTCCCCGCGAGCCCGAGGGCCACCGCCGCGATCGCGCGGGCGGTGTGGGCGGACGAGAAGGAGAACATGTCGAGGAGATCCTCCTTGCCATGCTCGCCACGCAAAGTGGCGGGCGGGTAGTTCGGCCTGCAGCCAGCCAGTGAGTGCACGTGGAACGAAAACGCGAGACCTGCGCACGCCTCCCGGCCAGCGAACGCAGCAGAGATGCAGCAGTGCCTGCAGCAAAGCGCGTGGCCGGCCAACACGGCCGGCGCACGAACGGGCTGTATAGGAGCCCCCCGCGCCCCGGTAACCGCGCCCCAACCCACGCAACGACAAGCACTTACGCGCGGGCCAAAGGAAGGCGCGGGATTGTAGCGAGGCGCCCCCGGGCGTCAAGGCGGCGCTTGCACCGTTCCCACCCGGCCGGTTTCATCCCCGCCCCATGAATCAGGACACGAAGCCGCTCGCGCTGACGGTCATCGGCGCCGGAACGATGGGCCACGGGATCGCGCAAGTCGCGGCGTTGGCGGGACTTGGGGTCACCCTGGTCGACGCCGACCCGGGCGCGCTCGAGCGCGGCCGACGGAAGATCGACGAGAACCTCGCCGGTGGCATCGCCCGCGGAAAGCTCACCGCCGCCGACCGCGACCGCACGGTGGCCAACCTCGCCACCGCCACCTCCGCCGCCGTCGGCGCCCGCGCCGCCGATCTCGTCATCGAGGCGGTGGTGGAGAAACTCGAGGTGAAGCAGGCGCTCTTCGCCGAGCTCGAGCGGGTCGCTCCGCCTCACGCAATCCTCGCCAGCAACACCTCGTCGCTGCCGCTGGCCAAGATCGCCGCGCCGCTCGCCGACCCGACGCGCCTGATCGGGATGCACTTCTTCAACCCGGTCTTCCTCATGAAGCTGGTCGAGCTGGTCGTCCACCCGAAGACGGGCGAGGCGGCGAAGCGCCTCGCGCTCGACGTGGTGCAGCGGATGGGCAAGACGGCGATCGTGGTGAAGGACTCGCCCGGCTTCGCTTCGAGCCGGCTCGGCGTGATCCTCGGCCTCGAGGCGATCCGCATGGTGGAGCAGGGCGTCGCCAGCCCCGCCGACATCGATACGGCGATGGAGCTCGGCTACAACCACCCGATGGGGCCGCTCAAGCTCACCGACCTGGTCGGACTCGACGTCCGCCTGGCCATCGCCGACACGCTCGTCCGGGAGATCGGCGGCGACCAGTACCGCGCCCCGCAGCTCCTGCGCGACAAGGTCGCCCGCGGCGAACTCGGCAAGAAGTCCGGTCAGGGCTTCTACGACTGGAGTGCCCGGGCGTGAACGCGCCGGCCGCGGGCGGACGCGCCGTCCCCCGCTGGTTCGTTCGCGGCGACATCGACGGTTTCTTCGGGCTGGCGCTCGACAACCTGATCCAGCTGCTCCTGATCGACGCCCTCTGCCGCGGGGTGGTCGGGCTGCCCGATGAGCTGGTGCGCGGGCGGATCCTGCCGGGTGCCGCCGTCTCGCTGCTGGTCGGCAACCTCTGGTACTCGTGGCAGGCGCTGCGGCTGGCGCGCGCCGAGGGGCGCAGCGACCGCTGCGCGCTGCCCTACGGCATCAACACCGTCTCCCTGTTCGGCTTCATCTTCCTGGTGATGCTGCCGGCGCGACTCGCCGCCGAACGGGCCGGTCACCCCGATCCGGCCACGTTCGCGTGGCAGGCCGGTCTCGCCGCGGCCCTCGGCTCGGGCGTGATCGAGACGCTCGGCGCTTTCCTCGCGCCCTGGCTGCGCCGCCACACGCCGCGCGCCGCGCTGCTCTCCACGCTGGCCGGCGTCGCGCTCGGCTTCATCGCGCTCGGCTTCCTGTTCCGCACCTTCGCCCGACCGCTGGTCGGGCTGACCACCCTCGCGATCGTGCTGATCACCTATTTCGGCCGCGTCCGCTTCCGCGGCGGCCTGCCTGGCGGTCTGGTGGCGGTGGCGGTCGGCGCCGCGCTCGCGCACCTGACCGGCATCGCACCGCCCTTCCCGACCGGCGCGATCGACTGGCGGGCGCCGGAGTTCACCCTCGCCGCGCTGCACGCTGCCGTGGTCGACGGCGCGCTGCTCGATCACTTCGCGGTGATTCTGCCGATGGGTCTCTTCGCGGTGATCGGCTCGCTGCAGAACCTCGAGTCGGCCGAGGCGGCGGGCGACACCTATCCGGCGAAGAGCTCGCTCGCGGTGAACGGGATCGGCTCGCTGGCGGCGGCCGCATTCGGGTCCTGCTTCCCGACCACGCTCTACATCGGCCACCCGGGCTGGAAGGCGCTCGGTGCACGCGTCGGCTACTCGGCACTTTCGGGGGTGGTGATGGCCGGGCTCTGCTTCAGCGGCGCGCTCGGCGTGCTGGCGAGCGCCATCCCGGTCGACGCCGGCATGGCGATCGTCCTCTGGATCGGGCTGGTCATCACCGCGCAGGCGTTTCAGGCGACGCCGCGCGAGCATGCGCCGGCCGTCGTCGTCGGCCTGCTGCCGGGCGTCGCCGCGTGGGGCGTCCTGCTGGCGAAACAGGGCGTGCAGGTCGGCGGCGCGGCGGCGGCGGGCGGAGCAACGCTCGGCGCCGACGCGGTGGCGCGCTTCCTCGGTTTCGACACCTGGATCGAGGGCGGCTTCGCGCTCGAGCAGGGCTTCATCCTGAGCTCGATGGCGCTCTCCGCCGTGACCGTCGCCGTCATCGAGCGGCGCTTCGCCCGCGCGGCCGCATGGTGCCTCGCCGCCGCCGCGCTGTCGGCCGTCGGGCTGCTCCACTCGTGGCGCTTCGCCGGCGCCGACGCGGTGCTCTCGCTGCAGCCGGCCTGGCGCTTCGTGATCGCGTACGGCGCGATGGCCGCCTGCTTCCTGGCGGCGCCGCTGCTGACCCGGCCGCACGACGGCGACGGTCACTGACGCCGCCGCGCCGTGCGCTGACCCGCCTGCTGCATGAGCCCCGTCGCGAGGCGATGGGATGTTGGCGCAGGACGAGGAGGGAGATCGCGGCTCCGAGGATGCGAGTCCAGCGACCCGCTGAGGAAGGGACGCGGTTTTCCGACGATGGCGTGCGCCGACCGACCGAGCCGGAGTAGGGGTTCATGAACAAGACGGGCTACTGTGCCGCGACGACGGGTCGCAGATGAGCAGAGCAGGCAGCGGACGATGATGGCGCGCAGGATCGCGATCGCAGCACTCCTCGTCGCAGGCGGCGTCCTCCTCGCCGCGCCGCGCGCGCGTGCGGTGTCGCCGCGGCAGGAACCGGCGATCGCCCACGGCGACGCGCCGGGCGGCATCGACTTCCGCTCGCCGGCCGACGTCGCCGCCGCGCTGCAGGCGGTGCGCGCCGCGCTGGCGCAGGTCGATGCCGGCGCCGCCCTCGAGCTGTTCCTCGGGCTGCGGCGGCAGCAGGAAGCGCTCGCGCGCCAGCGCGACCTGCTCGCCGAGCGCGATCGCCTGCCGCT
>Ga0194131_10009984_pt1 | contig 11784 bp, 8 predicted proteins | sample TA2KigO120mmetaG_FD_148631 | JGI IMG/M metagenome (GOLD analysis project Ga0194131, IMG submission 148631) | Freshwater microbial communities from Lake Tanganyika, Tanzania - TA2015053 Kigoma Offshore 120m | ecosystem: Environmental > Aquatic > Freshwater > Lake | place: Tanzania: Lake... | reverse complement strand
ACGAGCCAATCGCTCCGGTCCCCCTCCCGACGCCCGCTTCTGCCACCGCACCGCTAGCCTTTCCCCCGCCGGTCCAGAGTTAAACCGCCGTGGATACGCGTTCGACATGCTTACGCGTGCATTTGGGAGGAACCTTTTGCCTTGCACGGTCCCAGGGCTTTTGGCATCATCCGCTGCATGACAAGCAGTTGCGCATTAGAGGCAAATCCTATACTCGCTACATGTTTGATGCTGTTCCCAGAGGTTCGCAACCAGCCATGTCCAAATAACAAGAGCAAACTATGTCAACCAATCACGCTACTAAATCCACTCTGCCGCAGAAGGCACGCAGACTCCTCAGCGGAGGCGCGTTAGTCTTCGGCTTGAGCAGTCTCGCACTAACCTCCCCTGCCCAAGTTCTCTTCCAGGAGAGCTTCGAAACCGAAGGCGAAGGGACCCGCTATGTGACCGAAGGCACTGAAGTCTACGAGGTAGCTCGCACTAAATCGGAATTGGGCAACCAGGACCAAGTTGGGCCCATCTACTGGGCCCGCAAATCGAAAGTTTCCATCGTCGGAGTCCCAGGGCCAACGCCGGCCCGCCGCGCCATTATGTATTGGCATCACACGATTGACCCGTCCTTGGTGACGCCTGGCTTCCTGGCCTTGTTCGAATCCACGGTCAAATGGCTCGTGAATAACAAAGCCAACGCCAAAGTAATGTTCGCGCCCGCCGTCAACGGAACAGGGGACGAGGTTCTGCGCGACCATTTGACCGCAAAAGGCTACACCGTGAGTGACGATGATCAGTCTGTGGACTTGCCCGCGACGCCGGTAATCGATCTGATTATTCAGTCCAGCAACGGCGGCAACCCTAGCCGCTTCGTCAATTACAAGGTCCCGCTCCTCACCTATAATGGTGCGGGCCATGACGACGAACTGGTCAGTACGATCGGCGCTACCCAAGCTGACTTGGACATTGGTAATGTCACGATTGCGGCGCCGACTCACGCTGCCGCGGGTGGGAAGACAGGCTCCTTCAAAGTCGTCACCGCCCCGGCCACCTTTGACGGCATCGGCTCCGACTTGCCAGTCGGGGCGATCACCCTTGCAACATTCGATCGTCCCTCTGCCGCCGATCCAAACGTCAACGACAAGGTGCCGTTCCTCGTGCTGATTGAGAGCGGCGCCAACGGTGGCTCTGTGTACGGTGGCGGACCTTTCGGCGGACAGGATGGAACTGATTTTTACGCTGGCTCCGGTCTCAACAAATTCTCAACGGATGTCGGTGTAAAAACCCTGACCATCAAGAACCCGATCAATACGGCGGGCAAAAGCAATCTGAAGCTCACGATGGCCGTGGCCGCCACCTATCTCGACTTCGAAACTGGTGATTACCTGAAGGTTTTCATTGACCCAGACGGAGACGGTCCGTTGGAACATGATGCCAACGCGCCGCTCATCCATTTCACGGCTCCCAGTGGAAACGATAAATATTTCGACGATCGGACAACAAACCCGCAAAAACCGACGCGGCTTGGCCTGAAGTTTCAGGACGTCACTTACAATATTCCGGGTAATCCCTCAAAGATTGGGATTCGTATCGAAGCTTTGACGACTTGGTGGAACGAGATTGTCGCCTTTGATAATATCCGAGTGATTTCAGGTGAAGTGGGACCGCCTCCCAAACCAACGCTTTCACTGCGCCGAAGTGGAGCCGACATCGTGTTCGAGTTTACGGGCACTCTCCAGAGCGCCAGCAATATCGCCGGACCTTGGACCGACGTTGCGAACGCGAAGAGTCCTTACACGGTTGCCAAAGCCAATCAGGCAGGAGCGCTCTTCCTGCGCGCAAAGAACTGATCCGAATCGAGATCAACCGCTCGACTTGAAAAAGAGGCCGGCACTCCGGCCTCTTTTTCTTTCTGCGGATAATTGCTTCGACGCACTGAAACGGTTTTGCCAGGATGCTTCCAACATGGTGCAAGCGAAGCTAATTCTCGAATCGCTCAAGCAACTAAAGGTGACCCATGTTCTCACTGTCCCGGACAACGGTTCGCGAGCATTGCTCGATCTGCTTTGGTCTGACCGAGAAATTCAAGTTGTGTCGGTCACGCGCGAAGGAGAGGCCTTTGCCATTGCGGCGGGATTATGGGTGGGTGGGAAAATCCCGGTGATCTTGATCCAGAATACCGGACTTCTCGAGTCAGGCGATGCTTTGCGCGGCACGGTCCTCCGTATGCGAGTGCCGTTGCTTTGTCTGATCACGTGCCGGGGATATGCGAAGTTTAGCGCCCTCAAAGCCTCCATTGCACCCGGAGCCGCCGATGCCGAATTGCTCAGCCGGCCTGACCTGGATTCCATCGCTCTCCTGACCGAACCGACCTTGCGCGCTTGGAGCATTCCGTTTGAGCTTTTGGAAAGCGACGCCGATACCTGCAAAATCGCCGACGCGTTTCGCAAAGCGCAAACGTTGGAGCAGCCTGTGGCGCTTTTGCTCACGAGCAGCACGACCTGAGACAAGATATGCAGCAAAACTTTTTGGTCGGGCGGCGTTGCCGCGCCGCCTTACTGCGATACTGCAAATGCAGGCGGCGCGCAACGCCGCCCGACCAGCCAGATGGTGATCTCTAACGTCGCCTATGTTAACGAAACACGAATTGCTTGAACCATTGGCAAGGTTGCGCAACGACCAAGTCGTCGTCACGACGATGGCCACTGTGCGGCCGTGGACGCGATATTCTGAGCATGCACTTGATTTTGCTTCGGCGGATAGCGCGATGGGTCATGCGGCCGATTTTGCGTTGGGCATCGCTTTGGCACGGCCCGAACGCAAAGTGATTTGTTTGAACGGCGATGGTTCGATGCTGATGAGTTTAGGAACGCTCGTGACGATCATGAGCTCTGGAGCGAAGAACTTCATTCTGTTTGTTGTCCAAAACGACTCGTATGAGATCACAGGCAACCAACCGATCCCGGGCACCGGTTTTGTCGATTTCAGGGCTATGGCCAAGGCGGCCGGCTTCCTGCGCGTATATGCATTCGATGATCCCCGTGACTACGGCAGCGCACTTCCCGGAATTTTGGCGGGCGACGGTGCAGTTTTCGTGACTGTCAAAGTCGAGCCGGGCAGCGAAGGTCCGCTGTGCCGGCGGCCGGAGGAATCCGCACATTATTTGCGCTATTCTCTGGCCGAATCGGTCCGCCGCGTGCAGCGCGCCTTGCGCAACTCGGCCTAGCGAGACACATCCTTGCCGTGCCACAGGCATGACAACAGTGGACGACGTCCGAACTTTGCAGTCCAGACGATGGCGGTGCGTTGGCCGAATGAGGATTTGCGAATGAAACGATCTCGCGCTCTGGTTTTCGCTTCGGCGAAATCATTATTGGCGCCACAAGCGAAGCGCGAACCGTGGACAATGGAATTACAAGCCGGCGTTTCACACAACCCTTCGCGTCTCTTGGACGCGATGGTTGGAAAGATCTTCTCACGAAATTCAAACAACAAGGCATCCGTCTCGAACAATCCGAATGGCGGCATCCGCACTTCTCGAGCGACACCAATGGCGTCGCTCGCTCGGTCATTGTCATGACTTTGCACGCGGTCAATCCCGAGGCAAATGAACGGTTCATTGTGCGAGGCGATCTGCATGTTCGCTGGCGAAGAGATAGTCATGCGACCAGCCGCCCGTTCCCGGAATCGATCGATGCGACAAGACTGGAGCTGCTCTCGCGACAAGGCAAACCGCCGTTCCAACGAGTGCTCGCTGCTGACATTACTCCAAATAAGACAGACCGGCTGACCGAACCGAGTCTTCAACTCTATGATCTCGATGGCGACGGGTTGTCAGAGATCATTCTGCCCGGAAGGAATCATGTTTTCTGGAATCGCGGCCATGGAACGTTCGCTTCGGACGTTCTCTTGAAGCATTCTGTTTCCTCTCTGAGCGCAGGAGTGATTAGCGATTTTGACGGTGACGGCGCCGCGGATTTTCTAGGCGCCAACGGACAAGGCTTGGCTCTCTTTCGCGGGGATGCAACCGGGCGGTTTCTGCACGCGCCGAAGCGAATTCGTCTCGCGAATCAAAGATTACCCAACCCAGTCGTTATTACCGCTGGTGACATCGACCGCGATAACGATCTCGATGTATGGCTCGCGCAATACAAAATGCCCTACAAGGACGGGCAAATGCCAACACCCTTCTACGATGCGAATGATGGCTATCCCGCGTTTCTTTTGGTCAACGATGGGCAGGGCAATTTTGTGGACCGCACGGACCAAGCTGGCTTGGCCCGAAAATGGCATCGTCGGACCTACAGCAGTTCATTCGTCGATCTCGACCATGATTCCGACCTGGACTTGCTGGTGGTGAGCGATTTCGCTGGCGTAGACGTTTATCACAACGACGGGAAGGGACATTTCACCGATGTCACGGATCAGACGCTCCGCGAAACGCATGCGTTCGGAATGGCCCACACGTTTGGGGACTACCACCGCGACGGAGAATTGGACTTTCTGATTATCGGAATGAATTCCTACGTCGCGAACCGTCTTGACGGGCTCAACGCAGCGCCGCCGGAATTTCCGGAATTCACACGCATGCGGCCGAGGATGGCCTATGGCAATCGACTTTATTTTCGGGGGCCAGAAGGATTTCGCCAAACACCGGTGAGCGATCAAGTCTCTCGGACCGGTTGGTCCTGGGGCGCCACAACGGGTGATTTCGATAACGATGGCGATCAGGACATCTGCATCGTCAACGGTCACATCAGCGGACAATCGGCCAGCGATTATGAACCTGAGTTTTGGCGGCGCGACATTTAGGTCGCCAAATCGAACGATGATCCGCTGCTGGACTCTTATTTCAGGACAAGGAGAGTCAAACACCGGGGCGGAGGGCAATCGTACGGCGGTTTTGAAAAGAACCGGCTTTATCTCAACCAATCAGGGGAAAGTTTCATCGAAGCCGCGTATCTCTTCGGCGCGGCATTGGAGGAGGACTGCCGAAACGCGGTGAGCGATGACCTGGACGTTGATGGAAAGATCGACCTCTTGCCGACCACATTTCAAGTTTGGCCAGAGATTCGACAGGCACTCTATCTTTTTCCAAACTTCACCGTTCCGACCGGCAATTGGATTGGAATTCGCCTTCGTGAGTCTGGGCCGGGTTTCTCTCCGATCGGGGCGAAAATCGTTTTGACAACTTCAAAGCGGACTGAGGTTAGACAGCTGGTGACTGGAGATTCCTATAGGTCCCAGCACGCGCCGGTCGCTCATTTTGGATTGGGCGAATCGACTGAGGTGACGCAAGCCGAAATTGTTTGGCCGAACGGACAGAGGCAAACACTGCAAAACCCAGCGATCAACCGTTACCATTCCGTCTGGCGCGAGAAATGACGCCGCGCCGCGCCTTCGCATCCAATATCGCGCAGCCATTGATAGAGAATTCATAGTCATCACATATACCGCATGATGAAGGCGTTTAGGGTAAAAGGTTTGTAAAGCTTAATGTGCTTCCAGCCATGTCTTCCCCTGCCCGATCTCGACAACGATTGGGACATCGAGTGGAATAGCGGTCTTCATTTTCTCTTCTATCATCGGCAGCACCTCCGCTTCCTCTGGCTTGTACAGGTCAAAGACCAGCTCGTCGTGCACCTGCAACAACATGCGCGTTCGCAAATTCCGTTTCACGAGTTCTCCATGAATATTCGCCATGGCGATTTTGATCATGTCGGCGGCTGTTCCTTGGATTGGCGCATTGATCGCATTTCGTTCTGCCGAGCCGCGAATGGTCGCGTTGGCTGAACGAATATCGCGCAGGTACCGCCGCCGACCGGTGACAGTCTCGACGTAACCATGTTTCTTTCCGAATGCGATGGTGTCCGTCATGTACTTGCGAATGCCGGGAAATTGCGCGAAGTACTGGTCGATAATCGCGCTTCCTTCCTTCCGCGGTATACCCAAGCGCTGGGCCAAGCCGAACGCGGAAATGCCATAGGCGATCCCATAGTTTACCATCTTGGCTTTGCGGCGCATTTCCGGAGTGACCATCTCGATAAACACACCGCAGACACGCGCAGCCGTCGCGGTATGAATATCGACGTCCGTTTTGAACGCTTCCAGCATCGCCGTTTCATTGCTCAATGCCGCAATGATTCGCAGTTCGATCTGTGAATAGTCAGCCGACAGAAGCGCATAATCACCGTCACGCGGCACGAATGTTTTGCGGATCTCTTTGCCTTGCTCAGTTCGAATCGGAATATTTTGAAGGTTTGGATCTTGCGAACTTAGACGGCCCGTCGCTGTAGCAACTTGATGATAAGTCGTGTGAATCCGCCCAGTCTGTGGCGAGATCGCCGCCGGCAATGTGTCGGCATAAGTCGATTTTAATTTTGCCGCGACGCGATATTCGAGCAATCGCTGGACAATTTCATGGTCGGGCGCCAAGGCCAACAGTGTCTGCTCGTCAGTTGCGTACTGGCCAGTTCTTGTCTTTTTTGGCTTTTCACAAATCTGGAGAACGTCAAAAAGGATTTCGCCGAGCTGCCGCGGCGAATTGAGGTTGAACTCCCTGCCCGCGAGCCGGCAAATGATGTTTTCGAGCGCGTCCATTTGCTTGGCCAGTTGGTCAGAAAACTCGCTAAGCGCACAGGCGTCCGATTTGATGCCTTCACATTCCATATCGACCAGCACTGGCACCAGAGGCGCTTCAATCTCGTAGAAAACGCGCTCCTGGCCTTTTTCCTTCAGTGCCTTTTCGAGGTGGGCCCGCAGTTGCCAAATCACATCCGCGCGTTCGACCGCATATTCCTTCACTTGCTCCACGGGAATCTGGTCGAAACTCAATTGCGCCGCGCCAACTCTCTCGGTGAGTTTGCTGAGAACGGTTAGCGTGTATCCAAGTTGCGCTTCCGCGAGGCTTTCCAACGCATGCCGCATTTCCGGTTCGATCAAGCTGTGCGCCACCATTGTGTCGAACAATTTGCCGGCGACATACGAGCCCCTGCCTTTCAGAATGCTCAGACCAAATTTCAGGTTATGCCCAATCTTTTCTATCCGGGCATCTTCCAAGACTGATCGAAACGCCTCGAGTGTATGCTGCGTGTCGCCAGAAGTTTCGGGCGCCGGCACGTAATAACCGCGGTGAGCCTCAAAGCAAAAAGCTATTCCAAGCAGCCTGGCGCGGCGGGGATCGTGGCCATCCGCAACGGTCGTGAAACAGAATGACGGCTGCTGCGAGAGCGCATTGGCTAGACGCGACCGGTCTTCGGGCGTTGAGGCCAAGTAATAGTGATGCTCCGTTTCGGCAAGCTTTTTGAGATCGAATCTTGGCTCCGGCTTTGCGCTGGATTCCGAATCGACAACATCGGCCGGCTCAGAGCCGCGTCCTTCGGTCCTCTCTGAGTCAGACGCATTATCAACCGCTGCTGACTGCAGAGAAGACGAAGGCTCTTGACCGAGTCCTGCCTTGAAATCATCGCCGAATAAGCGGCGCCCGATTGTATTAAACTCGAACTCAGTACAAAGACGCTTTACGGCGTCCGCATTGAGTTCGCGCACTTTCAGATCATCGAGCTGAAGGTCACAAGGCGCATCACACAGAATAGTCGCCAACTGTTTCGAGAGCAGCGCGGCTTGCCGATTTGCCTCCAGGGTCTCCTTCAACTTCCCTTTGAGTTCGCGCGTGTGAGTTAACAGGTTCTCGACGCTCCCGTATTGGCTGATCAATTTGCTGGCGGTCTTCTCTCCAATTCCCGGCACTCCCGGGATGTTGTCGGATGCATCTCCCCACAAGGCCAGAATATCGATCACTTGCTCAGGTTTCTGAATGCCCCACTTTGCCAGAATCTCCGGTAATCCAAGAATCTCGACACCGTCCCCCATCCGCGACGGCTTATAAAGAAATGTCCTCTCGGAAACCAGTTGGCCAAAATCCTTGTCCGACGTTACCATGTAAGACTCGAAGCATTCGCTTTGTGCGCGGCGGACTAGCGTGCCAATCAAATCATCAGCCTCGTAGCCGTCACAAGCGATGACAGCAATATTGAAGGCTTCGATCATGCGCCGAACATGCGGCAGCGCCCGGCTGAGATCCTCAGGCATCGCTTCACGCTGGCTCTTGTATTCAGGAAAGTCCTTGTGCCGCTGTGTTGGCGCGTCCGTGTCAAAGGCGACCGCCAAGTGTGTCGGTTTCTGGTTCTTGATAATCTCGAGGAGGGTTTGAGTAAAACCGTAGAGAGCCGATGTATTAACTCCCTTCGAAGTAAAGATAGGGCGATGGATCAACGCGAAATGCGCGCGATAAACGAGCGCCATGCCGTCCAGCAAGAAAAGTTTTTTCAGCATCGGCTTAAAGTAACCTCTCCCTGCCAAAATATCCGCAGTAATCTCGGGATCGGAGCAGAGCTCGTCCTTGCATAACGCGTCGACGCTCTACAAACTGCGCAGTAGGACAGTGCGTCTCGCCTGTCCAAGGTGGACGCGCAACTGGAGAGCTACCGTACTCCGCCTGGCTTGCGCCCAACGCCAAACTGGTCCCCGGCCCTGACCGGTTGATCGCCAACGAAATCGATCTCCAGCAACTTTTCGCTTTGCACAGCCGCGCCCCTCTCGTCCGTCAAGCCAGCGATAATCTTCCGCGATGCGACTTCAATAACGTCACCGGTGGATGGATAAGCGTATTTGCCGTCAATGGTAAACGTAACCCAACCCGGCTGATCGCGGAGTTCGATGTTTGCGACTTGCCTGGGCGGCATGACGGTATTGTCAAAAATGTGCAGCTGGCTGTTGTGCGCGTCGGTCAGCCAAATTTCCTTTTCATCAGGCGTGAGACCAATTCCGTGACTAGGACAGCCGTGCCGCTTGGTGGGCCCTTTCTTAAAGCCTTGCACCTCGATTCGATGCGACATCTTGCCGGTGGTAATATCGCCGACCTCAAAACCTAACAGCTCATTCAGATTCACGAAGCAGAGCGTTTGGCTGTGGTTTACCGTGAACGGCCGTATGAAATGACTGAAAGGTCCGACTGTTTTCAGAGCGGTGTGACCGGACGTTTCGGCGACTGTCAACAGGGGCGATCTAAGCCCAGCCAAATAAACGCGTTTGCCGTCCGAACCATAAACCGTGTTGTGCGCGCCGGAATTGGGCTCAATCTTCGCAATGACCTCGCCTTTTTCCGCGCCCACCACATGCCAATGGGGCCCCTCCAGCGATGGCAGGTAAATGACCTTCCCGTCAGGAGAAATGGCCATGCGATCACATCCGCCCGCGTAGGCCTTTTCCCAAAGCACCTTTTCCGAAACGAGATCGATAGCGCTCAGCGTCCGAATGGTGCTGACATAAATCCGTTTCAACGGAACGCTGACACAGACGCCTTTGACATTGAGCGGTTGGCCGTTCTCGTTGGTTCCCCCTGTTCTGATCCGCTTCACAAACTTGTGCCCCTGATCGATATCAAACACGATGATGCCGTGCCCGCCGTATTCGAGATAATTGCGAATGCCCGGGACGGCCGCGTACAGAAGCCGGCGTTCGCCACTCCGCGAGCTGTCTGCGGCCAGAACCTGTTGTTTCGGCAACAGGAAATGCAGCGTGCAACTGGCGGCGATTAAGAAAACGATTAAGCCCCTCGAATTAGATTTAGAGCGCATGGCAGCATCCTTACTCGGACAACGACGGTAAAGCAAGGCGATCATCAACAGGCTCAACAGGCGGATCTCGCCACTGTCACCGATCGTCGGGACCGCGCGCTACGCGGTCCGCCACTCGCGTTGCAAGCGGGCGGAGCAATGGATGCATCAAGTCCGCCTGACTACGCAGGTGCATGGCACTGTACCGCGGTCGAACCAGCTCGTGCGGCGGAAGGCGCAGCACGTCATCGCTACCAAAAACCGGCCAGGGCGGAGCTAATCCATTCCTGCACTCGGTTTGTCACGGGCTGTTTTCCCTCGTCTAACTGGGGTCCCATGGGTCGCATGTCAAGAGTCACGGTCAACAATACCTAAATGTTGAATGTCTAGAGCGACCTTTTTTTGTGCGGCGCTTTGAGATGTGACGCTTTCCGTCTCTCCATACCACGCTCCAAGGCAAAGCATTTTCGTGCGGCGATTGCGCGGTGGAACGATGCACAACAGACCAAGGAGCAGTGAAAATCTGTTTGTCTTTTTTCAGCGAAGGCGCAAAAAGTCCTTGCTTGCTGAAGTATACGCAAGTCCCGTGCCGCGAATCACCGAAAAACGTCTTCTCTCCTCTGCCGACGTTGCCGAACAAGCGGGCATCCACAAAGATACGCTGCTTCGATGGCTGCGGTCAGGCGTTGTCTGCGAACCAAAGCGAAACAGGCACGGTTGGCGAATGTTTACTGCCGAGGAAGCTGCAAGCGTGGTCAGAATTGCCAAAGCGGAGCATCCGGCGACGGATACCAATTTGATTTTACGTGACGCTGCGACCGCATCGGTCACAGTTGAACGCCTCAGAAAAGTTGACTGGGATTTTCGCGAAGCTAAGACAAGTTACCTGACTCATAGCCTTCATCCGTATCCCGCCAGATTCATCCCCCAGATTCCAAATGCGCTGATTCAGGAACTTTCTGATGTCGGGGGCACAGTCGGAGATATTCTTTGCGGCAGTGGGACGACCCTCGTCGAGGGGATGCTGCTCAAACGCAATGTTGTGGGTGTGGACGCCAATGCCTTCGCCTGCCTGATTTCCGCTGCGAAGACGACAAGGTTACAAGATGGCGACAAGGAATCGCTTCATCACCTGACTGAGCATGCGCTGCACCTGGCGAGTGAATTTGCGACCGACGATGGCCCGACGTTGTTTCCTGTCGCCAAGTTTGTTTCAAGAGCACCACGGCCAAAACATGAGGCTGTTAATTTCTGGTTTGAGCCGCTCGTCACTGAGGAACTAGCAGAGATTCTTTCATGGTGTCGGGAGCTGCCGACAGAATCCGCGCGCTCCATAGCTCTTGCATCGTTTTCGGCAATCGTCGTCAATCTTTCGCGGCAAGATTCAGACACGCGATATGTGCGCCGAGAAAAACATCTTCGCACTGGCGATGCATTTCGCCGCTTTGTACAAGTGCTTGCCGAGAACATCACCGCAGTCGAGAAATTCACAGAACCCTTAGAGCCGAACATCACTTGCACGGTCGTTCATGCAGACATCTTGTCCACGCCAACAACTCCCGCGCTCGATTTGGTTGTCTGCTCGCCGCCATACCCGAATGCTTACAGCTACCATCTTTACCACATGACCCGAATGGTCTGGTTGGGGATGGATCAGCCGGAATTCAAAAAACGGGAAATCGGCAGTCACCGTAAGTTCAGCAGCAAGGGAAAGAACGGCGCAACTATTGAAACTTTTCGGTCCGAGATGAAATCCGTATTTGTTTGGTTGAAACACATCATTCGACAAGGGGGGTGAAGTGCTCCCCAAAACAGGACCAGTGGCTTAAATAGAAAGCACACTGGAAATGAACGCGACAAGACGAAGCAAACGGACACGTCGAAAATACACGGGCGAGTTTAAGGCCAAGGTGGCCTTGGAGGCGATCAAGGCCCAGGAAACAATCAACCAAATCGCCGGGCGTCATGAAGTGCATCCGCATTTTTCCATTCGCCAGCAGTGCGGCCTTTGGGGGCTGCATCGCTCTGGACTTTATTACGAGCCTGTCTCGGAGAGCGCGGAATGGCTGCGCGTTTTGGAAGGCCGCGGCATCCGCGTGAGCCTGGATGGACGCGGGCGGGCCTTCGACAATATCTTCATCGAGCGGCTCTGGCGCACGGTCAAATGGGAGCACGT
>Ga0194131_10009983_pt1 | contig 11786 bp, 18 predicted proteins | sample TA2KigO120mmetaG_FD_148631 | JGI IMG/M metagenome (GOLD analysis project Ga0194131, IMG submission 148631) | Freshwater microbial communities from Lake Tanganyika, Tanzania - TA2015053 Kigoma Offshore 120m | ecosystem: Environmental > Aquatic > Freshwater > Lake | place: Tanzania: Lake... | reverse complement strand
GCGGCTTGAGCGCGACTCGATCTTGTTTAGCAAGCTGTCGAAGGATGCGGCTCCTTGCCTGGTTCATCCTCTACCGCCCGATTTGAAGATCGGTAGCTAGTGTCCGTCGGGAAACGCGCCGTTTTTTGACATGGCCGCCAGGCTAACAGATGGTGACATACCATTGTCACTAGCAATGCGGGCGGTTTTGCAGCGCCACACGCCGCCGTGTGGGCCGGGAGCGGCTCTCGGGCGGGAGTCTGTCCGCAGGGCTCAGGCTGGTGGCATTGGGTAGAATCCCACGGGTTGGGCTCCAGCCGACTGACCACCGCAGCCGAACTTGGCCTGCAGCGCCGCGACCTTGTTGAGCACCGATTGCGGCGCGCCCATGGCAACCAGCTTGGCGTAGGCGGCATTCAGAGCGGTGCAAATCTTGGAATGCGCGTGGCTATTGCCGTTGGAAGTGCCGTTCGAGTAGCCGTTCAGGCTGTTGATCTTCGCCTTGAGGTCGGAGAGCTGCGAGTTGATCTGGCTGGGCAAGCTGCCAACCTTGGCCTGAAGGGTGGACTTCAGCTCGCTCAATTTGGAGCTGACATACCCGTTCAAGGCCGCCGGAGTGATCCGGTCTTCAAGTGTCTCGACTTCCACCTTTGCGCGATTTCGCTGGGTCATGGGATCTCCTTTCAAAGTGTAGGTTTGGGATGGACCCGTTATCGCCTTGTTAAAATAGGGCAACTGACGAGCTTCAATAAGCACAGTAATATACAAAATAGAGATTGTCAACAAAAACAATGAGAATTCTTGGAACGTCTTCCAGCGTCAAAATGCCCTCTGCGACAATGGAGCATTCTAGGAACGCTGGGAAACGTAAGAAGATGGAGAGTGGAGTTCTTGGTTTGACAATTTGACAACAAGGCGTTGCTAGCACGGGCCGCTCACGTGCGGACGAGTGTGGGCGTGCCGTGGCGGTTGAATTTGATGCGAGGCGTCTCTAGCCAGTCGCGCAGGCGTGGCCCGCTCAGGAATCGCCGTGGGTGATACATCAATCGGTCCTTGAGCCAAGGCACTTTCCGCCACAGGAATTGACCGGTTGTGAGGTATCGGCGCTGATAGCGCTTGATGGTAGCGATCACTTCTTGCCAGGGCTCGACGAGCGGCGGCGCCAGAGCTTCGACTGCGGCCGCGTGGGCCACCACCTGGATGCTGTCTCGCCGGAATTCGCGCAATGTCGTGCAGCGAAACCCAGCCCGATGCAGGGCGAGCGCCAGCGTCCGCGGCGAAAAGTGATAGTTGTGAGCGAGGCTGAAGATGCGTCGCGGTCCCACCTTCGGCCGCATGATGTTTGGCGTCTCCACGAAAACTATGCCCCCTGGCTTCAGCAACGTTCGTATCTTGCGGAGCATGGCCACCGGCTCAAAGAAATGCTCGATTAAATGCACCAGGACGACAGCATCGAACCTTCTGCCTTGAAAATCGATGTCTTCAAACGCGCCGGCCAGAACGGGGACGCCGAGTTCTTGTCGCATGGCGGCGGCCGAGTCCGAGTCGATGTCGATGCCAGTCGGCAGAGCGCCCAGTCCCTTCAGAAATCGCAGCATGGCGCCATCGCCGGAGCCAATCTCGAGCAACTCGTCACCCGCCCGCACATGGGGTGCGAGCAAGTCCACGCAGCGCAGCAACCTCTTCTCCGCGTGCGCCAGTGCGCTGCCGGCGGTCTTTTCGAAGGCTCGCGAGCGGTGCCCGGCGGTTGTGGACCGCTGGGGCTATCACCTTCGCACGCTCGACGCCGGCAGGCTGCTCGACGAGTCGATTCCGCAGATTGCGTTTGGCGCACCCGATCCCAAGGTCCACGGGCTCTTGCACGAATGGTGCGAGCTGGTCGGGCACGATTGCGGCGGCTGGAGCGATTTTCGCACGTTGCTCGACTGGCTGTCCTGGGGCCTGGCGCTGGCAAATGAGGAGCCATCGCTGGGCGAACAGGTGAACGAGAAGTTGTACCGTGCTGTCGATGTCGGGCCGCTGCTTGAGCATCCTTACGACTACCTTGGCGACTTCGTGGCGCAGGGGAAAGCGAGACGCTGGAACCCGACCGCGTTCTTTCCGACACCGCATAACGTCGTGGAGTTGATGGTCAGAATGACCATGTGCGACCAGTGCAACGATGGCCGCGATCCACGAACGCTGAGCGTCAATGATCCTTGTGTCGGCTCGGGGCGCATGTTGCTGCACGCCTCGAACTTCTCGCTTTGCCTTTTCGGACAGGACATCGACGTGCTGGCCGTTGCCATGTGCAAGATCAACGGAGCCCTCTACGCGCCGTGGCTGGCTTTCCCGCTTCCGGCCTCGATCGTGGGCACCGCGTCCCAAGAGCGCAGCCGAGGCTTTCTGTTTGACCTGGAACCTGATTTCAAACGGAGGAAATCTGCATGATGATTCAGATCAGCGACCGCGAGCTGGCCACGGTCCTCGCGGCCTTGCGTTACTGGCAGCAGGACCTGGCCGAGAACGACGGTCCCATCTCCGAGCACTTCGCCGAGCAGACTCCGCTGAGCGTTGAGGAGATCGACGACCTTTGCGAGCGGCTCAATTTCGGTTCGACCATTTCGTAACCACATCCCGGAATAGAAGGAGAAACCCATGTCGTCCGCTGCGTCCGCAGTGCGCCCATTTCCTGATTGTCCGCTGGTTGTCGCGTATGGCCTGGGCGTCGATTCGACCGCGATGCTGATCGAGTTTGCGCGTCGCGGCATCCGGCCGGACCTGATCCTCTTTGCAGACACCGGCGGCGAGAAACCAGAAACGAACCAGTATATGGATGTGATTCTGCCATTCCTGAAACGCGTGGGTTTCCCGGATGTCGTCACCGTGCGTTACCAGCCGAAGCGGGCCGCCTACCACACGCTCGAAGGCCAGTGCTTGCACACCGGCACGTTGCCGTCTTTGGCGTATGGCGGCAAGTCATGTTCACTCAAGTACAAACGCGCACCGCAGGACCGGTACATTCTGGCAACCTATCCGCCAGGTGAGTTGATTCGGCGCGGCGGACGGATTGTGCGGGCCATCGGCTTCGACGCCGGCGAGCAACGCAGAACTTTCGCCCACCTCGTCAAAGCCATTGGCCTGGATGCAAGCGAACAACACCGGCAGACCTGGCAACGATCTGCGCCTCACACCACGCAACGACCGAGCCGACAGGAATGGCTGGATGCGAACTATTTCGCGTACTGGTATCCGTTGATGGAGTGGGGCTACGACCGGGAACGGTGCAAGAAGATCATTGCGGCGGCTGGCCTGCCGGTTCCCATCAAGAGTGCGTGCTTCTTCTGCCCGGCGTCCAAGAAGGCCGAGATTGCGTGGTTGCAGGAGCATCATCCCGAACTTCTCGAACGTGCTTTGCGGATTGAACGCAACGCCCAGCCCAAGCTCAGGTCGGTGAAAGGACTGGGCCGTTCCTTCGCCTGGGCGTCATTTCTGTCTCAGCTCGACAACTTACCGCTTTTGCAATCTTGCGGCTGCAACTGACCCTCATTCCGATCACCAATCCACAATCCCAGGAGGACTGATCCCGATGTCACACATTGTCTCGATTCGAACCCGCCTACACGATCCTGTTGCGGTTGGCGCAGCTTGCCAGCGCCTCGGCTTGGCGACTCCAACGCACGGCACGGCAAAGTTGTTCAGTGGCGAGGCGACCGGCCTGCTGGTGCAGCTCCCCAACTGGCAGTATCCCGTCGTGATCGACACGACCACCGGCAACGTGAACGCGTCTTATGTTTGCTGCTTCTGGGGCGACCAGGCCCAGCTCGACAGGCTGCTCCAGATGTATGCGGTTGAGAAGGCCAAGCTGGAGGCAAGAAAGAAGGGCTACACGGTCACGGAACAGACCGTCAGCGGCGGCGCGATCAAGCTCCAAATCATCGAAGGAGCGCACGCATGAGCATGCCACGCCGTCGCTTGATTCGACCCGCGCCCATTCCGGTGCCCAATCCGCAGCGTCAACGCCAGGCCCAGAAGATGCGTGAGCGCCTGGAACATGAACGCGCGGCACTGGCTCGCTGGCAGACCCGCTTGAAGCGTGCCTTCAATGCGGTCGAGAAATCCCAACGCACGATTGCCCGACTTGAACGCAAGATCACCCAACTGGAGGAATGAACGTGCCCGCAAACAGTACGCACACGATCGTCATCGTCACCGCTTGCATGCGGCCTGATGGCACGCCCGCCTTTGCCCGCACCGAGGTCGCAGTGACCGACGATCAAGCCGACAACGGCATTCATTACTACCTGGCAGAGGCCGAGCTGCTTGAGCAGGGCTACGAGGAGCCGATGGTCCATTTCACGCTGGAAGATGCACCGGCGTTCTTGTTTTCGGCTGTGGAGGAATGCCTCGCCGTCGCATCCGCTGTCAACAACCTCACTCTTTCGGAGGGAGCATGACCAGAATCATTGAAGTCACCGTTTCGCCGAAAGGTGAAACGTCAATTCAGACCAAAGGCTATGTGGCCGGCGCTTGCCTGCAAGCCAGTAAGTTCCTGGAGCAGGCGCTTGGTGTCGTGGCCAAGGAATCCAAGACCGGCGAATTCTACGCCGCCACGCAAGCCGATCAGCACGTCGAGCAGAAGTGATCATCAATCAACTGGCCCCGGATGAACTTCGTCCGGGGCTTCTTCATGCGCCATAAGGAGAAACATGAAACTCACGGACCAACTGACCGACTTCGTTAATGCTGCGTTCGCCGGCATCTGGGTGCAGACAAGCGAGGCCGACGAAGCCGAGAAGGAAATCGTGCAGCACGCTCGCCAGAAGAAATGGAAGATTGCCGTGTGGGATGGTGCCTCGGGCCTGCGAGTGCCAGGTAATCAAGCCGCCGCCCAGCCTGAATCCGGCGCTGGCGACCCGCTGGCCGCCCTGCGTGCATTACCGGCGCTGGCAAACGAGAAGGGCACCTCCCTCCTGGTCCTGCACAACTTTCACCGCTTTCTTTCCAATCCCGAGGTCATCCAGACCACGTTTGCCCAGATCGTCGCCGGCAAGCAGCAGCGGACCTTCATCGTGGTTCTGTCGCCGATCGTGCAGATTCCCGTGGAGCTGGAAAAGCTGTTCGTCGTGATCGAGCACGCGTTGCCGGATCGTTCTCAGCTTGAACGCATCGCCCGCGAGCTGCTGTCTGATCAACCGGACGACATGCCCAAGGGCGAAGACCTGAAACGTGTACTCGATGCCGCAAGCGGACTGACCAGGTATGAGGCGGAGGGCGCGTATGCCCTGTCACTGGCGCGGAGCAACAAGATCAGGCCGGAGATTCTGACCGATCTCAAGGCGCAGGCGCTGAAGAAGAACAACCTGCTCACGCTCCATCGTGGCAAGGAGAGCTTCGACGATCTCGGCGGGCTGGGCAACCTCAAGGACTTCTGTCGCCGAGCCCTCCGGCCAGGTTGCGAGGTCAAGCCGCGTGGTATTCTTCTGCTGGGCGTTCCGGGAAGTGGCAAAAGTGCGTTTGCGAAAGCCCTGGGGAATGAGACCGGTCGGCCAACGTTGCTGCTCGACATCGGCGCTCTGATGGGCAGCCTGGTAGGGCAGTCGGAAAGCAACCTGCGGCATGCCCTGCGGATCGCGGAGGCGATGAGTCCGTGCATCTTGTTCGTCGATGAAGTCGAAAAGGCATTGAGCGGTGTCGGCAGCCAGGGCGACAGCGGCGTCTCAACCCGGCTGTTCGGGACGTTGCTGACCTGGCTATCGGATCACGAGTCCGACGTGTTCTTCGTCGGCACCAGCAACGACATCTCCAAGTTGCCGCCGGAGTTTACCCGTGCCGAGCGTTTCGACGGCGTGTTCTTCCTGGACCTGCCACACGCCGGCGAACGCGATGCGATCTGGAAGTTATACCGCTCTCACTTCGCTATCCCAGACAACCAGGCCCGGCCCGATGATTCCTCGTGGACCGGCGCGGAAGTGAAAGCGTGTTGCCGTCTGGCCTCGTTGCTCGATGTCACCCTTCATCAAGCTGCCAAGAACATCGTGCCCGTCGCTGTCACGGCTGCTGAATCCGTGGAACGCCTGCGCACCTGGGCGTCGGGACGCTGCCTGTGCGCCAACAACCCCGGCATTTTCTTGCGCGATGGGGCTCCGCAACTCAAGCCTGCCCGTCGTGTTCAGCGTCCTTCCGACAATTAACCAACTATCAACCCTCTGGAGGTTCCATGTCCACGACCCTCTTGGATCGTGCCGAAGATCGTACGTCCGTGTCGCCGGCGCAGTGGCTTCGTGAGACCACTGCCGCCGTCCGCGTTTCCTTCACGTGGTTTGGCGTCAGGAAGGCGCTTACCAACGAGCAGAAGTGCCAGGCCGCCGAGCCATTTGGCGCGGAGGGCGATTTTCTGTCGGCCCGCAAGAAGTTACTGGACACCAAACACGCTGCGTACAAGGAAGTGACGGCGGTGCGTGGCAAGGTTGGCATGTACTGGAAGTCGCTGACCGTGCCATTCCCGGAACCCGGTGTCCGGCTCATCAGGCAGCATGAAGTTGAACGCTTCAATCAAGAAATGGCCGGCTATCGTACCGAACTGCAATCCGCCGTCGTCAGTCTGGATCGACATTACTCGGAGCTGAAGGTTGCCGCCCGCCGGCGTCTGGGTGATTTGTTCGATGAGAACGACTACCCGACGACGTTGCGAGGATTGTTCGATCTTGCCTGGGACTGGCCCAACTTGGAAGCGCCAGATTACCTTTTGCAGCTCAACCCCGCGATCTACCGACAGGAGCAATCACGGGTGGCGGCTCGCTTTGAGGAAGCAGTCCGGTTGGCAGAGCAGGCATTCATTTCTGAACTCGCCAAGCTGATCGACCATCTCACGGAACGTCTCAGTGACAACGGCGATGGTGAACGCAAGATCTTCCGCGACTCCGCAATCACCAACCTGACCGAGTTCTTCAGTCGCTTCCGGCAGCTCAACGTCCGCTCCAACGAGGAACTCGACACCCTCGTCGAACGGGCCCAGTGCATCGTCAACGGCGTCGAAGCCCAGGCCCTGCGTGACAACAATGCCCTGCGCCAGCATGTGGCGACCCAGTTTAGCCAGGTGCAGTCAGTCATTGACGGCATGCTGGTTGATCGGCCACGGCGGCGCATCATCCGCAACAACCAGGAGGACGAATGAAAGGACCCTTGAAAACTCACGGCGGCAAGCGTTACCTGGCCGAGCGCCTCGTTGCGTTGATGCCGGCACACACCCATTACGTTGAACCATTTGCTGGCGGGCTGGCGGTGTTGTTTGCCAAGCCGCCCGAAGGAAGTTCGGAAGTCGTGAACGATCTCGATGGTCGTTTCACCAACTTCTGGCGAGTGCTTCAGGATGAAGATCTGTTCGCACGGTTTCGCCGGCGTGTGCAGGCGATTCCGTTCAGCGAGGCGGAGTGGCGCGATGCCCAGGCGTACCTCGACGCCGCGACCAAACTGACCTCGCGCCAAGAGATGGTGGAGCGTGCGGCTCGATTCTTTGTACTGTGCCGGCAAAGCATGGCGGGACGCTGCAAGGATTTCACGCCCCTCACACGCAACCGCACCCGCACCGGGATGAACGAGCAGGCGTCGTCGTGGCTGAATAGTGTGGATCGACTGCCGGCCATGCATGCCCGTCTCAAACGCGTGGTCATTCTCAATCGCCCTGCACTGGAGGTGATCCGTTCGCAGGATGGTCCTGGGGTGCTGTTCTATCTCGACCCGCCGTACTTGCCCGAATCGCGGACGACCAAAGACGCATTTGGACAGTACGACATGACCGTCGAACAGCACGAGGAACTACTCGACGCCATCACCGGCCTGCAAGGAATGGTCATGATCTCTGGGTATGCATCGCAACTATACGAATCGCGTTTGTCCGGCTGGACCCGGCATGAGTTTGATTTGCCCAACAACGCAGGTGGCGGCAAGCATAAGCGGCGCATGACGGAAGTGGTCTGGACCAACTTCAAGTCGGCGGCGCAGGAGGTGGCTGCATGATGCTGCTTATCGTTGATCCCGGCGGCGCGGTCCGATGCCTTTACGACGAAGCCATCGACCTGTCGGCACTGGGCACACCCAAGATCGACAGGGCAAGCCATGTCGAGCCCGATGCAGATGGTCGCTGGTGGGCAGACTTGTGGCCCGTGGAGGGACCAAGACTGGGACCATTCGATGCCCGCAGTCTGGCGCTAACGGCCGAACGTGCCTGGCTTGAGACGCACTGGCTGCCCTGACCAACCGACGGGTTGTTTATCGGATAAACAATCGCCTGTTTTTTCATTCCGGGCCGCCAACCTCATCGGTTGCCGGCCCATTTCTATTGGAGGATCCAGATGAATCAGAACCAGCTCAATCGTGAAGTAGCCCAAGTGACCGGCGAAACCGTGGAACTGATCCGCCAGCGGGGTTTCGGCATCCTCGTCGTCCCGCGCGTGTACTTTCAGCCTCGCCGGCGCGGCGGACAAGCGTTACCCAAGCCTACCAAACTCGTGAACCCGAACATTCAACCCGTGTGCAAAGCTGCGTAGCCCGCCAGGATTGCACCATACTATTAAGGAGGGAACAGCGTGATTCAGGTTCCTCAATCGTTATTTCGCCAGCTTCGCACCGTCATTCGGCGGTGCTTCTCGCGTCCCCTGCCACCGGTGCAGGTTCAGGCAAGTCGCGACGGCCTCCTGGTCCGTTGTCAGCATGACGGCATTGCAGTTTCCTTCCACGTCACCACCCAGGACGGCACCGACCAGTTCGTAATCCCCGCCAACGCTCTCGATGACATCGAGGGCAAGGGCCAAGAGCCAGTCACGCTTGAGGCTCATGGCGCTGGCAAGATCACGGCCCGGTGGACCGACGCCGGCGTGCCACGCGTCATCGAGTACGAAACGGCAGCGGATTCACTTCCTGACTTCCCCAAAGCACCGGACCGGCTCGTGGAGCAGGATGCCGTGGCCCTCAAGGCGCTTGACGATGCAATGCAAACGGCGGCAAAGGACTCGGTTCGCTTCAGCACGAACAAAATCCAACTTCGTGGGCGGGCAGGCGTCATTGCCGCCACGGACGGCAGGCAACTTCTGTGGTCGAGTGGGTTTCGTTTCCCTTTCACGGACGACTTGCTGGTACCGCGCGTTACCGTTTTCGGGTGTCGGGAACTGGACGGTGAAATCAAGATCGGCAAGACGACCGCGCACGTGTGCGTGCAGGTCGGGGCGTGGACGATCTACCTTCCAATCGACAAGGAAGGCCGGTTTCCACGTGTCGAGAGCATCATCCCCAATCCGACAGCAAGCGGCACGACGTTCCAGCTTGCGCCCGACGATGCCGCGTTCTTGACGAAGGCCCTGCCACGCTTGCCCGGCGAAGACAGCGAGTTCTCTCCTGTCACCCTGGACCTCAACGGACAGTTCGCTGTCCGTGCGCGTGACGCAGAACAAGGCCGTTCAACGGAGGTGATCCTGGCGCGATCCAACGCCAGCGGCAAAGCGGTGCGTTACGCCCTCAATCGCCAATACGTCAGCCGGGCCATCAGCCTCGGCTTAACGGATGGGCACGTGCTCAACGTCGAAACGCCAATCCTGTTCCAGGACGACCGCCGCAAGTACGTCGTGATGGGTCTCGGCAAGGATGCCGGGCTCGCACCCAGCGACAAGGACTTGCGACTGCGTTCCGATTCCGCCGAAGCAGGCAATCACTCACAACCACATGAAAGGAGAACAACTCCCGTGAAACCGGTCCAACGAATTTCGACACCCAGGCCCGAAGCCGAAGCCACCAACGGCAACGGAACCACGAATGGTCAGCATCACACCAAGGTCGGCTTCAACGCCCTGCTCGAAAAAGCCCAGTCCATCCAGAACGGCCTTCGTGACTTGCTGCTTCGCACCAACCAACTGCTCTCCGGTCTCAAGGCGTACCGTCGGCATGCCAAGACCATGCAGTCCACGCTCGCCAGCCTGCGCCAGCTTCAGCAAGTTGAGGCGTAGCACAACATTCATGCCCCTGGACACCGAACCCAGGGGCATCATCCCAAACATAAGGAGAGATTCCATGCCCTTGAAGCTCAACATCGGTCTGAGCAAGAAGGTCGGTGAAAGCAACTACGGGTCCCGCGGAGCCAGCGTCAATGTCGAACTTGAGCTGGAAAGCGCCCTGATCGCGGAGCCGGCCAAGTTCCAGGAGCGTGTGCGGCAGGTGTTTACGCTCGTGCGTTCGTCACTGGACGAGGAGCTGAACGGCAACTGCCACGCTCCCTCGACCGACAACGGCAACGGGAAAACCCAGCAACCTGCCAACGGCCCTTCTCGCAACGGCGGCCAGCGCCAGGCAACGCAAAGCCAGATCAAAGCGATTCACGCGATCGCCCGAAGCAGGCGCATCGACATCAGCCAGTTTCTCAGTGATCGCTTTCATGTTCATCGCGCTGACGACCTCACCATCAAGGAAGCGAGCAGCGCGATTGACGAACTGAAAGGCGATGCCAAAGATGGGAGGGCCGCATGACGACGCTGCAAATCGCCCCGCCCAGGCCGCAGCCAAAAGCGTTCAACCACATCAGTTATTCCGCGATCAGCACATTTCAAACCTGTCCACTTCGATTCATGTTCAAGTACGTCCTCGGCCTGCCGGTCACAACCATTTCGTCCAGCCTCGTTTTTGGCTCCGCCATGCATCAGGCTGTACAGTTCCATTTCGAGCAACTGTTGATCGGCAGGCCCACTCCTGACCTCGACACGCTTCTTGGCGTCTACCAGGACTACTGGGAAACGTGCGACGGCCAGGCGGTTCTATTTGGCGCTGGCGAGGATCGGGATGCACTCGGCCGAATGGCCGATCGCCTGCTGCGGACTTTTCAGCAAAGCCAGTTTGCTCAACCCAGGGGCACCATCCTTGGCATCGAGGAGGAACTGCGCGGCCAGGTCGTCCCCGGCTGTCCGGACCTGCTGGCACGTGTGGATCTGATCGTTGATGCGGGGTCCGAATTGCTGGTCAGCGATTTCAAGACCGCCCGCTGCTCGTGGAGCGATGACAAAGTTGACGACATTGCCCCGCAGCTTTTGCTCTACAGCGAGCTGGTCAAACCCATCGCCGATGGGCGGCCAGTCAAGTTGTCATTCGCGGTCCTCACCAAGACGAAACTGCCCGTCTTGACGGTGCATGACGTTCCAAACGACCATCAGCAGGTGGAACGCACCAAGCGCACGGTCGAGAACATCTGGCGAGCGATTCAGTCAGGTCACTTCTTTCCGAACCCCGGCCCGATGCAATGCGGCTCATGTTCGTACCGCGAGCCATGCCAGCGATGGGCCGGTTGAAGATCGCGACCAATCACCAAACCACCATCTTATAAGGAGGCAACTGCATGACCGATTTGCGGGACGGTCAGTCTGTCGAGGTGCAAGGCTCGGCGCGCCGGCCCTACGTGCTGAAGAACGTCGGCGGCGTGCTGAGTTGTACGTGCGCCGCCTGGCGTTTTCAATCAGTGCCCATCGAACTGCGCACGTGCCGGCATCTCCGGGAGCTGCGTGGTGATGATGCCGAGAGCGCCCGCGTTGGCACGCCGTCATTGGTAAAGATCACGCCCAAGCCTGCCGTGAAAGCGCCGTCGCTGCTGCTTGCGGAAACGTGGGACGGCGAGCTGGATCCCAGGGGCTACTGGCTCAGTGAAAAGCTAGACGGCGTGCGGGCGTTCTGGAAGGCATGAATGGAATACCTCCTTCATTACAGGGTGTCATGGTGTGAACAAACGCCGCCGTGATGTGCACCATATCGGCGGCGGGTACATCTGGCATCACATCTTTCTTTGGAGAAGTCAT
>Ga0194131_10009981_pt1 | contig 11791 bp, 9 predicted proteins | sample TA2KigO120mmetaG_FD_148631 | JGI IMG/M metagenome (GOLD analysis project Ga0194131, IMG submission 148631) | Freshwater microbial communities from Lake Tanganyika, Tanzania - TA2015053 Kigoma Offshore 120m | ecosystem: Environmental > Aquatic > Freshwater > Lake | place: Tanzania: Lake... | reverse complement strand
CCGAGCCACGATGCTGCCGCCGCTCCCGGCGACCAGCGCGCAGTCGCCGATGTCGGTCGCGACCACCGGCGTGCCCTGGGCCCGGTAGGCCAGGATCTTCAAGGGACAGAACCAGGGCGGCGCGTCGGCCGCGTAGGGCGCCAGTCCCACGTCCATCGCGGCCACGAGGTCGGCGGCGCGAGCCTCGTTCACCTGTCCCACCACGCGCACGCGGGGGTGGTCGATCTTCACGGGGCCGCCGCCCACGCAGAGGCCCGCTGCGCCCGGGATGCGGTCCACCACCCCGGGGAGCGCCTCCACGCCGTGCCAGGGCTTCATCGAGCCGAGGAAGCCGATCACGAAGTCGTCGTCGCTGAAGCCGAGCGCCCGTCGCGCCGCCTCGCGGTTGCCAACGTGTCGCGACACACCATTCGACAACAGCCGCGCCTTGACCCCCATCGCGCCGAGCCAGTCCACCAGCCAGCGCGAGACGGCCACCACCTCGCCCTCGGCCCCCGCCGCCGTCAGGATGCGACGTTCCCAGTCCTCGGCCAGCTTCCGCTGGGGCAGCGACTCGTAGCGCGCGCGCTCCTGGACCAGCGGCGCGTTCACCTCCAGGATCCACCTCGCCTTGCTGTCGCGCGCCACCTTCCAGCCGGCGTCGGAGAAGAGCGTGAAGCGCTCCCACAGGAGGGTGGGACGCAGCGCGAGCGCCGACCTCGCGCAGCGCCGGGCGGTCCGGATCGCCCGCTCTTCTCCCCAGGCCGACAGCCAGCTGGGCCAGCCTGCCACGCCCACCGGGATGATGGGCACGCCAAGCTGCGCGTGCACGCCCCGGCGATCGGCGAGGCGCGGCGTGACAATCGTGGCGCCCAGCGCCGTCGCCACGCCACGCACGTGGGCCGAGGCGCCGGAGGGCCCCAGGGCGGGGATGCCCGCCGCGGCGCACAGGTAAACCGGTCGCTCCACCTACTTCTTGGGCGGCACGAAGTGCACGTCGCGCGCCAGCGCCGCCACCCGCTCCTCGGGGGTCAGCGTGACCATGTTTTCGAGGATCCAGCCCAGTCGTCGCGTCTGCACGCGCCCGCCCACGTACTGTTTCTCCCAGCCACCGCGCGGGTTGCGGATGATGCTCGCCATGAACGCGGCCTCCTCGGGGAGCAGGCCCAGCGGCTGCTTCAGGAAGTAGGCCTCCGCGGCGGCGCGCGCCCCGCGCACGGTGGGTCCCCACTCGATCACGTTCAGGTAAAGCTCGAGGATCCTGTCTTTCCCCAGCTCCCGCTCCATCTCCACTGCGTAGAGCAGCTCCTTGAGCTTGCGCGCGTAGGTGCGCTCGGGCGTGAGGAAGAGGTTCTTGGCCAGCTGCTGGGAGATGGTGCTGCCGCCGCGCACCACCTGGCCCTCCACGTCGTTGTCGTGGGCGGCCTCGGTCATGCTCTCCACGCTGAAACCGCCGTGCGATCGGAAGCTGGCGTCTTCCGCGGAGATCACGGCGGCTGGCAGCATGCGTCCGGCGTCGGCGAGGGGGAGCCAGCCCGCGGTGCCCTCGCCGCCCGGCACGGGGACGAGGTTGCCATCATTGTCGCGACCCATGTGGGTGAACGAGCCCATCCGGTACTCGGGACCGACCAGCCCGTCGACGTTGAAGTCGGCCACGCTCGGCCGGAAGGTGATTCGCAGGGGGAGCAGGCGAAACTCCCCGTTTCCCGCGATGGTGCCCCTGATGTCGGCCTTCCGTGACTCGGGCACGAGCGACGCCACGGCCGCGTACACCGTGCTGATCTCGGTTCCTGGCAGGCGGTAGCGCCCCGCCGCGAGTTCCGGGAGCGACACCTCGGCGTCGACCTCCACCTTCACGCCCTTGGCCTCCACGATGCCGCTGAAGCGCGCGCCGTCCCAGCGCCCCTCGGCGCTCACGTCGATGGGGCCGAGCGTGCCGCCGAGGTCGTCGTGCGCCAGCGTGCACCGGCAACTCGCCCTCACGTTGGGCTTCTCGGGGTCGGCGCCGGGATCGTAGTCGACCTCCACGGTGCCGTAGGGCGTGCGCTCCTCGATGTGCACGGTAGGCAACAACGTGACGGCTTCTTCGCCCGGAGACTCGCTGCTCGGCGGGGCCTCGATCGACGTCAACCACGGGCGGTGGTGCAGGGCCGCCCAGGCGGCGAGCGCAAACGCCGCCACCACGGCGACCAGCGAGATCCAGCGGCTCATGCCGCGATCACCTGGGCGATGCTGCGCGCGAAGTCGGGGTGACTGGCGATGCGGTCGGCGAGGTCGTCACCGGGCGCAGCCCGGTCGGAGGCCGGCCGCGTGCGGTCGCGGTACCGCAGGAGGGCCTGTCCCACGGTGAGCTTCTCAAGGGGCAAGGCGGGCACGTAGCCGCTCTCGCCCTCCTCGAGGATCCCTGCCTCCTGCAGCGTCTCGAGCGCCGCGTACACGTGGTCGGGGTCGCTGCCGAGCACCGCGTTGATCGCCTGCTCGCTCGACGGCCCCTGCCCGGCCTGGAAGCGGCGCGCCAGCACCAGCAAGCATTGCAGGCCGAACAACACGTCGGGAGAACGTCGCTCGGTGCCCTCGATGAGCCGGTCCTCGGCGCGCGACATCTCGGTCCAGCGCTCGGTCACCACGCTGATCACCACGCCGAGGAGGATGATGCTCCACACCGCGTAGACATAGAGCAGGAACAAGGGGACGAAGGCGAGCGAACCGTAAATCAGCGCCGTGGCCTGCGTGCTCTGGAAGAGCTGGACGTAGGCGCCGAAGGCCCACTTCAGGCCCTCGAACAGGAGCGCGGAGAGCAGGCCCCCGACGAGCGCCGAGCGCCAGCGCACGGCGGTGTCGGGCAGGGCGCGAATGCCGAAGACGAAGGCGGCGGTGGTGACCAGCACCGGCGTGGCGTTGTGGAGGACCGCCCAGCGAGTGACTTCCTCGGCGTGCTGGGTCAACGAGGTACCGGTGGCGACGATCACCGGCGCGAGGGTAATCGTGGCGTAGTAAAGGGCCAGTCGCGACGTGAGTGGCCGCTTGACCCGCGCGTTCCAGATGCGATTGTAGGCCTCCTCGGCGGCGAGGAAGATCCGGGCGCTCGCCATGAAGGCCACGAATAGGCCGACGGCGCCGATACTCTTGGCGTCGAGTTCGTCGGGGAGCCCCGCGGACTGCCAGTCGGGCAGGCGCGTGGCGAGGTCGGCGCCGATGAAGGCCGACAGGGGGACGGAGCCGAGGATGCCGAGGCCGTCGAGCACCAGGACGACGAGAACCAGCACGGGAACCAGCGCCACCAGCGTCCAGTAGGAGAGCGTGCCCGCGCGCACGGGAATCGCGTCTTTCACTAGCTTGCGGGAGAGGATCGCCACGAACTTGGCGGCCAGGCGCAGGTGGGCGGGCAGGGCCGGGTTGCGCACCTGGGCGCGGTAGAGGCGGTCGACGAGGAGCATCGCGGGGAAAGCCTACCGCAGTCGGGCGGCGGCCGGCGGCTACCCGCCGCCGTCGAAGTTGCAGTTGAGCAGGTTGCACGAGCGGGTGCAGCGGTGCACCTCGTGGCGGCGTCGCATCGTCTCGGCGGCGTTCCAGATCGCCGCGAGCGAGCGGCCGTCATCCACGCGGCCCACGGGCTCGAGGAAGTAGCAGAGGCGCACGTTCCCGGCCGGATCGAAGGCAAGGTCGCTGTGCCCTGCCTTGCAGACCTGACCGTTGTCGATGCTCGGATCGCGAAAGTGTAGCTTGAAGGCTAACAGCTGCTCCACAGAGTTGCACACCTTGCCCCAGGCGCGGCGCTCCTCGATGAGCACGTCGAGCGCGGCGTCGATCTCGGGAAGCTGGGCAGGGCTGGGCCACATCGCGGAGCGGCGGAACCAGGCGGGATCGTGAGCGTTGTTCCCAAAGTTCTGGTAGAGCGGCTGCACCACCAGCTCGTAGCCGCGCGACTTCACCCAGCCGAGCAGGTCGGGCAGTTCCGTCGCGTTGCCCGCGTGCAAGATGCTGGCGATGATTACCCGGGGCGTGCCGACGCGATCGAGCTGATCGCAGGCCTCGATCACCTTGCGGTGGCTCCCGGCGCGCCCACGGCTGCGGTCGACGGTGCTCTCCTTGAAACCGTCGAGCGAGAGGTAGGCCACGCTCACGCCGGCATCGCGCAAGGCCTCGGCGCGCGCGTCGGTCAGCAACCAGCCGTTGGTGTTGAAGGTGACGGTGAAGCCCAGCTTCACCGCGCGGGCCATCAGGCGCTCCAGGTCCTTGCGGAGCAGCGGCTCCCCGCCCACGAAGTTCATCGCGGCGGGGCCGGTCCAGGCCGCCAGCTCGTCGATCACCCGGGCCCAGGTGGCCTCCGGAAGATCCTCGGCCTCGTTCTTGTAGATATCGCAGTGGGCGCAGGGCAAGAAACACCGGTCGGTCACGGAGAGGTGCACCTGCCGCGGCGCATCGGCGGCGGCCCGGAGTCGCAGGCGCGACATCACGCGCGTGCCCACCTCGCCCGCCAGCACGCGCGCGAGGGCGTTCACGACACCATCGCGATCTCGCCCGGCGAGATGTCGGTATAGTTGGCCGAGCGCGGGATGTAGCAGCCGTGGCAGGCGGCCAGGCGGGCGTAGTCGCCGGTCGCGACGCGGTGACGATGACCGCGCATGGCGTCGCCAAACCAGAGTTCGCTAAACGGGCGCTGGTTCACGTTGCCGAGAACGTTCTGGAGCTGGTTGTCCCGCGTGCAGGTGGTGACGTTGCCGTCCCAACTCACCACGGGTGACTTCCAGAAGCAGGCGCAAATCCCAGGCCCCCCGTCCACCTCGCGGGGCGTACGGTCCTCGCGCGGGAGGCCGAGGCCGAGGCGCGACACGGCCTCGCGGTATTCCCGGTTGGCGTGCGCCTGCGCCTCCGGCGTGGGTGCATCGAGCTGCCGGAAGAACACCACGGCGTCGGCGCCGCCCGGCACGTGCTGCGCGGCCACCCGCACGGTCATTCCCCGGTCGCGACAGGCCGCCGTCCACCGGCCGCGGAAGGCCTCGGCCTCGTGCGCGTTGTTGCCGGAGAGGATCATCTGGAACACCGGCCGAGGCCAGGGGGCGCCCGACCGTGCCTTCTCGTCGAGGAAAGCGAGCACGTTGGCTTCGACCTCCTCGAAGCTGTCGCGCCCCTTGATGCGCGCATAGGTGTCGCGACTCGCGGCGTCGAGTGACAAGTGCCAGGTCTGCGGCACGGGCGAGGCGTTCAGCGCGGTGCGCACCCGGTCGCGACCGAGGTGGGTGGCGTTGGTGTGCAACTCCACGCGCGAGAAGGCCCCCCGGGCGGCAGCGCGGAGACCGGCCCGGTATACCGCCCCGAACTCGGGGTGGATGAGCGGCTCGCCGAGCCAGAAGGGCACCAGCGTGTCGAAGTGGGCGCCGGTGGCCACGAGGTCGTCGAACAGCGCCTCCGCGGTGGCCAGGGGCAGGAAGCCGCCGCTCGCGTGGTGCGGGTGAGCGGTGCCCTCGGCCACGGTGCAGTGCACGCAGGCGAGGCTGCACTGGTTCGTCGTCTCGAGGACGAGGTAGCTACCCGGGAGCGCGAAGGGGCGCGTCACCCCTGCATGCTAGCGCAGCCGGCCTAGTTGTAGTCGTGGTGGACGGTACCGGAGGGCGGCTCGGGGGGCGGCGCGTCTGGCACGACGACGCCGGGCTCCTCGGCGCCGTCGCGCGCGGCGTCGTCGCTGCCTGCCGGGGCCCAGTAGCCGGGTACCCACTCGTCACCATCGTTGTAGTAGCCGTCTACCCACACCTGCCCGTCACGACGATCCTCGCGCCAGTAACCGTCGATGTAGGCGGTGCCCGCCCAGTAGCCGGGCACCCACAGCCAGCCCACGCGGGCCACGGCGGGGCGCCAGTAGCCGGGACTCCAGCGAGAACCCACGTAATAGCCCGCAACCCACACCCAGCCCGCTCGCGCGGCGGGGGCGTAGGCGGCGGCCCACGGCGAGATCGCGATGTGTACCCGCGCGCCGGGGCGAGCGTACGGGCGATGACGGCGGGGCCGCGCCTCGGCGAGGAGAGGGGCGACCAGCACCAGCGCGGCGAGAAGGGTCGGAAGTGTCTTCATGGCAACTGTCTATACGCGCCGGGGCGACCCGTCCTTCGATGCCCGGTTAAGCGACGGAATGACGCCCGACATCTCGGCGCTGCTCGCCGATCTTCCGAAGACCGACCTGCACGTTCACCTCGACGGCTCGCTCCGCCTGGACACCCTGGTGGAGCTCGCGGCCGAGCGAGGCGTGAAGCTGCCCTCGAATACTCAGGAGGGCCTGCGTGAGACGGTGTTCAAGTCGCACTACGCCGATCTTTCCGAGTACCTGGCTGGCTTCGCCTGGACCTGCGCGGTGATGCAGGACGCCGAGGCGCTGGAGCGCATCGCCTACGAGTTCGCCCTCGATAACTGGGCTGAGAACGTCCGCTACGTTGAGGTGCGCTTCGCGCCCCAGCTCCACCAGCACGACGCTCTCGACGGGCGCGGGGTGTTGCGGGCGGTCAACGCGGGGCTGGCCCGGGCAATGACCGAGATCAACGCGGCACGCCCCCCCGGTACGCCGGCGTTCCGATACGGCATCATCGTGTGCGCGCTCCGCATGTTCAACCAGCATTTCTCGACCTACTACCGGCTGTTGTTGCTGGCGCTCTCGAAGTTGCCCCGGCGACGTCTCGCCGGGCTTGCCTCGCTGGAGTTGGCGCGCGACGCGGTCTGGGCCCGCGACGAGGAGGGCATCCCGGTGGTGGGTTTCGACCTCGCCGGCCAGGAGGATGGCTACCCGGCCACCGACCACCAGGAGGCCTACGCCTACGCCCACGCGAACTTCCTTCACAAGACGGTTCACGCCGGCGAGGCCTACGGCGCGGAGTCGATCTTCCAGGCGATCACTGCCTTGCACGCGGATCGAATCGGTCACGGCTACCTGCTTTTCGCCCCCGACCGCATCCTCGATCCTAAGATCGTCGACAGGGCGGCCTACGCCGAGCGGCTCGCGGAGTTCATCGCCGACCGCCGCGTGACGATCGAGGTGTGCATCACCTCGAACCTCCAGACCAACCCTGCGATTCGCTCCGTGGAAGACCACGCCTTGCGACGCATGCTCGACAAGCGCATGTCGGTGGCGATCTGCACCGACAACCGGTTGGTGTCGCACACCACGGTCACCCGGGAGCTGGAGCTGGCGGTGAGGCACGCGCGCATCACGCCACGCGAGCTGCGCGACATCGTCATCCACGGGTTCAAGCGGAGTTTCTACCCGGGCACCTACGCCGAGAAACGCGGCTATGTGCGGCAGGTGATCGACGAGTGCGACCGCGTGCTGGCGCGGCACGGGGTGGACTTGCGGAGCAGCGCGCCCATTTGCGCCTGAGGGGTTGTCCCGGGGATGGTCGTTCCGAACGAGGAGTTACCGATGTCGATCGCGAACGCGCTGGGCGCGCTGGAGTGGAACACCAACGGCGGCAAGTCCTTCGACGAGGGCAAGGGCACGGCGTTGCGGAACTGGGAGTGTACCGGCCCGAAGGGCTTGGCCGACGTGGTGATCGGGTGGACGCTCGACTCGTCGGTGGTGGCTTACGACCTCTACCTGGGCTGGCGCCAATTCCCGCTCGGGCGCTGCACGCGCACCGACCGCTACTTCGACGCGGCCTACCTGCAGGCGATGTTCGACAACCAGCTCGGGCAGGCGGCTCGGGTCCGCCTGCCGCCGGGCGCGCTCGCGGTGGTGGACCAGGTGGCCGCCAACGGGCCGAACGACTGGTACTACGCCAAGCTTGTCGGCGTGCGCGGCGACGGGTCGATGGTGAACGTGCGCGGCTGGTCGCTAGGCTCGGCGGCCTACCGATCGAGCGGCGCGCAGCCGGGCATCCCGGCGGCCAGCGTGGCGCCCGTGCCCTTCCGGCGCCCGCCCGGCCATCGTGACTGGAAGACCGCGTGGGAGCCACAGGGGACGGTGCAGAAGCCACTCGGTTGACCGGGCCAGAGCGCAGAAGGATTGCCGCGTGACGGCCTTGCTGGGCGGCTGCCTGTTCCGCCCGTCGAGGACGTCATCCGCCGAGTCCCAGGGTCACTTCTTCTTCCCAAACAACCGCGAGATGAAACTCGCGTCGTCCTCCTGCCTCGCCTCCTTTTCCTTCTCCATCCGCTTGAGCTCGCGCATGGCGTCGGGGTTGGCGGGCTTAATCTTCAGGGCCGCCACGAAGGCCTCGCGGGCCGCCTTGTCGTTGCTCTTCGCGCGGTGCACCAGGCCGATGAGCACCCAGCCGCTGTCGAGGCGCTCGGAGCCCTGCACCGCATCGAATAGGCGCTTGGCGCCGGCCTCGGCCTTCGCCTCGTCCTTGCCGTGATGGATCTTGAAGGTGGTGTACCCGGCATAGGCAGCAAACTCCCGCTCCTCGGGCACTCGCTCGGCGCAGCGGGTGAAAATATCGTGGGCCTGGGCGAGACGTCCCGCGTAGTGGTCGGTGAGTCCCCGCTTGAATTCCGACTCGGAGTCGAGGATGGCGCGGACTTTCTCCATCGCCTGCTCCTCCTCGGTCTTCTCGCCGCGGATCACCTTTGCGATGTAGGCCTCGCGCCTCTTCACGTCGCCCAGCACCTCCCAGGCAGCACGGACGCGATCGAAGATCTCGGCGGCGCTGGCCTGCACCTCGGCCGAGTCCTCCACGAAGCGGTCGGGGTGGAGCTCGCGGGCGAGGGTGAAGTACGAGCGGCGGATCGTCTCTACTGGATCCTGCCAGCTCACGCCGAGCACGGCGAAGTGGTTGGCCGCGCCCAGGATCCGCGCGTGGACGGGGCCAAGGCGGTCGGCGACGGGCTGGGTAGCCGTGGCGAGATGGCGCGGGGTGGCCTTGCCGGTGGCATCGGCGATCATCGCGGCGATGTCGTCGATGCCACCCGACGACGGGCGCGTCTTGGTGACGGCGCGCACCTCGTAGACGCTGGTCTCGATGCCGACGTCGGCGAGCGCGCCGAGGGCGAAGCCGATGCGAATCCAGCGCTCCGCCGCCGCCGCGCCGCCCGGGGCGAACTCGATCACATCGTCGAGGGTGCGAGAGCCGTCGAGGTCCAGCAGATAGTCCGATAGTCCGGGCGGCATGGCTTGCCTTGCCAGCCAGGTGCACCCCGGGGACTGCGCCCGCAGATAGCTGGTGACGCGCGGTCGCGGCAGGCCGGTCGAGTAGAGGCTCTCGGCGAAGTCGATCGGCTCGCGACGCGGGGCTGACCGGCCCTCGACCCACTTCGACTCGCCCCCGGTTTCCTTGAAGATGCCGGCCATTCGCGCCTGGTTGGCCGCGGCCACGACCTGGGCCTCGTCGACACCGGGCTGTTGCTCGCGGGCGTGGTCGGTCGTCTCCGACTTGAGATTCGACTGCACCAGAGTGATGGCGCCATCCGCGACGAAGATGACGCGCCGGCGCTTGCCATCGGTCCAGTCCAGGGCGCCCTGGGCGCGGGCGACGAGGCACTCGGCAAGCTTGGCGGCGAGGGGATTCATGCGGGGAGGCTCCTCAGCGCCTCTCGCGCCGGCTCGAACTCGTGGTTGCGCGCGAGAGCGCGCCGGAGGAGCACCCGGGCCTCGTCGGCCTCGCCGCGCTCGATGCAGATGCTCGCCAGCCAGTAGAGCGGCTCCTCGGACTCGGGGTCGAGGGTTACCGCGCGGCGCAACTCGCCCAGGCCGGCAGCGGTGTCGCCAGGGCAGGCGAGGTGGCGGGCCCGGCCCAGCATCGCGAGGATGTCGGGGTCGCCGCCCTCCAGGCGCAGGGCGGCGCCAAACAGCGCCGCCGCGGTGACGTGTTCGCGGCGCCCGAACGCCTCGCGTGCGCGTTCTGCCAGCAAGACGGCGTGGCTCTCGGCGCCGATCCTGTGGACTTCGCGGCGCTCGCGCCGACTCAACTCGGCGTCGTAGATGGCGCGTCGCTGGGCGTCGCCGAGCACCCGCCCGGCCTCGACCACGGCGGCAAAGCGGCGCTGCGCGCGTTCCCGGGTGGCGGCCGACACCCCGGCCGGCAGGGTGTCGGGGTGAATCGTCGCGACGGCGGTCAGCACGGCGGCCGACACCTCCACGTCGAGCGCGGCGGGAGGGAGGCCGAGGACGGTGTAGTGGTCGGCGTCGCCGAGCAGCAGGTCCTGGGCAGCGACTCGCTCCTCCAGCGCCGCCGTCTCCGCGGCCGAGAACCCGCCCTCCCCCGTGGCTTCCGAGGGGGGCGCGTTGCCGAGCGACAGCAGGGCGAAGCGGCGGAGGATGGCGACCAGGCGCGATAGCGGCTCGCCACCGGCCGAGAGCGCCTCGCCCAGCGTGGCGCCGCCCACCAGGGCGGCGCGGCCCGCCGCCAGCGTGCCGCGGGGGTCGACCAGCGGCCAGGCCCACGTCGGGAGGCAGAGACGCACGTACTGCCGCGACTCCTCGGCATCGACAAGCACATCGGCCTCTCCCCCCGCGCGCCAGAAGGCCACGGCGGCGGGCACCTCGTAGCCGGCGAGGCCCACCGGCTCGACGGCCAGCGCCCGCCACTGCCCGGAGCCGCAGTCGGCCGCGCGTTGGAGGCGGCGCAACACCTGCTCGCGCAGCGCCCGCTCGGCAGCGGCGCGGTCGAGCAGCGAGGTGCTGACGAGGGTCTCGCCCAGCCGGCGACCACGCCGTCGCGCCTCGGCGGCGCTGGCGTCGAGGTGCTGCCGATTGGCCAGCCCGAGATCGGACAGGATGGCGCCGAGCTCGGTCTCCCGGTCGCTCGAGCGAGCCGAGGCCGGGGCGCCGCGCTGGAAGAACACCTTGCAGCGCCAGCCGTTGGCCTCGACCTCGAGGACGCCGGTGAAACGGCGATCGTGCAAGCGCAACAGCAGCGGCGGGAGCCAGCCGGGCCGCAACTGCCCCTCGTCGCCGCGCGCCTCGGGCCGGGACTTGCTCGCCGTTCCGCCCACCACTTCACCCGCGGGGAGCCGCACCGGGCCGACGAGGAAGGTCTCGTGCGCGGGGGAGGCCTCGTCGGGGAGGAGCTGGAGCAGCTTGGCATGCACCTCGTCGATGGGCGGGGGCTTGCGAAAGAAACCGTCGGCACCGGCGCGGGCGGCGGCCTCGCGGGGAAAGTCGCTGCCGCTGTAGAGGAGGACGGGGATCCGGGGACCCGGCGCGAGCCGGATCGCGGCGCAGAGCGCGGCTCCATCGGTGCCGGGAAGGATGAAGTCGAGCACCACCGCGTCGGGACGCAGGCCGAGCACGGACGCGTAGGCGTCCTGGGCGGCGGTGCAGACGAGGGCGTCCCACCCGCGCGCGCACAGGCCGTCGGCGACCACCCGCGCGGTGAGCGCGTCGTCGTCGAGGATCAGCACACGCTTCATCGCCACCCGGCGAAGCTAACCGTGCCTCAACTTTTTTTCGGGAGGCCATTTTTTGGCGCAGCGCTGGCATAGGGTGGGAGCGCAACACGGGTGGCTCGTGGTCAACAAGGTGATTCTGATCGGAAATCTCGGGCAAGACCCGGAGGTACGCAAGACCAACAGCGGCAACTCCGTCGCGTCGCTGCGCCTGGCCACGGCCGAGCGCTTCAAGGCCGACGATGGCACCTGGCAGGAGCGGACCGAGTGGCACTCGGTCGTCGCCTGGGGTCGCACGGCGGAGAACGTGGGCCAGTACTGCAAGAAGGGCAAGCAGCTCTTCGTCGAGGGTCGGCTGCAAACGCGCAAGTGGCAAGACAAGGAAGGGAAAGACCGGTACTCCACCGAGGTGGTGGCCGAGCTGATCCGCTTTCTCGGCGGCGGGGCTGGCGGCGGGGGTGAGCGCGGCGACGACTACGGCGGTGGCGGTGGCGGCGGCGGCGGC
>Ga0194131_10009980_pt1 | contig 11794 bp, 10 predicted proteins | sample TA2KigO120mmetaG_FD_148631 | JGI IMG/M metagenome (GOLD analysis project Ga0194131, IMG submission 148631) | Freshwater microbial communities from Lake Tanganyika, Tanzania - TA2015053 Kigoma Offshore 120m | ecosystem: Environmental > Aquatic > Freshwater > Lake | place: Tanzania: Lake... | reverse complement strand
CACTGATCTGCCCCCTTGGTAAAGAGCTTCATATTCGCCGCAAATTGACGGAATTTAAGCTTTCATTTCATATATTTCTAGAGCGACGGCGCTTGAGCAGGTAAATTTACATTTCGCTTTGAGTTGCAGTGTATCTGCGCATATTCGTCAGTGAGTGCGATATGGCGGTATCGAGCCGATAAAGCGGAAAATAGCCTTTATTGGTAAGTTCGCCTTTAAAGCTTTTATGCTGTACCACCATCTCTTCATACGCCGCCTGATTTATAATGCGTTTTGCCAGATAATAATTAACGCGATGTGGCGAAAAGAGGGATTTAAAATGATACAGAGTTTCCGCGCCACCGCCCAAATGTATGTATTCAACGCCGTTAGCGCAGGCCCATTTGCACATTTCATAAATGGCAAAACTGCTTGGTCTCAAAGGACGTTTTTCGGCTACATCGGCGGAGAGGAAATAAAATAAGTTTTTGTGGTCTTGAATCCATACATACGCGCCGCAGATCTCATTATGGTTATCGTAAACAAATACGATTTGTTTAAAAGGAATCCGCTCAAGATACGCCTCGGGGAAATAATAAAACTGATAGGAATTAAGGGCATCGAGGCGTTTATAATAAATCTCGGTGAAGGTTTTGACATCGTCAGAAAACTCCATCCTAAGTTTATTTTTTTGTGCCCACCTGATATCCGTACGCCGCGTGCCGAACAATTCATGCCATATCGACTTTTCCCCAGATTGAGTAGGGATGACAATGTGTTGCCCCGACTGTGACAACTCATATTCTTGCCATTCTATGCTGCCGAGTTTGCAGAAGGGATCAATGCGTATGAATTCCGAGACAATATGGGCTTTCAGCGCGTACTCACGAAACTCAGTTTCAAACCTGCGCATCAACTGATTGCATACGGCGGCGTCCTCGGTACTGAACCAGAAGCCGCCAAACTCATAAGCGGAACAGATATCGAACCAATCGCTAAGATACGGACACGGGCGCTTGATATAGGGGTAAAACAGAATTTCACCGTTCTCCTCATACACTACCGCCTCCGCCACAGCCTTATCTCCTGGAAATAACAACGTACCCGCATTCACCATAGAATAACTACATAGTACGCTTGGCTCTAATAGCCTGCTCATCGCCTTATTCCAACTTTCCTCGTCCGATAGTATAGATAGATTAGCCATTAATCTTTCTTCCTGACAATCTTATATAACTCATCTCGCTCATCTTTAAGGCGTTCGACATGGTTTTGCCAGTCATCATATTGCGCGCTGATGAGCCTTCCATAAATGCCGTCAGACAGAGGAGAGCACAACCATTCGATCAGGTAATGGAGTTTCTGGTATTTTTCGATTTCGTCTTCCGCCAAGCGTGACAGCGCAAGCAAATAGTTGTCAGATCCGATATTGTCAAGGCCCCTGGCGATGCGCGTTTTGTTCATCTCGGTGTGGTAACTACCGGGCAAAACTGAATTCACCCAGATATCTTTTTTGGCCAGCTGATAGGCTAGCGAATAAGCAAACCCATTTAGCGCGTGTTTGGATGCGCTGAAGGAAATGAAATATGGATCCGGGCCGGAAATACCGCCGGAGAGGAATATGATTTTGCCGTTCTTGCTGATGAGATTGTGTCTCAGAAGGTAATGCAGCAGCACGATGGGTCCGAATACGTTGACATCGAAGGTAGGCCCCCAGCATGTCAAATCAGTTTTGGTAAAATCACCAGAGGGACCGAGCACCGCCGAACTGATGATGACGGCATAAAAGGCTCCTTGCCCTAAAAGCGGACGCAAGGCGGTCTCTAAAGACAAGGGCTTATTGAAATCAGCCTTGATTTTAGACACCTTCGCTGAAAGAAATTGCTTCTTAAGCTCTTGTTGCGCGGTGTTGAGGTTGGCTTCGTTGCCAGAAGAAATCGTCACTTCGCTGCCTTTGGAAACAAGGTGCGAAGCGATATTGAAACCAATGCCCCGCGAGGCACCGAAGAGGATGATTTTTTTTCCGTGTAATGCTTTGCTGCAATCCATAAAACTTATCTAAGGTTTGCACATCTTCCGCCACAGCGAACAATGAAGGTTAAGAGTTCATCCAATGAAAATGTAATTTCCCGTATTTTACCGGACACTGTGACCTCTTTTAATTGGTAACCTTGACAGGTAAGTCTACCGGGATTGAGGAAAAGTCTTTCCTGCCTTGTTGACGTCGGTAAACCAGAGATCAGTACGTTTCATAATTTCTTCAATGGTAGTAGTAATCGGAAATTCTTTAGGCTGGAGCACGCCGTTTTCATCGTATAGATAGCAAACCACACTGTGTATCGGCTTTTCCATCCAATAATTGACAGTGAATTGAAAGAACCATAGGTGTGCCTGTTTGAAATATGAGAGTATTTTGTCTAGGTATTCCTCGCTAAACTCCACCATAGCTTGTTCATGCAAACCCGGACTTCCGTAGGTAATATCCAGCATGATGCCATCTCGGCTGTCAGTGATGACCTTAATATTTTTCCCATCGGAGAAAAGCGAGGCAATCAGATCAGCATCCACAGTCATGTAATTCCAATGGATTTCTTTAGATCGGTCGATAGCTTCGGCTGCAATGATGACAGGATGCAGGTGAAAACCGCGGATATAAAGTCCATTCGTATACGGCACATAAAAAGTCGAGCGCCATACTGGCATCTTGGTACCTGATACGACATACTGCATAAAACTGTGATGAATGAACTGCGTAGAAAAATACACCATCTCTTCTGAATTTATGTTTAAGGTTCCGCTGGTCGGGTCTTTCATTTCATCAAGCAATGGCATTAATAATTCTGCCTGTGCACGAGTTGCATTAAATAACACTGCGTTGAACCCTTTATCAATGCACTGGACGTAATGCAGGAAAGACCCGTCGGAATAGATGTTATCCGGCCCCAAGCACATAACATCAGCGCCTATAGAGCGGGCCCGTTCTATTGATAAATGGTGGAATCCCCCAAAGATGTTGTAACGAAAATTGGAATCATTTCTTTTGTATCCTTCGCAGGTCACCAAGCGTTCGGGAAATTCTACAAAATGTATTTCGCAAATTCCTAACAAGGCTTTAACTATGTCCTGCTGCTTGATTTTTTCGATATCGGCTGCATGCGCATAGATATCCACAGAAATATTTCTGAACTTTGCCACGGCGGGAAGATTGCCAACCGCAAGCAAGGTCGGAACACAGTAGTTACAGAATAGCTTGATGTAGCGTTCACCCCAGATGGAGAAAGAAAGAATGAGGGGTTTTAGTTGCCCCGCCTGAAGGGGCGTTGGTGAAGTGCGGTATGCTTCCTGCCTAACGTATATGAAGTCGTATAGCAGGGTAAAAGGCTCGTATATGTCAGGGAAAATTGCGTCCAAGGCGAGGAAAAAATCTCTTGCTTCTTTCAGTTTCCCCTGTTGCACCAATTCCACGCCAATTGACAACGAATGCAATCCAACATCGTAGTGACCTTCGGTGGGATAGCTGAGGTAACAGGCCTGCGCTAGTGCATACCCCTTCGGGTTAGTTTTCTCCTGCTGTATCAGCCGGGCGCTAGCGCGTTGCATACACTCATGATTGTAGTCCGCAAGCTCAATCAACTCTGACAACGGACGCGAAAAGTTCCATCTTCTAATGCCTCTTTCCGTTACATAATTTTTGTAATGGCTTATGGATTTACTTATCGCTTGATACCACTTCTGGACAGAGCTGGCGAAAAATGGAGCGGAGAAGATTTTCCTCATAAGCTCTAACTGATTCAAGTGATGACAATTATGCTCTAAACCTTTTCATGCTTGCCCACAGTTCTTCTTTTTCAGACAAGATATTTCCCTCTTTAATGGAGGGCGTTTTGATCTTGCAATAGGAACAATTCTTACAATCCTCGTTCATATTTACGGGATCATTGACGCCCTTTCTAAACATCTTCAATTTTTCTCCATTCCAAATATCGACAATGTCTTCGCTAAAAAAATTTCCTATCGGTTTGTAAGCAGTCGGGCAGGGGTAGACGTCGCCGTTAGGCTGAATAGACATTCTGTACCACGGTATAGAGCAGTACTTATGATTCATGTGCTCAGGAATTTGGTAATTGATTTCATCATCCGTCCCTCCTTGCAATTCGAACTTCACCCCCGACTTTTGGGCATAGGCTTGTGCTTTCTTGCAGGCCTGATTGTATTTTTCCATGTCATACTGTGGCACTAAATGATCCGTGGATTTTGAATGCGAATTGAAATACGTCACTTGCACGCCTTCATCAGCATGATACTCTTTGGCAAAGTCGATGGCAAAGGTCAATTCGTCCACCGTATCCTGCATACCTACCATGGAGATTCGGAGCTTGGGAAAATGCGTGCCTTTTCGCTGCTTAATTTCATCGAGTTTTTTTAAGTTGTTTTTAACCTCATTAAGCCGGTCCAAGCTCATATTTCTTTCGTAGGTTTCATTGGTGAAACCGGTAATAGAAATCGTAAGGTAGGTTAGCTTGCCCGCAATCAATTTGCACTTTTCTTCATCCAGCAAAATGCCGTTGGTGGAAAAATAGGTTTCCTTAATATTTTCAAAATCGCTGATCTTTTTAAAAATTTTGTCAAAATCCCGACAGGTCAGTACTTCGTATTTGCTGAAAAGGGAAATAGATTTGATGTGCTCCAAGATCGGACTAAGCTGCATGAACTGCTCCAGGGACAACTGGGACCAGTCCTTCGGTTTGTAATAGCTCAAATGACAAAACCGGCACCGGAGATTGCACTTGGAACTCAGATCAATATCTATATGGGTGGGATAGGTCATAGTGCTTTCATGATGAATTTAAGTTTTTGTCCAACAGGTCATTTTACAACAATATTAAATTTGGAAATATGTCACTTTTTCAGCAGATAGGGCCCAATAATCAGCACATCCAGACCAGAAGAAAAAAAGGTTCGGATGGCATCTGCGGGGGACTCCACAATCGGCTCATTATTTAAGTTAAACGACGTGTTAAGTAACATGGGCACGCCGGTTATTTTGTTGAACGCAGAAATCAGCGTAAAGAATTCCGGCGTGAGCGCTTCAGTAACGGTTTGCAAACGGCAACTGCCATCGGCATGCACAATGGCCGGCACGCGATTAACCAGGTCCGGCTTAATTTTGACCACCTTCTCCATATATGGAGAAGTCATCGGGTAGGATATCTCGAACCATTGATTCACGAATTTATCTAGAACCGCCGGCGCAAACGGTCGAAAAGATTCCCGGAATTTAACCGCTTTGTTGATTAAATCTTTCATATCGGCGTTTCTGGGATCGGCCAGAATGGAACGGCATCCCAGCGCACGCTGCCCGAATTCCATGCGTCCCTGGAACCAGCCAAGAATTTTTCCATCGGCCAGCAACTGCGCGGCAGTCAGCGCAATGTCGATAGGTTTGCAGGGCGACAATTTAGAGGTGACAAATTGATTCAGTATCTCCTCTTCCGAATAGTCCTTACCCAAAAAAGGCATGGCTGCCAATTTTCGATCCACAGGCGAGCCGTTTTGTGCGCTTACACATAACGCAGCACCTATGCTGTTACCACTATCGTCAGGTGCGAAGGGTATGAATACGTTCTCAAATATGCCATTGTTAGCTATAAGACCATTAACAACAGAATTCATCGCCGCACCGCCGGATAAGCAAAGATTTTTGACACCGGTTTTGGCCTTCAGGTCCTTAGCTGCGCCTAAAAAATATTCTTCCGTCACACGCTGCACAGCGGCAGCAATATCAAAATGGCGCTTAACCATGCCCTCATCTGCGCCTCTGGCAGTACCTAAAACCGATAAAAGCTTATCTGTATAGGTAGTTTTGCTATCAAAGTTATAAAACTGGAAATAATCTAGATTGAGTGCAAACTGCACGCCGTCAATAGACTGAAATAACGCTCTGATTGGCTTGAGATACTCTTCAGTATTGCCATACGCAGCCGCACCCATCAGTTTCCACTCGTCCAGATACGGCCGGAATCCCAGATATTCGGTCATTGTGGAATAAAACATACCGATAGAGTGCGGAAATTGTATCTGACCTAGCGGCTTGATCGTATTTTCGTTGCCATGGAACCAGCAGGTGCTCGATTTTTCTCCGTAGCCGTCGCAAGTAAAAATCACCGCTTCATCAAAGCCCGACCCCCAAAAAGCATTAGCAGCATGCGTCATGTGATGAGACACATACGAGATCCGGTAAGGCGCGCGTCCTTCAACCCCGAAAATCTGTTCTGTCGTCGAAAATTTTTTATTTTCGAGCAACGGCAGGAGATGGTTAGCGTTAGAGGAAAAACGGTGGCCCGGATAAGCCGGCCAATCGGAGAAACCAGCGCGGTATCGGTCGGCAACATTAATGGCTGGATTCCAGCTTACGGCAAAGATATCGACATCTTCATAAGTGAGGCCTGACAGCGCTAGAATCTTTTCTAACGCCTTGTGTGGGAAAGCTTTGTCATACTTTCGGCGGGATAGACGCTCCTCTAAGTAGCCATAGGTGAGCCGACCATCAATTGCTAGTGCAACAGAGCTATTGATTCCAGTATCGTGTATGCCCACAACGTTCATTTAAGCTCAGTCTTATTAAAATTTTATTGTCTTGATTTTACGAAAAAATCAGAAACTTAAATCTCTCAAAATAATTTACAATCAATTAAATGACTTGCAAGTCTGAAATCCCTACTTGATAGTATCATCACTTTATTCGCTGTTCAATTGAATAAATTTCTTGGGTATGTAAATCTTGTATAGATTGTCATCTATCGAGGGTGGACATTGAATTAGCAATATAAAATGCTGCGGCCAAATAGTGTTATTTAAGTAAAGTCGAAACCGATGTACTCTACTTCAGACCTAAACGTTGTCTCAGACAAGTCAGTAAATCTTCCGCTTGAAGGATACTTGGCTAGACCCCCCAAGTTCCGGAAAACTTGGTCTGCGGCAACTGGTTTTCCGGCTGGTAGGCTACAAAAAACTTCTTAAGTATGTGCAGGCAGGCTTCAGAAACAGCCCGGTCGCCACCCATGCGCTTTGTCACAAAATTAGCTACTTTCTTAGTATTACTGTCGGCATTGGCAGTCGCGATGGCATAACCCACCTCCCTCATCACGTAGTGATCAAAAATGCCATCACCCATGTATAACACTTCCTCCAGCTTAAACCGCTCGCGAATCCAGCTTAGGCGCTGCGTGGCACTAACTAGCTCCAACGGCATTTTCATGTCGTCTACGATTCGTCTTTTTGAAATCTCAAACCCGCGGTGATCGCCGGTGACGAACAGAATCTGCATATAGGGCTTAAGCAAGCACAGTGCGTCGTGATCATCCGCCCCAAAGACCTTCATCACCTTGCCTTCATTGGTATAGTAGAACTTACCGTCAGTCATGACGCCATCTACATCAGCAATGAAAATTTTTAACGGTGTTTTAGTCGGAGATTTTGCTTGCATAAAGCGTTCTTGTTTTATATGCATGGTCGTCATCAGGAAGCATGGCGAACAATTGCTTTCCATAATACCCGTATTTCGCGAGCAACAAACATATTTCCTTTACAACGCTGAATAGCTTCACATTGCTTACTTGATCATTTTCCGCCCAGCGATGCGGGAAAAATTCGAATCGTTTGTGGTGAGCGCTTATATACAGCGTGAAATAATAATTGAAGGTCAGCCTGTTGGGGAATCTCATATAAAACTGATCAGCGATAGAACTCACCTTGAAAATATTTATCCCGGAACCTAGATCGTATATTTTATTGTTCGTCACCAGAGAGAACAAAAAATTAAAAATGTAATTTCCTGCGATGCGAAATCGCGAGTACCCCTTCAGCGTTGATTCCTTCATAAAGCGCGCGCCCAAGTAAAAATCCAACTCGCGGTAACGCTTTGATTCCAACGCGCTTGCCAGATCGGCAATGTCACCCTGGTCGTCCCCATGAAGGATGCACACATAATCAAATCCGTGATTCAGCGCATAATTAAAGGCGACCTTGTGTGAGCCGCCCAGGCTCACGTTTACAAAATTCTGCAGCACCTTGATTGGAATACCAGTTCGCGTTTGCAGTCCCTTGGCAGCGTCAACAGCGCACTTAGCAGTGGCATCAGGGCTTTGATTGTCAATCACTAATATTTCCTGCAGCAGGTATTTGTGTTCTGAATTTATTTTGGCAAGCATTCGCGAAATCTGTTTTTCGCAGCGATAAATGGGGATGAACAACAAGATACGATCAAACATGTTGAACCTAATGCAATAGGAATTTAATGAAAAGGTAATTTGCGATAAAGGATGGAATGGTCACGAGAATCTTTGCTGCCAAAAGTCCAAGCAATCCACTCTGTACCAGCAATAAGATAAGTGCAGAAAACAAAGGGGCCATCATGCCAGCAAACAGTGTATACATCGCTAGTTTCCTATATGAAAATTTTCCCTGATAGTGAAACGCGTATTTCGATCCGAATACGAATGAAAACACTATGCCGCAGAAATTCCCTAAAATATTTGCGGCAAACACGTTGCTGGTGGCGATGGCAAAGCTCATATAAACCGTAGCATCCAGTAGCCATCCCAACCCTGAAATAATACCCATACGGGTAAAGTATTGGTTCATTCAGTAAAGGAGGGCGTTACGCGTAGAGTGCCGCCCGCATTGCCTCGCGCGGTGCTTTTGCTCCAGTATACAGTTCAAACTGCAGACAGGCCTGCTCCAGCGCCAGCATATCTCCGGCCACACATGGCAGATTGACCGCATTAGCCGCCTTGACAAGCGCCGTACCTGATTGGTTTGATACTGCATCGAACACTCCCTTGGCGTCTTCGGCCGTGAACGGCAGAACGCTGCTTTGCGACGGCATACCTACCGACGTGGCATTACAAAGAATGTACTTTTTCAGACCTAAATCCTTTGCCCATGGTAACATACCCAACTGAAACGCTCCCGCCAACGCCGCAGCTTTTTTAGGGTCGCGCGCACAAATATAAGCCTTCACTTTCAATTTCCTAGCTACGTATGCAAAGGCATGCGCCATACCTCCAGCCCCCAGAATAAGCCAGGGTGCATCACGCCAAGGGAGATGCTCGACTATGAGTTTTTCCGCAGCTGGAGCATCAGTATTGTACCCCGTAAGGATGCCAGCTCGGTTTACTACGGTATTGACCGCGCCGACACCCTCAGCTTCGGGTGACAGCTTGTCTAAGAAAGGTATGCAGGTGCACTTATAAGGCATCGAGAGGCTCACTCCGATAACGGAGAGTGCACGCACAGCTTCCAACGCCTCCGATATATCCCCATTGTACCGGCGCGGTAGGTAGGTATATGGCAAGCCAAGTGCCTGATAACCAGCATTGTGCGCTTTGTACCCCGAGATACCCGGCGAAGAGGCTAGGGACAATACCAACCCAATATCGGCAGGATGGGTTATGACAAAGCCTCCGTTAATGTAGTCTGAGCAAGTGCGTAGAGAAGTCGGTCAAATGGAGTATGGTGCAGCGGTGACATATTGAGATAGATCAGCCCGCGAAGTATTTCCACACGCTTGTAATCAAGGCCCTCATTTTCAACAAATATTCTCAACTGTCTCGCATAAGCATGGGACTGTTCACGCATGGCAAAGTCCATCCAAACAACATCCCCCCGCTGTTCAAACCGCATGTATCCCTGTTTTACATAATCATAATTGAGATAGATACCGCCCAACAACTTCGCCAGATCGTAATACCAGTCACCAAACGCGGTCTCTCCGGCAAAGTCCTGCCTCCAGTCGATTAGCGTAAAGTTTTCTCCATCGGTTATAATATTATCGAATTGCAGATCTCCGTGAATAAACACTGGGATTCCTGCGAAAAGTGAGGCAGGTAGTTTTTCAAGTAGCTTATCTATACCGTTAACAGATTTTCCATTAACCGTCCGCGCTTCAGCAATATCTGGGTATTTCTTCTTATATGCCGCCAGACGCTGAGCTGTTTTTTCTCGGTAGAAATCGACGCATAAGGCTTCAATGCGCCCTGGTGCCGCATCATAGGGCTTCCAGAATTCACGCTTCATCCACGCAAGAAACTTATCCACCAAAGGCCCGTCAAGCATCTCATACGCCGTTTTACCAGTAACTTTCTCATAAGCATAAAACTGCCCATTTCTTCCTATGATTTTTGGGAATGTGTCTGGTAGGTGGTCGGTTTTTTTGACGCGCTGGACTACTATATTTACATCGGCAAAAAATTTCACAATGCGCGTTTCCGAAAAATAAATGAACTCCTCGGTTTTACTAAAGTCGAATGGTTCATTAATCGCCGCCTTATAGTGTTCGAATGTTCCCAGGTCGCACCAGGTCACGGCTTCGCAATATAATTTACCTACATCTAGAAGCGATGAGAAACCTTGCGATATCTGCCGTTCGTTAGTGGTGGGAATGTTTCTTTCAAGTCCGTCCCAGAAAACCGCTACATCTTTAATGAACATTAGTCCTGTAAAAATACCAATAGTATTTGCGCTTCCCTTCGATGGAGTTACCTTATCGAAAAAGGCGTTGGCTAGCCCACTTACTGGGTTATAAGCAATATTGCAATAGTCGCTGACATCCACACCATTCGCGGAAGAAACACCCAGCCAGTTCTTATCGTGGTGGTTAGGGATATGATCGAAAACACCATCCCCAGCAATGAAATAAAACGCTCCAGGCAGTAATTTTTTACAGCATGCAAGTGAATAACCGGGGCCGGTGCCTTCGCCAACAAACCGATCTACCTCTACAAACATAAAGTTACGATCAGGGTGCATTAATGTTAAGTATGCACGTACCTGCTCAGCTTTGTAACCCAGAGCGATGACGATTGGCGTATCCAGGGAAAAGTGGTCTATGAGATGACTTATGATCGCACGGCCATTATAGGGAAGCAAACATTTATTTATTATGTGAGCAAATGGGCCGGAACGCTTTCCTGTCCCAGCAGTAAGAATACATACCGACGGCTTGAAGGAGGTCATGATTTCAAATGTTCATCTTTGATGCGCCCATGGCCGCGGTTTTTGTCGTCCTGCACCCGCACCACGTCATCAAGATGCGGTGTGGAGACTTCGTAATGATAAATATCGGTGGCCGCGCGCATGCGGTGCAACGTTTTCGGTTCCACACAAATCTTGCCCATCACGCCAAGCTGAAAAACTGCCAGATCACCAGGCTGTACATTATCGTTACTTACCTGAGTATTACTCTTGTAAACTATATCACATACGCCAGAATACAGTAGAGCCGATTCCATCTTAAAATTGTGATATTGGAGACTGGTTTGATAGCCCTGCTTGATAAAAACCTCCTTGAAACTTAAAACCGGGTGCTCGCCATTGATCCACAACTCATGCCCCCACGGTTTTTTTACAACGTAATGTTCTGAGGCTGTGCGTATGGTTAGCTTAGGGGTGGTGGCATTGGGCGCTTCTTTCTTAGATCCGGAAACAAGCACATATCCCCTACCGACGGTAGCCGTTATTTCCAGCGTACAAAGCTCAGCCAGCGCACTGGCACCTGCTTGCACTGCTTGATTATTAACTGTAATTTCTTTCAGAGTGTTATGAGCAATTGGCAGAAACACCGTAGCACATCCCAAGTTCTCTACAACAACACGCTGGCCAGGATTGAGAAAGTAACAGTAATAGGAATATTCATCGCGCTCATCAATAGTGATTCGGCCACCCTCGGGAGGGGTCATTGCGACGACGTCAAGGCCAGCAGGAATATTAGCGGGGCTGCTGTGCTCTGAATTTCTGAGGTTTTTCATAGGATTAT
>Ga0194131_10009979_pt1 | contig 11795 bp, 14 predicted proteins | sample TA2KigO120mmetaG_FD_148631 | JGI IMG/M metagenome (GOLD analysis project Ga0194131, IMG submission 148631) | Freshwater microbial communities from Lake Tanganyika, Tanzania - TA2015053 Kigoma Offshore 120m | ecosystem: Environmental > Aquatic > Freshwater > Lake | place: Tanzania: Lake... | reverse complement strand
GGCAAGACTACAACCTGGCCAGACCCCATAGCTCTCTGGGTTACCTGGCTCCTGAGACCTTCCGCCAACAGCACGAACTCGCATTATCCGTGGTATAAATTACGGGGGAAGGTCAGTGGTCTTAAGGATTCTGGACAAAGCTGACCGGGAGCTTGAACGGCTAGACAGTTGGACAGAGACAAATACTGTCTTACAAACGAACCTGGAACGTCTTTACAGTAAGGCCAGGAATCACGCACTTGGGGTTTCAGACCAGTTGGATGAACTGCTCAAGCAGCTGGAAGCCATTAAGTAAGGGGCGAGCTTCAAACCCGCCCCTACCTCGTAAATCCACCATTCCCTAAATCTTCATCAACCCCATAACCTGGCGCATGTCTTCCACCTGCTCCAGGTGCCACAGGCGGTCCAGCAGGGCGTCGGTCTGGACGGGAGTAAGTAGCTCTTTGGCCAGGGCGCGGAACTTCTCCTCCACCTCGGCGTCGGTCAGGGGGTTCTTGTGGTGCCCCTTGTGGTAGGCCACCTGTGAGGCATACCGCCGCCCATTCTTCATCAAGATTTCCACGTCGCACAACATGGCCTCGGGCACCCGCCGGTTGGCCTCCTCAGAGACCTCCACCTTCACCCGCTGCACCAGGCCCATCAGCTCCTGGTCGTGCAAGTGCTCGTCGTCGTAGTGGCGCTGGGTGATGGTGCCGTACTTCAGGCACACCGCGGTGGCGTAGGGCATGGAGTGGTCGGCGGTCTCGCGAGTCTTGGGGTGCCACTTTTCTTCGTCGCCGGCCATGATGTCAATGGCCTTTTGCAAGGTGCGCACCTTCACCTGGGCGATGTCGTTGATGTTCAGGTTGGGGATTTGTTGCCGAGCCTCCAGGGCGGCTTGGGCCACCGTCTGGGAGTACTGGCCCAGGGCAAACCGCTTGATGCTGCATTCCAGAATCTTGTAGGGCTGGCCCTGGACACCGCCGAAAGGCTCCAGCTCGTAAGGCTCGCGCGTCACGGCCTTGAAGAAACCGTTCTCTCCCTCGAACACCGGCGCGGGGCCGGTCAGCCCCCGCTGGGCCAGCATGACGGCAAAGACGGCGTTGCGGCTGGCGTTGGCGTAGGCGCAGCCCTTCCAGTGGGACAGCACCCCAGCCCTAGTCTGGCCCAGGGCGATGTTGGGGGTGATGCCCAGGTTCAGGGCCTGGTGGGTGTGCTCCGGCGACAGGCCCAGGGCGCGGGTGGCACCCAGGATGCTGGCGATGCACCCGTTGGTCACGTGGTCCCAGCCCAGGTATTTGAGGGTGGCGGCGTCGCCGATGCGGCAGAAGGTCTCGTAGGCCACTATTGTTGCAGCGATGGCCCGGCGGCCCCCGGCGTGGGCCATTTCGCTGGCGGCCAGCACCGCGGCGATGCTGTCGCTGGGGTGGCCCGACTCCTTGCTGGTGTAGCCGTCGTTGTAGTCCAGGTAGCGAATCATGACCCCGTTGGCGAAAGTCGCCAGGTCGGGGCTGGTGGTCAGGCCGCTGCCAATGACGGTGCAGGGCTGGGCGCTGGTGACGGTGGAGGCCAGGTCCCGGGCAATTTTGCTGGGTTCGCTGGTATAGCCGCCCAGGGCGCAGCCCACGGTGTCAATCATCATGCGCTTGGCGTGGTGGACCACCTCCGGCGGCAGGTCCCGGTAGTGCAACGCGGTGGCGTAGCTGCTCAGTTGTTCGGCAATGGTGGGCATGGCTGGGCCTCCTTTAGAATTCTGATAAGTCCCGCGCGTACTCTAAGCAGGCAGCAATATGTTCATGTGCCAGGTCAGGGAATTCTGCGATTATCTCGTCATCGGCACGGCCTGCCGCCAAGTATCCCAAGATTAAACTTACAGGGATGCGTGTCCCCTTAATCCGGGGTTTGCCCCGAAGCAAGTCTGGCGTGCTTTCAATATAGTTTCTCCAGTGTATTGGCATAGTTGAGCGCCTCTACTCCCACAACCTGTCCTTCGGCATTGAAATCCAATATGACGCCCGGCTGCACCTCCTCGGACTCCACCACTGCGGACTCATCCAGACGGAAATACAGGGCGTCGCTTTCTCGGTCTATTTTAAGCCTCATGAGCGTGTCCTTATACTACAGCCGAAGAAAGAGGGTCAACTCGGTATCCCACGAGTCACGCCTTCCTTTATCCAATCTTGCTCGGGAAACCAAATGGGCTTGAAACTCGCCCAAAAGCCTCTCTGCCATCTTTGTCTAGGTGAGTGTCCGTCCAACAGGTCATTGTCGTGTTGCAGGTAGTATGCGAATGTACGCAGGGACAGTATAAACTCGTCCAAAAGGACCCCACCATCAACCCATATGGCGCCGTCTGATACCTGTAGATGCTTTGTCCTGGTCACCTCATCAAAGAACCCAACCCACCACCCTATAAGACTAACACTTCCTGGCAACGCCACTGCCGCAGGGGTTCCACTATGAATAGGTTTGGTTCTGAACATTGTGATGAAATCCGAGCGGGGTTTGCCAGGTTGTTGCGCCCGTCCACTCATGTTGTGGAGTTGGCGATAGCCATTATTGATAGGTAAAAGGAACTCATCAGCATAAGCAATTGCCTCTTCCACACCTGTGTCCCCTGTGCGTCCCAAATACAGCCTGCCTAGAAACTCCCAGCGCGAGCAGATTATCCCCATCAACTCGTGGATTCCCCTGGCATTCGCTATGGCCCCGAGGGTGCGGCCCCAATTGGGAATCCAATCCTCAGCCAGCCTAATTTCAGGGGGTCTGGAGAGGACTTCATTCGTCGCCCAATCGGCATAAGTGGCCAGTCCCACGCCCTGTGGACTTGGATTATTGGGAGCGTACCCTGTACCGGTGCTCCCCGGCTGGTAGTTCGTAACCATGTTTTCCCTTACGGTATTCGGAGTGCGGGTTCCTCACTGCTTCGGCTCCACTCGCGCCAAAAAGTTTCGCAGCAGGTCCTTGCCCACGGGGGTCATGATGGACTCAGGATGGAACTGCACCCCCTCCACTGGGTATTCCTTGTGCCGCAGGCCCATAATCAGGCCGTTGTCGGTCCAGGCGGTAATCTCCAGGCAGTCGGGCAGGGTCTCCGGGTAGACCACCAGGGAGTGGTAGCGGATGGCCTCGAAGGGGTTGGGCAGCCCAGCCAGCACTCCCTGGCCGGTGTGGTGAATGAGCGAGGTCTTGCCGTGGCGAATCTCTCCCGCCCGGTCCACGGTGGCGCCGTACACCTCGCCGATGCACTGGTGCCCCAGACAAACGCCCAGCAGGGGCAGCTTGGGGCCAAAGTGGCGAATCACGTCGTTGGAGATGCCCGCCTCCCGGGGGGTGCAAGGCCCCGGCGAGATGATGATGCCCTGGGGCGACATGGCCTCAATGTCCTCCAGGGTAATCTGGTCGTTGCGGGCCACCTCCACCTCCGCGCCCAGCTCGCACAGGTACTGGTACAGGTTATAGGTGAAGCTGTCGTAGTTGTCCAGCAGCAGCAGTTTCACAGCAGCTCCACAAACTCCAGCCAATTGCCGTCGGGGTCGCGGGAGTAGAGGGCCTTGCGCAGCAGTTTGCCCTGGTCGTCGTACAGCGAGGCGGGCGGGCTGTTGAAGCGCAGGCCCTTGCCCTGCTGGTCGGCGTAGAACTGGTCAATGTTGGACACCCAGAAGGCCAGGTGGGCCGCCCCCAGGTCGTTACGGTTGACGCCGCCGGGGCCGCTGGCCGGGTTTATATACTGGATTAGCTCCAGGGAGTGGCCCGCGCCCAGGTCAATAAAGGCCCCCTTGATGTGGGCGCCGGGGAAGGCCAGCAGTTGCTCAGCGAAGGGGCCGCGGCGCTCGGTGCGGCCCGCCAGGTGGCAGCCCAACACCTGGGTGTAGAACTGGATGGACTTGTCCAGGTCTTTGACTACAAACCCCGTGTGAAAGAAGGAACGAAGCATGAAAGTAACCTCCTTATGAACTCAGCCACCCCCATCCCCCTTCCCCCTTACCAAGGGGGAAGGAGCTTCAGTCCCCTCCCCCTTGGCAAGGGGGAGGGCTAGGGTGGGGGTCTCACCCTCTCCCCTCAGCCAAATCTATGGCCTTGAGCAGTGCCCCAGCCTTGTGAAAGGTTTCCTGGTACTCATCTTCGGCGGTGCTGTCGGCCACCACGCCGCCGCCCACCTGGATGTAGGCCACGCCGTCCTTGATGACGCTGGTGCGCAGGGTTATGGCGGTGTCCAGGTTGCCGGAGAAGCTGAAGTAGCCCACTGCGCCAGCGTAGGGGCCGCGCTTCTCCCCTTCAATCTCCGAGATTATCTCCATAGCCCGGATTTTTGGCGCGCCGGACAGGGTGCCCGCCGGGAAGCAGGAGCGCAGGGCGTCGTAGGGCGTTAGTTCCGGGCGCAGCTGGCCCACCACGTGGGACACCAGGTGCATCACGTGGGAGTACCGCTCCACCTCCATAAGCTCCGTCACCGCCACTGAGCCGGGCAGGCTTACCCGCCCCACGTCGTTGCGGCCCAGGTCCACCAGCATGATATGCTCGGCCCGCTGCTTTTCGCTGCTCTTCAGCTCCTGCTCCAGGGCCAGGTCTTCTTCCGGCGTCTTGCCCCGGGGCCGGGTGCCCGCGATGGGATGGTAGTCCAGATGGCCGTCCTCCACCCGCACCAGCGTTTCAATGGAAGCGCCCACGATGTGAAAATCCGCCAGATCCAGGTAGTACATATAGGGCGAGGGGTTAAGGCCCCGCAGGGCGCGGTAAATCTGGAAGGGATGGGCGGCGGTCGGCCGGGCCAGGCGCTGGGACAGCACCACCTGGATGATGTCTCCGGCGTTAATGTATTCGATGCCCCGCTCCACGGCGGCCCCATACTGCTTCCGGGTAAAGTTGGAGGCCAGCTTGGGCGCTGGCGATGTGACGCGCTGGGATCCGCGCAGGGCGGGCGGCAGTTCCAGCGGCTGGGCCAGCCGGTCCGCCAGCTCATCAATCTTCCTGGTCGCTTTGGCGTACTCCTGGTCAATGTCGCCGTCCAGGCGGACGTGGCTGACCACTTTGATTTCCTGCAGCACGTGGTCAAAGATGACCAGGGAGTCGGTGAACATGACCACCGATTCCGGCAGGCCCAGGGGGTCGGCGGGCATGGGGGGGACGCGCGGCTCAAAGTAGCGGATGTTGTCGTAAGCCAGGTAGCCCACCGCGCCGCCGTGGAAGCGGGGCAGGCCCGGCACGGGCACCAGCTTGTACTGGGCCAGCTCCGCCTCCACCAGCCGCAGGGGGTCCGTCTCGCCGCCGGGCTGGCCGGGGCCAGTTTTGAGCACCTTGTACGGATCCGTGCCGATAAAACTGTAGCGCGCGCGCTGCTCGCCGCCCACCACGCTTTCCAGCAGGAAAGAGTAGGGGCTGCGGGCCACTTTCAGGTAGGCGGACACTGGGGTGTCCAGGTCCGCATTGACAGAGCGGTACACCGGGGCCAGGTTGCCCCGGCCCGCCAGGGCCTTTATATTTTCTAGAGAGGGATGGTACATAACTGGTGAAGAACTTCCTTCCAACAAGACTAGACTTGAACACTAATGCACCGCATTATCGGTAAGCTTCCCGCCGATGGCGTATGCGCTAAATTTTCACTACCTTTGCGTCATGGTTAACCACATACAGGATTCGCTAGTCTCCCACCCTTACTCGCCAACCGTCTGCTACATTTCCTCGGACTTTCACAGCTCCCGGTGGAATAGGGGTATCACCTAGCGCTTGAATAGCAATATGCACTCGGTGCAGAACATGGTCTGGAAGCGCCCGCAATTCCTTGCCGGCTCGCCTTTCCACCTCAACGCGGTAGGTCACAACCGCCCTTCTCTTTTCAGATCGTCCATTATCTGCCGATACTCAACAAACTCCTGTTCGCTATCAGACACAGCCTCATCTAAGGCTAAAGCATCCTCCCATTCCTCCAACCGCTCCATCAGACGGCTGAATTCCTTAATAGGCAAGATCACCGCCTTTTTTGCCCTCGACTGTCTATTACATATCTAGTTGCTGGTCTTGCCATAATCCTAACCCCAGCAATTTTGGCATGTTCTCAACACCAAATAATAAAGCCCGTCCACACAAGGGACGGGCTATGCCGTGTTGCCACCCTAATTGCCAGCCTGGACACCTGGGTAGACAGCCCAGGCCAGCATCTCACCGGCGGAGGAACTGGCAGTCTACGTCGCCATAAGTGTTACCCTGTCCTCATGGTTCGACAAGCTCACCATGAGCGGAGACAACCCTCGCGATCCTGCGCCGCAGGCTTCTAACGGCGCCCAACCGTCACCACCTAGCCAGGTTGATGCCCTTGCGGGCGTACTGCTGCCTGGTTCGGCGGGAGGCTCCAGGGTCCATTCAGCTTCTGCGCCTGGCGCCGGCTCACACCTTACCCGGCTCTCTGGGCCGCGCTGTCCCGACAAGTCGGGAGAAGCTTACTACTCCCCTTCCTAGCCTTTTTCTAAAACCAAATTGTGTTTGGAGTATAGGCGGCGGGATTGCGGGGTGTCAAGGCGCGGTTGAAACCACCTATCCACCCAAAATAGACGCCAGGCCGGTGATATCCGCCACGTTTTCCAGGTCGCGGAACTGGCCGATGGCCCCCTCGATGTGGTCGGGCGGCAGGATGTAGCGAGTACAGTAGAGGAACTTGGCGTCCAGCTCCGGCGGCTCCAGGGGCAGCTCCGGCTGGCCCCGGGCGAACTCGGCCCGGTGGTGGATCACCCTGCCGCCGGTCACGGTCGCGGCCACTGAGCAGGGCAGGGGCATGGACGCCGTGGGAGTTTCTTCCGGCGCGACGGTGACTCGTTGTACCATAGCGGACACGCGGGGGTCTTGCACTGCGGCGTCGGTGAAAGACTCCAGCAGGGGCTGGCCTTGCAGCAGCGCCGCCGCCACCATGTAGGCCAGGCTGGAGCGGGCTTCCCAGCCGGTGCTGGGCCGGGCCAGGGGCAGCGCCTGCAAAGCGGCGGGGGCCACGCTTACCCGCACCGCCTCCACCTGGGCCGGCAGCAGCCGGTACTGCTGCATTAGCTGGCGCACTGCCTCAATGGAGGTATGGGCCGCGCTGTGGCACGGATAAACTTTCAGTGTTATGCCCGGCTGCACCACGTCCCAGGGGCTTCCCAGGCTGGCCAGCAGCGCCGCCTGCTGGGGCTCGGTGCGGTAGAGATCCCACTGACCGTAGTTATGCAGCAGCCCCCCTGGCGCTTCGATGGCGTTGCGGGCGCCGCCCATGCCCTGCTGGGCCAGCATGGCGGCAATCAAGCCCTGCATGGCGGCCCGGCCGCATTGAAAGGCTTCCCCAGGAGTAGCCTGGCTGGCGGTGATGCCCCCAGCCTGCCCTGCCGCCAGGCCCAGGGCCTGCTCCGTCTGAGCCTGGTCCAGCTTCAACAGACGCGCCGCCGCCGCCGCCGCGCCCAGGGTGCCTGCCACCCCATCGGCGGGCCAGGACTGGAGGCCGCCCGAAACCTGCCCGCCCGCCGCGCTGAGCTTGGCCGCTGCTTCGCAGCCCAGGGCAAAGGCGGTGAGGACCTCTTTCCCCGAGTAGCCGCTCATCTCGCCCAGGGCCATGACCACCGGGAACACCGCGCTGCTGGGGTGCAGGCCGCTCTGGGGAAGCTCGTCGTCAAAGTCCAGCAGGCGCACCATCATGCCGTTGGCCAGGGCCGCAAATACCGGCGAAGTGCGCAGTCCCATGCCGATGATGGTGCATTTGCCGTTGCCCCGCATCTCCTGCAAGAACTGGGTCACGGCGCGGCTCTCCGGCTGGGCCGCCCCCGCCAGGGCCACCGCCGCCGCGTTGAGCATCATGGACTTGGACTGCTCCACGACCTCCGCAGGAAGGTCTTCAAAGGTGGCGGCGCGGACCCATTCCGCCAATCGCTGGGTAACTCCCATTCTTGCCTTCTCCCAACGGGGACTGCCCAAGGCCTATCCCCTGGACTCATGGCACAGGATAACCAGGACGGCGGCCCTTGGCAATCGGCGTCCAGTTTTGACACGCCGACAGCGGCTACCCTATGATGGATTCAATATCCCCAATCCCAAGGAGGCCCCACATGGCCACCATCCCGGAGCTAAAAAACCAGTACCAGAGCCTTGACCGGCAGCTGCCAGTCCGCACTGAAGAGGACATTGACACCGCCTGCCTGCTGGCGTTCCAGTATGAGTACCCGGAGCAGGACACCCAGGTAGCCATTGACACCGACGAGTTTACCGCAGTCTGCCCTTGGACCGGCCTGCCAGACTACGGCGTTTTGCACATTGACTACGTGCCGGACCAGAGCTGCATTGAGCTAAAGTCCCTGAAGTATTACCTGCTCTCCTACCGGGACGTGGGCATCGTCCAGGAGCACGCCGTCAACCGCATCCTCAAGGACCTGGTGGCCCTGTGCCAGCCCCGGCGCATGAAGGTGACCCTGGACTACAAGGTGCGCGGCGGCATCCACACTGCGGTGTCGGTGGAGTACCAGGCTAGCTGACCGCCAATAGCTGATGTAATCTCCTGCGCAATCCAATACATCCGAGGCGATTGTATGCCGCAGCTTCCCCCCATCTCCAATGAAACCCTGGCCGTTTTGAAAGATATTCCCACCCAGACGCTGATTGACGCGCTATGGGTCAAAAACTGGCCCTCCAGCTACATTAACGGCGCCCGCCCCCTGCAACTGGGACAGAAGATGGCCGGCCGGGCCGTTACCCTGCGCTTTGTCCCCCACCGTCCAGACCTGGCCGCGGACAAGCCCAAGGGCGACCAGTCCGCCGAGTACGTGGCCTTTGAGCTTTGCGGCCCCGGTGAAGTGCTGGTAATTGACGCCATGGGCTGGGACTACAGCTCCATTGGCGGAGACATCAAGTTCATGCGCCTGTGGCAGCGGCAAATCGGCGGGCTGGTCACCGACGGCTCGGTGCGGGACAGCCAGCAGCTCAAGCAGTACGGCTTTCCGGTGTTCTCTTTCAGCACCACTGCCAAGCAGGGACCGGCGGACTTCTGGCCCTGGCAGGTCAACGACTGCATCCAGTGCGGCGGCGTGCTGGTGCGCCCCGGCGATGCGGTGGTGGGCGACGACGACGGCGTGGTGGTGGTGGCCCGCTCCATGGTGGACGAGGTAATCCAGATTGCCCACCAGCGGGAAGAAGTGGAGGGCGTCATCAAGGCGCAACTGGAGGTGGAACGCTGCTCGCCGGGCAAGTACTACCCCTTCAACGACAACACCTGGAAACTCTACGAGGCCAAGACCGGCAAGAAACGGGTGGTGTAGAGACGGCTACCAGCCTGATTAGAAATGGCACATGAGTCATCCCGAATTTTCGGCCAGATTTGTAGGGAGAGGAGCCAACGTGCTACGCCCACGTCATTCCATCCTTCGGCTGAAAGCTGGAATCCAGTTGCGGCTCCAGGTTCCGGCTTTCGCCGGAACGACGACATAGTCGCCCTGGACTTGGCCTGGGTTGGTGCAGTTGTCATTCCTTGCTGTCAAACTCTGGGATGACTCATGTTTTTACTTCGTGCCGCCACCCTCCGCCAATTAGCCGCCCCTACCTGTTGATGTCCATGACCACCTTGATGATGCCGTCCTGGTACTGCTCGTAGGTGTCGTAGGCCCGCTGCACGTCAGAGAGGCCCATGCGGTGAGTAATCAGCTTGGCGGGGTCGCACCAGCCCCGCTGGCGCAGCGACACCATGTCCCTGATTTGGGTAATGGGGTCGCCGCTGCGGGCGCCGGTGGTGGGAATAATGGTGGGCATCTTGTCCATCAAGTAGTTGTGTTCGATGGGAATGAACTTGTCCATCTGCACGCCAAAGACCATCACCGTGCCGAACTGCTTCACCTGGCTCAGGGCCAGGTTGAAAGTCTCCGGGTAGCCCGCCGCCTCAATGGTGACGTCCGCCCCAACGCCCTTGGTGATTTCCAGCACCGCTTCTGACAAGTTCTCCTGGGAAGGGTTGATGGGATGGGTTGCGCCAAACTCCCTGGACTTGTCCAGGCGGTAGTCCAGCAGGTCGGCAGTAATCACGCTGCGCGCCCCCAGTCGGGACACCAGCATGGTGAAGCACAGGCCGATGCTGCCTTGGCCCAGGATCAGCACGTTCTTGCCCAGCACGCTGCCCATCCTGGAACAGGAGTAGAGGACCGTGCCGGAGGGCTGGCACATGACCCAATCGTCCAGGGAGCCTTCATCGGGAAGTAAGGCCATGCGCTCCGGCCCGGAGACCATGTACTCTTGCAGGCCGCCGCCCACGCCGCGGGCGGGGATCACTATAACCCGCTGCCCCTCCCGGAAGCTGTCGGTGCGGCTGTCCACCACCACGCCCGCCACCTCGTGGCAAGGCTGGCCAGGGTCCAGAGGATAATGTTCTTCCGAAAGGATAGGGCCGTAGTGGGCGCGGATGTCGCTGCCGCACACCGAGGCCCGCTCCAGCTTGATTAAACACTGGCCGTCTTTGGGCGTGGGCTGGGGAACATCCACAAATTCAAAATGCTTGGGGCCTACCAGTCGTGCTGCTTTCATCTGAAACTCTTGTCCTAAAATAACCTTGGCCTGTGTATCTTAATACGGGCCAGGTTGGCAGGCAAGCGCAGGGGTAGTCGGGGTGCGCCCTGGGGAAGCTCTTTAATCACTGGGCAGACACATAGGTCTGCCCCTACCCTTAGAGCCTGTGTGAGAAATGCCGTCTACCCAGCCCGCTCATCCTTCGACAAGCTCAGGATGAGCGGAAACTTGGGTTCCCTTACCACACACTTGCTCTAGCCCGGCCACATAATCCAGCCGGTGTGGTCGGTCCTGGCCCGCAGCAGGTGGCCGCCGCCGGTGGTAACATACAGCGTCTTCATGTCCGCGTCGCCAAAGCAGCAGTTGGTGGGGCGGTCCACCCGCAGGGGATGGGTCTCCAGCACGCGCCCTGTGGGTGAGAACACGTAAATCATGGGGCCGGGCCCGGCCTGCTCCCAGCCGGCGCACACCACAATGTTGCCGTCGTTGGTCAGGGTCATGCCGTCCACGCCACGGTGCACGCCCCGGTGGTCAATGCCGAAGGTATGCAGAGTGGTGTATTCCCCCAGGCTGCCGTCGTCGTTAATTGGGTAGGCCCGCAGCTGCCGGGGCTGGTCCGGCGAGTAGTCGCTCTGGGCAACGTAAAGGGTCTTTTGGTCCCGGGAAACCAGCACGCCGTTGGGGCGGCTCACGTCGTAGGTGGCCCGCTTCAGCTCAAAGTCCTCGCCTTTGGGGTCCAGGCGCAGCACCGACATGTGGTCCAGTTCCTGCGGCCCCCAGTTGGGGTTGAAGGGGTCCGTGAACCAGATGCGGCCCTTCTTGTCCACTGCCAGGTCGTTGGGGCTGTTATGACGTTTGCCGTCCAGCCGGTGCGGCATAGAGGTGATGGTCTTGCGGTCTTTCTCAAAGCGCACGATGCGCCTTCCACCGCTCTGACAGCCGTACAGGTTGCCCTTGGAGTCAAAGCACAGGCCGTTGGTGTGGTTGGTGCCGGTGAAATACTCGCTGGTCTCGCCGGTGCTGGGGGTGTACCGCATGATGCGGTTGCCTGGAATATGGGTGAAAAGCACCGAATCGCCGTTCCAGACCGGCCCCTCGGTGGTGCCCCCGAAAGGCCCCGCCACCAGATCAAAATTCCATGCCATATCCAACCTTCTCCTGCAAGAAGCTGGCGCCAGTATAGACCAGGGCGGTGCGGCTGTCACCTTGCCGTATTCACTCACCTAAAATGTTACCCAAAGGGGTATGGTTCCCTCAGCTAGAAATGTTACCGAGGGAATCATGGCGAGTGAAGAGAAGATGACCGTGGATGAACG
>Ga0194131_10009970_pt1 | contig 11806 bp, 13 predicted proteins | sample TA2KigO120mmetaG_FD_148631 | JGI IMG/M metagenome (GOLD analysis project Ga0194131, IMG submission 148631) | Freshwater microbial communities from Lake Tanganyika, Tanzania - TA2015053 Kigoma Offshore 120m | ecosystem: Environmental > Aquatic > Freshwater > Lake | place: Tanzania: Lake... | reverse complement strand
GTGCAACGCATCGTCGTTCGCATCACGCTGCATGAAGACTCGTACCACACCATCGCGTCGACCTTCGGCAAACGCGTGATCAACGACGTTCTGTAGCAACTCCAGAATCACGACAGAGAGCGGCGTTGCAATCGTGGCAGGTAAACGACCCGCGTCGCCCCGCACCTCGAAACGCACGGGGCGGTCCGCCGACTGCAGGCTCTCTTGCGTCAACTGAATGAGCGGCCGAACGATCTCAACGAATGCGACGTCCTCTCCCGGCTCGCGCGAGAGCGTCTCGTGCACGAGTGCAATGGTTCTGATTCGACGCACCGAGTCGGCAATCGCTGCCTTCGCTTCATCGGTCGCTAGACGACGACCTTGCAGCCGCAAGAGCGATGAAATGGTTTGCAGGTTGTTCTTCACGCGATGGTGAATCTCTTTGATTGTGGCGTCCTTCGTGAGAATCAAACGGTCACGGCGACGCAGCTCCGATACATCTCGCATCAACACGACGCCGCCAATCACGTTCGTCGCACGCGCACCGCGCTTCAGGATCGGTATCGAGCGCACGAGCAGCGTGACGTCGTGCTCTTGGTCGAGTTCTTCAACCACCGGTTCTCGGCGCTCGAACGAGGCGCGCGCCGCGTCGTGGGCAAAGCCGAGTTCGGCGAGACTCTGCCCCACAGCATTGGCGCGAATGCCGATGCGATGCAATGCCGACACCGCGTTCGGTGATGCGTAACGCACGCGGGCACTGCCGTCGAGCACGATCACACCGTCACCGACGCGCGGCGCGACGCTCGAATCCGCTACGCGCCCAGCGAACGGAAAGAGGCCGGTGGCAACCATCGTCGCAAAGTCGTCGAAGATCGACAGATAGTTACGTTCAAGTTGCCCAGGTCTGCGACCTGACACCGTTGATACTTCGCGCGTCAGCACCGCGATGACCTTTCCTTCACGTTGCACCGGAATGGCAGTCATGCTGACGGGGTCGGGCAGGTACGGCAGCGTGATCTGACCCTTTTGTATCTGGGCACTCTGCGCAGCTGCAGCGATGAACGGACGGTCGGTGTCGTCGGCGTACTCGCCCACCAAGTCGGATTGATACAACGTCTGACCGGTTGCTGCACGCACTTGCGAAGCCGTCAGCCAATTGGTGCCGCTTGCACTCGCGACCGGTACGTACAACAACAGGTCGGCGAACGAAAAATCGGCGAGCATCCCCCACTCCGACACCAGTGCCGTGAGATGTGCAATGTCGTCGTCGTGCAACTCGGTGTGGTTGCTGGCAAGTTCTACGAGCGTGGGCATGACTCACGACCATTCTTGTCGGTTCACGGGGATGCGCGGAGCCAGATCGAAGTCGGGTCGCCGTCAGCGGCGATGTACCGCTTCGCCAAGTGCAAGCAGCGAATCGATGTCGGTGATGTCGCCGCCACGTGACTCACTCACGAGAACATCGACTCCCCATTCGCGAATCCGCCGTAGCGCCTGCTGTTCGCGCGCCGCCACGGTTGCAATCTCTCGCTCGGCGTTGGCCAAGGAGGCAAGAAGCGGCTCGGTGCTTGCCGCCAGGTGTTCGGCGCGCGCCGTGGCGCCGTTCGCCAATGCGGCTGGCACGAGACGATTTGCCAGCACGGCCTCCAGTCGGTGGCGGCGTTGACGCAACTCGCTGACGAGATATCCAGCCTCGTTCAGTGCGATGGGCTCGGCGCTCGTCACCACGACGTACGACGTCGCGGTGTCCGACAACAACGAACCCACTCGGCTCGCCCGCGCAACGATCGGGGCCTCCATCGTGCGAAACAATGTGAAGAACTCGGCGATGTCCGACAAGAAGGCGGCACCGAGAATACGATCGGCGACGATGAAGAAGGGCCGCGAGGCCAGCGACAACAGTCGCGACTGCGTCGGCGCAGTCAGCAACTTGAGCAGCCGGCTGCCGAAGAATTGCTGCATACGGCGCGGGGCGTCGAGCACGGACAATGCGCTACGTGACGGGGGCGTATCAACGATGACGAGATCAAACTTGCCGCTCTCGCGCGCATCGAACAGTCGCTCGGTGACGACATAGTCGTGGCTGTGCACGAAGCGTGATGTGAGCGTTTTGTAGAGATCGTTGGCCAACACGCGGTCGCGTATCGTCTCGTTGGGCGCATGACGACGAATCATGTCGTCCCAACTCGATTTGGTGTCGATCATCGCCATCGTGAGCGAACCGCGCGCCAATGCAACCTGCACCGGCACTTCCACGTTGCCCAGCGCGGCAAGCCCGAGTGCCGTCGCCAACCGCTTCGCGGGGTCGACGGTGAGCACGAGCACGCGCTTGTCGAAGTGCCGTGCCGCCGCCACCCCGAGAGCGGCGGCCGACGTCGTCTTGCCGACACCGCCCGGACCACAGACAATGATCATCTTGGATTCGCCAAGCAGACGTACAACCTGAGCATCAAGCGGCGAGGCACTCGCCGCAGTATTCGGCGCAGAAGTCGGCTCGCTCACGAATGCTCCAGCAGGATGCGTTGCAACTCTTCCACCACATGGTCGGTGACCTGCGCGGGAGTTTCGACTACGGCGCTGGCCTCGGTTATCGTCTCAACGTTCGCCAACTCGAATGTTTCTGCCAACCGTCGCGCGTGCGACTCAGCCGATGCACGACGATCCGCAAGCCACGCAGCGACCGCTCCGGTGGTGGCGATGGTGGCGCCGGGCCCGGCGGCAGCCGCACGCTGGCGCACCTCGTGCAGACTCGCCGGAGTGACGATGTCGTTTGGCATCCGGTTGACGACGACGCCGGCAAAGTCGATGGGTGTGGCCTGTGACAACCGGTCGCGCAATTCGATCGTCTCGACGACCGGCATCTCCTCAGGTGTCACGACGGCGAGCACCGTCGACGTGGCCGAGTCGTGCAACAGGTCGCTCATCCACTTGGTTTGATCGGCCACGATGCCGATGCGCACCAGCGTGGCGAGTGCGTCGGGCGCCGACACTTGTGCGACGAAGTGGCCGCTGGCCTCGGAGTCGACGATGACGATGTCGTAATTACGTTCGCGCACTTCGTAGCAGAGTTTGCCGACGGCAAGAATCTCCTTCACCGCCGGCGCAGCGTTGGCCACAAAGTCAAAGATTCGCGCCAGTGGCGTCAGGCTGCCGATGATTGGCACGCGCAGAAACAAGCGAATGTATTCGCGCAGCGAGTCCTCCGTGTTCATCGCCATTGCGAACACACCTGGCTGCACCTCGGTCGGCTCGTACGTCAACGCTGCACGCCCCAAATACGCCGCAAGAGAACCTTTGTCATCCATCTCGCACACCAGAACCCGTTTGCCATCGGCGGCAGCCACGCGGGCGAGCGCTGCGGAGACCGCTGATTTACCGACACCACCCTTGCCGGTTACAAAAACAAGTCGGCGCGAGAGCAGCGCACGAAGTGTCAGGTGCCGAACCCCAGACGACGCTCGCCATCGGGCGCACCGAACTCCACGAATGCAATCTTCTCGGCAGGCACCGCTACTTCACGCCCACGCTTGTCTTTCAGCCAGAGCACGTCGGTCTTGCCAGCGAGTGCCTCTTCAACCGCCTTGCGTGCTGCGGCACGCGACTTGTCGTCGCTCTCCAACTCGAGTGAGATGTCACGAACCGAATGAGAGACGCCGATGCGAATTTCCATGCCCACCACTATGTCAGGTCAATTGACCTTCAGCGCCTGGCTGAAGACTTTCTTCGGTCGCATCGCCACGATTTGGGTGGCAAGATCAGCGAACACACGCCCGACTTCGCTGTCGGGGGCGACGGCCGCAATCGGCTTGCCGTCGTCGCCACCTTCACGCAGTTGATTGACGAGCGGAATCTGGGCAAGCAGCGGCACACCGAGTTCATCGGCCAACGCCTTGCCACCGCCACTACCGAACAACTCGTAACGCTTGCCGTCGTCGCCGGTGAACCACGACATGTTCTCGATCACGCCGCGCACTGACATGTTGACCTTCTTCGCCATCGCCGCCGACAGTCGCGCCACCTTCTGCGCGGCCTCCTGCGGAGTCGTCACTACGTACACTTCGGCTCGCGGCAGATACTGGCTGAGGCTGAGGGCAATGTCGCCGGTGCCAGGCGGCATGTCGATCAACAGAAAGTCGGGCTCGTCCCAGAACACATCGGTGAGGAACTGCTCGAGCGCCTTGTGCAACATCGGCCCGCGCCATACGACGGCTTGACCGTCGGGCACGAAGTATCCGATGGAGATGCACCGCACACCGAACGACTGCGGCGGAACCAACATCTGATCGATCACCACCGGATCGCGATCGGCACCGAGCATGCGCGGAATCGAGTAACCATAGATGTCCGCATCAACAACGCCGACGGAGTGCCCAGCCGCAGCGAGCGCGACGGCGAGGTTCGTCGTGACACTGCTCTTTCCGACACCACCCTTGCCTGAAGAGATGAGGAGCGGTCGCGTCTTTGAGCCAGGCTGCGCAAACGGAATCGTGCGACCCTGCGCATGACCCTGGGCAGGTGTGCTGCCTGCGGTGGCGGCGGGCGAGCCGTGCAACTTCTCGCGCAGTGCTGCGCGCTGCTCGTCGGTCATGACACCGAAGTTGAGTTGCACGTCTTTCACGCCGGCGAGCGGGCGAATCGCACCGTTCACGCGCTGCTGAATCTCGTTGCGCAGCGGACATCCGGCAATCGTCAGCGTGACGGTGAGCGACACGACACCGTCACTCACCTGCACGTCGCGCACCATGTCGAGATCGACGATCGAACGATTGAGTTCGGGGTCGTGCACCGGGCGAAGCGCATCGATCACGGCGTTCGGCGAGAGAGCACTCATACGGCGAGCGTTAGGCTAATTGCGTGTCGCGCACCAACACTCGCGCATCCGGCGTGACGAGCGGCGCATTCTCCGCCCAGGTTTCGGCGATTACCTCTGCGTTCGGCGACCCCACCCGGCGGGCGGTGTATCTCTTCGTGCGCGACACCAAACACGGCGTAACCGCGGCCCAAGTTGCGGACCAGTTCGAGGTGCATCCCAATGTGGCGCGCCATCACCTCGACAAATTGGCGGCCGGCGGGTATCTCGAAGTTGAAGTTGCGCGCACGGAAAAGTCGGGGGCTGGACGACCGTCAAAGCGGTACCGCGCCGTGGATACCGCCGCACCGATGCAGTTTCCGGTGCGCAGCGACGACCTCGTGCTCTCACTGTTGGGCGAGGCACTCGAACGACTACCCCAGGGCGAAGCCCAAGCCATGGCGGAGGAAGTCGGCCGCAAGTACGGTCAGGCGATGGCGGTCGGTCTCACGGGTGACGATGTCACCGCCGGTCAGCGTTCGCTGCGTTCGGCACTGCACAAGGTGGCGGATGCGCTGACCGCGCACGGCTTTGCCGCTCATGCCGAACAACGACAGAACAAACTGCGCATCATCAACAACCACTGCCCGTTCGGCGACGTGGCAATCGAGCACCCGGTCATCTGCGCGGTCGACCGCGGCATGGTGAAAGGGATGCTCGACTCGTTGTACGGCGAAACTTCACCGGCTACTTCTGCATCGTTGCCGCAAGGCGATCGATTCTGCGAGACGACACTCGGCGACTAGTCGCCCCAGAAGCGCTGCTCCAAGAACGGATCCCCGTACATGTGGTAGCCGTTCTGCTCCCAGAAGCCCGGCGCATCCTGCGTCGTCGCCTCGAGCCCCCGCAACCACTTCGCTGACTTCCAGAAATACAGATGCGGAATCACGAGCCGCACCGGGCCACCGTGAATTGGTTCGATTTCCTTGTCGTCGTAGGCGTACGCAACGAGTGAGTCATCGCGTGTTGCATCGGCCAACGGAAGATTCGCGGTGTAACCGAACTCGGCATGGGCCATGAGATGTGTCGCGTGCGGATCAATACCTGCTTGTGCGAACAGATCCCGAACGCGCACACCCTTCCACTGGGTATCGAACTTCGACCACTTGGTTACGCAGTGAATGTCGGTCGTGATGCTGACCGATGGCAGCGCCACCAGCTGGTCAAAATTGAGCGTGAATGGCGCGGACACTGCACCAGTGATGGTGAGGTTCCACTCGCCGGGCGCATAGGTGGGCACATCACCGACGTGCAACACCGGGAAGCGATCAGTGAGATACTGCCCCGGTGGCAGTCGCTGCGGGTCGAAGCCCTTTGCTTCGACTTCAGCGCGGTTGCGGTCGAAAAAACCCACGACTCAGTGTGCCACTGCGGCACGACCTCAGTGATTACCGAGCAGCATCACGTCAACATCGGCGCCGGCGACCACGCCCGTGCCGTCAGGCACAACGGCCAGCGCGTTCGCCGCCGCAGTCGCCGCCAGTTGATGGCTGCCCTGCGGGCCGGTGTCTCGCACGTGCACGCGCCCGTCATCACCGAACTGGGCGAACACACGCATGAAGTGCACTTTGCCGTCGGGCTTGCGGCGCAGCGGCGAATCAGCAATGGCGCGCACCAACGGTCGCACGAGGTCACGCGTGTGACCCATCATCTTGCGCAATGCCGCTCGTGCGAGCAACTCGAAACTGATCATCGACGAAACGGGGTTTCCGGGCAGCCCGAAGACCGGCACACGACGGCCGTCAACGGTGAGAATCCCGAAGGCGAATGGTTTGGCCGGCTTCACTGCCATCTGCATCCACTGCATTTCAGCGATGCGCGACAGCACGGCCTTCACGACATCAAAGTCGCCCATGCTGACGCCCCCACTCGTGACGATGGCGTCGTTGTTGCGTGCGGCGTCGAGCAGCACACGCTCGAGCGTGGCTTCATCATCAGCGATCACCCCGAGGTTGCTGACCTCACACTCGTCGTTAGTCAGCAAGATCTCCAGCATCGTGAGGTTGCTCTCCCGAATCTGCCCACGACGCAACGGTGAGCCATCGGTGACCAGTTCGTCACCCGTCGAGAGCAACGCCACCTTCACCCGCGGATACACCGACACCTGACGCGCATTGATGCTCGACAACACGCCCGCACCAGCTGGCGACAACACTGTGCCGCGCGCGAATACCACGGCACCAGCCCGAACATCGTCGGCAACCGGCCGCACTGCCACACCTGCAGCGATGGCTTTGCCGATTCGTACGCGGTCGCCCGCGAGCGGCTCAGTGTCTTCGACCATCACGACTGCATCTGCCCCCACAGGCATCACCGCACCGGTCATGATGCGCAACGCCTCTCCTGCACCCACCGACCACTCGGTGCCGTCGCCTGCGGCAACCGTGCCGATGACGCGCAACTCGCAGGCGGCACTCACATCGGCCGAACGCACGGCATAACCATCGACGGCCGTATTGGCAAACGGCGGCACGTTCTCCGCGGCAACTACATCTTGCGCGAGCACCAAGCCGGCCGTGTATTCGCACGCAATCTCAGTCGGCGTGAGTGGCACCACACCGTCGAGCACACGCCGGCGGGCTTCGTCCAGAGAAATCATCGACTTGGACGGTATCGGTCAGCGGTGATTGGTGCGAGGCTGTGGAGTGGCTGGTTTTGCTCCGTTCCCGCAGTCGGCCCTGCACATCGGTTGGAACATCGCCGACGGCGGCGAGTGCGACCTCGAGGTGCGATTCGAGAACGAAGGTTGGACCGCCCAGGGCTCGCTCGGCACCGACCGCGCCCAGTTCGTGATGCGAATGTCCGCGACGCTCATCGTGCAGCAATTCATGTTGTTTCGCGACATGGACGAACCCGACCTGTGGTTGGGTCGCGATCGTTCGGGTCGGTGGGGTGAAGTCAACGGTGCCCATCGACCTGACCTCGACGGCTGCACCGACATCGAGTTACGGATGAATCCGTTCCCCACATCGGCAACGATGAAACGTCTCCCACTGCTCGACGCGCACGCGGCGGCGATCAAAGTTGCGGCAATTGATGTCGAGACTCTCGAAGTGTCGGCACGACAGCGAACCTTCACCCGCCTACAGCAACGAGAGTGGCGCTACACGAGCCCGTTTCATGACCGCGAAGTCGAGTCGACGCTGGACGAGTTCGGCATCATCGTCGACGAGCGCGATGCATTCACTCGGCGCTGAGTCACCGACTCGGCGCGCAATGTCGGCGCACAATGTCGGCGCGCGACATAGTCACAAGACTCAGTCGGCGAGCGCTTGATACACGAGGCTGCGCAGATACGGACGCAACGGCCACGTGCTCGACGGCAACAACTGCGTGTAGAACGCCACGGTGAGGCCGAGCACGCGGTCAATCCAAAACGTGGTGCTCGCTGCCCCACCCCAACCGAAATCGCCGAGCGAACCGTGCAACTTCGCGGCCGCAGGGTCGACGAGCACACTGAACCCGAGACCGAACCCGAATCCGTCGTAGGCATTCTCCAAATCGATAGGCCGACCATATGTCGAGATGTCGGCGTTGCCTGGCAGATGGTTCATCGTCATCAACTGCACGGTGCGCGGGGACAGGATTCGCGTGCCATCCAACTCGCCACCGTTGGCCACCATCGTCATGAAGCGGTGATAATCGTGCGCGGTGGAAACCAACCCGCCACCACCGCTGAGAAACGTCGGCTGCCGAGTCGCTGCCTTGCCCATCGTGTCGAGTCGTTTGGCCAGTCGCGTGGCGGGGTCGGGCTGGTACAGCGCGGCCAGCCGGTGCTGCTTGTCTTCCGCCGCAAAGAACGCCGTGTCATGCATACGCAGCGGAGCAAAGATGCGCTTGGCGAAGAACTCATCGAGTGACTGCCCCGACACCACCTCAACGATGCGCCCAACGACATCGGTGGCGACGCTGTAGTTCCATTCCGTACCCGGTTGGAAGAGCAGCGGCAACGACGCCCACGCCTCACAGGTTTGTTCGAGCGTGAGCCCGCGCGGCGCGCCCCACTCGTATCCGGCGCGACGGTAGATGTCGTCGACTGGCGACTGGTACAAAAAGCCGTAGGTGAGCCCGGCGGTGTGCGTGAGCAAGTGCCACACCAGCATCGTCTCGGTGATCGGTTCGGTGAGCGGCTTCATCACCGAGCCACCACGCCACACCCGCGACGAACCAAAACTGGGAATGAATGCACTTACCGGATCGGTCAGCAACAACTTGCCTTCCTCGACGAGCATCATCAGCGCCACCGAGGTAATCGGCTTGGTCATCGAATAGATGCGGTACATCGTGTCGGCATCGACTGGCAGCGATTGTTCCACATCGCGCATGCCGTAGCGGTGCTGATGCGCAACCTTGCTGTGGCGGGCGACGACGAGATGGAAGCCCGGGAGGCGACCGTCGTCGACGTAACGCTCCAAGTGTTGGTCGAGGTGACGCAACCGCGCTCCGTCGAACCCGGCGTCACCGGTGCTGACTTCGTTCTGCAGCGTGGTCACGACGAGAGCCTACGTTCCAGCCAGGCACGCAACGCTGGTGAAACATCTTTGCGACGCAGCGCAGCATCCACCGACGCCGTCAACATGCCAAGTGGCGTGCCCGTATCGTGCCGCGAACAATTGACGAGCACACCGACGACCCCACCCTTGCGCGCCAACGAACCAATTGCATCACTCAACTGCAGTTCGCCACCAGTGGCTGGCTTCAGTGCCGCCAGATGACCCCAGATGTCGCGACTGAACACGTATCTCCCGATGATCACCAAGTCGCTCGGCGCATCCACACTGTTGGGCTTTTCGACGACATCGCGAACACCGACGCGACCCGTCGCATCCGGCACACCTTGCGGCGTGACGCATCCGTACGCCGAGACTTCGTTGCGCGGTACGTTCTTCAGACCAATCGCCGACTTGCCCGAACGGTCGTGCTCGGTGATGAGATCGCGCAGATGGCTACTGTCGCCCATCAACTCGTCGGGCAGCAGCACGGCGAACGGCGCATCACCGACGGCTTCGCGTGCACATTCGACCGCTTGCCCCAGCCCGCGCGGCGAATCCTGGTACACCACGCGCACGCGAACGTTGCCCGTTGCCTGCTGGGCGAAGGTTTCGATGGCTGGCTTGGCCCGATTGGAGATGAGGATCACCTCTTCGATGCCGGCGTGCGCAGCCTCGTCGACGGTGTGTTGCAGCGACGGCGTGTCGAACACCGGCAACAGTTCTTTGGGCACTGCTCTCGTTACCGGAAGAAATCGCGTACCCAGCCCCGCCGCAGGAATCACGGCAACACGCACGGGCATCGCATCATCGTAGACTTTTCCACCCGATGCCCACCTACGTGTACCGCTTCATCGACACCGGCGAAACGATCGAAGTCCGACAGTCCTTCGACGACGCAGCGCTCACCGAAGCCCCGCACCCCAGCGATGGCAAGCCACGGCCCGTAAAGAAGGTGTTCACGCCCGTCGGCGTCACGTTTAAGGGCTCTGGTTTCTACAAGACCGACTCAGGGTCGGGTGCGAAGTCGGCAAAGAGTGATGGTGGCGCGGCGACATCGGGCGCGGGCAGCGGTTCGGATGCAGGTTCTGGCACAAGTTCGGGCGCCAGCTCGGATGCGGGTTCGGGCGGCGGCAGCAGTGCAAGCACCGCGGGAGGTGCGGGCGGCGGTGCAAGCACCGCAGGCGGCGCGGCGAGCGGTTCTCCGTCGAACACCTCATCTTCCAACGCCTCAACATCGAACACCTCGTCGTCGCCGAAGAAGTCGGACTAGTCGCCGAGTTTTGCCGATTCGCCCTGCGCGTGCACACACGCGAGTATGAGACAGTTTTTCAGCAAACACTCGCCCACTCGCACCAGCGGGGTTTCGCCCTTCGTCACATGGCAGCACTTCACCCGACGCGTTGAACGACGTCTGCTTGCCGACACCGCCCTACGCCGCGCAGTCATCGTGTCGGGCACCGCGCTCAGTTTCGTGTGCTACATCGCCCTCGTCACCGTAGGCCAGTAGCCGCCAGATTCAGTACCACGAGTGCCAGCACGATTCGGTAGATGACGAACACATTGAAGTTGCTGCGCGCAGCCAAGCGTTGCAGAGCGTTGATTGCCAGCCAACCAGTGAGTGCGGCCGCGACGACACCGATCAGCATCGTCTGCACGAGACCTTCAGGAATCCCATCGGCGATGAGCGACCCCACCTTGAAAACTCCGGCCCCCGCAATGATCGGCACGCCGATGACGAAGGACATGCGCACTGCCGCTGCACGCTCATAGCCGAGCAGTCGCATCGCAGAGATGGTGATGCCCGAGCGCGAGGTGCCCGGATTGAGTGCCAACACTTGCGCGGCGCCGATCAGCCACGCGTCGCGTGCGGTGAGGTCGCGCATCTCACGCGACCCGATGCGACGGTCAGCCCACCACAACACCACGCCGAAGACGATCAACGACACGGCGACGGCAACCGGACCGCCGAGTGCTTCGGCGATGACGTCATCGAACAGCGCACCAACGACCGCCGCGGGCACGGCCGTAATGACGAACAGCCACGCCAGTCGCCCGTCCGGTGCCGCCGTGCGCTGCTGCGCCGACGAAAACGGGTGACGCACACCAGCCTTCACGAGTGTCGTCAATTCCACCCGCACTGCCACCACGACGGCAAACAGCGTGCCGAGATGCAACGCGGCGTCAAACGCCGAGCCCACCGACTCGCTGGCGAAGTCTTCCCAACCAAACAACCACGGCACAAGTTCGAGATGCCCGCTCGAGGAAACCGGGAAGAACTCCGTCAGCCCCTGCACGATGCCGAGCACCAACGCCTGCCACCACGACATCGTGATAGACGACGCTACTGAGTTTGAGACTTACGAGCCGCTGATGGTGACGTCTTTGATCACGAGCGAGAGTCCGGCGGCGCGCATGGGCAACCAGTCGACATCGTTACCGATGGCCACGATGTCCTGCAGCATCCGCTGCAGCGTCGAACCGATGG
>Ga0194131_10009969_pt1 | contig 11809 bp, 12 predicted proteins | sample TA2KigO120mmetaG_FD_148631 | JGI IMG/M metagenome (GOLD analysis project Ga0194131, IMG submission 148631) | Freshwater microbial communities from Lake Tanganyika, Tanzania - TA2015053 Kigoma Offshore 120m | ecosystem: Environmental > Aquatic > Freshwater > Lake | place: Tanzania: Lake... | reverse complement strand
GCAAAAAGCGGCTGGGACACCCGAGGGTGAAAAGCAAATATTAGATATAGCAAATATTGTTATATGCGCATATAATATGATTAATTGGCAATTATCCTGCGTTTATACCCCTTGAAAAAATTTTTTAGAAGTCCATCAGCGAGTCGGCCAATTCGCGCTTGGTGTCGCTGTCGAATCCTGCGAAGTAGCCCTGTGTGGTTCTGATGTTGCCGTGTCCCAAACTCTCCGATACCAACTCCATCGAGGCTCCTTTTCGGATTGACGTTGTAGCAAAGCTGTGACGCGCCCAGTAGGATGAAACCTCTGCAGGGAGGCCGTTTGCCTTGGCCAGACGCTTGATGTGCTGGTTGACAAAGTGAGTGAACGATTGGATTTTGCGTCGTTGCTCGACTGGGCTGTCTTTCTCGTTGATGATGGAAAACACAAAATCACCTGATAACCCGCTGTGCATTCCATACCGTTCAATAACCTGCTTGGCAAAGTCATTCAGGTACACCACAATCGGTGTCAACCTTCCTTTGGTGGTCAGCATCGTCTTGGCTCGATAGAATGTCAGTTTGTCGCCCTCGATGTCTTTCCATTTCAGTAGAGCAATGTCCTTGATGTTCATGCCGCTGCATGCAAAGGAGTAAAACCAAAAGTCGCGAGCCTTGGCCTGTTTATGGTTGGCAGGCACTGCATCATGCAGGCGTTTTAAGTCAGCCCTTGACAGCGCCTTCTTCGTTTTCTTGGTGGCAGGGATCTGATAGCGTCTTTTGCCAAAGGGGTAATGCTCGGGATCTATATCTTTGGTAGCAATGGCATCGTTGAAAAGCGCTCTTAATGCCCGAAGGTAAATGCCCACGGTGGTTAGCGACTTGCCACTTGTTTCGGTCATGTAGCGCTCATACTCTTTAAGCCAATCTGCCGTCACATCCTGAAAGGTCAGCCTGTCAAACCTCCCCGCCTTTTTGAGGTTGGTGAAACGAGCGATTGACTTCATGCTCAACTCGTATGATGAGGCGGTTCCCAATTGGCCGCTTTTGGTCAAATCCGCAATGCGTTGCCGGTAGTGGTTAGCGATTCGGATAACGTCACTGGCCTTGCGGTTGTACTGTCTTTCAAACTGCTCATGCGTAAATGGTGTGATTTTTTTAGCCAATTCCATCGCCTTCGCCTCCAATGCGGCAAGCATCAATCGTGCATCCTTATGCTCTAAACGCGGCTTTGTGGTGTTCCATATGCTATCGAAATCACGCTGGCTGTACGCGAATGGGGTGGGGTAGAGCTTCTGCACGCGGGGTGACGACGTGAACACACGCAGCCGAACAGGGTATTTTCCATCGTTTAAAAGTCTTCGGGTATCAAGGTAAATCGAGATAAAACATTCGTTTCTCATAATCAGTACAGGTATTTAGTTGATTTTCGATTTGCATACAATTTGCATACGAAGATACAAAATAACCACCTAACATCGACAAATAACTCAAAGAAAGATTTTATAAAATGGCCATTACAAGCTATTTTAGCATATATTTGCCAAACAACTATTGATAAACTACCAGTATTTATTCTGATTCGACATCAGAAGATTTTGGTGAACGATGTACCGGCCCCAAAAACGAATCCCATTCAAAAAGGCGACCGAATTGAAATTCGATGAATTGAAATGCAGCATCTGGCATCCGAAGACCGGCCAATTGAAATTTGTTACCGCGATGAGGATCTGCTGGTCATCCACAAACCACCCGGCATGGCCGTGCACCCCGGACTGGGATGCCACCGGGGCACCGTCCTCAATTTTCTGCGGCATCTGCTACCAGAAGACCGCTATGGCGACGAAGCCCTTCGCCGAATGCCGGTCCACCGCCTCGACAAGGCGACTTCCGGACTACTCCTACTCGGCCTAAACGAAAAGGCCCAGTCTAGCCTTCACCAACAATTCGAGCAAGGCCGGGTAGAGAAGGTCTACGAGGCATGGGTTTGGGGCACACCAGCCCAAAGTGTGGGCCTTATCGAAATACCGGTTAGTCGACCTCCAGGCGATCCGCACAGCATCACCGAAGACCCTACTGCCCAATTCGGGAAGCCATCCATTACCTGCTATCAGTGTATGGAACATCGAAGGGGTCTCACACGAACGCGACTGATTCCCCAAACGGGCCGCACCCATCAACTCCGCATCCATATGGCTTGGCTTGGCCACCCGATTGTGGGCGATCGGCGTTATGGGAGCGTTCGTGAAGAGGAAATAATGTTTCCCGAGGCGAACCGGGAACGCCTTTTTCTGCACGCAGGTTCGCTGAAACTCAGACACCCGTCGACCCACCGCGAAATCAAGCTGATTTGTGTCGCCCCCGACCCATTCTAGCGCTGCAAAGGCTTAATTTTTCCGTATATTTACGCAAGTTTTATCAACTTTTTTACACTTTGAACATTTTTCATGCAACAGACTGAGGGGAACTATTCTGCGAGTAATATTCAGGTTTTAGAGGGATTAGAGGCGGTGCGCAAGAGGCCCGCCATGTACATTGGAGATATCGGCTTAAAGGGCTTGCACCATCTGGTGTATGAGGTGGTCGACAATTCAATCGATGAAGCGCTGGCCGGACACTGTACGAATATCGAGGTACTCATCCACCCCGACAACTCCATAACGGTAAAAGACAACGGCCGGGGCATTCCGGTGGACATTCATTCGAAAGAAAATCGGTCGGCCCTTGAAGTGGTGATGACGGTTTTGCATGCCGGCGGTAAGTTCGACAAAGACACTTATAAAGTGTCGGGTGGACTGCATGGTGTGGGTGTGTCATGTGTTAATGCTCTGAGTAAGCACTTACGGGCCGAAGTTCACCGGGATGGCTATGTTTATGAGCAAGAATATGCCTGCGGTAAGCCTGCCTATTCGGTCCGAAAGGTGGGTCCAACCGATTACAGGGGAACGATTGTGCATTTCACACCGGACGACAGTATTTTCATCACCACCGAATACAACTACAACACCCTGGTGGCCCGTTTGCGTGAACTATCCTACCTCAATAAAGGAATTCGGCTGAGCATTCGCGATGAACGCACTGAAGGCGACCTCGAAGCCCGTGAGGATTCCTTCTATTCGGAAGGGGGACTCAGGGAATTCGTGGCATTCCTCGACAGTACCCGCGAAAAACTCATTCCCGAACCCATCTACCTCGACCAATCCAAATCGGGCGTACCGGTGGAGGTCGCACTACAATACAACACATCATACACCGAAAACGTACACAGCTACGTCAACAACATCAACACGCACGAAGGGGGAACCCACGTGGCGGGCTTCCGGCAGGCATTAACACGTGTTTTGAAACAATACGCTGATAAGGAAGGAATGACCGCCAAGCTGAAATTTGATATTGCGGGCGATGACTTCCGGGAAGGACTCACAGCCGTTATTTCAGTGAAGGTGGCAGAGCCCCAATTTGAAGGGCAAACCAAAACCAAACTGGGCAACAACGAAGTGATGGGTGCCGTGAACGCCGCAGTGGGCGAGGCTTTGAGTCACTTCCTGGAAGAAAACCCACGCGAGGCACGACAAATCATCAACAAGGTGATTCTCGCCGCCACCGCCCGCCATGCAGCCCGCAAGGCCAGGGAAATGGTGCAGCGGAAAAATGTGTTGTCGGGCAACAGCATGCCCGGCAAGCTGGCCGATTGTTCAGAAACCGACCCAACCGCCTGCGAAATCTATTTGGTGGAAGGCGACTCAGCCGGTGGCACAGCAAAACAAGGCCGTAACCGGGCATTTCAGGCCATCTTGCCCCTAAGGGGTAAGATCTTGAATGTGGAGAAGGCCATGGAACATAAGATTTACGAGAATGAGGAAATTCGAAATATGTTCACTGCCCTGGGGGTATCGGTGGGAACAGAAGAGGACCAAAAAGCCCTGAATACCGCCAAATTGCGCTACCACAAAATCATCATCATGACCGATGCCGATGTGGATGGTTCGCACATCACCACGCTCATCCTGACCTTCTTCTACCGCTATATGAAGGAGCTGATTGAGTCGGGTTACGTATACATTGCATCCCCACCCCTGTACCTCGTGAAAAAAGGCAACCAGCAGATCTATGCATGGAATGACAAGGAGCGGCAGGAGGCCGTGGCAGAGGTAACCCGTGGCGGAAGCGAAAGCGGAGTTGTCGTACAACGCTACAAAGGTCTTGGTGAGATGAACGCCGAACAATTGTGGTCGACGACCATGAACCCCGATACCCGTATCCTGCGTCAGGTGAATATAGAAAGTGCGGCGGAGGCCGACTACACGTTCAGTATGCTCATGGGCGATGAGGTGCCACCCCGGCGCGAATTCATCGAGCAAAACGCCCGCTACGCCCGACTTGATGTCTGATGCACCACTCATACAGGCAGAGGGATTAGTAAAGAATTACGGCACACTGACCGTATTGAGAGGGATCGACTTACACATACGCAGAGAAGAGATCGTGGCAGTGGTGGGGCCATCAGGAGCTGGTAAAAGCACGCTGCTGCACATACTGGGAACAGTCGACAAACCAGACAAGGGAAGCTTACATTATGAACAGACCGATGTCATGCGTCTGGGCGATCGTGAACTAAGCCGTTTTAGAAACAGAAACATAGGATTTGTGTACCAGCAACACCAACTGCTGCCAGAGTTTTCAGCGCACGAAAACGTGCTCCTCCCCGCCATGATTGGAGACCTTCACACCCGAGAGACGGATGCATATTTGGATGAATTATTTGGGCTTATGGGGATCAAAGCCCGGGCCGGCCACCGACCCTCGCAGTTATCGGGTGGCGAGCAACAACGCTTCGCGGTAGCCCGTGCCCTGATCAATCGTCCGAAGGTGGTGCTCGCCGATGAACCTTCCGGCAACCTCGATACCTATCACGCCCGGCAACTGCACGAGCTGTTCTTTACCCTGAGGGATCGGTACGGACAAACCTTCGTGATTGTGACGCACAACCCGGAACTCGCAGCGCGGGCCGACCGAACCCTCCACCTAACCGACGGCCAACTGGGTCCATGATGCGCGAGGACGCCCTGCAGGTCCTCGAACATTATTGGGGACATACCTCATTCCGCTCCCTGCAGGCTAACATCATAGAATCCGTTCTCGCAGGCCACGACACCCTGGCCCTACTGCCCACTGGTGGGGGAAAAAGCATTTGTTTTCAAGTCCCAGCCCTGCTCCTCAACGGGCTTTGCCTGGTGGTAACCCCCCTCATCGCATTGATGAAAGATCAGGTGGAGCAACTCACACATCGTGGAATACCCGCAACCGCTCTGCATTCCGGATTATCGGCGCGGGAAATCGACCAAATCCTCGAGGAATGTACGCGGGGAACCATCCGTTTTCTGTATGTGTCGCCCGAAAGGCTGGGAACGGCCGTGTTCCAGGCCCGGATCGACAGACTCCGGCTGAGCCTGTTGGCCATCGATGAAGCACACTGCATAGCCCAGTGGGGGCACGACTTCCGACCCGAGTACCTGAAAATCACCCACCTGCGGGAGCGTCTACCCGAAATACCCGTTGTGGCACTGACCGCAACCGCCACACCAGAAGTGGTAGAACAAATTCAGAAACGGTTGGTCATGAAAGACTGCCATCTGTTTCAGGCCGGATTTGGCAGGCCCAACCTCACCTATAGGGTAGAGTATACAGAAGATCAGACGGGCAGACTCATTCAGTGGATCCAAAACCTATCCGGCAGTAGCATAGTGTATGCCGATACACGCAAAAAAACAGAGAAATGGGCCGAGATTATGCGCAAATCGGGGGTTTCGGTCGACTACTACCACGCGGGTCTGGGGGTGGAAGAACGGCAAAAGAAACAGGATGCATGGATAAAGGGTAAAATTCAGGTCATGGCCTGTACCAGCGCCTTCGGCATGGGCATCGACAAGCCAGATGTTCGCCTGGTGGTGCATATGAGTCCACCTGATTGTCCGGAGGCCTATTTTCAGGAGGCAGGGCGCGCGGGGCGCGACGGACAACCATCGCAGTGTATTCTGATCTACCATTCCTCCGACCGCAAACTGGTGGAAAAACGACTCGAACTCAGCTTCCCGCCCCGGGAGACAATCTACGACATCTACCACAAACTGGGTATTTGGCAAAACATTGCGATTGGCGATGGGAAAGGAATGAGCAGACCCTTCGTGCTGCTCGATTTTTGTCGTGAACACCACCTGCCATCCCCGGTTGTGCACCATAGCCTCAACATACTGCACCGGGCCGGCTATTTGCTGGTCGACGATAGCCTACTAGAACCCTCCCGCCTGCGCTTCACCTGCACTGCGCGCGAATTGGACGAATTTCGCAACCGCAACCCCGTATCGGGACGAATCGTGGAGCAACTACTGCGCAGCCACACCGGCATCATGGAAGAATATTCAGCCATCGATGAGGTCGTGCTCGGACGAAAACTGGAAATGGCCACCGACGATCTGATGGCCGGAATCGCCGAACTGCAGCGTAAGAAGTTGGTGAACTACATCCCCAGAAGCGATCAACCCCTGCTCGTATGGTTGCGCGATCGGGTACCAGAATCCCACCTGCATCTTCCACCGGAAACCTACGCCCGCCTTAAAAAGCGCAAAAAAGAGCAATTGCAGTCGATGCTGGCCTACGCCGAGCAAAATGAGGTATGTCGCTCCACCTGCCTGCTCGAATACTTCGGGGAAAAGGACTCGCCCCCGTGTGGACAATGCGATGTATGCATCCAGTATCACCGCGAGCGTCCCGAACCCAAGTTGTTTGAGGCCATTCGCCGCCAAATACAGGATCAATGCCGTCGTACGCCAACACCTATTAACCGACTCGTAGAGGGAATAACTCTGGGCAATCCGGCCCAAATCCGCTATAGCATTCGCTATCTGGCCGATGAGGGCATTATCCGAATCGACTCCGGGGAAACCGTTTACCTACCTACATGAACAAGCACCTGTTCATCGCCGTCACCACCGACCTCAACACCGACCAGCGTATGCAGAAAACAGCGCTGAGCCTTCATAGGGCGGGCTACATCGTACATCTGCTCGGACGAAAACTGCCTCAAAGCCAAGCACTGTCGTCCACCCCCTACACTCAAAGCCGACTTAACTTGTGGTTCCACAAAGGCCCGCTGTTCTACGCAGAATTTAATCTACGCCTATGGCTATTCGCCCTCATAGCCCGGGCAGATGCCTTCACCGCGGTCGACACCGATTCCCTTCCGGCCCTTCGTCTGGCCGCCTTAATGCGCCGAAAACCCCTGATTTGGGATGCCCACGAGATCTTTACGGGGGTGCCGGAACTAGCACGCCGGCCTTTTGTGCGTCGTTTCTGGCAGCTCATCGAACAGCTGTTGCTGCCTGGCATCCGACACAGCTATACCGTGAGTGAGGGGGTAGCCGAATGGTATGCCAAACGGCATGGGCTATGTATGCAGCTGGTCTACAACATGCCTTTAGCCCAAAATCCAACCCCGCAAGCTGGAGGGTCGGCCTACCTCCTATACCAAGGGGCTGTGAATGTAGGCCGCGGGCTCCCCACCCTATTGCAAACTCTGTCGCGGCATCATCTGCCACTGGTCATCGCCGGCGGGGGTGGTATTCTCCAGACGCTCAAAGATGAAGTTCGCCGCCTGAAACTGGAGGATAGGGTGACCTTTACCGGCAGCCTGCAACCCGATTCCCTGCGGGCACTGACCCGCGATGCCTTCATCGGACTCAACTTGCTCGACGGCGAGAGCCCTAATTATCGTCACTCCCTCGCCAACCGTTTCTTCGACTTTGTGCAGGCAGGCATCCCCCAAATCAGCATGAACTTCGAAAGCTACCGTCGGTTCAATGATCAGTTCGAAGTGGCGATTCTGCTCGACAGTACGGATGCAGACAGCGTATCCCAGGCAATTCTAAATCTGGTGAACGACCCGGATCTCTACAACCGATTGCGCCACCAGTGCCGCGTCGCCGCCGAACAGTGGTCGTGGGAAGCCACTTGTGAGCCTGTTTTACTTTCCATCTACCGTAACGCAACGCATGCCCATGCTACAATAAATTCGTAGTTCTAATATTTTCCATTTTTGCTGTATGTGAAGCTCAAGATGTCAGCTGGAATCAAACGCTTTCAGAACTTTATCATGGCCTGCCAACAGTTAAAAGGACTCCATTCATCGGTCTTAGTGGTCGGACGGACCTGCAGCACGCCGGTATGATACAAATCTTTGAATTCACCTTCTAATTGAGCCGGAAAAGTATGAAGGACTGTTTGCATGACAAGGAGATGCCAACCCAGTTTCCCAAAGACACCATCAAACAGGCATTCCTATTTTTCCAAACTCGACGAACTGCATCAATATCTCATCGGTGAAATCTGACCCATACACAGAAAAAGGAAGTCGTGTGATGCGTTTAGGCATCGCAGAAAAAAGCCGCAGGCTCATTATCAATGTTTTTGCCGAAGATCCTACAATCAGGAATGCCATACCCTTTCTATAGCCGCACAATGGGTGCACAACAGAATGGCAGTGGTGTTGACCTTAACAATGGTGGGAAAAATTGCAGTTATAAATTCCTAACTGCACTCAGCAGGCTGCTAAATGACGAATTACCAATTCCCAATCAGGTGGGTATAGTGGGTTATGAAACGCTGGAGTATGTGGACCTACGGGCGCACACCTATCGGTTGGAGTTAATTTTCTAGCAACGCAATTGTTGAATAACCACTCATCAACTAGGGCTAAAAAGGCTTTGCCGAGCGCAGCGCCTGATCAAACCAAATCAGTTTGACCCACGCAAAGGTTATCAGCGAAATGGGAAACGATCGCCGCAGTCTTCGTTCAAGCCAAGGAGCACATAGGGATAAAAAAAACATCAAGCCGGTCGACTGCAAAAGGTCATGAGCACGAATCATGGAAATTTCACGGCCATAGCGCGAAAATAGAGGGTCGTAGCGCCACAAACGGGCCAAATTAGCAGCAGCCTGCCGCGATTTTTCCAAAAAAACCGCATCGGTGTCGATTCCCCTATGCTCCACCGGATGATCAATGTGGCGCACATCCATACATAACGATTTAATCTGCAAGGCCCAGTGCGTGTCTTCATGCCCATAACCCTCCAAAAACTCGGGGAACGACAAGCGCTGGGCGGCCCGGGCGGGCATCAGGCAATGGGCAGCGCGAATCCACCGGTAGGGCGACTTTCGCCTGACGGATGCGGGCGCACCTTCTACCTTTAAGGCATACCGGTAGCGCAAGCGATCCGTGGCAGCAAGCCAGAAACCCATCTGCTTGTCAAGTACCGTACCGGTTGGGTCGACCCTGAAACCCCCACAAACCACCGGCCCCCAGTCGCCCGAATGAGCAATCTCATCCTTTATAATCTCTTGATACTCTTTGAGAAAGTCCGGTGGAATTTCCAGATCGCCGTCGAGCCACAGCACCCAGATTCCGCTGGCATGCTTAAGTAAGGTATTGCGGGCACGGCTTCTGCCCAGATTTTCAGAAAATGTGAGAATTCGAATGCCCGGGTGGCCGTGAAACAAATTGTGCCATTCAAAATAATTCGGATCCGCCGAATCGTCGCACACCCAAACCTCAATGGGAAATGAAAGCCCCCTCGCCTGTTCCCACAACGCATTTAGTAGGTCTATGGGACGAGTGCGCCATACAGGAATCAAAACCGATAATTCAATCATCGGGACCAGGCAATCATCAGAAGAGTATGGCCCCAAGGTCGGTCACCCGCCCGGCCTCGCAGCGCATCAAACGAGCTGGAAAACGATCGATGATGAGGTAGTCGTGAGTGGCCATCAGCACGGCGGTACCTTGATCCCTGGCAATTTGGGTGAGGAGTGCCATTATTTCCAGCGAAGTATCCGGATCGAGGTTACCTGTGGGCTCATCGGCCAGCACGAGTGTGGGGTAGTTGAGGAGCGCCCGGGCCACCACCACCCGCTGTTGCTCGCCTCCAGAAAGTTCATGAGGCATTTTAAAGTCCTTGGTCGACAAACCCACCAACTTCAACACTTCCGCCGAGCGATGCTTCATCTTCGTAAGATCCGTCCACCCGGTGGCCCGCAGCACAAACAACAGGTTGTCGCCCACCGTTCGGTCATAGAGTAGTTGAAAATCCTGAAAAACTATTCCCAACTTCCGGCGTAGAACCGGGATTTCAGCGGGTTTGAGTCCGACCAGCGACATACCGCCCACTTGTCCCTCCCCGCGCTGCAGGGGAAGATCGCCGTACAATGTCTTCAGAAGACTGCTTTTGCCGACCCCGGTTTTTCCGATCAGATACACGAATTCGCCCGACTCAATGGTGAAGCTAACCTGCGACAAGATCAATGCCTGCTGCTGGTAGATGTCGGCCGCTTGTAGCGACAGAGCTGGAATCGTCGACGAAACCGCCGCATTCTCCAAGTTCGATTCAGGGTTGTGGGCAGACCCGGACAGCGCTGGGTTGGGTGAAGTTGTGTCTGGATATTCGGACATAACGATTGCTTAGCAAACGCCGAAAATACTGAAATTGTGCCGAACCCGATCCTCCCGTTCCACCAGCCGGGGCGTTGGCTTGTATATTGATTAGTTTTGCGTATGAATCAGGCCGAACACGCTCATTACCGTGTGGCAGTAGCCTTGACCCCGGTTCGTTCAGAGCCCAGCGAACGTTCGGAACAAACCACCCAGTGGCACCTGCACCAAAAAGTGGAGGTCACAGACTTTCGACCGGGATGGTGTTCATGCGTGGGCCTGCGCGATGGGTATCGGGGTTGGGTTGCAGAAGGTCAGCTAGAACCAGCGGGGGACGACCCGTTTGGGGGTGGGTGTACATTTGTTTTGTCACGCTGGGCCCGCCTGCAACGTGACTCCGAAACGCTCTGGGTGAGCCACGGCTGCGCGCCCGACAGCGATTGGCAGCTGCAGGAAGGAGCTATGGGTCCATCCCTTCCAGCCACGGGCATACGCCTTTGTGAGACCGCTCATTTGTATCTAGGAACCCCCTACTTGTGGGGTGGCACATCCATTTGGGGAATCGACTGCTCCGGACTCATTCAACAGGTTTATGCGGTCCACGGAATTTCCCTGCCCCGCGATGCCTGGCAGCAGGCCGATTCAGGCCTTAAATTCTCGGACCCACACAAGGCTGCGGCGGGTGACCTGGCCTTTTTTTCCAATGATCAAAATCGCATCACCCATGTGGGACTGGTATTGGGCGACGGGCAGATTCTTCATGCCAGCAGCTGGGTGCGCATCGATCGGCTCACAGGCGATGGCATAGAGCGAGGGGCGACGCGGCAAAAAACACACCGTCTCTCTCACTTTTGTAAAATATTGTAAAATGTGCTCGGTACCTGATATCATAACCACCGATGAGATTCGGGCCTGGGATCGGTTTACATTAAAACAAAACGGGTGGACAGGTACGGAGCTGATGGATCAGGCCGCCCTGGCGCTGGCGAATCATTGGGAAAGCCGTCACCCTAAAGGCACCCGCGTATTGATTTGCAGCGGTATGGGTGGCAACGGTGGCGATGGCCTTGCCGTGGGGCGCATCCTTGCAGATCGAGCCTACAAAATTTCGGTTTGGCTCAGCGAAAGCCCGGATCCGCAAAGCGACACTGGCATACAGCTGCATCGATTGAACGAGGCATCCAGTGTGAAGGTAATTTCCGCCAATCAGGTACCCGATCCGCGCGAGTATGACACGCTGATCGACGCGCTTCGTGGGAGTGGCACGAGCAGACCAGCTGAAGGCCTACTAAAAGACCAAATCGATTGGATCAACCATTCCCGTTTGCCCGTTTTTTGCCTCGATTTACCCTCC
>Ga0194131_10009968_pt1 | contig 11810 bp, 4 predicted proteins | sample TA2KigO120mmetaG_FD_148631 | JGI IMG/M metagenome (GOLD analysis project Ga0194131, IMG submission 148631) | Freshwater microbial communities from Lake Tanganyika, Tanzania - TA2015053 Kigoma Offshore 120m | ecosystem: Environmental > Aquatic > Freshwater > Lake | place: Tanzania: Lake... | reverse complement strand
GCCGCGTCGAAGCCGACGCGATGCTCCAGGATCCGCGCCGCTACGGGCCCGTCTGCGTGATCAGCACGAAGGCCGTGCCGTTCGCGCCCGTCGGGCTTCCGATGCGGATGCGGTAGGTGACGCCGCCGGCCGCGTTCCAGTTCACGGTGCTCGTGAACTGCGAGCAGAAGGGCGTGTTGTTCGCGCACGCACGAAGGATCGCCGCGTCGCATGGTCCCTCGTAGATCGCGATTGCGGTGTCCCAGCTCGCGAGGTTGCACGACGTGACCTGCCACGTTCCGCCGTTCGGCGGCGTGAACTCGAACCAGACGTCCGCTTCGAACTTCACCGTCGTGCTGTCGCACGCGACGAGCGGTGACGGAATCTGCGACTGCGTGGCGCCGAGCGACGAGAACGCGTTCAGTCCCTCGACCATCTCGAACGCGCCGTCGCACTCGTCGTTCAGCGGCGGAGTCGGCACGAAGATGCAGAGGTCGACCGCCGAGAGCACGCAGTCGAAGTCCCATTCCACGTCGCAGCACTCGGGGAACTTGTCGCAGACCAGGTTGCAGCAGAACTCGTCGTCGCAGTACGGCGTCGAATGCGGGAAGAAGCAGCTCGCGCCCGTGCCGCAGGACTTCGGGATCACGCAGTTCGCGCAAAGCGCGAAGGCCTGCGACGCGCAGGTGCCGTCCCAGGTCACTTCGCAGCAGTAGGAGTCCTGGGCGCACACGGCCAAGCAGCAATCGGCGTCGACGCAGAAGGGCGAGTCGTGCGCTTCGCAGCAGTCGCCGGAGAGCACGCTGCCGCAGTTCGGAAGCGGGCACGGCTTGCCGCACGGGCCGTTCAGCACGGACCCGTCCTTCTGCAGGATCTGCGAGTACTCGAGCGCTCGGTCGGCGCAGTTGGAGTCCCACTCCACGTTGCAGCAATAGGCGTCGCCGCCGTAGCTGACGCCGTTCTTGTCGATCCAGCCGAAGCAGACCGCTTCGCAGCAGATGAGGTTGCTGCAGTTGGCGTTCGCGTGCGGCTCGCAGCAGCTGCCGGCGCAGGTCTCGCCGCACTCGGGGGTGCAGATGGCGCACTGGGTCAGCGTCTTGGCGATGTCCACGCAGACTTCGTCCCATGTCTCGAGGCAGCACGCGGGATCCTGCATGCAGACCGCGCCGCAGCAGGCGGTGGTCTTGCAGGCCGGGCCGTCGTGCGGCACGCAGCAATCGCCGGCCACCGCCTCGCCGCACTTCGGTCGCAGGTTCGTGCAGTCGAGCAGCGTCTTGGCGATGTCGGCGCATGCGTCGTCCCACTCCACTTCGCAGCAGGTCGAATCGAGCGCGCAGACCTTGGCGCAGCAGCGGCCGATCCTGCAGCCCGAGCCCTGGTGTTCCACGAAGCAGTTGCCGCTGCCCGGCTGGCCGCAGGCGCCGACGCAGCGCTCGAACGCGATCTGCACGCACAGCGTGTCCCAGCTCGAGGTGCAGCAGTGGTTGTCGGTCGCGCAGACCGCCTCGCAGCACCAGGAATCGTCGCAGTACGGCTCGGGGTGCGGCACGCTGCAGCTCTTGTTGCAGGGATCGCCGCAGAGGCCCAGGCCGCAGCAGACGTCGCGCGCCAGGGACACGCACTGGGCGTCCCACTGATCCGTGCAGCAGTTCGGATCGATCCAGCAGACGGCGGAGCAGCAGCTCGCGTCGTTGCAGCCGGGGGAGCTCTTCGGCTTGAGGCAGCCGCCGTCGCACGGGCAATTCCACGCCGGGAGCGGCACGCAGATGTCTCGCGCGAGATTCACGCACGACACGTCCCAGCGGACGTCGCAGCAGCTCGGCAGCAGTTCGCACACGGCGTTGCAGCAGGCCGGGTCGTTGCAGCCCGGACCGAGGCTCACCTTCACCGGAGTGTTGACGCCGTTCGGGCACGGCTCCTTGTCGATGCAGACGGCGAGCGCGAGTTCGACGCACAGTGCGTCCCACACCACCGAGCAGCACGACTGTCGATACGCGCAGACCGCCGAGCCGCAGCCGCGATCGCCGCAGGCCTTGCAGCCGGTGATGCAGCCGGCGCCCGGCGGGCAGCACTTCGGAACGAAGCAGCTTCCGACGCTGCTCGTGTTCGGGGCGAGCGAGCAGAAGAGCGACGCCTGCTGCGCGCACACCGCGTCCCATTCGGTCGAGCAGCAGTAGAGGTCGATGCGGCAGACGGTCGAGCAGCAGCTGATCGGGTTGCATCCTCGTCCGTGCGACGCCATGAAGCAGTTGCGCTTCTGCGCGTACGAGTTGAGGCACGCGAGCTTCGGATCACCGCAGAGCGAGAACGCGAGATTCGCGCAGGCGCCGTCCCAGCCGATCGTGCAGCAGAACGGATCGGCGTTGCAGACGTTCTGGCAGCAGGCCACGTCCGAGCAGCCCGGATTTCCGTGCGAGTCGTAGCAGCTGCCGGAGCCGGGCGTGCCGCAGTTCTGGCAGACCTGGAATGCCGTGTCGACGCAGACGAAGTCCCACTCGACGGTGCAGCACTCGGGCACGATGGCGCAGACGAGCGAGCAGCAGCTTGCAGGGGAATCGCAGCCGGGCGTCGAATGCGTGACGATGCAGCTTCCCGCACCCGGCACGCAGGCGCCGTTCGTGCCGCACTGCGCGTTCGCGAACGAGACGCAGAGGGTGTCCCAGCGCACCAGGCAGCAGAAGTCGTCGAACTCGCAGACCTTCTGGCAGCAGAGCTCCTGGCTGCAGCCCGGCGTGGTGTGGACGACGTAGCACGAGGCGGGATTCGTTCCGCACGGGCACGCGAGACTCGAGCAGAGCACGCCCGAGAGCGAGACGCAGAGCCCGTCCCACGTGCTCGTGCAGCAGAACGGATCGTAGAGGCACACGAGCTCGCAGCAGTCGGTGTCCTTGCAGAACGGATTCGCGTGCGGCAGGCAGCAGCTTCCGGCGAGGATCGAACCGCACTGGAGACAGAGCTGGTTCGCTCGATCGACGCACTGCTCGTCCCAGCGGATCTCGCAGCAGAGCGGGTCGATGTTGCAGACCTTCTCGCAGCACGCTTCGTCGCTGCAGCCCGGGCTGAAGGACTGCTCGTTGCACGGACCGAGGTCGTCATCGCCGCAATCGGCGCAGAGCGTTCGCGCCAGCGCCACGCAGTCCACGTCCCACGCGGAGAAGGGATCGCAGCAGGCCGGCTCGATGTTGCAGACGATCGTGCAGCAGCTCGCATTCTCGCAGTAGGGAGTCGGGTGCGGCAGGAAGCAGTTCTCCGCGGAGGGGCTGCCGCACCAGAGGCAGAGCCTGCGCGCCAGCACCACGCAGACCTCGTCCCACAGCACGTCGCAGCAGAACGGGTCCACCGAGCAGACGATCTGGCAGCAGAAGTCGTCGTTGCAGCCGGGCGTGTAGCCCACTTCGAAGCATCCCTGCTGGAACGCCGTTTCTCCGCAGGATCCGCAGAGCGACAGCGCCAGGTTCACGCAGGTTCCGTCCCATCCCACCTGGCAGCAGATGGGATCCGCCGCGCAGACGGCGTTGCAGCACGCCGCGTCGAGGCATCCCGGAGTCACGTGCTCCACCAGGCATGACTGCGTGGTCGTGCCGCAGTAGTCCCCCTGGCTGCAGGTGTGGAACGCCATGACGAGGGCGCGGTCGGCGAGCGTTTCCGGCACGCCGTCGTTGTTCACGTCGAGGCATGTGAACGCGCGCACGCAGTTGTAGAAGTCGAGGTCGGCCTGGTCGACGACGCCGTCGTTGTTGAGGTCGCCCTTGCAGCTTCCACAGCCGGCGCTCGTGGCGTCGAGGATGAATTCGGCCATGATCGCCGCGATCTCCGTCGCGGGAAGCGTGGTGACGGCGGTGCCGCCGCCGGTTCCCTGCGCCAGCGCGCCGGCAAGCGTCTCCACGCAGGTCACCGCGTTCGTCCCGACGAGCGTGGAGACGATCACGCCCGAGGCGTTCGCCACTTCGATCGCGTTCGTCACGCTCGCCGAATCGGCGGCGTCGCATTCGAAGCCGGGCCCGCCGTTGCCCTCGAAGGCGGCTTCGTCGCTGATCGTGACGATCAAGCGGCTGAATCCGGGGGTCCAGGGATAGAACTTCGCCACGATCGCGGCGGCGTCGGCCCAGCTTTCGGGATGGTCGAGCACGCCGATCGGCACTCCGTTGGCGTCGGGAACGACCATGCCGATCGCCGCGGCCACCGAGGAGCTCAGGCAGGAGAAGTCGCCGCCCGGCGCTTCCGTGATTCCGAGCACGACGGGATTCACGAAGGCGCCCTGCGACTCGATCGAGGCGATCACCTGCGGAATCGACGCGCAGAGCGCCGCCGCCTCGTCGTCCATCGACTGAGAGGTGTCCATGACGAACACGACGTCGATCGAGCCGCGCGGATAGTCGCAGGTGCAGCCGCAGGTCTGGTTGAAGAGACCGGGCGTGTCGGTGGGTTGCGTGTCGACCCCTTCGTAGAGCAGCTTCACGCTCACGGTGGAGGCCGGGCACGCCGCCACGTTCGCGGAAGGCACGAGCTGAAGCGGGATCGCTCCGCCGTTGGCGCAGAGCACCTCGTTCGCCGCGTCCATGGTCATCGTCACCACGCGCGGCGTGTCGGAGCAGGCATTCAGGTCGCCGGCGATCGTTCCCACGAGCTGCCCCGCGACGATCACGTCGATCGTGTGCGTCGGGTCCGCCATGTCGGCGTTGATCGACATGGAGATGCGCATCGCGCCGCCGACCTCGCCGACGCCGGTGATGAGCTTGTCGTAGGGATTCGCCCCGTCGAAGGGAGCGCTCGACGGGCCGATCTTGGTGACCTGCGTGAGCGCACGCAGCTCGAAGCGGAGCGCGCCGACGCGCCAGTTCTGGTTGTTCGCGCAGCGGAACGCGTGCGCCGGGATTCCGTACTGCGCCGGACCCACGCGCAGCACCGAATACGCCCGGTTCTCCGAGTCGAAAGTGTTCGACTTCACCAGGCTGAGGGAGTCGACCACCTGCTCCCAGGGCGACATGTCGAGCTCGCCGTCGTTGTCGAGATCGAGATCGAAGCCCGCCGGATCGAAGCCGATCTCGGGCTCCTCGCCGTCGTCGAAGATTCCGTAGTCGAAGTTGCGCACGAGCAGGTGCGTCTGCGTCGCGTCGTCCTCGAAGTTGAGCGTGAGGTCGAGGTCGGCGGTCTGGCCGATCGCCAGCGGCACGGTCGGCTCGCGGACGAGGTAGCGGCCGTTCGAGGCGATCACGGCGTTCGACGGAAGCTTCGTGATGCCGACGATGACGCCGGCGCCGCCGTAGGGAATTCCCGAGATGATCTCGATCGGCCGCTTGCCGATCACCACGTAGGAGAGGCCTCCGAGCGGCGTGCCGACGGGACCGCGCAGCTCGAAGTACTCGGTGGCGTCGATGTTCGTGGGGGAGCCGAAGTCGTCGATGCGCACTTCGGCGATCTGCACCTGGCCGTGTGCGTGCGGCGAGACGAGCAGCAGCGAGGCAAGGATGACGGCGATGCACGCACAGAACTTCCGCATTCGGAGATCCTCGTCCTTGAAACCGCCGCAGAGGTCGGGTGCGCCCCGCCCGCCCAGGCACGCACGATACGCAACTGTACCCGACCGCGGACGCGACACAATCCCGCTTCGTGGGATGGAGCGAGCGCGGTCCGGGAACGCCGCGCCCTCATCGAACCGCCGAACGCGTCATCGAAGATCGGGTGGAAGCGGTCGGGAGATCATCTGGAATCGCACCGAATCGAAGGCCACGCCGTTGCCCACGACGCCTCGAGCAGCCCATCCCCATGCGCCCGGGTACTGGATGCACGCCGCGTCGTTCCGCGGAGGAAGGAAGAAGTACGAGAGCGGCACGCGCGTGTTGAGCTCCTTGATTCGACCGAGGCCCGACCACGCTCGATCGGGCGACGCGCCGGAAGCGTTCGAGCCGCGCATCATCGAGGGATCGAAGGGGACCCATCCCGACCCCGGCAGGAAGAACTCGCCCCACACGACGTAGGTGGTGCGCACCGTTCGTTCGCCCGGCTCGGCCTCGTCCACGCCGATCACCGGACGCGCGGGAATGCCGGCGGCGCGAAGCACCGCCACGCACGCGCAGACGAGATCGGCGGCGGTTCCCTGACCCGCCTGCATCGACTGGGCGGCGCCGACGAGGCGAAGGCCTCGCACCTGGTTGTGCCGGCCGATCTCGACGCCGTTTCCGTCGAGGGCGCGGAAGCTCGCGATCGTGGCGCGAAGAAGCTGCTTCGCCGCGGCGAAGACCGGCGTGTATCGAAGCTGCTTGCCGGTGGTTCGCTCCACGAACGCCGCGAAGCGAGCATCGTCGGATTCGATCAGGAACTGCGGCGCGAGCCACGGCTTCGCCTCCGCCGGCCACTCCGACGGCCACGGCACCCTCACGGCGGCCGCGTCGTCGAGATCGCTTCGCCATGCGACGGCGGTGAAGGTCATCGTGGTGCGCAGCGTCTGGCCCGATGCGGCGCCGATCGGAAGCACCGCCACCGCGATGCCTCCGGGCGCCGTTCGATCGAGCCGCATCGAGGAGCCGGCGCGCGGATCCGGCTGGTTCGTGCGATCGAGCGTCATCGACACCGAGTCCAGATGGGTGCGGCTCCAGGTGGAGAGCGGAATGAGCGGGAAGAAGAAGGTGGCGTCCTCGAGCTGGATCGGGGACGGATTCTGCTTGTCCGTGGGCACGACGTTGAGCAGCACCTCCCAGCGCACCTCGTAGCACTTGGGATTCGAACGGAGCAGGCATCCTTCCGGCGGTCGGCCCGCGGGCGGCGGCGGCGCGGCGCCCTCGCGACCGGGGGTCGTGGGCGGCGTGCCTTGCGGCGCTCCCTGCAGGAGCACGGCGAGCAGGATCGTGGCGAGCGTCATCGTGGCACCCCTGACTTCGGGCCCGGCGGCCGGGCGGTTCGACCTCGTTTCACGCCGCGTGCCGACGATCGAGGCGCATCGTCGATCAGCCGATGAGCGACCCGGGATCCGGGTAGATCAGCCGCGTGATCGTATTGAGGAACTGGGCGAGCACCAGGTTGATCATGATGATCGCGATGAAGCTCGCCACGAAGGCGCTCGTGGCGGCGCGTCCCACCCCGGCGGCGCCCGGGCCGCAGGTGAAGCCCTTGTAGCAGGCGATCAGGCCGATCGCGCCGCCGAAGAAGAGCGACTTGAAGAGGCCGCCGCTCGGCTCGATCCAGCCGATCGCCTGCGCCGTGAAGTGCCAGTAGTCCTGCCCCGGCACGCCGAAGACGCGCACGACCACGAGCCAGGCGCCCCAGCTTCCCAGGATGTCGGAATACGCGGTGAGGATCGGCGTCATGAGCACGCAGGCGACCACGCGCGGCACCACCAGGTAGCCGATCGGGTCCGCATCCATCGCGCGCATCGCGTCGAGCTGCTCGGTGACGCGCATGGTGCCGAGCTCGGCGGCGAGCGCGCCGCCGACGCGCCCCGCGACCATCACGGCCGCCAGCACCGGGCCGATCTGCTTCACGACGCTCACGTTGATGATCCCGCCCATGCGGTCGGCCTGCCCGAGCAGGTTGAACTGCACGTAGCTCTCGAGCGCGAGGATCATGCCGATGAACGCGCCGGTGATCGCCACCACCGGCACGCTCGCCACGCCGACGACGAACATCTGCGGACCGAGCAGTCGCCAGCGCAGGCACTTCGCCGGATGGCGCGCGAGTCGCGCCGCGGCGGCAAGCGCGAACGAGGTGAAGCGCCCGAATCCGGCGATCGTGTCGATCGTGTGGTTGCCGAAGTCCGCGATCGAGGCGACGAGGTTCATCGGTGGCGGTGAAGCGCGGCGTGTCGATCGAAGGAGAGCGCGGAGGTTCGGGCGGCAAAAACGAAACGGCGGGTGGAGGTCGGCCTCCACCCGCCGCAGTATGGTCGATTCGGGACTCGAACGGGGATCAGACGGGGCACGGTCCCCAGAAGCCCAGCAGGGTGCCGAGGTCGTCGCCGTCGACCATGCCGTCGTTGTTGAAGTCGGCCATGCCGAATCCGCCGGCCTTGCCCCACTCGCCGAGCAGCGTGCCGAGGTCGTCGCCGTCGGTCATGCCGTCGTCGTTGAAGTCGGTCGGGCACGGCGGACGCGCCATGCACTCGGGATTCGGCTCGCTGGGCGATTCCGTCTTCGAACCGGTCGGATCGAACTGACCGATCGCCCAGTCTCCGGTGTCGAGGCATCGATAGACCTGGCCCGGCGCGAAGTCGCCGGTCTTGCCGACCTCCGGCCCGACGATCGTCGGGCTGTAGTACCACTCGGTGGTCGTCGGCACCAGTTCCTTCACGACCGAGACCCAATCCATGATCTGGTCCCACGGCGCCGCATCGAGCGTACCGTCGTCGTTCGTGTCGAGGTCGTCGCCGTCCTTGCCGCTGAAGTTCCAGACGAGCATGTGGGTCACGTTGTCGTCGTTCTCGAAGTTGAGCGGATTCGCTCCGACGAGCGTGAGCTGCACGATCTCGATCGGAACGAAGGTCTCCTCGGCGGCGAGGAAGAGTCCGTCCAAGGGAATGAGGCCGCTCAGCGGCACCGCTTCCTCGACGATGCCCGATTGTCCGGCGCCGTCGCCGATGACGAGATACCACACGCCGTCGAGCGAGGTGCCGGGTTCTCCCTTGAGCTCGAAGTACTCGCTCACGTCGGAGCCCGGCTGATCGATGCGGATCTCGTTGATCGTGACCGCCGGTCCCTTGTTGCCGCAGGCCGGCAGTTCGAGCGCCAGGTCGGCGCAGGCCTGGTCCCACGCCGTGTCGCAGCACTCGGGCATCACGCCGCAGACTCCGGCGCAGCAGACCGGATCGTTGCAGGCGCGGCCTTCGTGCGCCGTGAAGCAGTCGCCCGCGCAGGGATCGCCGCACTCCAGCGGCGGGAGCTCGTCGCAGCCGGTGTTCGTCGCACCTGCCGTGTCCTGCTCGAAGGAGTCGAAGGAGCCGATCGTCCACTCGTCCGTCGGATCGCAACGGTAGAGATGCGCCGGAACGAATCCGCCGCAGTCGGGCCCGACGAGCGGCGCGCCGTAGCGGCAATCCGTCTTGTCGGCGCCGTTGAAGACGACCTGGTCGATGATCGCCACCCAGCCGGCGAGATCGAGCGTGCAGTCGTTGTCGGCGTCGAGATCCTGGCCGCGCACCGTCTCGTTGTTCCAGACGAGCAGGTGCGTCTTGCTCGAGTTGCTGTTGAAGGTGAAGCCGTTGTTCGGAACGACCAGGTTCGCCACGCCGTTCGAGAACGAGGACTTCGCCACCACGAAGTAGCCGTTTCCGTCAAGCGTGCTTCCGCTGAACTTGGTGACGCTCTCGACGACTCCTGCCGAGTCGACGGTGGAGTCGCCGATCACCACGTAGGCGACGCCGTTCAGGCTCGCGCCGGGAGCGCCGCGCAGCTCGAGGAACTCCTGCGTGTCGTTGCCGGGCTGATCGATGCGGACCTCGCTGATGACGAGCGCGGGCGGATCCCCGGGCTCATGGCAGTTCGTCTGCGCAAGCGTCACGCAGGCGGCGTCCCACTCGACGGAGCAGCAGGTCGGATCGATGTCGCACACGGTCTCGCAGCACTCGGCATCCTCGCAGCCGCCGGTTGCGTGCGGAAGGAAGCAGTTGCCGCCGCCCACCGTGCCGCAGCTGTCGCAGGAGAGATTCGCGAGTCCGGGCGAGTCGACGCCCGACGGCGGATCGAAGTTGCCGATGCGCCAGTCGCCGTTCGGCTGGCAGCGGTAGACATGACCGGGCACGAAGATGCCGTCCGGACCGATCGTGGTCGGCGAGTACGCCCACTCGGTGCTCGTCGGCGGGTTCGGCTGCACGATGAGCGAGACCCAGTCGACGATCTCCGCCCACGGCGTCAAGTCGAGCACGCCGTCGTTGTTCGTGTCGAGATCCTGGTTGCTCGCGCCGGTGAAGCCGCGCACGAGCATGTGCGTCACGTTGTCGCCGTTCTCGAAGTTGAGGCCGTTGGCAGCAACGACGAGGTCGGGAGTCGCCGCGCCGGGAATCGCGAAGGTCGGTTCGACGGCGAGGAAGAGTCCGCTCGAGTTGATCGACCGGCCCGCGAGGCTCACGATCGCCTCGATGGCGCCGGAGCCGCCGCCGCCGCCGCTGGCGTCACCCAGCACGATGTAGGTGAGATCGTCGAGCGACGCGCCGGGTTCTCCCGAGAGCTCGAAGTACTCGCTGTTGTCGGTGCCCGTCTCGTCGATGCGGATCTCGCTGATCAGGATCGGAACGGGTTCGCCTTCGCACGCGGGATTCGCTTCGGTCGGCGTGTCGGTCACGCCGGGAACGAAGAAGCCGATTCGCCACTCGTTCGTGTCGCTGCAGGTCCAGGCGTGCCACGGAATGGCGCCGGCGTCGGGCCCGACCTCCGTCGTCGAGTAGACGAAGTCGCCGAAGGTGCCGTCCGGCGACGGGAAGCGGATCAGCGCCACCGAGTCGCCGATGCTCGTCCACGGCATGATGTCGAGCACGCCGTCGTCGTTCGTGTCGAGGTCCTGTCCCACGAATCCCGTGAAGCCCTGCACGAGCAGGTGCGTCTTGTTGTTGTCGCTGTCGAAGCTGAACGCGGCGGTCTGATCCGCGGTCGCGAGCGTGAAGCTCGCGTTCGCCACCGTGAACACGCCGCTTGCGGGAATCGTGCCCGAGAGCGCCACGACCTCCTCGATCGAGCCGTTCTGCGCGGGCGGCAGCTCGAAATCGTCGTTGCCGATGACCACGTAGAAGTAGCCCGCCAGGTTCGTGCTCGGCGGCCCCTTCACTTCGAAGTACTCGTCCGTGTCGAAGCCCGGCTGGTCGATGCGAACCTCGCTGATCCGGACCGGACCTCCCGCGGCGGCCAGCGTGGTGGCCGCCAGGGTGAGAACGCATGCGCTCGTGAACGCTCGTGGAATCATCACGTCTCTCTTTCTCGAAGCCGTTGTATCGCCCAGTGAACGGCGAGGCGGCGCCGCCTCGCACGCACGGATGACAGTCTAGTGGCAGGGCTTCGCCGCTCCAACAGGAGGAGCGATGATCCGACAACAACCGACGAACTCCGAGCGCAATCCGAACCAGGCGGAGCCGCGGCGCTCGTGCGTGCACCATCGCCGCGAGCGTCGTCGAGCTCGAGCGACGCGGATCCGATGGTCCGAGGCGGTTACTTCGTCGGTTCGTCGTCGACGGGCCGGCTCGGCGCGGTCGCAGCGCGGGTCGGCGTGTTCGACGTTACCGGTGCCGGCGAGACATCCATGAGCGGCACGGTGAGCGGCGTCAGGAAGATCTCGACGCGACGGTTCTGGGCCGCACCCTTGGGACCGTTCGCGACCACGGGACGGAACTCGCCGTAGCCGGCCACCTGCATTCGATTCGCGGCGACGCCGTCGCGCACGAGTGAATCGCGCACCGAGATCGCGCGATGCGCCGACAGGTGCATGTTCGTGGGGTGCTCGTTGCGGACGCGGTTGATCGGCTGGTTGTCGGTGTGGCCGACGACCTTCACCTCGAACGGGCGCGCCTCGGACGTGTTCAGGATCTGCGCGAGCCGCGAGATCGCCGCGCTCGTTCCGGCCTTGAGCTGCGCGGAGCCGGAGTCGAAGGTGAAGTCGCTCGCGAAGCGCAGCATTCCGGTGCGCTCGTCGAAGGTGATCATGTCGGGATACGCCGCGGCGAGCGCGCGGAGCGCTTCGTTCACCGACGCGGGGAGCGGACCCACGTTCAGTTCGCCGAGCTGCTTCATGAGCCGGTCGTAGTCGGCGAGCAGGCGCTCGATCGCCTCCTTGTCGGCGCCCTGGAGATTCTTGAGCTGCTCGAGGTCGGCGGCCGCGAGCGCGAGCTGGCTTCGCAGGCGCTCCTCGTTCGCGCG
>Ga0194131_10009966_pt1 | contig 11811 bp, 8 predicted proteins | sample TA2KigO120mmetaG_FD_148631 | JGI IMG/M metagenome (GOLD analysis project Ga0194131, IMG submission 148631) | Freshwater microbial communities from Lake Tanganyika, Tanzania - TA2015053 Kigoma Offshore 120m | ecosystem: Environmental > Aquatic > Freshwater > Lake | place: Tanzania: Lake... | reverse complement strand
GTTGCGGCTGCGCGGGTCGAGGCCGGTGGTGGGCTCGTCGAGCAGGAGCAGCCTGGGCGCGCCCACGAGGCCGGCGCCCAGGTCGAGGCGGCGCTGCATGCCCCCGGAGTAGGTGCGCACGAGTCGGTCGCCGGCGTCGGTGAGCCCGAGCTGCTCGAGCACGATGTCGGCGGCCCGGGTAGCGGTGCTCGCGTCGTGGCCGAAGAGGCGGGCGACCATCCGCAGGTTCTCGCGACCGGTCAGCGCGGGCTCGACGGCGGCGTACTGGCCGGCGAGGCCGATGGCGCGGCGGACCTGCTTGGGGTGCCGGGCGACGTCGATGCCACAGACGGAGAGCGAGCCGGAGTCGAACCGGGTGAGGGTGGAGATCGCCCGGATGAACGTGGTCTTGCCCGCGCCGTTGGGGCCGAGGATGGCGAAGACCTGTCCGGCCTCGGCGGTGAGGTCGAGCCCGTCGAGGGCGCGGACGTCACCGAAGTGCTTGTGGAGGCCGCGGGCCTCGATCATCAGGTCGGGATCGGGAGACATGGGGTGCTTCCTGACGGGTGGGGTGCGGCCCGGGATCCCATGGGCCGGCCGTCAGTCTGGCAGCCGGGTGCGACGGTCACGACCGCCTTCTCCCGACCCCCGCCTACGACGGAACCGCCACTCCGGGATCAGTGGGCGCGGGCGGTGCGTCGGGCGGGTCGCCCTCCTCCAGCCGGAGGTGCGGCAGCCACCCCAGCCACCGGGGGAACCACCAGGCCGACTTCCCGAGGAGGGCCATCACCGCGGGCACCATCACCATGCGGAGGAGTGTGGAGTCGATCAGCACCGCGACGGCCATGCCGAAGCCGATCAGCTTCACGGTCGGGCTCGCGTTGGTGACGAAGGAGCCGAACACCACGATCATGATCAGCGCGGCGGTGGTGATCACCCGCGCGGTGTTGGCGACGCCGAGCACCACCGACTCCTGGGGGTCGCCACTGCGGTCCCACTCCTCCTTGATGCGCGACATCAAGAAGACCTCGTAGTCCATCGACAGGCCGAAGAGGATGACGAACATCACCAGCGGCACGAACGACACGATGGGGATCGTCGACGTGAGGCCGACGGCCCCCTTCGCCCAGCCCCACTGGAAGACGGCGACGACCACGCCGTACGCAGCCGCGATCGACACCAGGTTCATGATCGCGGCCTTGAGCGGCACGAGGATCGACCGGAACACGATCACGAGCAGGATGAACGCGCCGAGCACGACGGCGCCGATCACCCACGGCAGGTAGCGCGTCACGACGTCGGTCAGGTCGATGAGCGTGGCCGTTGGTCCACCGACCGACGCCACGAGGTCGGTGCCGGCGGTCGCGGCGGCGAGATCGGCCCGCAGGCGCTCCACCAGGTCGGTGGTCGCCGGATCGTCGGGCGCGGTGGTCGGCGTGAGCTCGTAGACGACCGCCGTCACCTTGTCGGCGTTGTTGGGGATCGGCCCAACCGAGTACTCGACCCCCTCGACGGTGCCCGGGGGCTGGAGCGCGCCCAGTGCCTTGTTCACCGGCGCGAGCGCCTCGAACGCGTCGAGGTAGGTCTGTGGGTCGTTCTCCGGCAGGGCGACGGCGACGACGAGCGGCCCGTTGGTGCCGGGTCCGAACGCGTCGGTGGTGATGGTGAACGCCTGCTGCTGGGAGAGATCGTTCGGCAGCGAGCTGTCGTCGGGCATGCCGAAGTGGATGCGGAGGAACGGCATCGCGATCACGAGCAGCACCACGCCGCCCGAGACGAGGAAGATCCAGGGGCGGTGCGTGACCCGCCGGGCGAATCGGCCCCAGAACGTCGTCGTGGGGTCGGCCGGGCCGTCCTTGGCGATGAACTTCAACCGCACCGCGTCGATCTTCCGGCCGGCGAAGCCGAGGAGCGCGGGGAGCAGGGTGAGCGCGGCGACCATCATCACCGCGACGCCGACCGCCGCGGCGACGCCCAGCGTCTGCACGAGGGGGATCGGGACGAAGACCAGGCCGAGGAGGGCGACGCACACGGTGACGCCCGCGAACATCGAGGCCTTGCCGGCCGACCCCATCGCCCGGGCGACCGCGTCCTCCGGTGCGAGGCCGGCCTTCAGGTACTGCCGGTAGCGGGTGACGATCAGCAGCGAGTAGTCGAGCCCGACGCCCAGGCTGATCATCAGGGTCACCGGCGGGGCGGCCGACGAGATCGTGATGTGGCTGGCGAGGAAGTAGACGAGGCCGCTCGCGGTGATCGCGCCGAGCAGTGCGGTGGCGATGGGGATGGCCATCCCGAACAGCGACCCGAACGCGACGAGCAGGAGGACGGCGCCGAGCCCCAGGCCCACCTCGTCGGCGTGGCTGGCCCACCACGAGACCGGCACGTTCCACATGTCGGCAACCTCACCGCCGATGTCCACCTGCACGCGGCCGGTCTCCACCGAGTCGATCGCCCGCTGGAGGCGGTCGTACGGGTTGTCGTAGTCGGTGGCCTGCTCGTCGGGGTTGACGGGGAACTGGTCGATCAGGTCGACGATCGACCGGTCGAACGACACGTTGGCGACCGCCACCCGCCCGTTGGCGGACACCGTGGGCGGGAGGTTCTTCGCGACCGCGGCAAGGGCGGCGGCCTCGTCGGCCGGCAGCTGGTCCGTGACGTGCTGGAGCGCCGACGCGGCGTCGGTGGTCAGTGGGTCGGGTGCCGACGAGATGCCCTTGGCCTTCCCGATGGCCTCCATCACCGCGGCGACGACCGCGGCGTTGTCGGCGTCGGAGAGCTGCTGCCCCGCGGGGACCGAGAACACCACCCTCGCGGTCGCGGCGTTCTGCGACGTGAACCGCTCCTTCAGCAGGTCGTACGCGTCCTGCGAGTCGGCGTGGGGGATGCGGAACGAGTTGGAGACCGACTTCTTGTCGACGCCGTTGAGGTACCCGGCCGCGAGGATGACGAGGACCCAGGCGAGGGCGACCCAACGGCGATGCCGCACGATGAACGCCCCGCTGCGCGCCATGAGTCCGCGCTGCATGGTCCCCCCAGCCCCTCGCGATCGGTGACGCGGGGGCACTCGGCCCCTGGGCCGAATCTTAACGGCGCAGCAGCGACAGCAGGCGGAGGATCTCCAGGTACAGCCACACCAGGGTGACCATGATCCCGAAGGCCCCGTACCACTCCATGTACTTCGGCGCGCCGGCGAGCGACGCTCGCCGGATGAACTCGTAGTCGAGGAACAGATTCAGCGCGGCGACCACGCAGATCACGACGCTGATGAGGATCCCGAGCGGCGTGGGGTCGTTCCAGAACACCATGTCGACGCCGAACAGCGACAGCACCAGCCCGAGCAGGTACATGACCATGATCCCGAGGGTGGCCCCGATCACCACCGCCTGGAACTTCTTGGTGACCTTGACGACGCCGAACACGTAGAGCGCGAGCGTGGCGAAGAAGACCCCGATGGTGGCGAGGACGGCCTGGAAGACGATGCCGTCCCACCGCAGCTCGAACGCCTTCGAGATGCCGCCGAGGAAGACACCCTCGGCGATGGCGTACAGCGGCGCGAGGACCGGTGACAGCTTCGGCTTGAAGATGCAGACCATCGCCAGGCCGAACCCGACGAACAGGCTGATCCAGACGACCGCGGAGAGCTCGATCTGGTTGGTGGGGGAGACGTCGGTCTGCTGCCAGCCGAACACACCGCCGGCGATCACCAGCAGGAACAGCAGGAACGTCTTGAAGAAGGTGCCGTTGGCCGTCATCACCGCGCCGCGCGCGGTGGGCGGGGCCGGGCGGGTGCCGGACTCGGTGACGGCGGTGGCCGTGGCGGGGGAGGCCCAGCCGGCCCTCCACTCGTCGGTCTCGTGCTCGAACCGCTTGTCGTTCAGTGCCGGGTTGGCCATCAGGACCTCGCTCGGGTGGGTGAGGCCCCCAGGGTACGGCCCCGGAGGGGGTTGCCCGGTCCGCCCGTGCGACGATGAGGCCATGGACGACGGCCTGCTCTGCAAGCGCCTGCGGGCGCAGGGGCTCACCGGTCAGTCGGCGACCTGGCGGGCGACCCAGTCGTCGACGTCGCGCACCCACTGCTGGGCGGCGGGCGCGTGGGGCACGATGTGCGCGCCGTGTGGCGCGCCCGGGTAGACGTGGAGCTCGGTCGACACCCCGGCCCGCATCAGCGCCAGCGCGTAGAGCACGTCCTCGTCGCGGAACCCGTCGGCGCCACCGACGCACACGATGGCAGGCGGCAGGCCCGAGAGGTCCTCGCACCGTGCCGGGGCCGCGGTGTAGGGCACGTCGTCGGTGCCGTGGCGGTCGCCCAGGTAGGCGCGCCAGCCGTACACGTTGGCCTCGCGGCTCCACACCTGGAGGTTGTGGATGTTGCTCGACGCGGTGTGGAGGCGGTCGTCGATCATCGGGCACTCGAGCACCTGGAACGCGATCGGGATCTCACCCCGGTCGCGGGCCAGCAGGGCCAGGGCCGCGGCGAGGCCGCCGCCGGCGCTCGTGCCCTGGATGCCGATGCGGTCGGGGTCGATCCCGAGGTCGGCGGCGTGCGCGTGCACCCAGGCGAGGCCGGCGTAGCAGTCCTCGAGGGGGATGGGGTATGCCGCCTCCGGCGCGAGGCGGTACTCGACCGACACGCCGACGATGCCGAGGGTGGCGCACCACTCGTCCATCACCCGGTCGAGCATCTCGTAGGTGCCCATCACGTAGCCGCCGCCGTGGATCGCGTACACACACGGCCGGGCGCCGGTGCGGCCCTCGGGCGTGTAGATGCGCAGGACGATGTCCTGCCCGTCGACCGAGGCCACGGTGAGGTCCTCGTGGCGGACCTTGCCCGACGGGGCGAACGGCGGTGCCATCCCCGCGATCTGCTCCCGCATCGCGACCACGGTCTCATCGGACAGGTGGAAGGCCGGCAGCTCGCTGACGAGGGCGGCGTACACCGGGTCGAGCAGGGTGATTCCGTCGTGTGCGTCGGTCATGGCGTCATCTTCACCTACCCCTCACGTTCGTGTCGAACGCGCCTCACACGCGACGGCGACAACGGGTGCATGGCCCTCCTCACGTTCCTGTGCGCGGTCGCGGCGGCTCTGGTGGTGCGCGGCCCGGGCGCCGTGGTCGGAGTCGTGGTGCTCGCGGCGGTGTTCGTCCCACTCGAGCGGTGCGTCGCGCTGCATCGCATCCGGGTCCTGCGTCGCGGCCTCCTCGCCGACCTCACCCACCTGCTCCTGAACGCGACGATCGTCGCCGTGCTCACCATCGTGGGCGTCGTCGTCAGCACCGCGCCGCTGTGGTGGGTGCGGGCCGTCGACGTCGAGGGGCGGCTGCCGGCCCCGGCCTCGGTCGCGCTCACGACCCACGGCGACTCCAACCGGTTCGTCGACGTCACCGAGGTCTTCGACCGCAAGCTGGCCGCGCTGCTCTGCCACGAGAGCCAGCACTCGGATCCCGCCCGGATGGAGCCGCTGCTGCGCAACTGGGGTGCGGCCAACGCCGAAGCGGGTGGCCTGCCCGACGGGCGCATCGCCGAGGCGTTCCGCGCGATCGACGTCAACCCGTTCTGAGGTTCACGCGACTCACACGAGCACGGAGCGGATGACCTCGCCGTCCTTCATGGCCCGGAACGCCTCGTTGATGTCGTCGAGCGGCAGGGTCCTCGAGATCATGTTGCCGAGGTCGAGACGGCCGTTCTCCACGAAGCCCACGAGGCGGGGGAAGTCCCGCCGCACCTGGGCCGAGCCGTACACGCAACCGAGGAGCCGCTTCTCGGAGAGCACGAGCGGGAAGCTCGGGATGGTGATGCTCTCGGTGAAGTGCGACACGCCCACCGCGACGGCGGCACCGCCGCTGCGGGCCATGTCGAAGGCCTGGGCGACGGTCGACGGCATGCCGATGACCTCGAACGCGTAGTCGACGCCGCGCCCGCCGGTGAGGGCCTTCACTTGCTCGACGGCGTCGGCCTCGTTGGGGTCGACGGTGTGGGTGGCGCCGAGGCCGAGGGCGGCGTCGCGCTTGAGGGCCACGGGGTCGACCGCGATGATCACCGACGCGCCGGCGATCTTGGCGCCCTGGATGACCGACTGGCCCACGCCACCGCAGCCGATCACGGCGACCGTGTCGCCCGGCTGCACCTGTGCGGTGTTGAGCGCCGCGCCCACGCCGGTGGTGACCCCGCAGCCGATCAGCGCGAGCTGCTCGTCGGGGACGTCGGTGTCGATCTTCACGAGCGACATCTCGGCGCAGGTCATGTACTCCGCGAACGTGCCGAGGCCGGTCATCGTCATCAGCGGGGTGCCGTCGCCGCGGGTGGCCCGGGGCGAGCCCATCACCGCGTAGGTGTTGTCGCAGAGGTGCGACTCGTCGCGCAGGCAGTGCCAGCACACGCCGCACGCCGGGATGAACGTGCCGATGACACGGTCGCCGACCTGGAGGCCCTTGACCTCGGGGCCGACGGCCTCGACGATGCCGGTGCCCTCGTGTCCGAGGATGCAGGGCGGGGGCATCGGCAGCGCGCCGCCGATCACGTGGAGGTCGGAGTGGCACACGCCACTCGCGGTGATGCGCACGACCACATCGCCCGGACCCGGATCGATGGGGGTGACGTCCTCGACCGACATGGGGCCGTTCAGCTCGGTGAAGATCGCTGCGCGCATTGGGGTCTCCTCGATGGCTCGCTCGTCGCAGGGCGCGGAAAACCTACCCGACGGTCGGGACGGGCCACGGGTTGACCGCCAGCCCCGGGGTGGGCAGCCCCTCGAAGGCCAGGATCGCCCCGGGGACGCCCTCGGCCACGAAGAGGGTGCGGAGGTCGGGCCCCCCGAAGCAGCAGTTGGTGAGGAGGCCCGGCCCCGGCACCTGGAGCCGGTCGACCTCGGTGCCGTCGGGCTCGAGCACCCGTACCGCGTGCTCGCTGGTACAGCACACGTACAGGCGGCCGTCGGCGTCGACCGCCATGCCGTCGCCGCTCGCCTCGCCGAGCGTCTCGATGATCCACTCCCGCGCGCCGCTCGTGGGGTCGAGCCGCAGCACGCCCCGGGCCTCGATGACCGCGAGCGTGCCGCCGGGCTCGAGGGCGATGCCGTTGCAGTACACGAACCCGTCGGCCACGAGGCGCACGGTGCCGTCGGGGTCGACCGCGTGCACCCGGCCCACCGGCTCGGGTGGCGGCGGGTGGTGGGGCGGATCGGTGAAGTAGAGGACGCCGTCGGCGGTGGCGGTCATGTCGTTGGGGGCGAGGAACCCGGAGTCGAGCAGGTAGCCGACGGAGCCGTCGGGCCCCACCACCTGGAGGCCGGGCGTGACGGGGGCGTACGGCGGCATGCCCGAGACGTCGATGCCGGGCAGGCCGGCCAGGCCCGAGAAGTCGATGCCGCCGTTCTGGGTCACGACGAAGCCGCCGTCGGCGGTGGGCGCGGCCGCGTTGGCGCCGCCGCCTGCCACGCCGACCGTGGTGACCGCGCCCGAGGCGAGATCGACCCGGTACAGCGCCCCGTCGGGGACGCTCGTGAACACGACGCTGCCCGGCCCGGCGTCCGGGCACCACACCGGGCCCTCGGGGAACCGGACGGGCGCCGCCACGGTCACGGGGGTGGACATGCGCGCAACCTATCCCGGCCCGTAGTGTCGGCGCCCGTGTCCCCGCTCCTGGTGCCCGGTGTCGCGCGTGCGCAGGGAGTCCACCCGTGAGCCGCATCCTGATCGTCCGCCACGGCCAGTCGACCTGGAACGCGCAGGGGCTGTGGCAGGGCCAGGCCGACCCGCCGCTCTCCGAGCTCGGGGTCGAGCAGGCCGAGCGGGCGGCCCGTGCGGTGGAACGGGCCGACCTCGTGTGGTCGTCCGACCTGGAGCGGGCCAACCACACGGCCCGGGTCCTCGCCGCGCCGCACGGGCGCACGGTCACCGCCGACGCCCGGCTCCGGGAGCGCGAGGCCGGCGGCTGGACCGGCCTCACCCGTGAGCAGATCATCGCCGACTACCCGGGCTTCCTCGACGACGGCCGCCGCCCCGAGGGCTACGAGACCGACGACTCGCTCGCCGAGCGGGCCTTCGGCGCGCTGGGGGACCTGGCGGCGGCGCTCGACGGCGGCACCGGAGTGGCCGTGAGCCACGGAGGCGTGATCCTCACCGTGGAGCGGTGGCACGGGATCCCCCGCAGCCCCATCCACAACCTGGAGGCCCGTTGGCTGGTGACCGACGCCGAATCGCCCACGGGGTTCGCGGTCGGGGAGCGGGTCACGCTCTTGTAGGCTGACCGGCTCCCCGAAACCTGGAGAGGTACGTGGCGGACACCCCCCCGGTCCACCCCGAGCTGGCCACCGAGCAGGCGTACATCGACGCTGCGTACGCGCGACTCGACGCCATGCGGGCCTCGGCGGCCGCGGTCGCGGCCGGGTTCTCGGAGGTCGGGGCGGGGGGCACCCACCAGGCCCGGCTCGAGCGCGACGTCGCCGACTCGGTCACCCGCCGGCGGCTGGCCGCCCTCGACATCGGCGACGCCGCCCTGGTCTTCGGCCGGCTCGACCGGTCCGTCTCCGTCGATCTCGCCGAGGCGGAGCGCCACCTCTACATCGGCCGGATCGCCGTCAACGACGAGGAGCAGGAGCCGCTGGTCGTCGACTGGCGGGCGCCGGTCGCCGAGCCCTTCTACCGGGCCACGCCGGTCGCGCCCATGGGGGTGGTGCGCCGGCGCCACTTCCTGACCCGCCACGGGCAGGGCCGGGTGCTCCTCGGGATCGACGACGAGGTGTTCGACCGCGAGGCGGCGGAGGCCGAGGGCCTCAGCGCAGTCGGTGAGGCCGCGCTGCTCGCCGCGCTCGACCGGGCCCGCACCGGCCGCATGGGCGACATCGTCGCCACGATCCAGGCCGAGCAGGACGAGGCGATCCGGGCCGACCTGGCCGGCGTGCTGATCGTGAGCGGCGGGCCCGGCACCGGCAAGACCGCGGTCGCCCTGCACCGCGCCGCATACCTCCTCTACACGCACCGCAAGAAGCTCGGCAGCCAGGGCGTGCTGCTCGTGGGCCCGAGTCCGATCTTCCTGCGCTACATCGACCAGGTCCTGCCGTCGCTCGGCGAGGACGAGGTGCACCTGGCCACCCCGGCCGGGCTGAAGCCCCAGCTCCGGGTGCGGGCGGTCGATCCCGACGACGTCGCGGTCGTGAAGGGCGACGCCCGCATGGTCCGGGTCGTCGAACGGGCACTACGCGACCGCGAGCACGTGCTGGCGAAGGACGTCGTGTTCTCGCTCGACGGCGTCATCCTCCGGATCACCCGGCGCGACTCGCGCCGGGTGATCGAGCGGGCACAGAAGCGGCGCGGCACGCACAACGAGCAGCGTCCGCACGTCGCACGCCAGCTCGTCGACCTGCTCGTCGCGCAATACCGCCGTGCGCTCGGCGCGGCGGCGCCCGACGACGCCGACTGGGACCGCGAGGTCGCGAACCGGATCCGGCGCGCGCCGGAGGTGAAGATCGCGATGGAGCGCATGTGGCCGGTGCTCAGCGGGGCCGAGCTCGTCCACGACCTGTTCAGCTTCGACGCGCTCGTGCGGTCGGCGGCCGACGGCATCCTCAAACGTGAGGAGATGCGCGGGCTCGTGCGGCCGCGATCGGCCGACGTGCGCGAGGTGCAATGGACCGAGGGCGACCTCGCCCTCATCGACGAAGCCGACGCCCTGCTCGGCCCGCCCGAGGCGGCGCGGCCCCGGCGCCGGCGGTCCCGGCGGTCGGGCCTCGACGACGCCGCGTTCCGCACCGTGGCGGAGCTGGGCGTGGGCGGCTTCCTCACCGCGTCCCAGGTCGCCGAGCGCTACGGGGGCGCGCCCACCGGGGGCGGCGACGACGGCAGCGGCGAGCCCCGGACCTTCGGCCACGTGCTGGTCGACGAGGCCCAGGACCTCTCGCCGATGCAGTGGCGGATGATCGCCCGCCGGTGCCCGTCGGGGTCGATGACCCTCGTCGGCGACTTCGGGCAGGCGAGCCGCCCGGGCTCGGCATCCGGATGGAACGAGGTGCTGGGGTTGGTGCCCACGCACGCGGGGGCCCGCAACGTGGTGCTGAGCGTCAACTACCGCACCCCGCTCGAGATCATGACGGTCGCGGCGCGGGTGCTCGCGGCCGCGTCGCCCGAGATCGACCCGTCGGAGTCGGTCCGGGCCACCGGGCGGTCCCCCGAGTTCGTTTCGGTCGCGCCCGAGGATCTGATCGGCGAGGTCGCCGCCCGGGCCCGCGCGGCGGTGGCGACCTCGGGCACGAAGGCCATCATCGCCCCGCCCGGGCTCCATGCCGACCTCGTCGACGCGCTCACCGACATCGGTGCGGCCGCCGGCTCGGCCGAGGCCATCGACGCGCCGATCGCGGTCCTCGGCCCGGTGGAGGCCAAGGGGCTCGAGTTCGACGACGTGATCGTGGTCGAGCCCGGCGCGCTCGTCGCCCCCGACCAGCGGGGTCTGCGGCTCCTCTACGTGACGCTCACCCGGGCGACCCAGCGCCTCGCGGTGGTGCACGCGGAGGCGCTGCCCGACTCGCTGCGCCCGCTCGACCCGGGCGAGCTCGACGCGCTCGAGGCGTCGAGCCACCCGACCCAGACCGCCCTCTTCTCGTCGCACTGAACGCCCCGCCCGATCCGTCCCGACCGCTCACCCGAGGTGACACCGTGACCACCAGCGAACAGGATCTCCGGGCGCTCGACGTCGCCTGGGATGTCGAGCCCCTCGTCGACGGACTCGGCGAAGCCGGCGTCGACGCGTTCGTCGCCGATGCGGCGCAGCGGGCTGCCGGGCTCGGCCGGTTCAAGGGGCGCATCGAGACCCTCGACGCCGGCGAGCTGGCCGAAGCGGTGCGCGAGCTGGCCGAGCTGTCGGAGATCCTCGGTCGCGCCGGCTCGTACGCCGGGTTGCGGTTCGCGGTCGACGTCACCGATCCGGCCCGCGGCGCGTTGCTGGCGCGAGTGGAGGAGCAGGCGACGGCGATCACCAACGACCTCCTGTTCTTCGAGCTCGAGTGGGCCGAGCTCCCCGACGATCACGTCGCCGCCCTCATCGACGACGAGCGCCTCGCGTTCTGCCGCCACTACCTGGAGTCGGCCCGGCGCTACCGCGCCCACCTGCTGTCCGAGGCCGAGGAGCGCATCCTCGCCGACAAGTCGGTCACCGGGCGCAGTGCGTGGGGACGGCTGTTCTCGGAGCTCACCTCCACCATCACCGTCGACCTCGACGGTGGCATCTCCCTGGAAGAGGGCCTGTCGCGCCTGCAGTCCCCCGATCGCGAGGTCCGGGCCGCAGCGGCGATGGCGGTGACCGAAGGGCTCGCACCCGGTCTGCGGACCCGCGCCTTCGTGTTCAACACCCTGCTCGCCGACAAGGCGACCGACGACCGGCTGCGTCGCTACCCGAGCTGGATCGCGAGCCGCAACCTCGACAACGAGGCCAGCGACGAATCGGTGCAGGCGCTCGTCGACGCCGTCGTCGCCCGCTACGACATCCCGCAGCGCTGGTACGCACTGAAGGCCCGACTGCTCGGCCTCGACCGGCTCGCCGACTTCGACCGCATGGCCTCGGTCGCGTCGTCGGAGGACGAGTTCGCGTGGAGCCACGCGAAGGAGCTGGTGCTCGACGCGTACGCGTCCTTCAGCGGCGAGCTCGCCGACGTCGTGCAGCGCTTCTTCGACGACGCCTGGATCGACGCCCCCGTCCGGCCGGGCAAGCGCCCCGGTGCGTTCTGCGCGTACACGGTGCCGTCGCACCACCCCTACCTGCTGCTCAACTGGACGGCGCGGCGTCGCGACGTGCTCACGCTCGCGCACGAGCTGGGACACGGTGTGCACGCCTACCTGGCGCGA
>Ga0194131_10009964_pt1 | contig 11812 bp, 10 predicted proteins | sample TA2KigO120mmetaG_FD_148631 | JGI IMG/M metagenome (GOLD analysis project Ga0194131, IMG submission 148631) | Freshwater microbial communities from Lake Tanganyika, Tanzania - TA2015053 Kigoma Offshore 120m | ecosystem: Environmental > Aquatic > Freshwater > Lake | place: Tanzania: Lake... | reverse complement strand
TGCTCGACGTATCCGACTTCAAGCACTTCCGGATCAATCACTCCGAGCTCTTCGCTGATCGGCAGAATCACATCAACGGCATCGAGAACTTCTGGAACCAGGCCAAGCGCCACATGCGCAAGTTCAACGGTGTCCCGAAGGCCCATTTCGGGCTATTCTTGAAAGAGTGCGAGTGGCGCTTCAACACCAGTGACCCATCCAAGCAACTAACCCAGATCAAACAATGGGTTAAGCGTCATCTCAGGTAGTTATCTGGGACAGCCCCAAACACAAAATAGTACCGTAAAGCTCCCCCTTCAAGGGGAGCGGCCGCCGCGGGTCAGTCCTTGGCGCGTTCGAGGTAAGAGCCGTCCTCGGTATTCACCACGATCCGGGTGCCGGCGGTGATGAAGGGGGGAACCATGACCCGGACCCCGTTCGACATGATCGCGGGCTTGTAGGAGGAGGCTGCGGTCTGTCCTTTCACCACCGGGTCGGCCTCGACAACCTCCAGCGTGACCCTCTGCGGCAGCGAGATCGAGACCGGCTTTCCCTCATGCATACGCATATCGACCTTCATGCCGTCCTGCAGGAAGACCGCGGGCTCGCCGATGATCTCCTTCGGCACCTGGATCTGGTCGTAGGTCTCGATATCCATGAAGGTGTAGTTGTCGCCTTCCTGGAACAGGTACTGGAACTCGCGCTCGTCGATATAGGCGCGCTCGACCGTCTCCTGGGTGCGGAAGCGCTCGGTCACCTTGATGCCGTCGGAGAGCCGGCGGAGGTCGACCTGGGTTACCGGCGTGCCCTTGCCCGGCTGGATGTTCTCGGCCTTGATCACCGCGAAGAGATGGCCGTTATGCTCGATCACATGGCCCGAGCGAAGCGTGTTGGCGTTGACTTTCACGGCACATCCCGAGAGGTTGCCTGGACTTGCGGCGCGTGCTCGTAGCAGGTCGCCCCGCTGCTTGCAACGCTCCCTGGCCTCGAATCCGTGAAGGCAATGCCGCGTTCTCCGATCCCTGCCTGGCATGCCGAGGCCTATGCCCGCCGCCGCCCTCATCTCCTCAAGCGCGCGCGCATCGTCGCGGCGATCCGGGCCTGGTTCCTCGACCGCGGCTTCGTCGAGGTCGAGACGCCGGCCTTGCAGGTGTCGCCGGGGCTCGAGCCGCATCTGAAGGCCTTCCCGACCACGCTCGAAGCGCCCGGCGGGGCGACCTCGCGGCTCTATCTCCACACCTCGCCCGAATTCGCGATGAAGAAGCTGCTCGCCGCGGGCGAGAAGCGGATCTTCCAGATGGCGCGGGTCTTCCGGAACGGCGAGCGCTCGGCCACGCACCACCCGGAATTCACCATGCTGGAGTGGTATCGGGCCGGCGAAGGCTATGAACGGCTGATGGAAGATTGCGAGGGCCTGGTGCGGGCCGCGGCCGGAGCCGCCGGGTCGTCTTCGCTCCTGTGGCGCGGGCGCGCGGCCGGGCCCGCGGCACCCTTCGAGCGCCTGACCGTCGCCGAGGCCTTCCGCCGTCACGCCGGCATCGATCCCTTCGCCTTCCTGCCGGCGCCCGGCCGCTTCGATGCCGAGGGCTTCGCCAAGGCCGCGCGCGGCATCGGCGTCACCGTCGCCGCCGACGACGGCTGGGACGATGTCTTCTTCAAGGTCTTCCTCGACCGCATCGAGCCGAAGCTCGGCCATCCCAGGCCGACGCTGCTCGCCGACTACCCGATCCACATGGCGGCGCTGTCGCGCCCGAAGGCGGACGCCCCGCACCTCGCCGAACGCTTCGAGCTCTACATCGCCGGCCTCGAGCTGGCGAACGCCTTCGGCGAGCTGACCGATGCGAGCGAGCAGCGCCGCCGCTTCGAAGCTGACATGAAACTGAAGCAGCGCCTCTACGGCACGCGCTACCCGATCGACGAAGACTTCCTCTCGGCGCTCGCCGCGATGCCCGAAGCCTCCGGCATCGCTCTCGGCCTCGACCGCCTGGTCATGCTGGCGACCGGCGCCGAGACGATCGAGGAGGTGCTGTGGCTGCCGGTGGCGGAAGAGGGTACGTAGGCGCCTCGCACGCTTTCCTATGCCTTTTTCTCGCCCCTCCCCCGCGCATCAGCGTGGGGGAGGGAAGGGTGGGGGCCGAGCGAGGGGCGTCGCGCGTACGACCTTGATCGAGGATCACTCTCCCCCGAGCCTGTCGTGATTGGTGCAGAGCCGTCGATACAGCGTCTCGACCGGCGTTCCCGGTCTTGCCCTGGCGTGAGGCTCGATGATCCGCGCGCCCTCTGCATAGGCGCTCCGCGCTTCCGCGATCTCGCCTCCCGCCTCCAGCGCTCGTCCGAGCGACCCGTGGCTCCTTGCCAGTTCCGGCTCGAAGCGCGCCGGCGCGGCCTTGGCGAGGCGGCGGTAGATGTCCGTGGCCTCGCGGATGGCGTCGAGCGCGCCCGCGCCGTCGCCGGCATCCGAAAGACAGTTCGAGAGGTTGTTGAGGCTCAAGGCGAGGTCGGGCTCGAAGCGCGCGGGCGCGGCCTTGGCGAGGCGGCGGTAGATGTCCGTGGCCTCGCGGATGGCGTCGAGCGCGCCCGCGCCGTCGCCGGCGCCCGAAAGGCGGTTCGAGAGGTTGTTGAGGCTCGATGCCAGGTCGGGCTCGAAGCGCGCGGGCGCGGCCTTGGCGAGGCGGCGGTAGATGTCCGTGGCCTCGCGGATGGCGTCGAGCGCGCCCGCGCCGTCGCCGGCACCCGCGAGGTCGACCGAGTGGTTGTTGAGCAAAGACGCGAAGGCTGCCTCGTCGACGGCGCCCGCCTTCCGCGCCTCCTTCCCCCAGGCGACCGCGACCGGGGCGATGAGCGCAGGCAACTCGATGTCGAATGCGCCGGCAAGCGCCGCGACGCGATCGGTGCGGCCCTCGATCATGCGGACGAGCCAGCCGACGAAGCGGTTGCTGGCCTCATGGCCCTCGACCAGCAGCAGGTCATAGGCGATGCGAGCCAGCGCGTCGAGGCGGCCGCCCGCGACATCGTGCAGCGCAGCCCATAGCCGGTCCGGAGCCTTGCTCGCATCGCCATTCAAGACCGAATGGACAAGAACAGCCGCCATGATGTCGGGCTTCGGTTCGGCGAGCACTCCGTCTCGAAGCCATCCGGCATCACCGGCGGCGGCGACCACTTTGTCGGTCTCGGGCAGAGCGATTTCAAGAGACACACGATCCGCCGCGAGAGCACGAAGCGCGGCGCTGTCGAGTCCGCCCCGCACCGCGGCAAGAGCCGCCAGCATCGCGCCGGCGCCTTCGCCGAAACCGTTCGCGCTGCCCGCCGCATTCAGCCGGCGCGCTTCACGGCGCTCCAGTGCCCGCACCACCTTGGCCGCCGGAATCTTCAACGCCGCTTCTGGGTGCAGGACGGCATGGACCGTGGCGGCAAGCACGATCAGCGGCCGGCGGCCGAGATCGCCCTGCTCCTCCCGCCATCGGGCGAAATCGGTCGTCGTCGCCGCGGGAGGCGGCGTGCCGAGATGCGCGGCGAGCCGACCGCGCGTATCCCAATAGACGGCGCGCGTCGGATCGTCGGAGAGCGGCGCGAGGTCGAGCGGTACTGACTGCGGATCGACGCCCGCCTCGTCGATCGCTCCCTGCCAGGCCTGGGAGCCTTGCCTGGTGAGGAGAACGATGCGGACTGCATGATCGATCGGCTCGAGCGCCTTCGCCTCCTTCAGCACGGCGCCGACGCGGGCGCGCTGTTCCTCCGGGTAGTCGAGGATGAGGAAGAGTCCCTTCTTCGCCTGTGGCAGCGCGCCCGTGCGGCTCGGATCGGCATGCGGCTTGTACAGACCGGCCGCCCATCCCTCGCGCGACAGCTAGTCAGCGACCTCCGCGGCAAGCCGGCTCTTGCCGAAGCCGCCATCTCCCGTGACGATTTTGACGCGGACGCCCGGCCCCGACTTCGCCCAGTCGAGCAGCGCGTTGCGTTCGGTCTCGCGGCCGACGAGTGCGGCTACCGGCTTACCATCCTGCAGTCGCGCCCAGCAATTCAGCGCGGCGAAGGGCTGCAACTCGCCCCTGTCGAGGGCGAACCAGGGGAGTGAGGGTGGCGGGGCGTATCTTCCCGCGGCCTTCTCGGCCAAGGCCTCGCTTCGCGCGACTTGGTCGCGCACGGCCCGGACAATGTTGGTGATTGCTCCGATGGCGCCCGCGGCGCCAGCGAGAAGCGCAAGCACGAGCCCGACCTTCTTGACCGAGAGCTCATCGCCGTCAAACGCGGCGGCGATCACATCGGCATGCCACCACAACCCGAGGCCGAACAGCGAGACGAGCGAGCTGACACCGATCCACACGGCAATCCGCCGCATTCAACCTCCCCTTCCGCGAGACAACTCAAGATAGGAGGTGGCTTTCGGTCGGTCTACCGCGGCCTGCCCGCCCTCTTGTGCGCTCCATGCGGCAATCAGGGCGCCGGTTCGCTCATTCTGCGGGCAAGTGGGCATTGCATGGCAACGTCGTCCCCGTCACCTTGGCGCCCAAACTCGGGGGCTTAGTGCATCCTCAGAACATCCTCCGCGGCATCCTCTTCATGTGCGCGGCCTCGGCGATCTTCCCGATCATGAATGCGATGGTGAAGCATCTCTCGGCCGAGCTGCCGACCTTCGAGATCGTCTGGGCGCGGAACCTGAGCCACCTGGTCTTCGTCGTCCTGCTCTTCGGGCCGCGCTATGGCTGGCGGCTGGCGGCGACGAGGCGGCTCGGAAGCCAGATCCTGCGCTCCGCCTTCTTCCTGGGCTCCAACATCCTCTACTTCGCCGCGATCGCGGTCGTGCCGCTGGCCGAGGCCTCGGCGATCTCCTTCGTGTCGCCCTTCCTGGTCGCGATCTTCGCCGCCTTCGTGCTGGGTGAGCGGGTCGGGATCGGCCACTGGGCCGCGATCCTGGTCAGCTTCCTGGGCGCGCTGATCATCATCCAGCCGGGTTCCGGCCATCTGCCCTGGCAGGCTGTCTTCGTGCTCGGCAGCTCCACCTGCTATGCGATCTATCAGGTGATGACGCGCGGCGTCGCCGGCGACGACTCGCCGGAGACCTCGGTCTTCTATGCTGCGCTCGTCGGGTCGGCGGTCATGTCGATCGCCGTTCCCTTCTTCTGGGTCACGCCGGGGAGCGTCGGAGCCGTGCTGGAGCTTTCGATCCTCGGCGTCTTCGGCGGGCTCGGGCATTACTGCGTCGCGCGCGCCTTCATGTGGGGGCCGGCGCCGGTGATCGCGCCGTTTCAGTATTTTCAGCTCCTGGCGGCGAGCCTGTTCGGCTTCTTCATCTTCGGCGACGTGCCCAGCATCTGGACCGGGATCGGCGCGGTCATCATCATCGCGAGCGGTCTCAGCATCGCGCTCCGCGCCCGGCGCGAGGAACGAGCGAGAACGGAGGGCGGGAAGCAACCGGCATGAGTCTCTGGCCCGCGCTCGTCGTCGATCTCGGCGGCACCCATGTCCGGTTCGGCCTCGTCGACGGCCCGGAGGCCGAGCCGCGGGCGGTCAAAGAACGCCTGCTCGCCGATGGCGGCGATTTCGAGCAGGCGATCGGCGATTACCTCAGGAGCATCGGCGGAGGCATCGCAGCCGCCTCGCTGGCCGTCAACGGCCCGGTGACCGCGGACGAGGTCACGCCGAGCAATTCGACCTGGCATTTCTCGATCTCGGCGCTCAAGCGCGCGCTCGGCTTCGAGCGGCTGGTCGTGGTCAACGATTTCCACGCGCTGGCGCTGGCGCTGCCCAGGCTCGGCCCCGGCGATGTCGTTCCGGTCGGCGGCGGTCGCGCGCAAGCGGATGGCGCCCGCGTCGTCCTCGGTCCGGGCACCGGCTTCGGCGTCGCGGCGCTGCTGCGCCATCGCGGCGCCTGGGTTCCGGTCGCGAGCGAGGCGGGTCAGATGAGCTTCGCGCCGCTGGACGAGCAGGAAGCGCGGGTCGCCGCCATTCTCGCCCGGTCCGGCCGGGTTACGGTCGAGCGCGTCGTCTGCGGGCCGGGACTGCTCGAGATCGACCGGGCCCTGGCCGAGATCGATGGAACCGTCTCGATGCGTACCCGTCCCGAGCAGGTGGCGGAGGCGGCCGTCGCGGGCGACCCGCGCGCATGCCGAGCGCTCGACCAGTTTTTCGCCGCGCTCGGCTCCGTCGCGGGGGATGCGGCGCTCGCCTTCTGCGCGACCGGAGGTGTCTATCTCGCCGGCGGCGTCCTGCCGAAGCTGCTGGGGCCGCTCGCCGGCAGCCGCTTCCGCGCCCGCTTCGAGGATAAGCCGCCGCTCGCAGCCCTGATCCAGGCGATTTCGACCTCGGTCATCACAAGATCGTATCCAGGCTTGGTCGGCGCTGCCGCCGCGCTCGGAGACAACAAACATTCATGACAAATTTTTGACAGAGGTCGGGGCCTGGGGCATCGTCGTAGGATCAAAAATATAATGACGCGGGAGGATCAAATGGCGCGCAAGTTTCTGACGATCGGGCTGACGATGGGCGCGGCGGTGCTTCTCGGCGCCGCGGATGCGCGTGCGCAGCTCAATCTCTACTGCACCGTCCAGGAGGAGTGGTGTCGCGAGATGGTGCAGGCCTTCGAGAAGGAGACCGGCATCAAGGTCAACATGACCCGCAAGAGCTCGGGCGAGCTCTACGCGACGATCAAGGCCGAGGCCTCGAACCCGAAGGGCGACGTATGGTGGGGCGGCACCGGCGACCCGCACCTGCAGGCCGCTGAAGAGGGCCTCAGCGAGGAGTACAAGTCACCGAAGCTGGCCGAGCTTCATGACTGGGCGCAGCGCCAGTGGGAGCAGTCGAAGGGCCGCACCGTCGGCGTCTATGCCGGCGCGCTGGGCTACGGCTTCAACACGCAGCTGATTGCCAAGAAGGGCATCCCGGAGCCCAAGTGCTGGGCCGACCTGCTGAATCCGAAGCTCAAGGATGACGTCCAGGTCGCCGACCCGAACTCGTCCGGCACCTCCTACACCATGCTTGCGACCATGGTGCAGCTCATGGGCGAGGACAAGGGCTTCGACTACCTGAAGCAGCTCCACAAGAACATCAACCAGTACACCCGCTCGGGCGCAGCCCCGGCCAAGGCGACCAGCCTCGGCGAGACCGCGGTCGGCATCGTCTTCCAGCACGACATGGTGACGATGGTGGTCGAAGGCGGGCCGATCAAGGTCGTCGCTCCCTGCGAAGGCACCGGCTACGAGATCGGCTCGATGACGCTGATCAAAGGCGCCAAGAACATGGAGCTTGGCAAAAAGTGGTACGACTGGGCGCTGACCCCGGCGGCTCAGGAGCTCGGCGCCAAGGCCAAGGCCTATCAGGTGCCGTCGAACAAGGCCGCCAAGGCCCCGCCGCAGGCGCCCGACCTCAAGACCATCAAGCTGATCAACTACGACTTCGCCAAGTACGGCTCCTCGGCCGAGCGGGTCCGCCTGCTCGCCAAGTGGGACAAAGAGGTGAAGAACCTGCCGAAGTAAGGCCGCTCGTCTCCTCGGGGGAACGGCCCTCGTGACCGACCGTATCGCCGCGCCCTGGCTGGCCATCGGCTGGCTGGGGGCGGTCCTTCTTCCCTGGTACATGATCGATGCGGGCTTCTTCGCGTTCGGATGGGTTCGCGCCTATCCGAGCGCGGAGAGCGGCCCCGCCGTCTGGCAGATCGTCGCGCAGAATCGCTGGTGGCTTGCGCCGGCGCTTCTGCCGCTGCTTGCCGCGACCTGGGCAGTATGGAAGCAGGATGAGAACACCGCCCGCCTGCTCGTCGCCGCCGGCGTCGCGGGCATCGGATTGATCCTGATCCAGGGCTTCGCCATCGACCATCGCGGCTGGACGGTGGCCGCGCTCGGTCCCGGTGGGCCGAAGCAGACCGGCATGGGCTATGGCGCGCTGGCGCTCTCGCTCTCTTATCTGATGGTGATGTGCCGCGGCCTCGCGCTGCGCGGCTACTGTCGCGGCGACACCTTCACCGTCGGCGCGATCGCGCTGGTCGTCGCGCTGATCGCGCTCTTCGTGCTGTTTCCTGTGCTGACCATCCTGACCAGCGCGGTCAAGGACAACCAAGGCAACATCAATTTCGGCGTCTTCTGGGGGAAGCTTTCGGATCACTCGATCTGGGGGCTCGACTGCCTCTACTCGAACCTCCGCTGCGGCGTCGCCTGGAACACGTTGTTCCTCGCGATCCTGACCGGTGCCGGCACCACGCTTCTCGGTCTCGCCTTCGCGCTGATCGCCGTGCGCTCGGGTTTCCGCTTCAAGCGGCTCCTGCGCGTGATGAGCGTGCTGCCGATCATCACGCCGCCCTTCGTCATCGGTCTTGCCGTCATTCTTCTCTTCGGCCGCGCCGGCCTCGTCTCAACCATTCTCTTCGAGTACTTCGACGTATCGCGGAGCCGTTGGATCTACGGCCTGACCGGCGTCTTCCTGGCGCAGCTCCTCGCCTTCACGCCGATCGCCTTCCTGGTGCTGATCGGCGTCGTCCAAGGCATCGCTCCCTCGCTCGAGGAGGCGGCGCAGACTCTGCGCGCCAGCCGCTGGACCACATTCCGCACCGTGACCTGGCCGCTGCTGCGTCCGGGCCTTGCCAACGCCTTCCTGCTCGGCTTCGTCGAGAGCCTCGCCGATTTCGGCAACCCGCTGGTGCTCGCCGGCAATTACGAGCTGCTCTCGATCAAGGTGTTCTTCGCCGTGGTCGGCGCCGCGCATGACCAGGGGCGCGCGGCGGTGTTCGCGCTCGTCCTGCTCGCCTTCACGCTCGGCGCCTTCTACGCCCAGCACCGCTGGCTCGGGCGCGTCTCCTACACGACGGTGACCGGCAAGGGCGATTCCGGCCTGCCGCTGCCGCTGCCGAAATGGGTGGCGCGGATCTGTTATGCCGTGGTCATCCCGTGGTCGATCTTCACCGTCATCATCTACGGCATGATCCTCGCGGGCGGCCTGGTGAAGGCGATGGGTCGCGACCACACGCCGACGCTCGAGCATTTCCTCACCGGTTTCCGCATCGACCTCACGAGCCCGCAGATCTTCGCCGGATCGGCCTGGACCTCGTTCTGGACGACGCTGGAGATCTCGATCCTGGCAGCACCGCTGACCGGGGCGATCGGGCTCCTCACCGCCTATCTGCTGACCAGGCAGAACTTCGCCGGCAAGCGCGCCTTCGAGTTCGGCACCATGCTGAGCTTCGCCATCCCCGGCACCGTGATCGGCGTCAGCTATATCCTCGCCTTCAACGTGCCGCCGGTGGAGCTCACCGGCACCGGCATCATCCTGGTCATCTGCTTCATCTTCCGGAACATGCCGGTCGGCGTGCGCGCCGGCATCGCGACATTGAGCCAGATCGACAAGTCGCTCGACGAGGCGTCGCTCACCCTCGGCGCCCGCACCGCGACGACGGTGAGGCGCGTCGTGCTGCCGCTGCTCAGGCCGGCGCTGGTCGCCTCGATGGTCTACAGCTTCGTCCGCGCCATGACCGCGGTCTCGGCGGTGATATTCCTGGTCACCGCGCAGTACAACATGGCGACCGCCTATATCGTCGGCCGCGTCGAAGCCGGCGAGTTCGGCCTCGCCATCGCCTATTCCTCGGTTCTCATCCTCGTCATGATCGGCGCCATCCTCCTGATCCAGATCCTGGTCGGCGAGCGCAAGCTCGGCCGCCGCCAGGCCGGCGACGTCGGAGTGCCGGCCGGCGCCGGCTGAAAGCAAAGGGAGACTTCCATGCGCGTCCTTCTTGCCTCCGCTTTCGCCCTGGCGCTGTTCGCCGCGCGTGCCGAGGCGCAGCCGCTGAACGTCTACTGCAGCGTGCTCCAGGACTGGTGCACGCTGATGACCCAGGAATTCGAGAAGAAGACCGGCATCAAGGTCAGCCTGGTGCAGAAGGGCTCCGGCGAGACCCTGGCGCAGCTTCGCGCCGAAAAGACCAATCCCAAGGCCGATATCTGGTGGGGCGGCACCGGCGACCCGCACCTTGCTGCGGCCGAGGAGGACCTGACCGAGGCCTACCGGTCGCCGATGCTGGCGAAGCTGCATGACTGGGCCCGCCGCCAGGCGGAGCAGTCGAAGTTCAGGACCGTCGGCATCTATGCCGGAGCGCTCGGCATGGCCTACAACACCGAGCTGATGGCGAAGAAGAAGCTGGCGGTGCCGGCCTGCTGGAAGGACCTGACCAAGCCTGAATACAAGGACGAGGTGCAGATCTCGAACCCGGCCTCGTCCGGCACAGCCTATACGGCGGTGGCGACGCTGGTGCAGGTCTTCGGCGAGGAGCCGGCCTTCGACTACCTGAAGCAGCTCCACAAGAACGTGAACCAGTACACGCGTTCCGGGCCGGCGCCGGCCCGGGGCACGGCGCGCGGCGAGACCACGATCGGGATCATGTTCCTGCATGACGCGGTCGCCGAGGCGATCGAGGGTTTCCCGGTCAAGGTCGTCAGCCCCTGCGAGGGCACCGGCTACGAGATCGGCTCGATGAGCCTGGTCAAGGGCTCGAAGAATCTCGATGCGGCAAGGAAGTGGTACGACTTCGCGCTCACCGCCGAGGCGCAGGCGCTGGCGGCGCGGGCCAAATCCTACCAGACGCCGTCGAATGTCGACGCGCCGATCCCGGACAAGGCACCGAAGCTCTCCGAGATGAAGCTGATCGCCTATGACTTCGCCAAGTACGGCGGCGCCGAGGAGCGCAAGCGCCTGATCGCGCGCTGGGAGAAAGAGGTGGGGAGCCTGCCGAAATGATGAAGCGCTCGGCGCCGGCCTCGGTCGAGTTCCGCTCGGTCATCAAGCGCTACGGCACGGTCGTCGCCGTCGACGACGTCTCGTTCACGATCGAGCCCTCGACCCTGGTGACGCTGCTCGGGCCCTCAGGCTGCGGCAAGACGACGACGCTGCGTCTCATCGCCGGGCTCGAGATGGCGAGCGAGGGGCAGATCCTGATCGGCGACAAGGACGTGACGAATCTCTCGGCCGCCGAGCGCGACGTCAGCATGGTCTTCCAGTCCTACGCGCTGTTCCCGCATATGAACGTGATCGAGAACGTCTCCTACGGGCCCAGCGTCTCCGGGCTCGCCAAGGCCGAAGCCGAGGCGCTGGCGCGCGAGAAGCTGAAGCTGGTCGGGCTCGAAGGCTACGACAAGCGCCTGCCGTCCGAGCTTTCCGGCGGCCAGCAGCAGCGCGTCGCGGTCGCCCGCGCGCTCGTGCTCGAGCCGCAGGTGCTGCTGTTCGACGAGCCGCTGTCGAACCTCGATGCCAAGCTGCGGCGCCGCGTGCGCGAGGATATTCGCGAGCTGCAGCGCTCGCTGAACCTCACTGTCGTCTACGTGACCCATGACCAACAGGAGGCGCTCGCCGTCTCCGACCGCGTCATCGTCATGTCGAATGCGCGCATCGCGCAGTCAGGCGCGCCGCGCGATCTCTACGAGGCGCCGGCCAACCGCTTCGTCGCCGACTTCATCGGCGATGCCAACCTGGTCACCGGCGAGCTCGGCCAAAGATCCGGCGATAATGCGATCGTCAGGATCGGCGGCGTCATGCTGAACCTGCCGCACCGCGACCAGGCTCCGGGCGAGGTCAGGCTGGCGATCCGTCCCGAGGCGATCACGCTCGAGCCGCACAAGCCTGGGCGTCCGGCCATCTCCGGCTCGATCGCCAAGGCCGCCTATCTCGGCACGCATATGGAGTACACGGTGGCGACCGAGGCCGGCGAGTTCTTCGTCGTCGACCGTCATGTCGCGCGGCCGGCGGCGATCGGCGCCGAGGTCTGGCTCTCGCTCGCCGATCACGGCATCACGGTCGTTCCCGCCGGCTGACGTGCAGAGCATCGGCGTCGGCGTCATCGGCACGGGGTTCATGGGCA
>Ga0194131_10009963_pt1 | contig 11813 bp, 11 predicted proteins | sample TA2KigO120mmetaG_FD_148631 | JGI IMG/M metagenome (GOLD analysis project Ga0194131, IMG submission 148631) | Freshwater microbial communities from Lake Tanganyika, Tanzania - TA2015053 Kigoma Offshore 120m | ecosystem: Environmental > Aquatic > Freshwater > Lake | place: Tanzania: Lake... | reverse complement strand
GACCTGAAGGAGAAGATGAAGGCCCACAAGGCGCACGAGTTGAGCGCCCGCCAGCTCGAGCAGGTGATGGCGGTCATTTTCACCAGGCCCGGCTTCGGCGAGACGCGCGCCGTCGTCAACAAGGATCTGGTCGGCAAGAACGCCGCCGTCATCGCGCGCACCGCGGGCTTCGACGTGCCCGCCGACACCCGGCTGCTCATCACCGAAGTCACCGCGGACCACGCCCTGGTGCAGACCGAGCAGCTCATGCCGGTCTTCCCGCTGGTGCGCGTGAAGAACGTGAACGAGGGTATCGAGGCCGCCATCCAGGCCGAGCACGGCTACAACCACACCGCCGTGATGTACTCCAGGAACCTCGACGCGCTGTCCCACATGGCGTCCGCCATCGAGTGCAGCCTGTTCGTGAAGAACGGCCCCAACTACGCCTCACTGGGGATGGGCGGCGAAGGCTTTACCACCATGACCATCGCGGGCTCCACGGGCGAAGGCGTCACCTCGGCCCGGGTGTTCACCCGCCCGCGCCGTTGCTCGCTGGTGGATTATTTCCGCATTATCTAGCGGGGGGTCCAGGGGGCGCCGCGGACGACTCCCCCTGGATCAAATCCCGGTTGCCGTCCTGACGGCCGCGTTCGTCGTCTTCCGCACGCTCGGGCTGACCGCCACCAGCCTGGGCGTGGATGACGGCGTCTCCATCATCACCGCCTCGCGGCCGATTTCCGAGATCCTGTCGGGGATGCTCGCCTCGGGCGAGGTGCATCCGCCGCTGTACTTCTATTACCTGCACCCGTTCGCGGGCGTCGCCGCGGGATCGTGGGCGCTGGGCGGCGGCGTGGAGGCGTGGTTCCGCTGGAGCACGATGCCCTGGTCTTTCGCCACCGTCGTCCTCACGTGGATGCTGGCCGTCCGCCTGCTCTCCCCGCGCGCGGCATTCATTGCCACGCTGCTGGCCATCGCCTCATCGTACCTCTCCTACTTCGGCCAGGAAGTGCGCATGTACCCGATGCTGGCCACCTTCGTGCTGGCCGCTTCGCTGTTCGCCGTGCGCATGCCCGAGGCGAAATGGCTTGGGCCGGCCTTCGCCGCCGCCTGCATCCTGGCGTTTTTCACCCATTATCTCGCGCTGTTCTACATCGCGGCCCTGGCGCTATTTCTCGTCGGGCGCCATCGAGAGATCGGGCCGCGAGCGCTGGCCATCGCGCTCGTTCCCGTCATCGCGGCGGTCGTCGCGTGGCTTCCGATCATCCGACAGCAGGCCGCCGCCCAGCCGCTCATGCTGAGGGCGGCCCCCGGCTGGCCCGAGGTCATCGAGTTGTTCTTCCAGATGGGATGCGGCGTCACGTGGCCGCTCCCGCTCCCAGGCTGGACCGAGCTGACCTCCCGGGGCTGGCCGCTGCACCCGATGCAGTGGTGCGGCCTGGTCGTCATCGGGGTGGCGGCTTACGGCGTCCTGCGCCTGAAAGAGCGCAGCTTCATCGCCCTTTTCCTGGCCCTCCCCATCGCCGCCGTGATCGGGCTTTCCGCCTTCACCTCCATCCGCATCTTCGAGTACAAGTACTTCCAGGCCAGCGCGCCGCTGCTGTGCATTGCCCTTGCCGCGGCCGGCGGCGAGTGGCGGCGCCCCCGACCGGCCACTCTGGTGGTGGTCGGCCTGCTGTTCGCCAACCTCTTCGCCTGGGGGATGTTCCAGGCGCGGCCCGAGTGGTACGGCCCCCAGGACTGGCGCGGCTTGCTGCGCGCGGTGCGGCCTTCCTTCGAGAAGGGTGACGAGGTCGTCGTGCATCCCTCGATGATGTCCGCGCCGGTGCTGGTGTATGCGGTCTTCGAGGATCGCTGGCTTCTCCCCGGGGTGTATGGCGCCGACCGGGAAGATCAGGTGCGATCCGCGCGACGGTTGTGGGTGTTGCTGACCCCCAACCATCCATTCGTGAGGCAGCAACACCTTCTCGTGGATCTCATGAAAAACTGGAAACCTGTGCAACAGATCGAACGTCGTAGCTTCTGGCCGGCGAACGACGTGCAGGCTGTCCTCTTGATCCACGATCAGGGACCTGCGACAGGCACACTTTGAGGGAAGTCCTCACGGATGACGGTGCCTGCGATTCTTGTGAAGATCTTCACCGAGAATTGTGCCTGTCCCAGTTTCCCGCGCGTGGCCAGAGGAAACAAAGGATCACGGGAATATTCTCCGAAATGGTTGAGCCCATGTTGCACTCGCGCCGCATTGCCGCGCTGATCCTGCTCTTCGTGATGGCCGCCATCCCTGTAGCCGCGCGCCCCGAGATGTCCTCGCGCGGCAAATTCTCCGACGCCGACCTGCGCGCGCCGGTCCTCGCGGATCTGCTCACCGTGCAACGAGCCCGTTACCCGGACGCGGTCGTCACCTCCGGCTTCTACGACTGGCGGACGGTGTCGCAGTACCGCAGCCGCGCGGGTCTGCACCTGGGCTACGACATTGCCATGCCGGCCGGCTCGCCCGCGGTCACCGGCTGGGGCGGCACCGTGGTGAGCGTCGCCCAGTGGACTGGCGCCGAGCACGGCGTCACCATCCTGCATCCCAGCGGCTACGAGACCACCTACGGCCACCTGCGCCCCTCCGTGGAAGTCGGCCAGCAGGTCCGCATGGGAGAAGTCGTGGGCTACGTCGCGCGCGATCACGTGGACGTGAAGATGCGTGGTCCCGACGGGCTGTACTTTGATTTCGGCAACGGCACGCCGGGGATTGCCGGCCCGCTCCCCGCTATCCCGACATGGCTCACCAAAGAGGAATTGCTGCGTCAGTACCTGACCGCCCAGTACACCGTCGCCGACTACAAGGACCAGGCCGACCTCGCCCTGTCCGCCCAGCGCCGCGCCCAGTCCGAGCTCGACCGGGAGCGCAAGGCGGTGAAGGCGGCCCGCACCGACGTTCCTCAGCTGGAGAAATATTACGTCGACGGCCTTATCGCCCGCGTGGATCTCGAAGCGGCGCGCAAGCGGGTGGGGCAGGGCGGCACGCGCGTGAGCCAGATGCAGCGCCGGGTCCGCACCCTTGGAGAGGACCTCGGCCGCGCGCGGATGCTGTTGGGGCAGGCTCGCGCGCGCCTGGAGTCGACCCGTGCCTCGTTGCGCGCGATGGGCGTGACTGTGTCCGAGATCCAGAGCGCGATGCGGCGCATGACCAAGCAAGGCGTGGCCGATGCCGCGCGCCTGAAGGCGCTGCAGAAGAAGACGCTGGCCCGCCACGCCGCCCAGAAGAAGCACAACCAGAAGGCGCTGGCCGAGGCGAAGGTCCAGGTGCAGCGCATGGATCGTCTCTACGAGCAGGGCGCGGTTTCGCGCGAGGAGCGTGACAACGCCCGCCGCCGCTTCGAGGAGCTGGGTGGCGAGCCGACCTCGGCGCGCGCGGTCGACACCCGGATGGGCTCTCCAGAGGAGATGCCCGGAGCCGAGAAGAATTAACGGCGGCTTTTCGCGGAGCACGTAATTACGCCCGGGAACACCGATGAGGCCGTCCGAATGAATTCGAATTCCTGCCGCTGCCGCGTGGTGATCGCCAGCGATCACGGTGGCTTCGAGATGAAACAGGGGCTCGTGTCCTACCTGCAAAAGGAGGGCTACGACGTTCTCGACTACGGCGTCGCCACTCCGGAGGCGGTGGACTATCCCGACATGGCTCACCTCGTGGCTCAGTGCGTGGCCAGCGACGCCAACACCCTGGGGATCATCGTCGACGGCGCCGGCATCGGCAGCGCCATCACCGCCAACAAGGTCCCCGGCGTGCGCGCCGCAGCCTGCTACGACACGTTCTGCGCGCGCAACAGCCGGGAGCACAACAACGCGAACGTGCTCACGCTGGGTGGACGGGTGACCGGCCAGGGGCTCGCCGAGCAGATCGTCCATACCTGGCTGAACACGCCTTACGCGGGGGGGCGTCATCAGCGCCGGGTGGACAAGATGCTGGCCGTGGAATCCCGGTACTTAAAGTAATGTTCATGGGACGCGTTATCGGCAAGGTCGTGATGACCGTGAAGGACGAGTCGCTGGAAGGTGCCCGCTTCCTCATCGTGCAGCCCTTCAACCACGACGGGACGCTGCCCGGCCCCCCGCTGGTCGCCATCGACGTGGTGCAGTCCGGGCCCGGCGACACCGTGTACCTCGTGAAGGGACGCGAGGCGTCCATGCCGTGGATCAATCCGCACTGTCCCGTCGACGCATGCATCGTCGGGATCATCGATCAATTTCACCTCGACGATGGCGGGGTGACTCCCCCCGGATCCACCGGTGCAGTTGCATGACCATCGGAAAAGTCGTGGGCAACCTGTGGTCCACCATCCAGGAGCCCAACTTTGCCGGCACCAAGCTGCTTATCGTGCAGCCGCTGGACATCGCCACCCGCCAGCCGACCGGCAACACCATCGTGGCGGTCGACGTGGCGCAGGCGGGGCCCGGCGACATCGTCCTCATCGTGTACGAGGGCAGCAGCAGCCGCCTCTCGCTGAACAACGAGCGCACCCCGTGCGAAGCCATTATCGCCGGCATTGTCGATCGCATCGACGTGCCGGCCTAGGAGCACAATATGGAAATTGAAAACCTCGTCGAGCGCATCACGCGCGAAGTCATGGCGTCGCTGGGCGGGGCCCCGACCCCCGCCAGCGCGCCCGCGCCGGTTTCCGGGCGTCCCCTCGTCGTGTTCGCCGGCGACGCCAACGAATTGCGCTGCTTTGTGAGCGACGTAGGCCTGTCGCCGCAGAATGCCATCCTCGCCCTGCCCCGCGATTCCCGAGTAAGGCGCAGCGAGGCCGAGGACCTCAAGTTTTCCCGGGTGGTGTACATGGACGAGGCGCAGCACCCGGTGGAGCTGGTCCACGAGGCGGATCGCCTGATGGTGCCCGTGTACCGCTTCAATCAGCTCGCCAACCTCGCCGGTCTGTGCGATTCGTGCTGGGACGTGCGGCTCATCCTGAAGGCGCTCACCGAGAAGCGATCCGTGCAGCTTCTCCTCGGCCAGCTGGAGACCGCGTCGCCCTTCCAGAGCAAGATCGACTCCTACGTCAGGGAGATCCGCGGCTACGGCATCGAGGTCGTGCAGAACCCCCAGAGCGGCGGCGGCGGACTCGGCCCCGCGCCCAGGGGCGCCGTGCTCCATGCGGAGCCGGGCCACCAGCACAAGGACGGGCAGTCGCACAGCCCCTGCCAGCTCAAGGCGGTGGGCGAGTGCGCCGGCCTCGGTCACTGCTCACAGCACCTCCCCGAGCGCGTGGGGATCATCGTGGAGCAGGGCGCCGACCGCGTCTCCTCCTCGCCCGGCGGCGGCGTGGTGGCAGCCGACACGGCGCCCTTCATCGACCACACGCTGCTCAAGCCGGACGCCACCCGAGAGGAAGTCCTCAAGCTTTGCGACGAGGCGCGCCAGCACAGCTTCGCGTCGGTGTGCGTCAATCCCGGCTTCGTGGCGCTCGCCGCGGACGCGCTCCGCGGCACCACTGTGAAAGTGTGTACCGTGGTGGGCTTCCCGCTGGGGGCCACCACCACCGTCACCAAGGCCATGGAGACGCGCGACGCGGTGGCCAACGGCGCCGACGAGATCGACATGGTGATCAACGTCGGACAATTGAAGGCGCGCAACGACGACTTCGTGCGTCGCGACATCGAGGCGGTGGTGGAAGCCGCCGGGGGCCGCATCGTGAAGGTCATCCTGGAGACCGCGCTGCTCAACGACGAGGAGAAGGTGCGGGCCAGCAAACTGTCCCAGCAGGCCGGGGCGGACTTCGTGAAAACGTCGACCGGCTTTGGCCCGGGCGGCGCCACCGCGCACGACGTGTCGCTCATGCGCCAGACGGTGGGCCGCTACATGGGCGTGAAGGCGTCGGGCGGCATCCGCGACTTCGCCGTTGCCCAGGAGATGCTCATGGCCGGCGCCACCCGCATCGGCGCCAGCGCCAGCGTGAAGATTGTCAAGGGCGAGATGAGCGACCCCAGGGCCGCCGGCAAGTATTAGGCCATTGTCTGGTACCTACCAGGCCGAGGCGCTGGTGCTGCGCCGCCGGCCACTCGGCGAGGCGGACAGCGTCGTCACGCTGCTCTCGCCGTCCCTCGGCCGCTTCGACGCGGTGGCGCGCGGCGCGCGCGCGTCCAAGACCTCGCGCGGCGGCATGGTGGAGCCGCTCAACCACCTCAAGCTGCTGCTCGCGGAGGGGCGCAGCCTGGACGTCGTGTCCCAGGTGCAGACGGTAAAGGCGTGGCGCGGGGTGGGCGCGGACCTGCATCGCGTAGCGGTGGCCACCTACCTGCTCGAGCTGTACGGCGCGCTGGTCGAGCCCGGCCCGCACGCTTCCTCGGCCCGCGTGTTCGGATCGCTGGTCCGCGCGCTCGACGAGCTGGAGGAAGCCGTCCTGCCGGTTACCCTGGGCTGCGCCCGTGCCGAGCTGCGCCTCCTCACGGTGATGGGCATCGCGCCGGGCCTGGACGCCTGCGTGGTCTGCGGGGCCGTCGCCGACGTGTCCCGCTTCAGCGCGCGCGACGGAGGGATTGCCTGCAGGGCGTGCGCTCCCAACGGCGCCCTTCCGGTGAGCGTGGAAACGCTTGCGCTGGTGCGCGCCCTGCGGGATCCCGAGGTGGCGCGGCTCAACGAGCGGGCGGCGCTCTTTCCAGCGGGCAGCGAGCACGCCGCGCAGGCCGTGGTGCGCGCGCACCTCGACTGGCATCTCCCCCAGCCGCCGCGGTCGCGCGCGTTTTTGCAGCAGGTCGCTGAATGAGCCCGCGCAGCAGACCATTGGAAAACAGGGGGCGTCGGCTGTTTCGAGCCGTGCCATGAAACTGCTCGGAGTGGATTTCGGCCAGGCGCGGGTCGGGCTGGCCATCTCAGACCGAGCACTGCCTCGCGGCGCCGGCACGGTTGCGCGCAAGGAGGCGGTCGCCCGCATCGTCGTGCTCGTCCAGAAAGAGCGCATCGACGCCGTCGTGGTCGGCATTCCCCTGGCTCCGGACGGCGGGCGCGGCCTGCGCGCCCGCCAGGCCGCCAACTTCGCGGCGGAAATCGAGACGAATTGCGGAGTGCCGGTCCACCTGCAGGACGAGCGCGACTCCAGCCGCGAGGCCACGGAGCGCCTCATCGAGGCCGGCGTCGGGCAGAAAAGGCGTGCCGAGCGGATCGATGAAATGGCTGCAATCCTGATCCTTGAACGGTTTCTTGCGGACGTTCCCGGAGCCCGCCAGAGCGGTAAGACTGGGGAAGCAGGCCGCGCGGCGGACCGTCAAGATTATGGGGGCGTCGGCTCTGCCGACCCGTGCCCCGAACCCGCGCCGCACCAGGAGTTCTCGCCTGAAAATGGAATGGATTCCCAGTTATGAGCACGCTCATCAAATGGTTCCTGCGCCTCGTGCAGGTGGTGTTCGTCCTGGTGCTGCTGGCCGGCGTCGGCGGCTGCTACGCCGCGTACTTGATGTTCGCGCCCGGCACGGGCCCCTCGGAACGGGTCTTTGACATCCAGCCCGGCACGACGCTGAACGACCTCGCGCTGCGCCTCGAGGACGACAAGTACATCCGCAACGCGCTGGCCTTTCGCGTGCTGGCCAAGGCCGTCAACATGGGGGGGCTGCAGGCGGGCCGCTACAAGCTCTCAGCGTCGATGAGCCCGTTTGAGATCCTGACCACGCTTAAGAAAGGGCCGCAGGAAGAGCCCGGGATCATGGTCACCATCCCCGAGGGCAAGACCCTGCGCGAGGTGGCCGAGATCCTGCAGGAGCGCGCCGGCCTTCCCGGGCGCGACTTCGAATTGCTTGCCATCACGCCGCGCAGGCTGTTTCCCAACCGCACGTGGCTTCCCGCGCGGGCCACCGCCGAGGGTTTCCTGTATCCGGACACCTACAAGATCCCCGTCGACGCGCGGCCCAGCCAGGTGCTCGACATGATGCTCACCCGCTTTGAGGAAGCCGCGTTGCCGGCCTTTGCCGAGGCGCGGGTGCCGATTTCCAGGCTGATGGAGAAGATCACGCTGGCCTCGCTGGTCGAGGCCGAAGCGCAGGTGTCCGGCGAGCGGCCGCGCATCGCGTCGGTGTACGTCAACCGCATGCGCTACGGGATGAAGCTGGAGTGCGACGCCACCGTCCAGTACGCGCTGGGCAAGCGAAAGCCGGTGCTGCTCTACGAGGATCTCAAGGTGGAGTCTCCCTACAACACGTACCTCTACACCGGCCTTCCCCCCGGCCCCATCTGCAATCCCGGCCTGTCCTGTATCCGGGCCGCGCTGCGGCCGGCGGCCAGCGAGTACCTTTACTACGTGCGCAACGACAAGAAGAACGACGGCAGCCACGTGTTCAGCCGTTCCTACGCCGAGCACGAGCAGGCGATTTACCGCTACCAGAACCCATAGAAGGTTTCTGGTAGCCGCTTCTCGAAGTTTGGTTCCCTTTTTCCGAGCCCCAGCCTCCGCGCCCGGAGGGCGCAAAACCGCGGCGCCCGGGCGCCCGCAAAACCTCGGCGCCCGGGGGGCGCAAAACCTCGGCGCCCGGGGGGCGCAAAAAAACGAAAGGGGTTCTACTTGCTGCTGAAGCTGCTGTGTCCGCGGATGATTATCGAGCGGGTCCAGGATATCGACCTTGAGGCTCTCAAGGCGCAGGGGTTCCGCGGGATGATCTTCGACCTGGACAACACCCTGGTGAGCTGGCGTCGCTGGAACGTGACGCCGGCCGTCATGGAGTGGATCCAGAAGGCGCGGGAAATGGGGTTTAAGATGTGCATCCTCTCGAACTGCATGATCAAGCGGCGGGTGTCCTGCTTCAGCCGCCTCACCGGCATCCAGGCGCTCCCCAAGGCCAGCAAGCCCCGCAAGAAGTCCTTCATCCAGGCCCTCAACGTGCTGGGAACTCCCGTCGAGCAGACCGTGGTGGTTGGCGACCAGGTGTTTACGGACGTGCTCGGCGGGAATCGCATGGGCCTCTACACCATCCTGGTTCTCCCCATCGACCGTCGCGAGTTCTACGTGACCATCCTGCAGCGCACCGCCGAGAAGATCGTCCTCTTCCGCCTCCGTCGCAAGGGCATCCTCAAAGAGGTGCCTTCGCGCACGGGGCGCGTCTTCCAGAGCGGCTAGCCCGGACATAGAGAAAATCGTCGTCGTCAAGCCGATCTTCGAGCTTGTCTCCTATCTCTCCGGCACGAAGTCTTGTGTGCGCGCCGCCGGCCTTCCCCGCGGTCGCATCATTGAGCCGATTTCCGACCTTCGTCGCGGGGCGCATTGCGACCCGAAGTGTGAAGGAGAAGCGGACGGTCCCACGAATTTTCGGAGAGCGCGGTTCTCGCGCGTTCCGCAGGGGCCAGAATCCAAGTCAAATCTGGAGCCTTCCGGACGGTGCATCAAGTCGTCGGCGTTTCTGTGCGTTTCCGTGCCGGCTGAGGGCGATCAGGCAAACTTGTTGGGATGAGCGATAATACATGATCACACGTTCCATGAAGAAGGACCTCGGTGAGCTCCAGTTGCTGAAGGCCGTTGAGGCGACCAAGAAGACCAGCGAGTCGTTGCAGAAGACGCTGGTGACGATGGGCTACGTGACCGAGAAAGACATTACCGAGGTCCTTGGCAAGCAGATGGGCGTCAGCTTCATCGACCTCGACAACTACGATCTCGATCCGGAGCTGGCCCGTTCGATCCCCGAGCACCTCGCGCAGCGCTACAAGGTCATCCCGGTGGCCGAGAAAGAGAACAAGCTGACACTGGCGATGGTCGACCCGCTGAACGTCATCGCCATCGACGACATCCGCCTGATTACGGGCTTCGACATCGAGCCGGTGATCGCCACCGAAGACTCCATCCTCAAGGCCATCAACCGCCAGTTCGGCGTCACCGACCTGGCCGAGGTGCAGGAGACGGTGAAGGACATCAGCGCCACCGACTTCGGCCCCCTCGAGGTGGAAGAGGCCGTCGAGGAAGAGATCGCGCTCGACAAGCTCAAGGAGCTGGTCGACGAAGCGCCCATCGTCCGCGTGGTGAACCTGATCATCTCACAGGCCATCAACGACAAGGCTTCAGACATCCATATCGAGCCCGAGGCCAAGCAGGTGCGCGTCCGATATCGCGTGGACGGCGTGCTCCACGACGTGATGTCCCCCCCCAAGCACATCCAGGCGCCGATGGTCTCGCGCGTCAAGATTATGGCCAACATGGACATCGCGGAACGCCGCATCCCGCAGGACGGCAAGATCCACCTGCGCCACGACAACCGCGAGTTCGACCTTCGCGTCTCGACCATCCCGTGCATTCACGGGGAAAAGGTCGTCATGCGAATTCTCGACAAGTCGTCGGTCATGCTGGGTCTGAACAAGCTGGGGTTTTACCCCGACGTCCAGATGGCGTTCGAGAACATCGTCGAGAAGCCGTACGGAATGATCCTGGTGACCGGGCCTACCGGCTCGGGCAAGTCCACCAGTCTCTATTCGGTGCTCAACAAGCTGAACACCGGCGACCGCAACATCATCACCGTTGAAGACCCCTGCGAGTACCAGCTGCCCGGCGTCAACCAGGTGCAGGTGAACGAAAAGGCGGGGCTCACCTTCGCAAGCGCCCTGCGCTCCTTCCTGCGACAAGACCCCGACATCATCATGGTCGGCGAGATTGGTGACACCGAGACGGCCCGCATCGCGGTGGAAGCCGCCCTGACGGGCCACCTGGTGCTTTCCACCCTGCACACCAACGACTCCTCGGGCGCCATCACGCGTCTCGTGGAAATGGGCGTCGAGCCGTTCCTGTGCGCGTCCTCAATCATCGGAGTGCTGGCCCAGCGGCTCGCCCGCGGCATCTGTCCGAACTGCAAGGAATCGTACACGCCGCCCATCGAGTCCATCAAGCGGTTCGGCCTGTCCGCCTTCACCGACACCGAGATCACCTTCTACAAAGGCCGCGGATGCGATCACTGCAAGATGACCGGCTACCGGGGACGTCAGGGAATCTTCGAAGTGCTCACCATCAGCGACCGGGTGCGCGGGCTCATCCTCCAGCGCGCCTCGACCACCGAGATTCGGCAGTCGGCTATGGAGGAAGGCATGAAGACCATGCAGGATGATGGTCTTCGCAAGGTGCTCGACGGGATCACCTCCATCGAGGAGTGTCTCCGCGTCGTATACATCGAGGGCGCAGAGATCTAGGCCCGGTCTACCACATTTCTACAACGGGAGAGTTGAATGGCACTCGCTGAACCGCTTCGCTACACAATGGATGACCTGCTCAAGACGACCGTGGAGCGAGGCGCGTCCGATCTTCACCTGGCCGTGGGGCTTCCGCCGATGCTGCGCATCAGCGGCAAGCTGACGCCGACCGAGTTTCCGCGCCTCACGCCGGATGATACCAAGCGGCTCATCTACGCCATTCTCAACGACAAGCAGAAGGAAAAGTTCGAAAAGACCTGGGAGCTGGACTGCTCTCACGGCGTCCGCGGCTTCGGCCGCTTCCGCGTCAACGTCTTCAAGCAGCGCGGCGTCTCCGGCGCGACGCTGCGAGCGATTCCGACCAACATCCCTTCCCGCCAGGAGCTGAACCTTCCGCCCATCATCGAGGAGATCGTGAAGCGCCCGCACGGACTGGTGCTGGTCACCGGCGCCACCGGCATGGGCAAGTCGACGACCCTCGCCTGCATGCTTGACAACATCAACTCCGAGCGCGCCGACCACATCATGACCATTGAGGATCCCATCGAGTACATCCACCAGCACAAGAAGTCGCTGGTGAACCAGCGCGAATTGGGACAGGACACCCTGGCCTGGAACAACGCTCTGCGCGCCTGCCTCCGCGAAGATCCCGACGTCATCCTGGTGGGTGAGATGCGCGACCTGGACACCATCG
>Ga0194131_10009962_pt1 | contig 11814 bp, 9 predicted proteins | sample TA2KigO120mmetaG_FD_148631 | JGI IMG/M metagenome (GOLD analysis project Ga0194131, IMG submission 148631) | Freshwater microbial communities from Lake Tanganyika, Tanzania - TA2015053 Kigoma Offshore 120m | ecosystem: Environmental > Aquatic > Freshwater > Lake | place: Tanzania: Lake... | reverse complement strand
ATTGGCATTGAGACGATCCGAGACGTTGTCTGCATTTGCAAGCTTTTGCGCTCGCTCGTTATTGATGCGAGTCTGCGCTGCCTCTAGACGCTTACCCCAATCGACGCTCTCAGCGAAGTGCAGGAGTCTCGCTTCCGACTCGGGAACAATGCTCGTGTGCCTATGCAGGAAGTGTCTCTGAGCCATGCTATGCATTGAAGGTATCGAGGGACTCCTCTGCGATGGCAGACTCGGCGCTCTTCGCGGCCTGTTCCTCCATGCCGAGTGCGCGGCGACGCTGCAACTTCTCCCTCTGCGTTTCCTTGGTCATCGCTCGCGTGACGAGGCCGAGCACGCGGTCGAACTCGGCAAATGCTCTTTCGTAGCGTTCCATGCGGGCATCGTGCGCAATCGGACTTTCCATCCTGTAGCGCACATCTAGCGTCGCCTGCTCCTCAAGGAGATCCGGCTCGATCTCGCGCATGATGAAGTCGTAGAGCCACTTGCCCGAAGCCAGTCGTTCGCCTGTGATATCGGTCTTTTTTGAAGGCATCGGATCATTATACAGCAAAAGCGCCATACGAACAAGATGCCAAGAACCGATTTAATTTGGTTATGAATTCAAGTCTAACCAGAATGCTTCAAAACCGTCATCAGGAGTTTGCCCGCCACGGCTTACAGTACAGTGTGCTTTCAGGAGCGTTTTGAGAAGTGGCTTATCTATCTGGGGAGTTTTCTGCACCATGCTCTTCATTGCATCGTTGCATTCATTTGTCCAGTTAGATGTTTTCTGGAAATTAGGGATATCCCCAAAGATCTTCTGGAGTTTTTCTCCGAGAATTGTTGCGTTCTCATTGACGAGACAAACCGTACGCAATTCATCGAGAGCGAAGGGAATTGGCCCTTCTGGCCTCTTCATGCATACACCGACCAATTGTTGGTATGAGCCAACATTGTAAACATCCTTAGGATCCTTAAGGGATAAGACGAACGTGTCATGGACGTATTTTGCATCATTGGTAATGGCATCTGCGTACAGATACCCATCCCTCCAGGGATTTTCATCGAGGAGCCTATCCACGGAAGAAAAATTGAGGATGTTCACCTCCGCAGGTTTGCTTGCATCTTCATCCGAACGATCGACGATAGCGAGGCCATACTGCACATTACCTTTGGGCGCGCCACGTTTGTACTCGGCTTTTGTTTCAAAATGCAACACTTGGGGTATGCCCTTCCCAATGGTTGCAAGATCCACTTCATCCAATCGGACTTTTTTCTGGAACTCCTTCATGCTGGAAACATTGAGCCCCAATGTTTGCGAGAGGGTGCCGACAACTGCGTTCCTGTCGCGCGCGTCGATGTTGTCGTGCGTACTGACGTAGTCCTTCTCCGTCTTGCGATCCGCCTCGGGTGGAAGCTGCAGCGGATCCTGGGCTGGCGCCCTCGATGCATCGACCTTCTGCTGCGCAAAACCCTGCTTTCGCAGATTCTGATCAACTAGCTTTTGCACATACGCATCTTCCTCGCCGGTCGTTGCTCCGGGATTCTTCTTGCGAAATGCATGGCGCCAAGCTTTCTCATATCCCTCTCGAACGGTCTTCTCCTCCTTTTTCAGAAAATCACGATCGGGATCCTGAGGAACGCCAGCGCGTTCACGAACTTTTGCGGCTCCGTAGGCGCTCGATGGGCGCTTACCGATGAAGGTTGACGGTGCACGCACCAGCTCCCCGTTTTGGTAGATACCAGGGGCTTTTCGATTGCGAAAGGCACCGGACTGGAAGAGGGGGTGATCGTCGATTCTTGCCCCACCAGCGCTTTCCTCGGCAAGATCCATATAGAGCATCCATGCCTTGTCGTAAGCCTTGAGATAGTTCACCGTGCCGCGCTGAAACTCCGCGCTACTCCAGATGTCGTTGGTGATCTGCTCCAGCATGGCTTTGTACTGCGTTTCGCCGAAAAGTTTCTCGGGCGTAGTAGAGACAATCTGTGAATACTTCTCCTCAGCTTCCTTGAAGGTCACATCTGAATCCTGAAGAGCCCTCTCGGCCCAGGCCTCCCGCTGCTTCCTACCTTTCCTGGTGTCCGCAAAACGCAGGCGCGCTTCCTCCTTGCGGCGGCCACGCGCGAGCCGGTGCTGACGGCTGCGCTCGGCATTCATCTGATCACTCATGTGCTTGCTGAACATTTTGTTCAAATGCGCCATAAACTGATCCTTGTTCATGTCTTTGATTTTGTCGGAGCGGTTTTTCTTCACGACTCCCTTCTCATACACATGCGTCGGCTCATCCGGATGAAGATCAAAGCGCATATCGCTGAAATCCGGATCCTTTTGATTCGAATCAAATTTGAGCAAGCGCCGCTCCGAAGTACCGTCGTCTCGGAATATTTGCCGGCAAAAAAAGTTCTCTGTATTCATGCTTGCACATTCGAAGACGTATCATCGTGAAAACTGCGCTCAAGATTCTTCATATTCTTCAAATCGACCTCATCGGAGAATTGCACAAGTGCCTCCCTCATCAAACCGACCTCGCTCGTTGCCTTCGCAACGAACTCCGGCCACCGCTTTAGAAATTCTTCGTATGCCCGCTTGTAGTAGCTCATCCATTCGATGCGCTCCTTGGGTTGCATCGCGGCAAGCTCCGCAGCCGTTTGCTCTCGTTGAGCTGTCGTGAGCTTCGGCTCGATCTGCTCCATGAGACTATCGAAGAGTTGCTGCATCACTTCCTCGCGTGTCAGTTTTTTGGGTTGCTGCATGGGTATTTGGTTATCGAAGTATTGTACCAGATTTGAAAGACAAAAGCACCTTCACGCGGAAGCAGTTCAACGAACAAGATGAAAATTCATCATTCATGCTAAACGAACCTGCAGTCATAGAACTGCAATAATGGCTATTTCAAGCATAAAAACTATATTTGATATATATGTATTATATTGTATAATATATATAGCTGCTCATTCAACCATTGGCCACCTTCAAAAAGGACAAACGCATGAAGACTTCCTGGATCCTGACCGCTGTTACTGTTGTTGTTTCCATTACTGTCATTGCCGGAATTTGGTTCGGCAGTGCAGTGGATGGGTTAGTGTGTGGACTACTCTCAGTCCTCACAGTCTTCGGTCTCTGGTGCCTGTACGCCACTCCAAGTGCCGCAAATGAGATTGATCTCCGAGAAGGCGTTCTCGGATTTTTTATTCTCATCATTGGCTTGGCTGCTGGATCGTCACCTCCGATCTACCCCAAACTCGCTGGCGTATGGGAGGCAGCACACCTTCCAAACCAGGCCCTCGTCCGGGCTCCGGACGAAAAATTTTGGAAAGTCACCGGCCGGCACATCGAGCCGACTCTGAATCTTCCAAAAGACCTCTGTCTCGTTGTTACTCTCCCGAGTGACCCCGAACAGAATCTTGTCATCGATGCCGAAGGCTTCAATGTTCCTAAAGAATTTGCAAAGGTGCGCATGCACCTGCAAAACAGGTTCACGGATCGGACTTCTTCATCACTGAGCCTTTCACTGGAGGCCAAAGAGAAAAAAAAGTAGAACCAAATCCGTAACTTGAGACTTCGTTCTCGTGAACTGGAGCAGCTAAAGGCGGTGACTTGTCGTCACCGCCCTTTTTATGCAAATCCATGATAAAGAAAAAGCGCACCTCAAATTCGAAGACTTAGAATCGGTTACTGAGCTTCACGTGCACTATTTCCCTGCAGATTGGATCGATTTTTACCATTAGATTGCCCTCGAGGTTGTGGGTTTTGTGAATCTTTTGCGCCTGAAGAAGATTTTGGATCTGGCTTTGATTCATTTTGGCCGTCTTTTGATGCATTTGGATTGGGCTTATACTCCGAAGCTTCTTCACGTGACTGGCTTGCAGAAGGCTTGCCAGAGGGCTTTCCATCGTTGGGTTCCTTGGGCTCTACTTCTTTGTTTGGCTTACCTTCGGTCGCAGGCTCTGCAGAAGGCTTGTCAGAGGGCTTTCCATCGTTGGGTTCCTTGGGGTCTACTTCTTTGCTTGGCTTAGCTTCGGTCGCAGGCTTTCCTTCTTTTGAGGATTTTCGCTGCCTATCGTTTGCTTCCGTACCAGTATCGATACTCGGAACTGCAGCCAGCTCCTGCATAAGCTGACCCAGCGTTACGCCCGGCCGGGACTTTGCCTCCTCTATACCTTCCAGCATGACCTTGTAGTACTCCTCACGAACATTGACGGAACCACGCTGGAAATGATCCTTAGAAAGCTCATCATCAATATCATCGTAGTAACCGCTCGTAGTATTTGTTTTGCGTGCCTCCTCTATTAGGCGAACAGTTGCTATATCCAGTGTCGGATTGAGCTGGTTGCCCGCCAACACGCGTTTTTCACCCAGGAGATAAAACACACTGGCAAGGGCATCGCCAGTATCACGCAATCCATTCATTTTCTCCTGATCAGATTTATCGGAAGCGCGCTCTGTGCGGGGGTCACCACTCGGGAAAAATCTCCGTGCGGCAGCCGTATCCAGCGACCGACCCTGGAGTGATGCAGTTATTGCCGTTCGCATCGGCTGATCCCATGCACGCAGTGTTCCACTCCGACCGGATGGATCATCTGTTTCAAAGTGCGTTGCAAGCAAATTGATGTCGAGCCCTGAAAGAAGAGTAAAACCGGTAACGGAGGAATTAATCTCCTCTCGTGCACGATCCGGAATAAAAGAAAGCACCTGATCTCCAAGTTGTTCTACAGCCTTCGATTCACCCAATTGCGGTAGCCCTTTACCACGAAAGTAATCAACGACCATATCTGCCCGTTTTCCTAGGGAATCCATAGGATGATCGTCCTTAAGCAAAAAATAGTTTCCAGCATAGAGAACTCCAATCGTCATTGCCGTCTTTGGGAACTTCATCGCACCACCGATAAGTCCTGCGATTATCGCCAGCTTCATCCACCCGGGCGCCTCGTTGAAGCGGTCACCAAGTGTTTCTGATCCCTTACGGATTTCTTCTCTGGAAGCACGCGTGATTTCCTCAATTTTTCTCCGCTGCTCTGCGCCCTTCTCCTGCCGTTCCTGAATAACCGTATCAAGCTTCGGAAGTATTAGTTCAGTGATGCGCTCCTGATTCAGCTCTCCACTTTGTACGGCACCACGCAGGAGTGACGCAGTTTTTCCACCTTTTGGAAGGCTATCGAGAATTCCTTCAGGAGTAAGCCTGCCGGGTGTTTGCCCTGCCTGCTTTCGGAATTCCTCAAGCATAGCTCCAGAAGCAGCTACTCTTTTTCCATCGGAGTCCACCATATAAAGAATCTGTTTTAGACTTTCCTTTGCAAGAGCATCCGACGGCGATGCGGCGTTACCTTGACTGAATTCTTTCATTCCATACATCTTTTCGACAGTATCCATGAGAGTACCGCGATTCTCTACTACCGACTGGAGTTTTTGCTCTGGCCCCTTACCAGCAAACATCGATTGAGCACTACGCAAGCTACGTGCATCTTCGGGTATAACCCCTGTCACAAAATCTCTGAAGCGCTCCTGGCGCTCACGGGGCGAAAGAGTCAGAAGATACTCCTTCGGACCCCATCCTTTTTTTAGTTCCTTTGATTGCGCTGTCTTGAAAAGATTCTCATCACGGAAAGCGCTGATCCACTTTTCTAGACTCATCAGCTGCGCAGCAGTTTCTGCATCCATCTTCTCGGATCCCATGATCTGACGAACCCAGCCGACCAATCCTTCCGGAAAGTTTTTGTTAAATTCATTCATAAGTTCATTCCTCTGCCAATCTCCATACTGTACATCTCCTGCTTTCTCAACATCAAAGCATAACCGCGCCTCTTTCTGCGAGAAGCAATCGGAGAAATGCCTATGAGAAGGGATAAAAGCCATACTATGACGAATGGTGTGCGGAATCAGATTGGGTGAATGCAGCAACCTGCTCGACATCAAATGCCCAGTCATCGAGTGTCACCGCAGCTTGCTCAGGAGTCCATCCGGCGTAGGCCTCAGCTATGCATGTTTGTAACTTTGTACCGAGTGCATCACAGATGCTTTGCCCTCGGGCGCACGCTACTGAATCATGCTCAAAGTCAGCATGCTTCTTGGTCCAATCGAGCATTGCTTTTCCTGTAGGCTCGTCAAATGCTGCAACAAATTTCTGGCGCTCAACCATGGGAAGACACTCAAGATACATTCTCCAAAACGCATCAACCGCCTCCTCAAAGACCATGCGCAGAAACACTTCGTCACTCGGTGATGTGAGCGCAGGCAAGTTTCCCGCTGCATCAGCCACAATGGCGCTGAGTTTTTCAGGAAGCGAGAATGGTTGTGAGTGAGACATATAAGGAGAGAATTAGTTTTTTGGTTTAAAGAGGAATTTACCGCCAAGGAGACCGCCGGCAACCATACCAAGGGGTGCAGCGGGCCCTAGAGCAAGGAAGCCAATGCCTGCTCCAGCTGCCACGCCCCATTTGCGAGCCCAGGCAAATTTGGTAGCAGTTGCTACTCCCTTGGCAGTGTTCGTGGCAATGCCTTTTGCACTCCATGTCTTGTTGCCATAGAGAAGAGATTTAAATGAGACAGGATTTTTTGATCCAGTGATCTCACCAAAATCCTTGCCAAAGAGAGTGCTTCCCAAAAATCGGCGGACGGACTGAGTTTGTTTCCCAGCCTCCTCAATAACCTTACTTACTCTTTGGGCAGTACTGACGTCAGCATCTGTCTCAAGACATTTTCTGAGTATGCGCTCATGCTCCGCCTTGCTTGGCTCTGCGATAATCCTCGCCTGCTGCTGCTCGGTTATGCCAACAGAAGGTCCATACATTTCCAGAATTCCCTTTGCATGCTGCATCACCAGTGTGCGTGTAATCTCCTGCATAGCAAGGTCAACCCGTGCACCTTCGCGCAGTCTCAGACTCCATGGCACGTCCGAGTTTGCATCGTAAAATTTTCTGGATTTGAGTTTTCTCAGAGCGTGATACGCCGTAATGAGATCGTCGTATCGACGGGTCTGGGACCATAGCGGTTGCTGAGTTGTGCTCAATGGCACGTGGCACTCTCTTGCGACATTCCGCATCATGGTAGTATCCCGGCTACCTAGGAAATCTCCACGAATCAGAGTTTCACCAATATTCGCGGTCTCCCTGATAAATCCAGGTCGTTGCTCGCTTCGGTACAAATCACCGGAAATACGCTGAGCAACCTGCGCCATATCCGTATCCAGAAGACCGCGCGCGCGCAGCACATTTGCACCGCGCCTTGCTTCTTCCTGTGTGAGTCCTTGGTAACGGATAAGCTCAGCGCTCATCACGCGCTGCTGGGCATCTGCACCACGAGGCATCTCTCTACTTGCGATGCGCTGCTGCTGTTGCCGAAGTTCAGTTATGCGATTTTGATGATGCTCAACGGAGCGCAACTGAAATGAGTCTCCTGCCTGAACTTCATCCAATAGAACATTGATATTGAGGGTGTTGTTAAAGTTGCCAGGGTTGCGAGTAAATATAGGGGGTGTACCTGGGGTGACGCCAATAGCATCGAAAATTCGATAACCTGTTGTTAATGTTGGATCGAGGAGGTTCATAAATCTGACAATTCGTTCCAGTGCCTGAGCAACATTTGCCGACTGCTGAACTACTTGGTCAGCTTCAGCTTTACGATTACGAGCCCATGTATTTGCCAACTGTTGCTCAGCAGGAGTCGTAGGTGCAGGGTAGCTCTCACCTCCAAGGGTAGCTACGACACCCGCTCGAATATTGGTAAGTGCAGCATTGTAACCCGTACGTACGTTCTCAGCAATGTCCCAAGCAAACGAAGGATTGTAGCTTATTGAGCGAGCCTGAGTCATTGCTTCAAGCAAGCTCTTGCGACTTTGTTCTTGAGCCAAATTTGTTCTGACTTGCGCTTCGTCACCAAGCGAAAGAACATCACGAAGATCCTTGTGCTTCATCAGCATCATCGTCGCCATAGCCGCACCCCAATGGTTATCGGTACCCTCACGGAGCTGCTCAAAGAATCGGTGCTGCTCTGCAATCCGTGATTGCACTTCAAACAGAGTATTGTGCTCCACTGCAAGTGGGGCTCCAGGCGCATTTTGGATACCTGCAAAAACACGATTAGCAATTCCTTGGGCAATACCAAATGACATTGCAGTATTATTTGGAATGCAGGTTACAAATTGCTGTGCAACAACATCTCTCATGAGCAAATTTCTCAATTGATTTGGATTTGTAAAAGCCGCAACAAGAGGGCCTCTTCCCTCTCTGGTTCTATATCGGAGTAATTTTGCTACATCAATGGTGAGTTCAGTGTTGCCACTTCTCATCTGTAAGACATCATATCTTCGATTTAAATCCACAATCGCTGATGTTGCATGAAGAAGATTGCTGATATCAGTATCATTAAGACGATAATCTTCAGGAAGGGGAGGATTTCCTACAACACTGATACCAACTCTCGAAAGACTTCCCTGCTGCCTGAGCGCATTCTCCAATGCAGCCGGACCTGCAAATACGCTTTCTCGCCAAAAAATATGGCGAGTATCAACTCTTACAGTTTTCATTCCGCCATCAATATCGCAATTTAGCTGCATGATGTGAGGAGGAATATTGCGGCCTTCAGCAATAACAACAGGCAATCCATACCGCACAACATCATTGATTACTGCAGCAGGCAATGACTCTCGAAGAGACTCGCATACGGCTCTCACACGACGTGCATGAGCTGTATCCGTAAGCCTGCTCAGCGCCCCTGCTTCGTCCTGCAAGTTAATCCGCTGCAATGCAGAATTGATATTGGTCTCTAAAAGAGCACGAACATCGCCAAGTGCGATGGCGCTTCTTGTACTGTCAATCACCTGCACTACGCGCTGCGCAATCTGCTGAGCCAATTCAGTATGATATCCAGTGAGTGTATTGATAATGTTGCCACGAGGAATAGATATACCAAATGTCTGAAGCAGAAATTCCTCCTCAGCTGTAGAGGCCGCTGCTCTGATCTGATCCGTCTCTTCAAATCCCACACTCGGAAGGTCAGGATTTGCAGATGAAGCGGAAGCCGGATCTGGTGTGTTTGTACTCAAATCTTATCATTATAGCAGAAAAAGCCAATGGATGGTAGACAGTGATTATAGCTTTATGCAGCCTTCTTTTGAGTATCTGCAGGCTTAGCTTCCTCCTTTTTCTCTACCGGCTTTTCGGCGGCTGGAGGTGGAGCTACAGCGGGTACAGTCAGCGCCTGTGCATATGCCGGCCTTTGAGCATTGAGCCACTGAAATACTCTTGCAGCGGCAGATGTCGTGCCGTGCTTTTTTGCAATCTCGGTAGAGTGCTCGGCTACATTTTTGAACATACGAGGGGGAGAAACTATTCCATGAGAAGCAATGCATCTACTCGAACCTTTTAAACATTCACCAATAAATATATTATACAATAATTTGTATATATTTACAATACTATAAAAATCCTACCTACACCCAAATACACACAGATATCGCCAAATGCGCTTATGGAGGGGAATTGGGATTAGCGTTTCATAGGACGAAGCGATGGGGCCATCGACGACCCGGAGACTCCCAAGGAGCGCTTGCACTTCATTGGCTAGAGATGAATATGCGGATGATGAAGCGGACGAGAGAGAAGAAAATGTGATGCTGCTTCGCCGAGCGAGAGATGAAGTCGATGATCGATATATCTGCTGAGGAGTGCTGCTTGAAGATGCAGAAGAAGATTGTGGAGAAATAGATGAAGCAGAAATGGTTGAAGCATGTGTGACGAGCTGAGGAATCAGAGACTTCTCTGAAGAAGATTGCGACGCAAATTTAAGAAAAACTGGATCGGTCCAAAGCCCGGCATGAAGGGACTGCGCCTCTTTCTCCAGTGCTAAGAAATCCTCATCCATGCGATGCACGTCTTGATGTGTCGCTCGCGCCAAGCCTGAGCGAAGGAGAGTAGTCTGGAGAAGCTCAGATCGCTCTCCACCGCGCGCATAGGCAAGCAACATTTCTTGGGAGTCCCATATTTTTGTATCAAATTCTAGTTCAATTTTTTTGTTGTATGTAAGGTCTGAAACCAAATTAAGTGCTTTCATACCTATTTCAGATATTGATCCATTTTCATCGTAGACAGGAGGCGCCTCTACGCCGAGGAGACGGAGCACGATGCCTGGCGCTTCGGAAAGCTCCTGCCTTCGCCAGCGATGCAGGAGCGATGGAGGAATATCGGGATCGTCGATATCGGTGAGAGTCACGGCAAAGGTGTCTCCCGAAAGTACGCGAGCAACGTGAACATCGATGGTGCGATGTGTGAGGACGGGAGGACGATGGATCGTCTTCTCGAGAGAGTCGGACCAGTCCAACTGCGCCAGAGATGCTCCGCCCGGATCGCGGAGAATGATGCGACCCTCATCGGCAAGAGCAAGGCGCAGACTGGCAAGTGTAAACCTGCGCTCCTCACGCGGCATCAGCTGCGTTGGAGGAAGTACGGAGAAGTGATTGGGGATGATGCCACCGTGGATGGAAAAGCCCTCGAGACGGAGCGGATCTGGTGAAAAATTGCGGAGAGCGATCCATCCGCCCTTACCTTGGTCACTGCGCATAAGACCAGTGATGCGCACCGGCGAAGGCGTAGTAGCACTTGGCTCTAGGTTATCAGGAACGAGAGGTGCTGGGTTACTCTGCGACTGGCCAATGCGCACGGTGATCGTCGCACGCTCCTCTCGCCCACATGCGAGTCGAGCATGCAGGGTCACAAGATGGACCCCAGGTGTTGTGAGTGTGCGCGAGGGAGGATTGCAGACTTCAGGACTATAGCCGTCTGGGTACTGCCATCGACATACTGCTCCCTGCAAGGCGCCAGGATAGAGAGCTTGTGCTGCAAGGTTGATGCTCGTCTCCTCAGAAGCAGTCAATTCACCCGACTGAACGAGGATAGAAAGACCAGCTGGAAGATCTGCATTGGGCTCGCGCTCGGTAGGCACACAGAAGGTGCGTAGGCTACCCGTAGCAAGGTCTCTCCCGTAGCTTAAGCTCTCTGGAAGTGCGGGGTAGATCATCTGATCGAGGACCAAAGCTCCCGAAAGGAGGCGCACGCTCGAGCCGGCATTTGCGAGCGTGAGCTTGCTCATATTGGAGCGAAACGATCGAAAGCTTCCTGGCTGGAGGATGCCACCAGAGCTATCTACCGGAATCAGAAAGTTTCTCCTTGCAGATCCTGTGCCGGTGGAAAGCGTGAGACCAGCGATGATCGCTGGAGCTTGCCCAAGGTTTCCGATCTCCACCCATTCCTCGGTATCTGATCCTTCGGGATCAGGCAGTACCTCGGTGATCATCAATCTGGACAATGGAGCAATGGGTGCGGATGACGATGAGGAGGATGAGGCTTCCGAGGAAGCAGAGCCCAGGGAGGACTCCTGATCCATCGCACAGGCGACGTACTCCATGCCGCGTACAAGCGGAGTAGCCGAGCAAAGGAGGAGAATGGAACATGACAGCAAGATGCGCGAAGTGCTCATAGGAAGGTGGATGGAAAAGTGGAATGCATTGCACCACAGAGAGATTTTGCATGTGGCTGTCGATCAGTGATCAGAATATTCAAATTGAGGTTCAGCCCTATCTGATGCGCATAAATAGGTTCTATACATACGAAGAACCTCTACGGTGAGGTGAACGGAGGTACACACTGCAAAGAATGCGAATATGTCCCGATGATGTCGTGCGTCAACGGATATTTTTGGCTTAGAACCGTCAAGTCCGCTTCAGAAAGCCCATATTTCCATCTCGCATTCAAGAGTCTATCCACGTACAATACACGGTGAACGTCACTCTCTACGAAACGTCCCCATCATGCTTTCCACCAATTTGCACCAGCGTTTCAAGT
>Ga0194131_10009959_pt1 | contig 11817 bp, 14 predicted proteins | sample TA2KigO120mmetaG_FD_148631 | JGI IMG/M metagenome (GOLD analysis project Ga0194131, IMG submission 148631) | Freshwater microbial communities from Lake Tanganyika, Tanzania - TA2015053 Kigoma Offshore 120m | ecosystem: Environmental > Aquatic > Freshwater > Lake | place: Tanzania: Lake... | reverse complement strand
TTAGAATTTAGTGATGGATTAAATGGTAAAGGATTTCAATTTATAAACCCAAATGCAAATAGAACCTGCGGTTGCGGAGAATCATTTGCAATATAAAAATAAAGTTATGTTAAATGCACAACAAATTTTAGATGAAGGATTATTAGTCCTTGAACATGCTCAAGGTAAACCAGCACAAGTTGGTTATGATCTTACTTTAAAACAAGTCAATATTGTTGGTAATAAAAAAGATATAACTGGCTTTCATATTGGTAAAGTATTAAAAGATAAAACACAACTTACTAATTATGAACCATATAGTCTAATTAATTTAGATGGTAATACTGGTTGGTTACTTTGTGAAGGTGTATATGATATTACATTTAATGAAGGATGTAAAATTCCAAATAATAGAGTAGCATTTATTAAACAACGCTCTTCATTATATCGTAATGGAGCTATTATTAATAGTCCTGTATTTGACCCAGGATTTGAAACTGAATTTATGGGCACATTAATGTATATTCATTGTCCACTTTTTATTGAAGAAAATGCTAGAGTAGCTCAAATTTATTTCCATGAATGTTCATCAGCTGAATTATATAATGGACAATGGCAAAATGATAAACAACGTAATTCTCTTTAAATTTATATATATTTATATAATATAAAATTGTTACATTATGGAAGGATTTGATCCAAAACAAGAATCTCAAGGTGTTGGTGATACAGTAGCTAAAATAACTAATTTTTTTGGTATTGATAAAGTAGCAGATGCTGTGGCTAAATTAGCTGGAGCTAAAAATTGTGGTTGTAATGAGCGTAGACAGATGTTAAATGAGTTATTTCCTTATGAAACAACAGTTCGTAAATTTAAAGTATTAAAAAACTTTAATTGGAATGATGAATTTTATACAGCTGATGTTATTATAGAAATAAGTAAAAAAGATAGATTACATACTAATATTATAAATTTTGTTAAGGATGATGTTTTAGAAGAAATTATATGAAATTAGATAAATTTTTTAAACTTAAAAATGAATTAGAAATATTTAACTTTGAGAAAAATTTTAATTCTCTAAGTAAGACACTTTATTATTTCTCATTTTTAGGTAATATATTTTTAATTTTATTTAGTTATTTCTTTATTAAGGATGTGACTAATACTATTCCTAACCTATTTCCAGGACAAGGAATATTTTTTTCTATATTCATTATTTTATTCATGACTGGTTATGAATTGTTTAAACGATTTGCTTTTGAACAATTAACTAGTACAATATTAAAAGTTAAAAAATTTACATTTAATATTGCTATTGGATTGTTAGTAACTTTATCATTAGTGATAGGATCATTTTATTTAGGTTTAAATGGTGCTCATAGATTAGTTGATAATTCTGAAAATATTGAAATAACAACTGACCAAACTATATCTACTAAAGTGGATTCAGTGGCTAGATATTATGATAAAGAAATTAAATTTTATCGTGATCAAAGAGCAACTACTAGAGCTGATAGAAAGTATAGAGATTCAATTGTGGCTGTTTTACAAACAACTAAAGACACTAAAATAAAAGAAATTGAATCTAAAACTCAAAGCAAATCAGCTATTAAAGTTGAAGAATTAAAACAAAATGATTTCGCATTTGCGGTAATGATATTCTTTTTAGAATTAATTATTTTAATAGGAGTAGCTTTTAATACTTATTATATTTGGACTTCATATGATGAAATGAAGAACTTATTAACAACACCTAAGTATAAACAATTAGAGACAAATATCCGTTTATTAAAATTATTTTACCAAAACGGACGTAAAAAAGAACAGGAGCCAATCCTTGCCTACACTAAACTAGCAGCATTATCTAAAGTAAATAAAATAGGTGTAGGTTTGATAGATGTAAAAGCTTTTATTACCTTGTGTCAAGAGCTAGAAATCGTAGTTGGCACACGTAGAAAAAAAGTGTATAATGTTAATTATGAAAAAGCTAAACAATTAATCGAAACACAAGAAATATAAGTTATGAATCATCCAGATCCTAAAAAACATCAATTTATTAGTTTCATAAAAAGCGCTTGGCGTATTGTCGCAGGAGGTGCTTTATGTTTTCATTCTAATGATGTAATATTATTAGCAGGTATTAGTATTATTATTGCGGAAATTCTTGGTATAATAGAAGAACTAGTGTAAATTTAAGTATGTATCAAGCAATTTACATTCAATCAGGAGAGAACTATGCTAAAATAGTCCACCTTAGGGATGATAATGAGGACTGGATAACTAAAGAGTTCAAACCTACATACTATAAAACTGATCCTAATGGTCAGTTTATTACTTTAGATGGTAAAAAGGTATCGCCTACAAATAAATTCGTAAAATCAAATTATGAAATTGATATACCTAACGAAACAAGGGTATTAATTGATGCCTATTTAAATGAGGACGAACCCCCTAAATGGCATAATATAGTATTTTTAGATATTGAGTGTGAAATCGGTGGTGCGTTAATTCCTGAGAATATTAAAAATTCTCCTACTAAAATTACATCAATTACTTTATATGACAAATCTACTCAACAACTTGTTTGTTATATTCTCGATGAATCCAAATCAATGGAATCAATTAAAAAAGAAGGCAAAAGTATTATTGCGTGCTATACTGAAAAAGAACTGTTGCTCAAATTCCTAGATAAATGGGAGGAACTTGATCCTACAATTATTGTAGGTTGGAATAGTGAATTTTTTGATATTCCTTATTTATATTTTAGAATATTAAGAGTGTTTAATGCTAAAACAGCATCACGATTGTCTCCACTTAGAATAATAGGAAACCTAAACCAATATGGTACTGTTACTACAATTGAATCTCAAAAATTAAGTAAAGACTATGTTGATTTAGCTGGTATTAATCATTTAGACTATTTCAATTTATTTAGAAAATATATCACTAAACAAGAACCATCTTATAAATTAGGTGATATTGGTAAAAAATATGTTGGTTTGGATAAAATCAAATATGGTGTTAGCTTAGATAAATTATTTAAAGAAGATAAGAAGAAATTTATTGAATACAATATTCGTGACGTTGAAATCCTTATTGAATTAGATAAAAAACTTCAATTCATAGATTTAACACTTAATATTTGTCATTTGTGTCACGTGCCTTATGAAAACATTTATTGGTCAACAATGTTAAATGAAGGAGCAATCTTGACATACCTTAAACGTCAGAATATTGTTTCAATGAATAAACCAACTACTATAAACCCTGAATTAAAATCAACAATTGGGGAAGAATATGCTGGTGGTTATTTAAAAGATCCTATTCCTGGTTTGTATAGTGATATAATTGATCTTGATTTTACTTCACTATATCCCTCTATTATTCGTTCATTAAACATGGGAGTAGAAACATTAGTAGGTAATGTTAGAATAAGAGATAAATACGATAGTAATTGGACTTTACTTGATTTAAGAGCATTAAAACCAAATGAAAAAATTACCCTTGAAAATCCTAAACGCCAAACAACTCAAATTACTGCTAGTAAGTTAATTGAAATGGTTGAGAAAAATAAATTAACAATTGCTGCTAGTGGTGGTTTATTTAGAAGTGATAAACGTAGCGTTGTATGCGATGTATTATCAGACTGGTTTGATAAACGTGTTGAATATAAGAATTTAATGAAGGATGCTTTTAAGAAAAAGAAGGATCCTGTATTAGGCGAGTTTTATAATAAACGCCAACATGCGTTTAAAATTAAGTTAAATGACGTTTACGGGTGTTTTGCTCAAAAGGGATGGAGGTATACTGATGGTTATAAAGTTATTTCAAATGCAATTACATTAACAGGTCAACGATTGATTAAAGACTCAATTTTGGAAATGAATCGAATGATTAATTCTGAAATTGGAACTGAAGATATTGATTATGTAATTACAAGTGATACCGATTCAATGTTTATTAGAGTAGGTGATATTGTAAAACACAGATGGCCTGATTTAGATGTTAATGATAGAGATGCTCGTATTGCTAAAATATTAGAGGTAGCAGCTGACTATCAAAAGCAAATTAACAAATATCTTAATAAGCATGTTTGTGATTTATTTAATATTCAAGATGATCATTATTTTGAATTAAAACAAGAAGTAATACTTGAAAGAGGTTACTTTGCTGGTAAAAGAAGATATGCTCAATTTATTATTAATAAAGAGGGTGTTACAACTGAAGAATTAGATATTAAGGGACTTGATTTAATGAAATCTAATTTTCCCCCATTATTCAGAGAATTTGGAGAAAATCTTATTAGACAAATTATGTTTGGTAAAACTAAGAAAGAAATTGATTTACTGATTTCATCATTTAAAAAGAGCATTGCTGGCAGACAAATTATTGAAATTGCTAAACCTACTGGAGTTAAAAAAATTAGAGAATATATTGAACGTAAACCTACAGGAGGTAAAATATTTAGTGATTTAAAATTAAAAGCACCTATTAATACGAAGTCAGCTATCTATTATAATGATTTGTTATGTTTCAAAAAATTGGATAAAAAATATCCTACTATTAAGGAGTTTGAAAAGATATATTATGTGTATTTGAAAGATAATCCATATCGAATTGATTGTTTAGGGTTCTTTGGAGTTGATGACCCACCAGAAATTATAGAATTTATTGAAAAATATGTTGATAAGGAAAAAACGTTTGACTCAACGTTTCTAAACAAGCTGCAGGGGGTATATGATGATTTAAAATGGTCATTTCCCTCTCTTAATGAGTATGCCAACAAATTTTTTGTTATTAGTTAAAGAGGTCGTATATTCATATTATGAATTTATTAAAAGGATTTATTTACGGGTTAATCGCCCAAGTAATAACGTTTTTACAATTACAGGGGCAATTGAAATATGATATTCTAAAAAATAATACATGGTTTGTTGTATTATTAGGACTTCCCATTTCATATTTGTTTATGATATCAGTAAGATATTTTGTAGAGGCTTATGATGGACAAATATGGCCATCACGATTAATAGGATTTGGGATTGGAGTAGTGGTGTTTAGTCTTATGTCATATTGGTTATTTAAAGAACCATTAACTCCTAAAACACTTATTTGTTTAGGTTTAGGAACTTTAATAGTTTTAATTCAAATAATTTGGAAATAGTATGAACAAGGAAATATTAATAAATGTTATTGATAAGTACTATCTAAACGGATTATGCGAATCAGTTAAATGGAATATTAAGGATAAACAACTAACAATCAATGCTGTTTTAGCAACTAAAAATGCTATTACTAAAATTAATTGTTCAGATATTGAAATTGATGATAGTGAATTATGTATTTTTAATACAACTCAACTTATTAATTTATTATCTATTACTGATGAATTTATTGAATTAAAAGTAAAAAGTATTAAATTTACACCTATTAAACTAAACATAGCAGATAATCAATATGATTTATCATATCATTTAAGTGATTCATCAATCATTCCATCAGTAACAACTATTGAAGAACCAACCATTTATGATTTTGAATTTAACATTAACAATGAGTTTATAACCAAATTCATTAAATCATATGCTGCTCTTGATAAGAACCCCCGGTTCACAATGCAGGCGTTATTAACACCAGAAAATAAAGAAGTGGAAATAGTAATGGGTGCTGCTGAACAACACGCTAATAAAATTAAATTCAAAGAAGAAGGTGAATTTATTATAAGCACAGAACCAATTCCTTTTCCAGCTAACATATTTAAAGAAATATTTTCAGCAAATAAAAATGCAACTGGTAAAGTATATGTTAGTAATCAAGGATTAGCTAAAGTAACTTTTACAGAAGATTTAATTTCTGTTACGTATTTTGTCGCAAGAAATAACAATTAATATATTTATAAATGACCTTAGGGCGCTAACCAGGTTTTATTATTAACAATTTAAAAACTATCTTAGGAGGTTTATTATGACACTAATGAGAACACACACAGACCCATTTGATGTCTTGTTCAAGAATTTCTTCAACAACGACTCATTTTTTGCTCCTGCTTTGGAGACAAAAATCACACATCCAGTAGACATTTACGAAACAAAAGACGGCTTGCATTTTGAAATTGCATGCACTGGTCTAACTAAAGAAGATGTCAACATTAACATCGAAGGAAACGTTTTACGCGTTACCTATGAAAAAGAGGGAGAAAATGATGATGATGCAACTAACCCGGTATATACTTTTATCCATAAAGGAGTTGCTCGTCGTTCATTTAATCTAGGTTATAAAATATCATCACGTTTTGATATCCAAAACGCCGATGCTCAAATGAATAACGGTTTATTAAAAATTTCAATTCCCTTTGCGGAACAATCCAAACCTAAAGCGTTGGCAATTAAGTAATCAAGAGTTAGCGCCCTACTTGGTTATTTAAATTATTTTACTTATATTTAAAAAAATAAAAAATTATGATACAACCCTTAAATGGACATGTTGTCCTCACTCCTGTGGAAGAAACAGAACAGATGGTAGGAAATATTATTATTCCTGATTTAGGAAAAGAAAGACCCGAAATGGGAGAAGTAGTTGCAGTAAGTGATACATTTAACTGGAATAGAGGGGAATGGAAGAGAACAGAACTTACTATTGGCGATAAAGTATTAATTCCTAACTTAGGAACAAAGAAAATCACTATTGATGGACAAGATTATTTTATTTGTAAGGAAAGCGATTGTTGTGCTAGGGTCAGCTAAATTTTAGGAATTGTAAAAAATTAATTATGGTAGAAACATCATTTGGTATTGATTTAAAAAATAAGTTACTTGCTGGTATTCAAAAATTAAATAATAGTGTATCTTCCACATTAGGTCCTGGTGGAAGAACCGTTCTGATTAAAGACAGAAATGGTGAAATTAAAGTAACAAAGGACGGCGTTACAGTTGCTAAAGCATTCTCTGAGTTACCTGACCAGGTAGAAGACTTAGGTGCTCAACTTGTAAAACAAGTAGCTATCAAATCCTCCAACGAAGCGGGTGATGGTACAACAACAGCTAATTTACTTGCAACAACAATGATAGAAGAAGGACTTAAATTATTAGGTCAGGGTTCTAATCCAGTAGAAGTAAAGAAAGGAATTGATAAAGGTATTAAGTTAATAGTTGATGAACTTAAAAAATTAGCTCTTGATATTAGCGACGAAAAACAAATTAAAGCCGTGGCAACCATTTCAGGTAATAATGATGAAGAAATTGGCAATTTAATTGCTACTGCTCTTGAAAAAGTAGGTCGTGATGGTGTTGTAGCTATTGAAGAAAGTAAATCGGGTGAAACATTACTTGAAGTAGTTGAAGGGATGCAATTTGATCGTGGTTATAAATCACCATATTTTGTTACTGACAATAACACAATGTCCGCAATTATTGAAGATGCCCATGTATTGATTTTTGATGGCCGTATTACCACATCAGCAGAATTACTCCCAGTATTACAAAAAGTAAGTGCTGAAAGCAAATCATTATTAATTGTTGCTGGAGATATTGATGGTGAAGCATTAGCTACATTAATTGTAAATAAAGCAAGAGGTATTATTAAAGTTATTGCTGTTAAAGCCCCAGACTTTGGTGAACGCAGAACAATGGCTCTTGAAGATTTAGCTACTGTAACTGGTGGTCAAGTTATTAGTAAAGAAAAAGGACTTAAGCTTGATAAAATTCCCGTTGTTAATTATGCTCAATATCTTGGTAAAGCAAGAACAATTAATGTTAATAAGGATAAAACAACTATTATAGATGGCTGCGGAACTGAAGAAGCAATTACTGCTCGTGCTGAAGAAATTAAATCACAAATTGATAAAGCACAATCATTTTTTGAAAAAGAAAAATTACAAGAGCGTTTAGGCAAATTAATTGGTGGTGTAGCTATCATCTCAGTTGGTGGTAATAGTGAAATTGAAATTAAAGAGAAGAAAGATAGAGTAGAAGATGCATTATTTGCAACTAAAGCAGCATTGGCTGAAGGTATTATTCCTGGTGGGGGTATTTCACTTATTAGAGCATTCAGAACAGCTATAAACCAAACAACCGATTGGGATACTAATGAAAAAGCTGGTTTTAAAATTATACATAAAGCATGTTATGCCCCCTTCAAGAAAATTCTTGATAACGCGGGTATAGAAAACTGGTATGAAATAGCACATAGTATTCTTAATAAAGATAACGATAATTTTTCAACATATAATGCTAAAACAGAAACAATTACTAATGCTCTTGAAGACGGGCTACTTGACCCCCTTAAAGTAACTCGTATTGCTCTTGAAAATGCTGCTTCCGTAGCCGGAACAATATTAACAACAGAATCAGTTGTATTTGAAAAAAAGGATGAAAAAGAAGGTAATAATAATATGATGAATTTAGGAATGTAATTATTATAAAGTTATGGTAATATATGGAATATTCCTTGGTGCCCACCATTATTCAACATCATTAATTAAAGATGGAAAAATATTATATGCTATTGAAAATGAAAGAATAACAAGAAAAAAACACGGGTATAGTTGGTTTGAATCACCAAAAGCATCCTATGTTGCTATTGAAAAAGCAACAGGTATTAAACTTGAAGATGTAGATTACATCGCTCTTTCAGACCCAGGCCAACTTAGGTATAACCTAGAAGTATATGAAAATAAACCAGAGCATATTGCTAATTATTACTTTTGGAAACAAAAAATAAAGGATTTTAATAAACCTATTATTGCCTTTGAACACCACCAATGTCATGCTGCTGTAGGTTATTATTTAAGTGGATTTCCTGAAAAAACTTTAATTCTTACTATGGATGGTGGTAGTAATGAAAAAAATTATACTACTATTTGGTTAGGTGAAAAGGGTAATATGACTAAAATACATCAAAACCTAGAGCCATTAGAAGGTTCTTTAGGATGTATTTGGTCTGAATTATGTAAACATTTTGGTTATACACCAGTTAAAGATGAAGGAAAAATAATGGGGTTAGCACCTAAGGGCAATTTAAATTCTGACTTTTATGAAATACTAAATGAAATATGTCGTTATCAGGGCAATTTAAGTTTTAGTACACCACATAATTATCCGTTTGCTGAATGGGCGTTTGCTCAGTGTGAAGGTAATGGGTTTTTTGTGGATAAACAGAAAAAAGCAGATATTGCGTTTACAACACAAAAACACTTTGAAGATAATATAATACCTTATATTAAAGATATTAAAGCACGTTTTCCTGAATATACTAAATTAGTAATGTCGGGAGGTTTATTCGCTAATGTAAAGGCAAACCAAAAAATAAATGAACAATGTGGGTTTGAAGAAGTGTTTATAGCACCTCCAATGGGGGATGAAGGTTTATCGTTGGGTGCTGCTATATTAGCTTCTTGGAAATTAGGAGAGTGGGAACATAAACCAATTAAAGATGTTTTCTTTGGTTTAGAATATACTGACGAACAAGTTATGGATGTTGCTTTAAAATTTAATATTAAAGCAAAAGGCAGATACACTAATAATATGAAATTTGTTGTATCTGAATTAACAAACAGAAAAATATTTGGTATATTCAATGGCCGTTTTGAATTAGGACCCCGAGCCTTAGGTAATAGAAGTATTATAATGGAAGCAACAAATCGTCATAATCATTCTCATCTTAATCAGCGACTTGGAAGAGAGGAAACTATGCCTTTTGCCCCCATAGTATTAACTGAAAAAGCAAAAGAAGTATTTGATATTAAATCATCTGAGTTTGCTGCTGAATTTATGACATTATGTTATGATGTAAAGGAAGAATGGAAAGAAAAAATACCAGCTGTTACTCATTTAGATGGTACTGCTCGTCCTCAAATTGTAAAACAAGATGTTCATCCTATATTTCATAATATTTTGTATGAATATGATAAATGGACTAATATTCCCGTACTAATTAATACTTCGTTTAATGGACATGGTGAACCAATTATTGACACACCAGAACAAGCATTTGCTCATTTAGAAAAAGGTTCTATTGATTATCTAATTATAAATAATATGTTATATGTTAGAAACTAATTGGCCTCAAGTTAATATTAGGTATCATGATTATGTTCATGGTCCTTTTGTTGATATAAGAACAGAGGAGGCAGAAAAATGGGGAAAATTTTTTATTAAATTCTATGAAGTAATAGGTGATAAAAAAGAATTAGTAGACCAAACATTTATAAACGGAAATAATTGGTATGAAACTACCAGAAAATTTTATACTAATTGGTATATTGAAGTATTAGGATTCCAAAATAATAAAATTATAAAAGTAGCTTGGGATAAATTTGATTTATACAATAAAAGAGTTGCCATTTGGCTTCAAAATGGGTACAATAACACCTCAGATATCAATTTTCATTTAGATTCCCTTCCAGTAATAGAGGAATTTGCTAATAAACATAAGTGTTATGTAACAGTAGTTTCTGATTTTTCTCCATCATTATCATCATCTAATAAAAATATTAGTTTTATACCTATGTTAACTGCTAAGGAAGCAAGCACCTCTTATTATGCTACATACAGAATAGGAGTATATGCTAGTGAAGAAAATTTTATAAAACTTCCTTGGGATGATTTAAAAACCCAACCAGTATATAATTCAAATAAAGTATATTATGATAACTTCCACCCCCGAAATGTTATTAAATTAAATCTAACTCCTACAGAAATTGCTCGTGACATTTTGTTTGGGTTTAATCATAACGATTTAAGTTATAACAATTATTACCAATCAACAAAATCAATACTTACGTCAAAACAAATTTGGATACTCTAATATTTGGTTGTATATTTATCGGGAATAAGTTATATTTTAAACAAAAAAAAAAGAATCATGAAAAAATTCGTATTTGCATTGTTCACAGCAACGGTATTAGTAGCTTGTGGTAACAATGACGCTTCTACTACCGAAGTAAAAGTTGACTCTACTGCAGTATCTGTTGATACTACAGTTGTAGCTGTTGATTCAACAAAAGTTGATTCTGTAGCTGCTGAGGTGAAGTAATCACCAGTGGAGGTCTGGCAGAGCGGTCGAATGCGTCAGTCTTGAAAACTGAATTATGGGAAACTGTAACTGGGGTTCGAATCCCTGGGCCTCCGCAAATTGTAAGGTGGTGAAATTGGTAGTACCTACGGCAGACACGCCCCCTCGTCTCGTGGGTACTGATAACGAAATAGATAAAGAATATGGGTTGACCACAAGCCGGCTATTTGTTCTTTACCGAATCGCAGTGTGAAGGTTCGAATCCTTCCCTTACAGCTAAAATTAAATTATGTTTTGGATATTTTACGTTATTAGTGTTATATATTGCTTTTACCATTTAGTAAAAAGATGGAATAAAGAGGTAATGCCTGGTGGATTAGGAATTAGTCCTGGGTTAGATACATTAGCTGTTTTATTTTTAGCTCCTATTTTAATGGTAGTAGATGTAACATTAACTTGGATTCGCATTTATAAAGAAGCAGAAGAAGTAAGAAGAAAAAGAGATAATATATTTTAATCTTACACCTGAGTGTTGAAATAGGTAGACAAGAGAGACTTAAAATCTCTTGAGCAGTAATGCTCGTGCTGGTTCGACTCCGGCCTCAGGTACAGTTGTTGTTCTTTGACATATAAGGAGAAACAAATTATGGAAACACTATCATTCATTTTAGGGATAGCGTCTGTGGTGGTTATTGCTACGGCAATAGTTGCTGTTTACGCATTCGTTAAGGTAAATAAAGTACAAACACAAGTTAATGATCAGGAAATATCATTATCTCGTGAAACTGAAAATCTTCACAGAACAATTAGTGAAGAAATTCAAAACG
>Ga0194131_10009953_pt1 | contig 11822 bp, 15 predicted proteins | sample TA2KigO120mmetaG_FD_148631 | JGI IMG/M metagenome (GOLD analysis project Ga0194131, IMG submission 148631) | Freshwater microbial communities from Lake Tanganyika, Tanzania - TA2015053 Kigoma Offshore 120m | ecosystem: Environmental > Aquatic > Freshwater > Lake | place: Tanzania: Lake... | reverse complement strand
TGATGCTGACATCACGTTCGTGGATCTGAAGCGGCGCGTGCACTTGACGCACGCGATGATGCGTTCCGCCTGCGGGTGGACCCCCTTCGATGGAATGGAGGTCGTAGGGTTCCCCGTGGCTGCGCTTCTTCGCGGCCGGATCGCGATGCGAGATGGAGAGCTGATCGGTCCGCCAACGGGCCGCGTCGTCGCGTTCGAGGAGCCCCTCGGATCGGGATGAACGACGGCCGCCGTGCTCTACACGGCCGACGGCACCAACGACGCTTGCTGCCGACGCAGCCGGAAATGCTCGGTGAGGCCACCGACGAGCAGCAGGAGCACGCCTGCCCACTCGACCGCGTGGAGGTCTCCCGCAAAGTGCCCGGTGGCGACGAGCGCGGAGCCCGTGAGCGCGATAGCGATCGGCCAAACGCGCCGCGTACGCCAGGAGCGCCAGGCGCTCACGCCGATGGACGCGCTGATCGCGACGACGAGAAGCACCAGGTGCTGAAACTCGCTCAACCCGACCCCGACGCCGAGCACGGAGAACAGTTTCGCGTACGTCGTCAGGCACGCTGGGCAAACGGCGCACGCGAGCACGGGCAGAATCGCGGACCACATGCCGGCGTTCGGAGCCGTGGTCTTTGGGGCTCGATGGGCAGCGCAATCGCACGCGTGGCTGTGCTCGTGGACCTTGAGACGCATGGTCAACGAAGCTATCCGAGGTTGCGGAGACGCGCAACTCGGTTGCATGTGCGCCCGAGGACGCGCGTCGGACTTGATGTGGCTCGTCATCTCGGCTCAGGTCCTACACGACGCTTGACGGTCTTGCAACTATGTTGCCTCTAGATCGCATGCCCTCGCCCAAGCTCCCAGTCACCGTCCTCTCCGGCTTTCTCGGCGCGGGGAAGACAACGTTGCTCAACCACGTTCTCGCCAATCGCGAGGGCCGCAAGGTGGCGGTCATCGTGAACGACATGAGCGAGGTGAACGTGGACGCCCAGCTCGTGAAGGCAGGGGGCGCGTCGCTCTCTCGTGTCGACGAGAAGCTCGTCGAGATGCAGAACGGCTGCATCTGCTGCACGCTCCGCGAGGACCTCCTCATCGAGGTCGGCAAGCTCGCCGCGGAGGGGCGGTTCGACTACCTGCTCGTCGAGTCCACGGGTATCTCGGAGCCCCTTCCAGTGGCCGAGACCTTCACGTTCGAGGACGAGGCCGGCAAGAGCCTCTCGGAGGTGGCCCGCCTCGACACGATGGTCACGGTTGTCGACGCGAAGAACTTCCTCGCGGACTGGCAGAGCGAGGACGACCTGCGTGCGCGGAAGATCGCGCTCGGTGACGACGACGAGCGCTCCATCGCGGACCTGCTCGTCGAGCAGATCGAGTTCGCCAACGTGCTCGTGATCTCCAAGCTCGACCTGGTATCGCCCGCAGAGGCCGAGCGTCTCGAAGGCATGCTGCGCCACCTCAACCCGGACGCGCGCATCGTTCGCGCTGAGCACGGAAAAGTGCCGCTCGACGCGGTCCTCGGAACCGGCCTCTTCGACTTCGAGAAGGCGGCGCAAGCTCCGGGCTGGCTGAAGGAGCTGCGCGGTGAGCACGTGCCCGAGACCGTCGAGTACGGCATCGCGAGCTTCGTCTACCGGGCCCGTACGCCGTTCCATCCGGAGCGCTTCTGGGAGCTCCTTCAGGATCCCGACACCTGGGATGGTGTTCTCCGCTCGAAGGGCTTCTTCTGGCTGGCCTCGCGGATGGACCTGACGGGGCTCTGGTCCCAGGCCGGCGGCTCCGCGAGCTGCGAGGGCGCCGGCACGTGGTACGCGGCGTTGCCCAAGGACGAGTGGCCGGAGGAAGAAGAAGCGCGCGCCCAGATCCAGAACGACTGGCTGGAGCCCTGGGGCGACCGTCGTCAAGAGCTGGTCTTCATCGGCGTCGGGCTCGAAGAGGCGGCGCTGCGTAGGAAGCTCGACGCCGCGCTCCTCACGAAGAAGGAGCTCGATGCGGGGCCCAAGGGCTGGCGGAAGCTGCGCGACCCCTTCCCCGCGTGGACCGACGACGAGGTCGCAGCATGAGGTCCATTCACCTGAGCGCGCACGTTCGCGAGGCGCAAGGCCGATGACGACGCCGCTCGATTGGCTCATCGTCGGTGGCGGCGTTCACGGCACGCACCTGTCCCACGTGCTCGTGAATCGCGCCGGCGTGGCGCCGGACCGCGTGCGCGTCCTCGATCCGCAGGAGCATCCGCTTGAAACGTTCTGGCGCGTGACCAGCGCGACCGGGATGCGCTACCTGCGCTCCCCTGGCGTGCACCACGTCGATCTCCATCCTTACGCCCTCCGGCGGTTCGCGAAGAAGGGCGCTGGCAAACGGCTGGCGCGCTTTGTCTATCCGTACGACCGCCCGGGTCTCGACTTCTTCCGCGCGCATACCGAGCACGTGGTGCGCGAGCATGGGCTGGGTTCGCTGCGAGAGCGAGGTCGGGCCACAGCGATCGCGCGCCTGGGTGACGGCTACCGGGTCGAGACGGACCAAGGTGCGCTCGACTCGCGTCGCGTCGTCCTGGCCCTCGGGCTCGGGGAACAGCTGTGCGTGCCCGCATGGGCGCGACGGTTCGACGGCGACGCGCGTGTCGAGCACATCTTCTCGGCGAGCTTCAGCCGCGAAGCGGCCACCGCAGCGCGTTCGGTCGCGATCGTCGGCGGCGGGATCTCCGCGGCCCAGCTGGCCTGCGCGCTGGCAGCGGCGGGGACCGAGGTGACGGTCGTCGCCCGTCACGCCCCGCGCATCCACCGCTTCGACAGCGATCCAGAGTGGCTCGGGCCAAAGGCCATGTCGGGGTTCTCTCGCGCGCGCGACCCGCGCGAACGTCGGCGGCTCATCGCCTCGGCCCGCCATCGCGGCTCGATGCCGCCGGAGATCGCCAGCGACCTGCGTCGCGAGCTCCGGTGTGGCCGCGCGAAGTGGCTGGAGGCCGAGCCTGTCTTCGCTGATGCGACCCCGGCCGGCGTACGACTTCGACTGGATTGCGCGCCGCACGCCCTCGAGGTGGACCGTGTGGTGCTAGCAACCGGCTTCGAGGTTCACCGCCCCGGAGGCGGGCTGCTCGGAGAAGAGACGATCGACCGGCTCGGGCTGCCGTGCGCCGAATGCGGCTACCCGCTCGTCTCGCCGCGCCTCGAGTGGGCGAGCGGGCTCTTCGTGAGCGGGCCCCTGGCGGAGCTCGAGCTCGGGCCCACGGCCAGAAACATCGCCGGAGCACGCGCCGCGGGCGAACGCCTCCTTGCGGCAGCGTGATGGAAGCGGGAAACTATGGACCAGATGTCAAGCAAGGCTCGGCTCCTTCGCGATGACGACCTCCGGCAGCTGCTGGTCGGCAAGGGCATCCGCGTGACGGAGCAGCGGATGGTGATCCTTCGCGAGCTCGCGAAGCTGCGGATCCCTACGAGCCACCCGGAGCTGACCGAGCGCCTCGCGGGGGTCGGCCTCGATCGAGCGACGATCTACCGCAACCTCCTCTCGCTCACGGAGGCGGGGCTACTCGTGAAGACGCAGCTCGGCGACAACGTGTGGCGCTTCGAGCTGCCCAACATGAAGTCCACCGAGCACGGCACGCATCCGCACTTCGTCTGCAACGACTGTGGCGACGTCGCGTGCCTGCCCGAGAGCGCCGTTGCGCTGCGAGGCGAGGCCATTCGCAACCAAGTTGCGGAGGTCCAGCTACGCGGGCGCTGCGTCGCGTGCGTGCGCCCGTAGCCCCTGCGAACCAAGCGCTCCATGCACGTCCGCCTGGAAGATTCGTTCAGAGGCCTTCTCGAGAACGAAACAGCGGCAGGCAGTCCCCGTTCCAACAAAGACGTACACGCGGTGCGAGACGGCTCGGGAATCCATCGACACCCACTCGGATAGGCGAACGGACGCCTCCGCAGCCACGTGCAGCGCGCTCCGGATCCAAGCCTCGAGCGTGCGTGCGACGTTCGGATCGATGGCGCGGCGGCGCGGAGCGAGCGCGACCGGGCACCTCAGCTGCGCGGGTAGCAAGAATGTGGGCGCGCTCATGGGTCAGCCCTTCGAAATCTTCTTCTCTACGAAGATGACGTGCTTGCGGGCGATAGGGTCATACTTCTTGATCTCGAGCTTGCCTGGCGTCGTTCGCTTGTTTTTCGTGGTGACGTAGGCGAATCCGGTTCCAGCGGTAGAGACGAGTTGGATGACGTCGCGCATGGGTAGCTCCTCCGAGGCTGCGCACGGTAACCGGTCTCCGGCTTAGTTGCAACCGAGTTGCATGTATGAGATAGATGCGCCATCGAATCGGATGGAGGCTACATGCAGCAATTGCCCGTGACGGTGCTCAGCGGCTTTCTTGGCGCCGGGAAGACAACCCTGTTGAACCACGTGCTCGCGAATCGCGAGGGCCGACGCGTCGCCGTCATCGTCAACGACATGAGCGAGGTCAACATCGACGCTCAGCTCGTGAAGATGGGAGGCGCCGCGCTCGGTCGAACCGAAGAGAAGCTCGTCGAGATGTCGAACGGGTGCATCTGCTGCACGCTGCGCGAGGACCTCCTCGTGGAGGTCAAACGACTCGCAGCGGAGGGGCGGTTCGACAGCCTGCTCATCGAGTCGACAGGGATCGGCGAGCCGATGCCGGTCGCCGCGACGTTCTCCTTCCGCGACGAGCACGGCTTCAGCCTCGCGGACGTCGCGAAGCTGGACACGATGGTCACGGTGGTCGACGCGGCGAACTTCCTTCGGGAGTACGGCTCCTCGGAGGACCTCCGCGCACGCGGCATCGCGCTTGGCCCTGAGGACGAACGCACGATCGTGGATCTGCTCGTCGACCAGGTCGAGTTCGCGAACGTGCTGGTCATCTCGAAGTCCGACCTCGTCGATGCGTCCGACCTGGAGCGCCTGGAGGGCATCCTCCATCACCTGAACCCCGAGGCGCGTCTCGTACGGGCGCAGCATGGTCGCGTGCCGATCGACGCGGTCCTCGGCACCGGGCTCTTCGACGACGACAAGGCGGCGACCTACGCGGGCTGGGCCAAGGAGCTTGCGGGCATCCACACGCCGGAGACGGAGGAGTACGGCATCGGTAGCTTCGTCTACCGTGCGCGCCGGCCGTTCCATCCCGGGCGACTTCACGCATTCTTCGCCAGCGAGTGGGTTGGCGTCCTTCGCTCGAAGGGCTTCTTCTGGCTGGCGACGCGCATGAACGAGGTGGGCGCCTGGTCTCAGGCCGGTCCGGCGTGTCGCACGAGCCGCGCGGGCTTCTGGTGGGCAGCGGCGCCGGCCGCCTCGTGGCCGGAGGCGGCTGAGGCCCAAGCGGAGATCCGCCGCGACTTCCAGGAGCCGTATGGGGACCGCCGCCAAGAGCTCGTGCTGATCGGGATCGGGATGGACGAGGCGGCGCTCCGAGCGGGCTTCGACCGCTGCCTCCTCACCGATGCCGAGCAGCGCCTCGGCGCCGAGGGCTGGCGCGCCTTCGCGGATCCATTCCCTTCGTGGGGCGAGCTGTCCGTCGAGTCGGAAGCGGCGCAAGTCGCATGAGCCAGCGCGAGCAGACCCTCCGGGTGGTCGAGGTCTCCGGGTCACGTCGCGCGATGGGCGCGACGAAGACACCTTCCTCGCGGCGCTCTTGCGTCGGCTCTGGCAGCGCTATGAGATCGCGGGGTTGATCAACGCCTCGTTCAACGGCCCTGGCGAGCCCATCGTTCACACCCGGGCTGACGCACTGGCGTGCGCCCAGCGTCTGCGCCTCGACGGAGTCGTCCTGGACGGTGTGATGCGCCGCCTGTGATGACCTCGGAGCGCAGCCCCCGCGGGTGCACCGATCGCCCACGCCGCGCAGCTCGTCCCGCGCCCACGCGGCGCGCCCGCGTTTAGCGTTTAGCACCACCTGTTAATCGCTCTCGGCTTCTCTCTCCCCGACGGACGCCGAGAGAGGCGAGACGCTGTCCGCGGCGGCGACGGTGCTCGCGAGGGCGCGCTCTCTGCTCCGCGCGGCGCCGTCCGCGTGCGCGCCCGGCGGCCGCGCGAAGCTCGCGGAAACAAGCGCAGAAAAGACGAAGCCCCCTCGGATCGCTCCTTGGGGGCTTCTGTTCACCGACCCTCGCCCCTTGTTGGCGACGAGGTAGAAATGGCTCCGGCGACAGGACTCGAACCTGTGACCCGGTGATTAACAGTCACCTGCTCTACCAACTGAGCTACGCCGGAAAGGGCCCGCGCGGGCGCGGGCCGGGTTAATTAAGGCGAGGCTGTCGAGGTGTCAACCGAGCGCACTAGCCGCACGGCACTTGGTCCGCGCTTTCGTGAGGATGTTCCAGACCGCCGGCCCAACGTCGTGCGCCCGCTCCCAGACTTCGTCGTGGCGCCGGGCCGCCAGCCGCGCTGCCTCTTCCGTGAACAGGGCACCGAAGGCAGGTCCGCGATGGGCGTAGGGCCGCTCGAACCAGTGAAGTCCAACGAGAACGGCTGTCGGCCCTCCCGGACCGGAGAACACAGAGAAGTCCGGCGTCCACCCGGCGAGGGGTGCCGAACGGACCTCGAGCCGGCCGCTTTCCAGGAGCTCGCGGAGGAGGGTGGCGTTGGGGGCCCTCCTGGGGTCGGCCTCCAGGCTGCGCGCCTCCGCGTCGAGCTGGAGGGCGCTCATTTCGGCGACCAGGACGCGAAAGTGCTCGACCCCGGCCATTTCACGAACCGTCAAGTCGACGGTGCTCAGTCGCACGCGCGTGACCGCAGTCGCAATATCGGTACACCCTTCCGCGAGCATCCCGAATACGTCCCGGAAGTCCGGCCGGCTTCGCTCGTCGATTGGAGTGCTCTGAGAACCCATGCAGTGGAATGCCCAGTAGCTGCAGCTTGAATTCTGTCCGTTCGGCCAACCGCTGAACGATGCGGAAGTCATCCCTGTCCTCGGTAAAAAGCACCACATCGACCACCTCGAATTGGGAAGCGATGAGGTTGAAGTTGCTGCCCACGTGCGAGCGAACGAGCTCAAGATGAGACCGATCCTTCGTCGACTTCAGGGCAGGAGCGCTGGTGTCCTTCTGGACATGGATGATGTGGCTCACGCCGACGTCGTTCATGAGTTCCACGGAATGCGTCGCGATCAGTACGGACCCTGTGTGATACTCGCGCAGTAGCCTGATCAGGTCATGCTGCTTTTCGGCGTGGAGGTTGATTTCAGGCTCATCGAGGACGAGCAGTTCGTGTTCTCGAAGCCTCACCATGTGCGTCACGATCTGGAACCACACCTGTAGGCCCTGGCCGGCCCAGGACACCTCACGATCTATGCGCCCTTCTCGGTAGAAGGAGTCGATCTGCTTGGCCTTCCAGTCCCAGGAGGCTCCCAGTAACTCAACGCCTTCCCAGGATTCTGAAATGATTCTCTGCACCAACGCTCGCTCTTCCTGGTCCAGTGTCTGGAAGACGTGATTCCGGAAGTGGCGTGGTGCCAGGGTAGTGTCGAGGCTCTTCTTGAGATGCTCCTCCGATAGTCTCTCCTCTCGGGAGGCCAACTGGCCCAGCGGTGGCATGAAGCCGAAGAGCCTGTCCAGTCGAGCTGGAGCCTTGCCCCTCGAGTTCGCGTATATCACGTCATTGGCAGGGTCAACGTAGACGGTTACCTGGAATCCCCCTCTGAAGACACCGACGATTCGTCCGACGCGACTCCCGTAATTGTAGACCAGGCGACCGACCGTCAGGTCGCCCACATCCTGCTTGAGAAGGGCGTATCAAACGGCGCCGTCGAGGTCAACTTGATGTCGCTTCTTGCCGGCGACCTTCAGGCCCGCGTCAAGAAGGCGCAGAGCAAAGAGGATGTGGGACTTTCCTTCGTTGTTCTTGCCAGTTAGCAGGAGGCAGGCCGCCTCCGGCAGGTCAAGCGAGATCGAGTAGTTTCGGAAGGGGCCGAAGTCCCGCAGAGTGAGTTGCTTCAGGCGCACAGGTGCATCTGGTTAGGGAGCCTGGCTCGCGCTGGGCGTCGTGTGTGGACGTACCGACTGCACGCATTGTACTTACCTCTGACAGGAGCAGCAAAAAAGCGCCCGCCATGACTCATAGCTCCTTGTACACGAAGATGACTTCACATTCGTCGGACGAGTCCAGTTCATCGATCTGCTCAGTTCACACTGGCTCAGGGGCCGCGGGACTCTGGGCTGTGTCGATCTCCTCGATCAGAGCCCTGAGGGTCGGTATGTCCAGATGATCTCTATCTCGAAGGGGTTTGCTTGTGGCCACTCGTTCCATCAGAGGCTGCTCGAAGTCCGGAGCCAGCGAGGTGTAATACCAATTGGCCGTCGCGGCTATCCATACGAAGCAAGCCCAGGTCCGGGAGGAGATACCAAGAGCCGGTTAGAATGCCATCTACCCAGTGATGAATGGCCGTCAGGATCTCCCCGTTCTTCTTCGCCGCTTCAGTGACCAAGTCCACCGCCACCCGGCGCGTCGTCCAGCAGCACATGGCCGAGAGGCTTTCGCGCCTGGCGCCGCGTCGCCCACCCCTGACTGTTCAGCTGGCAACTCAGCCTAGCGCCTCGCCGTCAGTACTCCGTCAGGAGTCGCGGCGGAGCTCGTCTTGCCAGCGCGAAGCGCGGGTTGCAGGCGGCGCGGAACCAAGCCATGATTAGAACACGAATTCTGTTCTAATAGGAGCCGATTGTGCCCTCCGGACCTCAGCTCTCGCCCCCCAAGCAGCCTCGCTCGAAGAAGACGCTGGAGCGAATTGTGGCCGCCGGCGTGGCGATTCTCGAGGAAGAAGGACCCTCGGCGGTCACCGTGCAGGCGGTCGTGAAGCGAGCACGGACCTCCGTGGGATCGTTCTACGCGCGCTTCAGGGGCAAGGACGACCTGCTCGCATATTTGGCCGAGCATGTGCGGGAGTCGGCGCTCGCGGAGTGGAAAGCAGCCGCGAAGGGATCACGACCCGCGGAGGCCGGACTCCCCGAGGTCATAAGAACGGCGGTGGCGCACCTGTTCGAAGTGCAACTGCGATGGGACGCGGGGGTCAGGGCAGCCGCCGGCCTGAGAGAGCGGCCCGCGGATCATCGCGCGTTCCGCTGGGGCGTCGTTGAGGAACTTGCCGAGCGCTTGCTGGAACGCCGACACGAAATGACGCACCCGAGCCCGGAGGCCGCTGTCCGGCTCGGACTCTGCGCAGTCCTCGGTGTAATCGATCACTTGAGGCCGGAGGACACGTCCGCCGAGCTCGACCCAGACGCGCTCCGAGACGAGTGCGTCACCCTGCTCACGGCGTACCTGATGGGCGGTGTGAGTGACGCTGGCGCGCAGGTCGACTTCTTCGACGTGTGGAGCTAGCTGCCCGCGCCCGTTCCGAGCACAGACGACTCGACGTAGTAGATCGACCACGAGCCGCCTGGCGAGTCGCGATCACTGGCGAAAAAGAAGTACCGGCCGTCCGGGGAGAAGCTCGGATAGCCATCGTTCGCTGCGCTGTTGACAGGCTCCGGTAGGAGGCGCGGTGCGGACCAACCGTACTCCGTGCGCTCCGCCAGATACAGATCCTGCTCCCCGATCGCAGTGGACTCGCGGAAGGCCTGGAACACGAGTGTCCGCCCGTCAGGTGACACGGCGGGACTGCTTTCGGAACCGCTCGAGTTGAGCAGGAGAGGCCGAGGGTTCACGAATCGTCCATCGACGGACTCGGCCACGTAGAGGTCGCTTCCCCACTCGTTGCTCTCCGTGGTCCAATAAAGGAGCTCGCCACTGGCGAGGAGTACGGGGCCTCCTTCGCTGTGAGGTGGTGAATCGTCCTCGTCCCCACGTGGCCGGTTGACGTCGCCCTCCAACGGCTGAGGCTGTCCCCACGCTCCGTCCGCTTCGCGCTCGACGACCCAGAGGTTGTTGTTTCCTCTCGACGACTCCCATCCGGGGATATCCCGGCGCGACGCGAAAAGGAGGCGGCGTCCGTCGGGCGTCAGGAAGGGTGACTCCTCCCAGCCGGTCGAGAACGGCGCGGGCTCACCTCGTGACCACCGGCCCTCGTGAAACCGCGACACGAAGATCTGTGGCCTGCCGCGCCGCCCCCCGCCCTGCCAAGTGAAGAACGCCTCCGTCGCCCCCGGACCGAACGTGATGCCGTACTCGCTCCCGCCCGGCATCGACATCTCCGTTGCGAACGGCACGGGCACTTGCCCGGGCGCGGCGCCGAACGGCGTCGGCGGAGACTCGCAAGCGGCGAGGATCGCGCTCAGCATCGTCAGCAACGTGCGCGCCATCGGCATGACGAGCTATGCCTTGGCGGCCTCGAAATGCGCTCCGGCGATACTCCCGGCGAACGTCGCGAGCTCACGCGCCTCGTCGGGATGTGCAGCAATGAACTCGATCACGCCGGGATCTCCGAGGATGTAGCTCGCGGGATACGGCTTCTCGTTCGTGATGCGCACGTTGGTGAACCCGGCGTTGCGGAACTGCTCTAGATAGCGCTCGCGAAACGTCGGCAGACAGGCCGCCACGGCATCCAGGTTGCCTTCGAGCACGGACGGTACAGGCCGCTCGGATACCATGTAGGAGACTACGATGCGGCCCCCGGGCTTGAGCACCCTATACGCTTCCGCGAGGGCACGGTCCTTGGCGGGGCTGAGGTTCAACACGCAGTTCGAGATGATGACGTCGACACTCGAGTCTGCCACCGGGAGCTGCTCGATTTCGCCGAGGCGGAACTCGACATTCGTGTAGACGGCCTGCTCGGCATTGCCACGCGCCCGGGCGATCATCTCGGGTGTCATGTCGACACCGATGACCTTTCCGGTCGGCCCGACCTGCCGAGCGGCCAAGAAGCAGTCGATTCCGGCGCCGGACCCGAGGTCGAGCACCGTTTGCCCGGGACGGAGCGAGGCGATGGCGGTAGGGTTGCCGCACCCGAGCCCGAGGTTGGCGTCCTCCGGGACCGCACGGAGATCCGCCTCGGTGTAACCGATCTTCCGGCTGAGGTCGTCCGTTCCTGCTGACTCATCGTCGGAGCAGCAGGAGGGACCGCAACATCCGGCGCCTTTCTCGCCCGGCCGCTTGTCGGCCACCTGCCCGTACCGCTCTCGGACCGCCTGTTTCACCACGCCTGGTTCATGAGCCATCATGGCTCCTAGTTTGGTTATATGTCAGGTGCAACTACTTCACGACGCAACAGGTTCCGGCAGCGGCCTCCACCCCGGACACGAAGCACGATTTGAGTCTGCCGATCAGCCGATAGAGCTCGGCGCGCGTCCCTGGGTCGAAATCGGCGAGCAGGGCAGTGTAGTCCCGCTCCTCGTCCGCAGCGATGGTCGCGAGGATCGCGCGGCCCCGAGGGGTGGGCAGGAGGCGCACTGCCCGCGCGTCGTCCGGATGCGCCTCCCGAACCACGTAGTCCTTGTCGACCAGGCTGTTTGCGATCCTGCTCGCCGTGCTCTTGTCGACGTACAAGTAGGCGGCCAGGTCGTTGACCGTGAGCCCCTCGGCCCGAACGATCCCCCTGAGCGCGTAGCACTGGCTTACGCTCACATCGTAGCAGCAGACCCGGTCCCGATCTCGGAACTGGATGACCCGAAGAAGCTCGGATAGGGCTTCGGAGAGCAGCCGAGCATCATGGACGACCATGGAGTCGCCGTGTGCAGCGACCGCCAGGATGGGGAGCGGAGCGTGGGCAAGGCCAGTCGTTGTCATCAGCAACTAGTTGATGGGGTCGGGCGCTGGCGTCAAGCAGGTGGAGCCGCCGAGCACCGGGCTCGACTCGAGAAAGCACGTGACGAGGAAATGTATTGACATCGGATTCTCCCCACGAAAGCTTGTGAAATGACGCGGACCTCCCAGCTCCAGATCCGCATCTCCCCGACGGAGAAGCTGACCCT
>Ga0194131_10009952_pt1 | contig 11822 bp, 11 predicted proteins | sample TA2KigO120mmetaG_FD_148631 | JGI IMG/M metagenome (GOLD analysis project Ga0194131, IMG submission 148631) | Freshwater microbial communities from Lake Tanganyika, Tanzania - TA2015053 Kigoma Offshore 120m | ecosystem: Environmental > Aquatic > Freshwater > Lake | place: Tanzania: Lake... | reverse complement strand
GGCCTCGATGTTGCGGCTCTTCACCGGAATCTTTCGTCTGCCGAACCGAGAAATCGGGATACAGCTCGCGTGAAAGCGAAATGTTCAGGAACAACTAATTATAATCGAGTAGCGTTTACAGATAGTGAGAGTGTTCTAGGTCACGTTTTCGTGTGTAAACCAATTCGGAAACCTACTTAATCCAGATGGCTCCTCCCTGTGTACAACAACATAAAGTATCGATCTTTTGAAAAAAGTGGGAGAAACGGCGATATGTGCTGTCAGCGAAAAATCGCCTTCGACTCCTGTTACCGGAATAGAGTGAGGATCACTGAAATTATAGGTGGAATCCCTGCCGCGTCGCCGGAGTTGCGCTAGTGAGCAAGTTCACTTCGCGCGTTGCCACCCTTAAGTCACCGGGTGAGGTGGTTTTTGAAACGGAGGGATTGGGCGAGGATGTTGGAGCTAACGACATTCTGTGCGAATCGCTCGTCTCGGTGATTTCGCCGGGGACAGAGTTGGCAGCGTATCGGGGTGCGCCACCGTTGCGCCCAGGTGTCTCGTACCCTCGCCTTGTAGGGTACTGTAATGTCGCGCGTGTGCTTGCAACAGGCAAAAGTGTAAAAAACGTCTCCTTGGGCGACCGGGTGTTGACGTTGCAGGGTCACCGGTCGCATTTCCAAGTGCACTCCTCGGACGTATTGGCGAAAGTGCCACCTGAAATTGCCAGTCGCGATGCAGCATGCTGTTACTTGTTTCAACTCGGATATAACGCGACTCTCAGAGGCGATGTTCGACTTGGTAGCAATATCATTATCGTCGGAATGGGTGCATTAGGGCTCACTTCGGTGGCTATGTCGGCACTTGCGGGGGGGCGTGTGTTCGGCGTCTCCGATTATGCGGGTGCGAGGGAGCGGGCTTGTGATTTTGGCGCCATCGATTGCTTCCCCAGGGCAAGTATTGAATCGTTGTTAGCCAAGCTGGGTAGCGAACTTGCACACGTGGTGGTGAGTACTACGGGCTATTGGGCTGATTGGCGTATTGCATTAGATGCCGCGGGAGACCAAGGGACCATCGTGGTTCTTGGTTTTCCAGGGCGCGAGTCAAACTTAGTACCATTTAACCCGCTCGAAAGCGGTACATTTTATGCGAAACAACTTCGAGTGATCGCGGCCGGCCACTCCCCGCTTATGCCCGAGCCGCGGGGTTTTTTGCCCTTTAACTTGAGAGACAATATACGTCGAATCTTGGGGTGGATGTCTTCTGGAGATCTGCGCGCAGCCTCACTGTTGTCTGGTGATTTCGATGGATTAGCTCTACAGGAGGCTTATGAGTCGTTACTGCGACGGAACAATGATCCGGTGACTTATGCGTTAATCTGGAGAGATGAATGAGTAACCTTCGAGGCGCGGTGGTCGGTTGTGGGCGAATGGGGGCGTTCACGAGTGAACTAATGCTCAAATGGGCTCCCAAGTGCTGGCATCCACTAAATCATTGTGAAGCGATCGCTGCAACCCCGAACGTCGAGCTTATAGCGGTATGCGATATTGATGCTAGTAAAGTTGCGCGAGCTAAGGTTAATTTCCCAAATGTACGCGGCTTTCATCATTATGAGGATTTAATCAGAACGGTTCGCCCGGATGTTCTTGGCATAGCCACAAGGACCCCTGACCGTCCGGCCATAATACACTTTGCTGTGTCGGAAGGGGTACGAGGCTTACATATAGAGAAGCCTCTTTGCAACCGTTTCTCAGAACTAGAATCTATCACAAAAATTTTCAATTCAGCGCAGCTGATCTGCACTTACGGAACGTTGAGGAGATATATCCCTATTTTTTCGAGAGCTCGCGAACTAGTGCGTTCCGGACGGTTCGGTGAATTGCAAGAAATTCAAGTCTGTTTCGGTTCCGCGTCACTCATGTGGACCCACCCTCACTCGTTCGATTTGCTGTCCTTTTTCGCCGACGATGCTGTTGTTTCAACGGTATCGGCGTGTTTCAAAGATAATGGAGTACAGCGCAGAGGGGCGTTTCTCGACGGAGATCCCATAGTTCAATCTGTTACGGTTGAATTTGCGAATGGTGTGACGGGGCTAATCTCGCAGATTGGGGGCAACGACGTTGTGCTATCTTGCAGTAATGGAGCGGTCATCGTTGAGTCCGGTGGTCGCCGCATTCGATGTCGTGAATCGCTCGGCGGAGGAGATCCTTATTGGGAAAACTCAACGGTCGATTCATATTTAGATGAAGCCGGCGGAACACGATTGGCTGTTGAGCGTCTGGTTGCAGGGATATGCGACCCTTCTCTTGACCATGTCAGTACTGATAAGAGTGCGATTCTCACCGGCCATCGGGCCCTTTTAGCGAGCGTCCAGTCCTACCTAGAGGGCGGCGCCGCCGTTTGCCCAAAGAGCCTCGATCCGATGCTTGGAATATCAGGTAGAAATCGAAATAGTCAGAGTGCTTAGTTTTAGATAAAAAAAATTTCGCCTATCCTAAGCAGGATTTAAGCATACGGCCTCCACCGACTTACCGGCAAGGTGTTGCATTTCAGGTTTGAGATCATCAACATAAAAGATTCTCAAATAGTTAAAAATGAAAAATTTCATAAATTTTGTTCGCAATATAAAAAAATACCACCAAGAAGGTGATATCAGTATTTTTAATCAAAAATCTATTCTGTGGGAATTCATTCTTGATTCACGAAAAAATTTGGAAGAAATGTCAGATGATGAATTGATTTATGAATTTGAAAACTTTTTAAATCCTAACAGTACTTCACCGGCGACGTGTATTTCCAAACTCGGCTGCCCTGTGATCCGAGTTCCTTCACGCGCTGGCGTAATCGATCGGGTGAGGCGGGGTTGGAGGACCTGCTCGCGCAAACCATTGAAGCGGCCAAGACCATGCGCGGTGACGACGAACGAGGTGCGCTGAGTGAATGTGGATACCACGGTACACGAGAAAGCCATTGCGCATCCGACCGACAGTCGTGTTTTGGAAATCGCGGGTCAAAAGCTCGTGAAAATTGCCCAACAGGAAGGGATCACTGTTCGTTAGAGCTACGAGCGCGACGGCCCGAAGCTGCGACGCCGTGCAGGGGGCTAAGCCCGCGCCAAGCAGTTCAAGCGCCTGAAGCGCGTTCTGCGCCGGCAAAGAACGGTACTCGGACGAGTCATCCGCGACATCGAACGAGAAATCGACACCGCCACGGCAACAACCGCACTGCGTACGATGCTGGACGAAGCGGGACCATCTCTCTCTACCCGCGCCTGCCGAAACAGGCCGGTGATGGGGTGTTCATCTCATCGTTACAGATCTTTGCACACTCTGCCGACGGCGTCATCCGATGATCTTGAGCATTTAAAGGCTCACGATTGGAGCGAGATTTATGAACCTGCGTTGCACCAATCCTGCGTTACTAATTTACTTAGCTTGGGTATATGTGATCCCAGCGTTCCTGAATGTATGGTTTGCTTATGAGTCGGACGTCTATGTAATTTCAGATGGCGGTTATCTTTCCTGGCTGTACGGCGGCCTGTTGTTTGCTATTGCTATTTTATTTGCTTTTCGGCCGTATTCGCGGTCTGAGCGGCGTGCCGCGGCCCCAATTGCTTTCTGGAGGTTTCCACGGCGAACAGTAGCTGGCGTGCTTATCATTGCGGTGTTAGTAGGCATAAATGGTGCGTCATCGGGTCTATCGCAATGGCGATATTCTGCTGACGGACTATCCACTTCGCTTGATCTTATGACATTGCTGTTCGTCTTGGTACCCGTTTTGCTCACGTTGATCTTATTTTCCGTACTTTTTTTTAATCATGATCTCGCGCTAGGCTCAACTCGCCGTATCTACTTTACCCTTGCTGTTTGTCTAGCGTTAACAGCGAGTGGGATAGGCCCCATGATAACCGCGTTACTCGGACTCGTTGCTGCGATGGCGCCATTGACGTTCCGGCGGCTGCTCTTCAAGGCCCCTCGCCTAAAAGAAGTTTCTCGGACCAGCAAAATGTGGTTCAAGCTCATCATGCTTTCCCCGTTATTCGGTGGGTTAGGGTTGCTTGCGTATTTTGTCGGTGAGGCCATTAAGACTGGATCAAGCGTTGGGGACGTTGCTAGCAGCGTCGGTGCGGGGGAGATAAATTTATTTCTCCACTACCTACTCGGGCGAATTTCAGTACATTGGTACTCACTTGGCGCCGCTCTCCATCAAGTGCTCGAGCTTGGCATTGTGGAACCGACACGGAACCTATTGGCTCCGGTAGCGAATGCGGGGTTCCGCATATCCGCCCTCCTTGGAGGTTGGCTCGATATCGCGCGTCCCTTGGATGGTTCAATGTCTAGGATCAATTACGCGATAGTGACCATCAACCCGATTAATGACAGAGAGGGTACCTCGCCTGGGTTGTTGGCGTCATTTGTCCTGGCCTTCCCCGTTTGGTTTGGACCATTTGCTCTTTCGGTGTATCTGTGGTTCTACGACAAAGTACAGTCGGGCCTACGGCGTCGCTTTGCAGGAACTCCAACACTTTTTGGAGAGGCACTACTTTTGTATTTCACATCCATGTTCTTTTCTTCACCGGTAGATTTTCTACTTTTATTTGATCCCACGCTGTTGTACATCTTTGCCTTATGCTACCTAGGTCTGAGCTCCAAAACTAAAGGTGGGCTACATGCAGCCATTTAACCGAGTTACCGAAGACGTGAAGACTCTCCGAGCCGACGTTAAGCGGCAAGGTTTCGCTTTCTTGCAGAGTTTTGCGACAGCTGAGACGTGTGGGTATATAAGGAATTTCGTCGACCGGTTTCCCGAAACTGACGCCGAGATGAACTATGCTGGAACCGAGAAGCGGATTTGGAACTCGCATAGCGTGGATCCCGTCGCTGAAGCCTTTGGCGCGCTCTGCGATCAGGTGATGGGCGCAGTTTTTAATAGCCCGTGCAAGGCTCGGACAGTGCTTGCATACAGCAACTTTCCAATTCGACCCGAACAAAGCCTGACCACAGGACGCTGGCACATTGACTCGCTGCGCCACCAGTACAAGCTGTTCTGCTTTCTGACTCGCACCCGAGTGCAGACCGGTCCCCTCGAGTTGATACCTGGTACACACCGTACCGCTTTTAAACTATGGGCCATTGCGTCTGGTCAATACGTGTCGATTTCAGACTGGGGAAAGCAGACACGCCGCTACCAATCGCTTAATGAGCAGTGGGCTGAGACCCGAGGTCGCAGCGCAGGCGGAAGCGTACCCTTGTTATGCGAGCCCGGCACCTTAATTTTAGTGGATACCTCCGCGATCCACAGAGCGCGCCCCTGCCTCGAAGGTAATCGCTACGTACTCGCTGCGTATTATGATCATTTCTAACCTGAGTTCCGAGTCAGCTTACATCGGTTGTCGTGCAGCCGCCCAGGCGTCACGACAGAAGTGGTCCCGCTTCGTCGGACAGTTTTTCATTGGATTTAATGAAGACTGTCCTGCGGTTTAGGCAGCCAAGGCTGCCGGGTTAGCGGATGGGAAGTAAACCTGATCTGGGGTCTGATGGGGGCAACTCCAGCGAGGTACCGGGTCGGATTTCCTCTCGCTTCCGATGTGCATGCATAGGCTCGTAAATAAACCTCTTCGTATTTCACCGTTAGCCAAAATCGTTCAATGAACACGTTATCCCGCCAACAGCCCTTACCGCCCATGCTGATGGCGATGCCGTGGGCCTTGAGGACGCTGGTGAACTCGAGGCTCGTGAATTGACTTCCCTGGTCGGTATTCATGATCTCGGGGACGCCGTATTTGGCGATGGCTTCCTGCAGGGCGCGAACGCAGATGTTTCAACGTTCGGGAAGTGGGCAGACGAAATCATCAGCGCCTACGTTGGCCGAAGCGTTTCCGCGACAACGGTCTTGGCGTATTCTAATAAGCCGCTAGATCTCCTAGACGGCGCTAGCGTAGGAAGGGGGCATATAGACTCTCTCCGTCAACAACAAAGGTATTTATGTTTCTTACGGATACGACGGAGGAGTCTGGCCCATCCGAATGGGTGGTTGGAACGCATTGTTTGTCTTTCAAGCTCCGAGCGGTCGCCTCAGGCAAATACTTGTCTCTGAAAGACTTGGCCAAGCGTGGGCAACGTAAATACAGCCGGTTACCCGACGTTTGGGTTGATGCCGACCTCCGACGAAGGTACGCCATTCGACCTATTCTGTGTAGTGCTGGCGACACATTTCTTGTAGACACGTCCTCCATCCACCGGGCGAGACCGTGCCAGGAATTCGGACGATACGCACTAACTGCGTATTATCGACTGTGATCGTTGTGCATTAATAATTACAGTGAAGGTCAATTATTTTTTCGGTCGTGCTATAGGTATTGCTCTTAGGCCGTTAACCTTAGTTGCTTCGAACGCAACCTTCGGAACCGTCGTTGCGTCGCAGCTTGCGGCGGCGTATCTCGCAGTTGTTGTCGTCAACGGTTTGCTGAGTTTTGATTTACATCGCGACTTCTATTCGTCCTACTTCTCTTCGAACAAGGCGGCAATGGTCGCGAATCTGCACCGCGACTATCTTAGTTCACTTTTTTTAATTAGTCTTTTTGGCACTGTCATCATTTGCGTGTTTTTTTTAATCGCGATTGATGCAGGCCCGACCCTATTTCTTGCAGTGGGCGCGTATTTTTTTACCGAGCGGATGATAGATGAAGTATTGCGATTCGAGCTCTATTCCGAGCGATTCGAGTCGTGGGGTGGCATTGTCATGAGGCGTGGCCTATGTCAGCTCGCAGGTTTCGGTATTGCCTGTGTGCTGGCAGAGCGTTTTGGGGCGGAACCGACGGGCGTTTTGGTGGCTGCTATGGCGGCTGGCAATGGGATGATTTTTTTTGTGACGAGGCAAGGTGCTAAATCGGCACATGTCGCGCTGCGCAGGGCTGGTGATTTCAGGAGGTGGTCCCAAGTTGCCGCTCGTGTTCTGCGTGCAAACAAAACATATTGGGTACTCTCGTCGTGCTCAATTTTGTTCTCTGTTGCCGATCGCTTGGTTGTTTCGGCAGTGTCTTTCCGTGATCTCGCTTATTTTTCGCTTTTGGCTTCATGCTTTTCAATTATCACAATGGCGTTTGACTTCATGGTGGTCAGCCTTGTTCGGAAAAGGCTATTGCGTGGTGATGTTAGTTCTAGCGAGATTTTCCGGTCGGCTAGGTTTCTGGTGATATTCTTAGTCTCAACTTGCGTCGCAGTTGCGGCGACCTTACTGCTACCGTTTTTTTACCCTGGAGTAACTGTTAGTGTGTCGCTGATGGTTCTAATTTTCTTTTGCCAGGTGCTGATAGCATTCGTTGCGTTACCTCGCGAGATAGTCTACTGGCATCGTGCTCCGATCACCCTCGTTCGAATTGAGATGGTCGCGGCGCTCGGCGCCGCGGCGTGGGTAATTATCTCAATGGTGCTGTCGATGTCACTCGCCGGAGTGTTGGTTGGAGTTGTCATCGTTCTGTTGGCTCGGTTCGTTGTGTTTGAGTGGCAGAGTTCACAGTGTTCGAAGTGGCGACGGAGAAATCCTTATGAGTAGAGTTTTTGCAAATTAAATTAATTGAGGCGATTAATTATGAAAGTTTGGATAGTCCAAACAGGGGAGCCGCTGCATTGCGATGGGGGCGCTGTCAGGCCGATGCGGGCCATGAACTTAGCCGACACACTTGTGGCGCGGGGGCATGATGTTACGATTTGGAGTTCGGATTTTTATCACCAAGCTAAGCGACACCGCAGCGGAAAGTTCACGACAGTCGTTCAAAAAGAGCGACTGAAGATAAACCTTGTTCCTTCGCCGGGTTATGGCCGGAATATCGGGTTTGCCCGTTTGTTTGATCATTCGATACTCGCTTATCGGCTGAGACGGTTGTTGCTTTCCCAAGTCATTTCGAGGCCTGATGTTGTCTTCGTGGGGTATCCACCGATAGAGGTCGCTTGGGTGGTAGTCAAATGGTGCTTTTCAAGAAAAATTCCAACAGTAGTGGATGTCAAGGATCAGTGGCCGTCGTTGTTTCTCGAAGCTGCGCCGCGGCGGTTGAGGCCCCTCGTTAGGGCCGCACTGTTCCCATACTTCAGGGCGGGGATCGCAACTATTCGTATGGCGAGTGTGTGTTCTACGATGTCAAAGGGATATATGGGATGGATTGCCGAATTTGCAGGTCGAGTGGAATCGTCGGCCGATATTATTGCTCCGCTGACTGTCCGCGACCCGGCGATTCAGGAAGTGGATTTGCATTCGGCGCGAGAGTGGTGGGGTGACCACGGAGTTGACCTTTCCAAGAGGAATAAGTTTATCTTTGTCGGTAGCTTTATGTCGGTTTTTAATTTTGAAGCTATTAAAGAAGCCGCCGCTGTTCTCCACCAAAGAGGAGTTGATTGCCAGTTCGTGATTTGTGGCAGCGGGGGGGCGGAACAGGAAATTAGGCGCATGATGAAGGGCAGCCCGAACGTATTTTTGCCTGGTTGGGTCGATTTTCCGCAAATTGTCGCTTTGGCGACGTCGGCAGTCGCGTCGATTATTCCCTACAAAAATATCGAAAACTTCACGCTCAATATTCCAAATAAGGTTGTCGATTCATTGGCATTGGGCCTGCCCATCGTGAGTACACTGGGCGGCGAGGTGGGTGATCTTGTTCGGGGAAATCAGATCGGGTTTTGCGAGGCTGACGCGAGCGGGGAGAGTTTGGCGCGAGCGATGGAGCAAATGCTGCTGTCTCCGGGTTTGATCCGACAGTACGGTGAACGGGCGCGAAAATTGTACGCTGATCGGTTTGCTTTTGATCGGGTGTATGGCTTGCTGGCCGAAAAAATCGAAACGTTGGGTTCGCAGTCGTGACAGATGACAAGCGCCGTGAAGCGTTAAGGTACAATTCGGCTTCTGAGCGGGTGTTAAGCTGTCACGCTTGGGGGGATTTGCCTGTTGGTAAAAAGTCGGTTCCGGATTATCTGAAAGAACCGTATGAGAAGTTCGAATCAGAGGTGCTTCGTCATATTACTAGCTTTAGGGGTCGACCGCGGGTGCTTGAATTGTGTGCTGGCACGGGTAATTTTTCCGCAATACCGATCAAGGGTGGCGCTGTGGTGACCGCTTCAGATATAGCTGAATCCGCGCTAAACGTGCTCGAAGCTCGGTATCATACTTGCGGAGATTTAACAGTTGCTGTCGCCGATATCGAGGGTACAGGCTTTGCCTGTAACACCTTCGACTTAGTCATGTGCGCGGGCGGACTTAGTTATGGCGACAATCAACTCGTGCTCGACGAGGTTTTTCGGTTGCTTAAGCCGGGAGGGTTTTTTATTTGTGTGGATTCGCTCAATCACAACCCTATTTATCGGTTAAACAGGTATTTCCATTTTGTTCGCGGAAATCGGACGGCTAGCACCCTGCTCCGTATGCCGTCGGTTGGCCTGATCGATGCTTATCGCGCAAGGTTCGGTACCTTGGATGTGTGGTATTTCGGATGCATTTCGTGGGCGACGCCCCTGGTTAGCAGATTTGTCGGTGACGCGTCGGCTTATCGGCTTTCCAAATGGGTTGATCGATTCATAAACGTTAAGAGTTCGGCGTTTAAGTTCGTAATGACAGCAAAGAAGAGCAAGTGAGTAACGGTAAGGAATCCTCTTTAGGCGTTTTGGTTGATCCCTCACGCTTGCGTGCCCCCCTGAGATTGTCGACGGAGAACTTGGTCGCGAGTCGTGGGGTTTTAGCGGCCATGATGAGGATTCGACTGGCGGAAAACAGGTTGGCCCGCGCCCGTCGTGACGGTTTCATCGGCGGACCTGTGCACCTCGGCGTGGGTCAAGAAGCGATTGCGGTGGGGGTGACCCAGCACCTGCGACCGTCTGATCGAGTGTTCGGTACACATCGGTCGCATTCGCATCTCCTCGCATTGGGTTCGAGCGTCCACGGATTGTTCGCTGAGGTCCTCGGGAAAGATACCGGTCATTCCCGGGGTATGGGCGGGTCGATGCACCTTTGGGACCAGTCGAAGGGCTTCTACGGCTCGGTGCCTATCGTGGCGGGTACGGTCGCATTAGCCGTCGGTGCCGGTTTGGCCGCCAAGCTGCAGAAGACCGGTGATGTCGCCGTGGCCTATATGGGCGATGGCGCAGTCGAGGAGGGCGTCGTCCACGAGTCGCTCAACCTCGCGCGGATCCAGAACATTCCGGTGATCTTCGTCATCGAGAACAACCTGTTCGCAAGCCATATGCATATCTCTATCCGTCAGCCGTCAGACGCCACGGCGAGGTTCGCGGTCGCCAACGATATTCCGGCGAAGGTGATCGACGGCAACGATGTGATCGCGGTGGCCGAGGCCGCTGAGGAAGCCGTGACCCGTGCTCGAGCGGGTGGTGGTCCGTCGTTCATCGAGGCGGTGACCTACCGCTGGTACGGGCATGTCGACTGGCGCGACGACATCGATGTCGGCGTCAACCGCTCGCAGGATGATGTCGCGAACTGGAAGGCGCGAGACCCGATTGCGCGGCTGCGCGCTGCGATGGTGGCTCACGGTTATTGGTCTTTCGAAAAGGACGCGGAACTGGAAGCGAATTTGACTCGCGAAGTAGAGGAGGCCTGGGAGCGCGCGATGCAGGATCCGTACCCCGCGGCATCTAGCCTGTTGGACCGGGTGTACGCGAAATGAAGACCTACAATTACGGTACTGCCATCCTCGCGGCATTCGAATATCTGCTCGACAAATACCCGGAAGTCTTTGTGATCGGGCAGGGTCTGTGGAGTCCGTGGTATGTCGGGAATTCCATGACGGACCTCGACAAGAAATACGGGGTGCATCGAATCATCGACACGCCCGTTTCGGAATCTGCGTGCACCGGTGCTGCGGTGGGCGCAAGCCTCTCCGGGATGCGACCGATTGTGGTGCATCCACGGATCGACTTTATGCTTTATGCGATGGATGCGGTGGTAAACCAGGCGGCTAAGTGGTCGCACATGGTGGGCGGCCAGGCACATCCTGCGGTAACTATTCGCGGCATCATTAATCGCGGCGGCGAGCAAGGCGCGCAGCACTCCCAAGCACTTCACTCCTGGTTTGCGCACATTCCTGGGTTACGGGTGGTGATGCCGTCGACGGTGGCGGACGCGCGGGATCTGCTTATCGCCTCCGTTCTTTGCGACGATCCGGTGATGTATATCGACGATCGTTGGTTGTATTCGCAAATACAAATAGATGAATTACCCAATGTTCGGGAGATCGACCTTCGTACAGTTGGTCCCCGCTGTCTCGCAGTTGGGACGGACCTTTCGATTGTCGGGTCTGGGTATTCGACGCTGCTTGCGTTACAAGCGCGGGATGAGCTCGCCGCACAAGGCGTCTCGGCCGAGGTGGTGGATCTCCGGGTGCTCAACCCGTTCGATCCCACGGCAGTGGTCGAGTCGGTCCAAAAGACGGGGCGGGTGCTCGTCGTCGATGGCAGTTGGCGCACCTGCGGGATGTCTGCGGAGGTCATCGCTTCGGTGGTGGAGCGCCTGGAGCCGGGTGAACTGCTGGCCGCGCCCCGCAGGATAACGCTGCCCGATGCTCCTGCCCCTACCTCCCGCGTCCTCGAGAAAATATACTACCCGGATTTCGGCCAAGTAGTGCTTGCGGCACAAGCGTTGCTGTCGCGACCTGACACCCGAGTTTAGTCCCGGACGGGAGCAGAGTCTGCTTCACCAGGAGCAGGCGATGAAGGCGACGAGATATACGGAAGAGAAGACCATCGGGGTGTTGAGGGAGGCGGAGGCTGGAGCGAAGACCAAGGAGCTGTGCCGGCGGCACGGGATCTCCGAGGCGACGTTCTACAACTGGAAGGCGAAGTACTCCGGGA
>Ga0194131_10009951_pt1 | contig 11823 bp, 10 predicted proteins | sample TA2KigO120mmetaG_FD_148631 | JGI IMG/M metagenome (GOLD analysis project Ga0194131, IMG submission 148631) | Freshwater microbial communities from Lake Tanganyika, Tanzania - TA2015053 Kigoma Offshore 120m | ecosystem: Environmental > Aquatic > Freshwater > Lake | place: Tanzania: Lake... | reverse complement strand
CCGAGCAGCAGTCGCCAGCGCCGGCCCGGCTCGAGTAACGCCTGGGCGGCGAGGGCGGTCTCAAGCAGGTGCCCGCCCACAGCCGCGCCGCCGCTGGAGACGACGATCTCGTCCAGCCCGTCGTTCCCGGGCGGATCCGACGAAGGCGGTGCTGCGATATAGCCGGTGTAGACGACGCGCTCGCCCAGGATCCGCGCTGCCGGATAGCTCGCTGACAAGTCGATAAGCGCCGGATCACCGTGGACCAGAACGCGGTCATAGACTTGCGCCCGCTCAAGCGCACGCGCCACCTTCTCGGGATCGTGCGGCGGCACCAGGACGTCCCGCAGGGAGCAGAGGAGCAACGGACGGGGCGACTGCGCGCGCGCGGCCGCTAGCAGCGGCAGAAGCTCGAATTCGAGTTGGCGGCGCCCGAAGGGGAACAGCTCGGTGATCAGAACGTCCGGCCGGAAGGAGGCAAAACAGGCGAGCAGAATGTCACGCCGCCGCGCCTTCCAGTCGCCGCCGATCGGCCGCCCTTGCTCGTCGACAAAGGACTTGAAGCCGGCATCGCTCGCCCGCATCGCCGGCAGCTGGAGGAGACGGGCTCCCCCGGTGCTGGGATGTGACAGTGCCATCCCGCCGGATACGACTTCCACCTCGTGCCCCGCCGCCGCCAGGGCGTTGGCGATCGCCGCTGCCCGCCGGAAATGACCGGTGCCCAGCAGATGCTGAACATGAATCATTATGCGCCTCGCCATCGCCGTCAGACCTGCCGCGCCGCCAGCGGCACGTTGAGTCGGGCCAGCGCCGGCTCGCCGCGGGCACCCAGGGTGAAGATCTGCAAGGCGTAGAGGTCGAGCTCGTGCGGCGCCTCGCCGCGCATGTCCCAGCCCGTCGCCCGGGCGTAGATAGCGCGGATGACGCCACGATGAGTGATGGCGAGAGTCGGTTCGCCGCGGCCGGCGATCTCCGCCAGCAGAGGCATCACTCGCATCTGCACGACTCGCGGGCTCTCGCCCCCCTCCGGCGTGAAGTCGAGGCCGCGCGCTTCGTTGGCGAGGAAGGCCTCTCCCTGCTCGCGGCGCAGTTCGGCGATGGCGCGGCCCTCGTAACGGCCCCAATCCATCTCTACCAGTCTGTCGTCGATCTGCGGGCTCAGACCCAAGAGGTCTGCTGTCTCGCGCGTGCGCTTGAGGGGTGAGGCCAGATGGCGGAAGCTGGCAACCTCATCCGGCAGGCGCTGTGCTGCGAGGCTGGCCCGCCCGGCTGCCGACAGAGCGATATCCGCTCGGCCTTGCAACCGGCGTTCGGCGTTCCACTCGGTCGGCGCGTGGCGGAGAAGGGCGAGGGTAGTCACGGGTTCACCGGTTGTGCGCGCCTTCCGACAGCCAGGGCGGCGTTGAGAATGCCGTCCAGCGTTCTGGAGGCTGCTGGAAGGTCGTGCTCGGCCGCGACCTTGGTGAGCGCCGCCTGCGACATAGCGTGGCGTGTGCTTGCGTCGTCGAGGAGGGGCTGGAGGGCGGCGGCAAGGGCTGCCGGATCGCGCGGCGGCACCAGCATGCCGGTGCGCCGATCGGCGACGATACTGCCGACGCCGCCCGAGGCACCCGCGACCACGGGCAGGCCTGAGGCATGCGCCTCCAGCAAGGCCATGCCGTAGGCTTCGTTGACCGCCGGCCAGACATAGAGATCGGCAGCGGCGTAGATGGTGGGAAGCTGGCTCTCCGGCAAGGCGCCGGCGTAGTAGACCCGCCCGCCCAGGGAAGCGAGAGCGGCGCGTACCTCGGCGGAAGCCGGTCCGTCGCCCACGACGAGCAGCGACCAGCTTTGTCCCAGGAGCGGTCGAAGCGCCTCGCCCAGGACCTTGTAGGATTCAAATTTGTCGCCAGGTCGCATCATGGCGACGGCGAGAATCCAAGGCATCGCTTCGTTGAGCCCGAAGCGCTGCCCTATCACGATACGGTTCGCGGCGCGGACGCGCGCCGCGGCGCGATAGTCTTGCGCATCGAGGAATGGTTTCAAGCGGTGCAGCCGTGTCGGTGCCGCGACATACGGCGCGATGCCAGCTTCGTCGGCGGGATTCAGCGAGATCACCGCCGCGGCGCGGCTGAGCGCGGCGATGGCACCCTCGTGACCGAGTCCCCACGGGCCGCCAGCGCGTTTCGCGGCGATCGAAGCCTCGGCGACGATGTAGGGAATACCCAGCGCCACCGCGACTCGCGGGCCGATCCAGTCGGGGGCCTTGTGATAGAGGTGGTAGGTAAACCAGACCTGCGACCGCTCGCTGGTTGATCGCTGGCGCATGCGCTCGACAAAGCGCGCCGCCAGCCGCCCGCCGACAGCCGCGAGGCGGGCCTGGCGTTCCGGCAGGCCGTCCCGATCGTAGGAACGCAGCCGCGCAGCCAACTCGACCGAATGACCGGCGCCCGTCAGCGCGGTCATCAGCAGCCGTGCCATGCGCCGGTCTCCGGAAGGCACAGGGTGGTCGGGTGGCTTCAGCGGGGCGTAGAAAGCGATACGCATAGCGAAGTGGTGAGCAGAGCCGCAATACGGTCGTGACCGCGCGTTGCAGCGAACTCCTGCCGAACGCGCCGATGGCCCGCGGTGCCAAGTGCCTGGCGGTATTGCGGATCGGCGATCAGGGCGGCGAGCGCGGAGGCGAGGGCGGGGGGGTCGTTGGGCGGAACAAGGACGCCGGTTCCATCGATAACCAGCTCCGGAATCGCACCGGCCGTGGTGGCAAGGACCGGGAGGCGATGGCTCATCGCCTCGACCAGCACGTTGGGGATGCCGTCACGATCGCCGTCCGCGGCGATGCGGCTGGCGAGGATGAATAGGTCGGCACTGCGATAGGCCTCGCGCACCTCATCCTCGTCACGCGCGCCACGCCATTCGATGCGGGCGGCGAGCCCCAGTTCGTCGGCGCGGCGTTTGAGGGAAGGGAGCAGCGGTCCGCCGCCGACGTGGGTAAGCCGCCAGTCGCAGGTAACGGGCAAGGCGGCAAGTGCCTGCAGCAGATCGTCGACGCCCTTCTTGGGCACTGCCCGCCCGACCGTCAGCAGACGCACTGGCGAGCCAGCAGATGCTGGGTTGGCTGGAGCCGTCTCCTCGGTGGTCAGCCCATGGTAGACCAATTCGATGGTCCTCTTGTCCGCGAGGGCGCACAGATGGGTGTGGCCGGCACCGGTGCAGGTCACGGCCCAGGCGGCTTCGGCGAGCTTCTCCGCCTTCTCCCAGTCGGGGGTGGTCCAAATATCCTTGGCGTGAGCCGAGACGCTCCAGCTCAGGCCGCGGAGATGCGCAGCATATCGCGCCACGGAGGCCGGCGTGTGCAGGAAATGGGCGTAGAGGTGGCCCGTGTCGTCCGGCAGCTCCGCCGCCAGTACCAAGGCCTGCCCAAAACGCCGGATGCGGTTGGGGGTGAGGTCGCGGGCGAGATCGCGCAGCCAAAGACGGCAGGCATGGCCGTAGCCGGCGAGGCGCCGGGCCCGCCACCAGCCGTGCCAGATACGAAGCGGCTCACGCCAAAGATACTCCGGAAGATAGGCAACCGGGGCCTGCAGTGCCCGTGCAGTCGCGTGGACCTTGCGGTCCGTCGGATGACGCAGCGAATAGAGCCGCAAGCGCAGACCCCGCGCCTCGAGCCCAATGAGTTCGCGGGCGATGAAGGTTTCCGAGAGGCGCGGCCACCCCTTGACCACGACTGCGATCGTCCGGTCCGAAGCAGGGGAATCGTGGGGCAGGCTGTCAGCCATGGCTGCCCGCGTTATAGCGCAGTCGACGTAGCGAGTGGCTAGCGGCTGCCCGAGGCGCGGTTGCCCGATACGACAGTGAGGCGACGGGCGGGCTTGCGCTCGCTGGCCGGCCGGTCAAGCCAGCGGCGAGCGAGACGGTCGACGTTATCGAGGCCGTCTAGAAGACCCGGCACCACGACCTCGGAGGGGCGTCGCTGACTCGGCAGATGACGCAGCGCGGCAGCCATCACCGTAGCGTCGCGCACGCCATCGTCGACCAGGGTGCTGACCAGGCCGAGCTCCTGAGCCTGGCGGGCACGGATGAACTGCTCGAGCCGCGGTGCCGTGCGTGGCACCACGAGGGCGCGCTGATCGAAGGACAGGATCTCACAGAACGTGTTGTAGCCGCCCATGGCGACCACGCCGACCGCGCGGGCCATCAGTGCCTCGATGTGCGCGTCGAAGGTGATGGCCTCGACCTTGTCGAGGGCCGCCGCACGGCGCAGGAATTCCCCCTGCAGCTCGGGCTGCATGAAGGGGCCCATCACCAACAGGGCCCTCGCCGGCAGGTTCCTGTCGTATTCGTAGGCGCGCAACACCCAGTCGATCAACGCCTCGCCATCGCCGCCGCCGCCGGTGGTAACGAGGATGTAGGGCTCGGTCGGCAGCCCCGGGAAAGAGCTGCGGCGTACCGTCGGCTCTTCGTAACGGCGCAGGTAGCCGGTGAAGCTGATCTTTTTCTGTACATGCCGGGGTACCGACAGACCGGCAAGCGGATCGCAGATCTGCGGCAGGCCGTAAATCCAGATGTCGTCATAAAAGTCGCGTAACGCCGGCAGCGCCTTCTTGCGGCGCCATTCAGGCTCCAGCAGCAAGGGGTCGTCCATGACGTCGCGCAGGCCGAGGACCAACGGCACCCCGCGGTGCTTGAGGTATTGCAGGGTTTCCGCTACTTCGCCGCGCAGACCGAGCGGTTCCTTGTCGACCAGGAAAAGGTCGGGCCGGAAGGCTTCCGCGGTGTGGCGGATGATCGACGCCCGGATCTTGAGCGTCTCGGTGATGTCGATATGCAGGTTCAGCGAGGTGTATTCGCCGTTGCGCAGCTTGATGACGCCCAGCATGCGCACGAAGTCGACGCGCGCCTTGAAATCGAAGCTACCAATGATCGGCGAGCCGGAAAGGATGAGGACCGACAGATCCTTGTCGCGCTCGACCAGCGCATGGGCAATCGCCCGGCAGCGACGCAGATGGCCCAGGCCCATCGTGTCGTGGCTGTAGATGAGAACGCGCGCGCCGCGGTTACCCGATCGGCCGATACGTGATTCTTGAAGCCCGTGCCCTGACAAGGGTCGCCCCCCTTGATCCCCTGCGGTCGTGGACTATGCCACACCGCCCAACCCCGTCAAAAACCAAGATTAGTTGACATCCACCCGGCGCGCCCTACAGGGACTGGCAGCCAACTCATAAGGCCCTAACACGCTAGGGTTAATTTGCCGAGTCCTAGACTAATGGCGGTGGTCGGAGGCCACTGGGGGGGTGCGGAGGACCGGTACGTCTACAGTGACAGTGCCGGCCCCGGCGAAGGTCAGGGTCAGCGTCAGCGATGTCCCCTCGCGTAGCGGCGCCTTCAGATCGATGAGCATCACGTGCAAGCCGCCTGGACGCAGGCTAAGCCTCTCGCCGGGCCCGAGTAAGATGGCATCCACGGCCTTCATACGCATGACGCCGGCGTCGTTGATATGGGTGTGGAGTTCGGCCTGTCCTGCCGCCGGCGAACCGGCTGCGATCAGCCGCTCCGCCCCGCTCCCGTGATTGACCACCGTCAGATAGACCCCCCCGGTCCTGGCCGCCGGGGGCGTCGCCCGGGCCCAGGCGCTACTGATCTCCAGGTTGCCATGGCGCTGGGAGGCGTTATGCTGGGCCACCGCCGATCCAGCGTAATATATTGATATTAAACACATAAAAGCCGGCAGTAGGTGAAACAAGCGGGGTATCAGGCGGCGGCAGGACATGCGCACTCCAAGGATCAAGGGACTACCAATAGCGAAGTTATCCACTATTATTAATCTATAGGATCGGCGGTCGCTCTGGCGACTGCCGGACCCCGTCGCACCGGGGGTGTCTCCGGCGGACGGGTACATCGCGGAGGACGCGCCATGAAACTCACCCGCCGTCAGGTGGTGGTATCGGCGCTTCTCGCGGCGGGCGCCGGCCTCAGGCCGGGGCCGGCGGTGGCGCAGGACTATTGGATCAATCTCATCCGGGTGTCGAAGCCCTGGGCGCCGCCGACGCGTCCCGGGGTCCGCACCGCGTCGGTCTACATGATCATCGAGAACCGCAGCGGTGAGCTCGAGCGGCTGACACACGTGCATACGCCCGTCGCCGAGCGCGCCAGCTTCATCGATGAGGAGCCTTCTCGCGGCATCATCGAATCGGTCAACCACATCGAACTGCGGGCGCGGCGCGAGATCCTGCTGCGGCCCGGGCGTCTGCACATCCGGCTCGACGGTCCCAAACAGCCTCTGGTCAAGGGAACGAGCTTCCCGTTGACTCTGGTCTTGGGCAATCGCTCGTCGGCCGAAGTCCGGGTGGAAGTCGACGAACGTTCCTGAGCGCTGTAGCGAGGCTAGCCCCGGGGCACTAGAGTGCCGCGCATGAGTCGGCTCGACAGTTTCCTTCTACGCATCGAAGCGCAGCGTGCCTGCCTGGGCTGGGCGGTCGAGGCGGTGCGCGCGCTGCCCGGTGTCGCGCTCGAGCTTGGCCTGGGCAACGGCCGCACCTACGACCACCTGCGCGAGTTGCTGGGTAGCAGCCGCGAGCTCTTTGCCTTCGATCGCCAAGTAGGCGCTCATCCTGATTGCATTCCCGATGCCGCGCACATGATCGTCGGCGATTTTCGCGACACACTGCCGCAATTCGCCACCAGCTGGCGTGGGCGCGTTGCTCTGGCGCATGCCGACGCAGGCTCGGCCAACAAAGCCGCGAGCGAGGCCCAGGCCCGGGCGCTCGTTTCGCTGCTGGATCCTCTGCTGATGCCGGGCGCGGTAATTGCCTCGGACCAGGACATGGCGCCGGAGGTGCAGGGCTGGGCGGAGCAGACTCTGCCGGACGGCTTGCCCCGGGGGCGCTACTTTCTCTATCGCAAGCCTAGGGTCTGACCCCACCAGTTGCGCCGCATCACCGGCGGCTCGGCTGCCGACAAGCGTCAAAGGTGGGGGTCGCCGCGGCGCATAGGCTCTGACGGCTATCTGCCGTCACGACCGCCGGTTGACCGGGACCTATGCGACGTGCGGTAGCGCTGAGGATCTTGCTGCATCGGCGACTGCACCCGAAAGCACGAGTGCGGCGGCTTGCTCGATATCGGACGCCGCGTGGCGGTCATCTGCCAGATGCGGGACCGATGCCCGCAGCACCATCCGAACCTGCTCAAGGCGGTCACTCGATCGCAGGGGGGCATGAAAGTCGCAGCCCTGTGCCGCGGCAAGAAGCTCGATCGCGACAACGTTGGCGAGGTTGTCGGACATCGCCAGAAGCCGGCGAGCGCCATGCATGGCCATAGAGACGTGATCCTCCTGGTTGGCCGAGGTGGGGATAGAATCGACACTGGCGGGATAGGCGCGCTGCTTGTTCTCGGACACGAGTGCTGCTGCCGTCACCTGGGGAATCATAAAGCCGGAATTGAGCCCCGGCTTTGGCGTCAGGAATGCAGGCAAGCCTGACAAGGCGGGATCGACCAGCATGGCGATGCGGCGCTCCGCAAGGGAGCCGACCTCGCACAGGGCCATCGCAATCATATCGGCGGAGAACGCCACCGGCTCGGCGTGAAAGTTCCCGCCGGAGATGATCTCGCCGGTGTCCGGGAACACCAGCGGATTGTCGGATACGCCATTGGCTTCGTCGGCCAGGGTGGTGGCGGCTTGCCGCAGCAGGTCAAGGCAGGCGCCCATCACTTGAGGCTGACAGCGCAGGCAGTAGGGATCCTGGATCCGCTCATCGTCGATGCGATGCGACGCACGGATGGCCGAGCCAGCCATAAGGCTGCGAAGGCAGGCAGCCACTTCGATCTGGCCGCGATGACGGCGCAGGTTCTGGATGCGTGGATCGAAAGGCCCGTCGGAACCCTTGGCGGCATCGGTGGTGAGTGCCCCAGTGACGAGCGCCGTCTGGAAGAGGCGCTCGGCCCGGAACAGGCCCGCAAGCGCCAGAGCCGTCGAGCCTTGCGTGCCGTTGAGCAGCGCCAGGCCTTCCTTCGGACCGAGCGTCAGGGGCTGGAGGCCCACCTTGGCGAGAGCTGGGCGCGCCGGTAGGCGCTCTCCGCCGAAATAGACGTGGCCAACGCCCATCAGGGCCGCAGTCATGTGAGCAAGCGGCGCCAGATCGCCGGAGGCGCCGACCGATCCCTGGCTCGGGATCACGGGAATGAGGCCGACCTTGAGCGCCGCGTGCAAAGTCTCCATGGTTTCGCGGCGTACACCGGAGGCGCCTTGCCCCAGACTCGCCAGTTTGAGAGCCAGGATGAGGCGCACGACCTCGGTCGGTAACGGGTCGCCGACACCGGCGGCGTGCGAGAGAACGATATTGCGCTGCAGTGCCTCAAGATCCGCGCCGCCGATACGGACATTGGCCAGCTTTCCGAAGCCGGTGTTGATGCCGTAGACAGGCTCGCCTTTGGCGACCACGGCCTCGACGGTCCGTGCAGCGGCACCGACAACGGGAAGGCAGGCTGGGTCCAGCGCGACACCAGCTCCGAGATAAATATCCCGCCATGCCTGAAGGGGGACCTCGCCCGGTACCAAGGTGACGGTGTGCCTCATCGTGCTATGACCTCAGGAGAGTTACAGCTTGGCAGCGCGTGAGCGGTGCGGCCTGATGGCGGCGCTCGTCGGATCGAAATAGGCAACCAGCTGGTGCCGATCTCCCGGGTAATAGAGAACGACATGCGTGATCGGCTTGCCTTGCTGCCAGGTCTTACGCTCGACAACAAGGCAGGCGACGTTCCGCGCCAACCCTAATGCCGCGGCAACGTCGGGTGGTGCATTGACGGCTTTGATCTGGTGCGCGGCTTGGCTCCAGGGGACCTTGGCCAGGAGCCAGCTGCCTGGAGGCTTGTCGTCGAACTCGGCGCGCTGCGCGGCGGGCACGGCCACGAGATTGATGAGCCTGTCCTCGACGAGGAGAGGCCGGTCTGCAACAAAGTGCCGGCCTTTGAGCGCTAGAATCGGGCTGCCCGGAAGAACACCCAGCCTCTCGCTGTCGCCCTTGGTCGCTTTCCGCTCGCTGCGCTGAGTGAGGTCGAAGCGGTAAGATTGCCCGGAGCGGCGGGTCTCGGCTTCGATGTCCTGGATTTCGAATGCGGCGATCGGCGACCCAGGGGGTGCGACAAAACTACCCGAACGACGCCGGCGAATAATCAGGCCTGAGTCCGCAAGGGCGCTCAACGCCTTGTTCACGGTCATGCGGGAACAGTCGTATTGCACAGCCAGCTCATGCTCCGACGGGATGCGATGGCCGGGCGGCCATTGGCCGGAAAGGATGGCGTGTTGGAGCGCCTGGCGGATTTCGCTATACCGCGGCAACGATGCAGCCCGTCTCCTCGTCCGGTCGCTCATGCGGTAATCCGTGTCAAAGCCTGCCGGTAGCGCGCGGCGATGGCGGCATGCCGACGGTGCCGTCCGTCGCTGACGACAAAAGCTCCGCCGACCATGACGTCTTTCACCAGGCGCCGGCCCGTGACGAATATCCAGGCATCGAGCCAGTGCTGCGGTTGATCGGGCCGGATGTCGGGGTGGGCCTCGTCGAGTACCACGATATCCGCCCGATGGCCGGGCGCGATCGCGCCGATCGGGCGTCCGAGGGCTTGCCGACCACCGGCGAGGGCTGAGGCGAACAGTCCCTGACCGACGGAATCGCCCTCCGACAGCGCCAGGACATTCCGCATGCGGTCGCGCAGGCGCTGGCTGTATTCCAGCTGGCGAAGCTCGGCCGCCGCATCGACCTCGATGCTCGAATCGGTGCCGATCCCGAACCGTCCTCCGGCGATGAAATATCGCTCGCCATCGAAGATACCGTCACCCAAGGACGCTTCGGTGATCGGGCACAGCCCGGCGACGGCGCCGGAGCGCGCCAGCCGCTCGGTCTCGCTGGCCGTCAGGTGGGTCGCGTGCACCACGCACCAACGCGGGCTCATGTTCATCTCGTCGAGCAGCCAGGCCACGGGGCGTCGCCCGGACCAGGCGAGACAATCCTCGACCTCGCGCGTCTGCTCGGCGGCATGGATATGGATCGGCCCGTCGGGCGCCGCGTCAACGACTGCGCGCAGCGTCGCCGGCGTCACGGCCCGCAGCGAATGCGGCGCGATACCGATCCGGGCGGCCGGTAGCGGCGTAATCGCCGCCCGTGCCTGTTCGACAAGCTTTGCGAATCCGTCCGGAGTATTGATGAAGCGCCGCTGGCCCCCCTTGGGTGCAGCGGCGCCGAAGCCGCCAAAGGCATAGAACGACGGCAGAAGTGTCAGGCCGATGCCCGTCTCGTCAGCAGCCTCGGCGACGCGGCTGGCCATCTCGGCGACGTCGCCGTAGGGCCGCCCGTCGATGTCGTGATGCAGGTAGTGGAACTCGGCGACTGAAGTGTAGCCGGCTTCCAGCATGTCCATATAGGCGAATGCGGTGACCGCCAGCATGTCGTCGGGCGTGATGCGTTCGAGAAAGCGGTACATCAGCTCACGCCATGTCCAGAAACTGTCGTTCGCCGGCCCGCGCCGTTCCGTCAGCCCCGCCATGCCGCGCTGAAAGGCATGCGAATGAAGGTTGGGCATGCCGGGCACGGCAAGCCCCGCAATCCGCTCGCTGCCGGCGCGCTCGCCCCCGGCAGCGACCTTCACGATCACGCCGTCGGCGACGTCGACCCGAACATCCCGTGCCCAGCCTGCCGGCAGCCAGGCATCGGAAAAGTGAAAGCTTCGAGACATTCAGGCCGCCGGGGCAGTGGCTGGAAAAGGCGATTTATAATTGTATAGACAATTGTGCGCCGATCGGCAACTATAACGGACAACCAAAAGAAGCGGACGGAACGGGCGGGGAAAGACACGCCGGTGCGCTACGACCGAATTTGGCTTGATGGGCGGCTGGCGACGCCGCTCTCCGGCCGTCCCGGCTTGGCCGTCATCGAGAAGGCGGCGGTCGCGGCGCGCTCGGGGCGCATCGCCTTTGTCGGGCCGATGGCCGACCTGCCGAATGGCTGGGATGCGGCCGAGCGGGTGTCCTTGGATGGGCGCTGGATCATGCCCGGCCTGATCGACTGTCATACGCACCTGGTCTATGCCGGCAGCCGGGCCGATGAGTTCGAGCGGCGGCTGGCCGGCGCTTCCTACGAGGAGATTGCCCGGGCCGGCGGCGGTATTGCCTCGACGGTGAGGGCCACACGCGCCGCGAACGAGGAGCAGCTCGTGGCCGAGAGCCTGCCGCGGCTCGACCGTCTGCTGGCCGAGGGCGTGACCGCGGTCGAGGTCAAGTCCGGCTACGGTCTGGATCTGGAAAGCGAAACGCGCCTTCTGAAAGCGGCCCGCCGCCTCGGCGTCCAGCGCGAGGTCAGCGTCGTTGCGACTTTCCTCGGGGCCCATGCCCTGCCGCCGGGGGCGGGCGACAAGGACAAGCACATCGACGATGTCTGCGCCTGGATATCGTTATTGAAACGCGACGGTCTGGCCGATGCGGTCGACGCTTTCTGCGAGAAGATCGCCTTCTCGCCGGAGCAGACGGCACGGGTCCTCGCTACGGCGAAGGCCGCCGGGTTGCCGGTGAAACTCCACGCGGATCAGCTTTCGAACCTCCATGGGGCGGCTCTCGCTGCCCGCTACCAAGCCTTGTCGGCCGATCATCTAGAATACACGGACGAGGACGGCGTTTCGGCCATGGCGGCTTCCGGGACGGTCGCAGTCCTGTTGCCCGGCGCGTTCTATGTCCTGCGTGAAAGCCACGTGCCGCCGATCGAGGCCTTGCGCCGACATGGGGTCGCAATGGCTCTGGCGACCGATTGCAATCCCGGTACATCGCCGATCACCTCTCTGCTTACGGTCATGAACATGGCGGCGACCTTGTTTCGCCTCACG